>JAABUP010002479.1_pt1 | contig 35541 bp, 51 predicted proteins | sample 5559201 | NCBI WGS metagenome assembly JAABUP01 (sample SAMN10711887, study PRJNA513373) | rock metagenome | isolation source: Antarctica rocks | place: Antarctica
TAAAGTCTGCAATAGTACAACAGTGCTGCAGGAGGTCCAAATGCTGTGACCTGATGTGGCTGTACGCTGGGCAATCAAACACAAAGTGATGCTCGTCCTCCACACAATCCAATGACTTGCACACTAGACACAGCCTGTCTGTCCTATCTAGGTGAACACCGTCTGCCCAGCGGCCTGTGTCCACCCGCAGACCATGGCATCCAGTCCTAAACCTACTAATTAGCCTTCTATTTGACGCACACTTGACAACAGACAGATACTCTGCAGATTTGTACTCAATATGCACTCAATATGCGTAATTTCTGCCGCGAGCGCAATTGTTCACATGCAGAAGCCACGTGCGATGTCACAGCATACGGTAGTCTCTTGTCGCGGCATCTCGTGCATAATGATCGCCGCGACGGTGCAATTCATACATCGTGCTACAGCACTGGCTTGTGTCTGCCTGAACAACGTCTATGTGACTTGCAGCCAGTGGCTCCTGTGCGCACGTCAGCTGCTTTTGATCGGAGCAAGCTCTACCTATCTTAGGTAGTGCAAATACAAACAGTAAGCGTCGAAGGCCGCTTGTGCAAAGACTGATAATCTAGCTTCCCGGCTTGTCAGGCAGGTACGCAGTCATGTCTGAGACGTCTGGCGACGACGAAGACAACGAAGGACCTACAGACATCGAAAGGTAAGGTTCTGTCAGCAGGTTTTGACCCTGACACTTCTCTTACCCTGGTTGTAACGTGATGACGTGTGCTTTTTCAGAGCTGACCAGTCTGAGTCCGAGCAGCTGCTATTAGGATGGAGAAAGCCAAACAAAATGCCTTCACTGCCGGAAGTGCATGCCTCCATACCAGTTCCGAGTCCTCAAAGCCCCTGGACCAAGAAATTTGGAGCCTTTGTGGGCTTAGGTTTCATGATTAGCGTTGGCTATATTGACCCTGGCAATTGGGCAACAGATCTGACAGGTTAAAGCCCTTCAGTACCTGTTGCAAGCAGATGTCCTGGATCTACAACCACATACATATGCATGATGACTGCAAGGCCATTGCACTCATTGGCATCACTCCTGAGCTGGCGGCCGACATTTACTTTTGAGTTGTGGAATACAGGAGGAGCCTCGTTTGGTTACACGCTGCTGATAGTCATCCTCATGGCCAACTTTATAGCCATCTTTCTTCAGGCGCTTTGTATCAAGCTAGGTGCGGTATCAGAAAGAGATCTGGCACAAGCCTGCAGAGATGCCTACCCTAGGTAAGCATGCTGCCTGCGGTTTGTGTACATTCCTTTGCCAATCTATCAACAGGCCTTGCAGCAGGTAGCCTTGGGCAAGGGTATGCTGTTGGGTATGCATCCCTCTTGTTGCTAACACATCTCTTTTGTTGCTGATACATTCACCTTGTTGCTGATACGGTTCTCTTGGCTCATACATTGCTCTTGCTGCTGCAGGTGGGTGTGCTACATATTGTGGCTACTGGCAGAGATAGCTATTGCTGCAACTGATCTGGCAGAAGTTATTGGATCTGCTACTGCTCTTTACCTTCTCAGCAATGGTCACGTTCCGCTTTGGGCCGGCATCTTGATCACATCTGTGGACGTGCTGTTCATCTTGGTTTTTGGCACTCACAACTTCAGATCTCTGGAGATGTTTGTGTTTGTGCTGTGTGCGGTCATCACTGGCTGCTTTGCCTATGAGCTTGCAGCAGTGAAGCCAAACTGGGGGGATGTTGGGAAGGGCTTCATCCCCAAGGGCAAGATAGTGACTGATCCAGCAATTTTGTATAACGCCATTGGCATTCTTGGAGCAACAGTCATGCCTCACAACCTGTACCTACATTCCAGCATCATTCAAACCAGGGCCTATCCCAGGACTGGTGCTGGGAAACGAATGGCAATCAAGTATGGATCAATAGACTCATCTCTTTCCCTTTTTGTAGCTTTTTTTGTCAATGCAGCCATTCTGATCTTGGCAGGTGCTGCTTTTCATTATGGCACTAACCCCAACCCTGGTGTTGCCAGCTTGACTGAAGCCTATAGGCTGCTAGCTCCAGCAGTAGGTCAAACAGCAGCAAAGTATCTGTTTGCTGTTGCCTTGTTAGCAAGTGGTCAGAACAGCACCATCACTGGAACATTGTCTGGTCAAGTGGTCATGGAAGGCTTTTTGCACATCAGCTTGCCACCATGGGTCAGAAGGCTGATCACACGTGCCATTGCAATCATTCCAGCGGCCATCGTTGCTGGTGTGCTTGGCAATGAAGGTGCAGGAAAGCTTCTTGTGCTGAGTCAGGTCATTCTCTCCCTGCAATTACCGTTTGCAGTGATCCCCCTTGTACACTTCACTAGCTCTCGCAGAAAGATGGGACGCTTTGTGAACAACTGGACCATATTTCTGTTGGCAGCATTTGTTGCTCTGCTGATTGTGGTTTTGAACATGTACTTGATTGTTGTTAGTATAAAAAATGATGAATTTGGTGGTGCTGGTGATGTGTAGACGTCTGAGTGTGTGTCAACCACAACTAGATATACAGGAATAGCTAGGTAGACTGACATGATGCGTGATTGCTGTGCCACTGCTGCACACCTGTGGGCCTCACTGCTGGCTAGATGAAGCACAGTCTATGTTGCTTCCGGTCAAAACAATGCTCTCTCTTTTATCCTGCTTGTTGTTGGTTGTGCAGTTCAATTCCCTTATCACAGCAAAGGTGTAGTTTCTGCAAGCCTGCAACTCGTAGCCGTTGTGATGGCACCTTGCAAGGAAAAGATCCCCTGCTTTGGGATGGCGCAGCACTGATTTTGACGTTCCCATGACATGTATCATAATCTTGTCACAGCGAACAAGTCTTCTCTCTGGAACTTGCCTGCATCAGCATGGACATTTGTTTGGCTGAGCATCAGACCTGTATGTTTTCATGCCACAGGCATGCAGAGGCATGCGATGCATGACTTGTACTGCGTTTTCGTGTCGATGACACATTTGGAGGGCCGCGCACTTTCAGCACATCAAGCTAAATGTCATGGCAAAGTCGCAAGGCGGCATGTCATACATGTACAGTACATGCAAATACCACAGCACGTCTGTCAGCCATGTATAGTGCATACGAATGCTGCAGCATGTTGGTTTGTGCGCAGTGTGACAGCATCTGCTGAAGCATACGTGATTTTGGTGTCCTACATTCTCAAAGTGAAATTAGTGTATCAAGCCTAGCCTTCATACAGCTGTGCAGACACCTGTGCGTGCACAGGAATGGCTTGCAACAAAGCTTCATTACTTTCATGTCTGGAATTTAGCAGCTGCACTAGCCTTTTTGGATAAGTTCAAACATTTATGATTGCCTTGTCATAGGTGCATGCAACATCTGTCAAATCAGGTGTTCGTCTAGAAGCTGTTGACATGATACAACGCTTGATTGCACGCTTTTGGTCAGAATGCAAAAGCTGGCAGAAATGGCGAGCTGCATGCTATACGGTCAATCAACCTTGCATGTCCCCTGACAGCTGAATGCTGACAGCAATTAGATGCTGAAGCAAATGTTTGATGGGAGCACGACAACCTCCCGTACAGCCCTGATGCACAATACAGAGTAGCTGCAATACTCTAGTCAGGGCAAGATGCACAAGCTCCCTGCGGAAAGCAGAAAAAAGCTTGGGCCTTTCAGCGGACATGGCATCAGCTTCCTGGGGGCAGCGGCCTGGGACTCGCTGTGCCATTGCCATACTAGCCCTGACAAACATAGACAACCTCCCAGTTGGGTATGCTGCTGCTATCCGAGTGGCCGACATGCTCCTACAGCTGTGAGCTTTGAACAGTCTGCCCCAGCCAGCTGGCGCTTCACAGCAACCCTCATAGCTGACAGCCACTGCTGTCTGTTCCCATGGCTCCATCTGGTGATGTTTTGCACAACAGCTTCTGCTTTGGCTGGTGGAGGCTAATGCTGCTCAGCCAATGCTCACAGCGCATGTTGCAGGCAGGATCACGCCAGAGCCCTCTCTCCCCATAAGGCACTAAGACAATCACTTACCCATCATGCCTGCAACTTGCTGCTGTTTGGCAAAGAAGGGCAGCCAGGTGTGGCCCTTTTTGGGGTTGCCTATACTGCTGTCATCTGAGGGGAAGGCCTTGGAAGCATGGAAGGAGCCAGGGCGCCAGCTGTGTGGCAGCGAGTGCATTGTGTGCTCGTTGGAGTAAGGGGTGCCACTGTGACTCTGACTCACACCTGTACCAAGAACATCTCCTGCTTAGCTTAGAGTTTGACAGACATGGATAAACAAGAGTTGACAACAATGTCAAGCGGTTCATCAATATAGACCAGCTTGGATGTTCCCAAGCTTCCCTTGGCCTTTTGGCCGTTCAGGTAGGCTGACATCATGGCTATGAGGGAAGACAGGGTGGCTGGAACCATGCATGCAGTTGCATGAAGGGGCCTGGCAGATGCATCTGGGACAGCTTCACCAAGCAGCTTGCATGGCTTGATGAAGAGGTAAGTCACTGCATTCAGCGTGATGCTGCTAGTTCAGTTGTGCAACCTGCAGCTGCTTGTCTACTGTTTATTGACTACCCATGCACTGCTTGTATGCCATGTTCAAGGAAGCCAACAGATGCAGGGATGTCAGCAAGGTGTGAATCAGAGTGGCGAGACCTGATGTGCGCCACAGTCCGGCCAGGGCTTCCAAACGACCAGAGTGGTTTGTGTCCATAGACTCAACTGGCATGACAGTATGGAAGTCTACCCAATTCACACGAGGCTTCCTGTCGCCCACTGTGGGAGGAGACACGACAGGCTGAAAGACATGGTTTGGGTGGATGTTCTGATGAGTGTGGAAGAAGCGCATGCGTATGTCTTTCTTCTGGTCATTCCCAGCATACTTGTACCCCTCCAACTGCAACCACAGAAGGTGCTTATTTCAGTCAGAAAGGCTACACATGAAGGTACAGGATAGTGCACCATGAATACGCTGAGACAAGCAGCATGGCCAGACAGAGTGCTGAAGCACAATAATGCATAAGCTGGAGCCATTCAAGCCAGGAGAGATGACAAGCAGCATGACCTCTGAAGACAACATTGCAGCCAGCAGAAAAGGAATTTGACACAATCATAATACACAGCGTATACTGGTGTTCTTTGGTGACTGCACCCAGCAACAGATGCCGGAATCTAAACCTTAAATGCTAGATATGTACCAGGATGACAATGGTGGCAACAGCATCCTGCAGAGCATCTTCAGGTATCTTCCAGTTGGACAGTGGCGAGGTCTCATCGATGACATGAGTGATAGTCATGGGCAGCCAGAGCAGCAGCCGGTCCTGCCCACTGGCAAAACCAATTTCCAAGGGCTGCACAGTATAGTCCTGCGCTTTCACAAAGCGTGAGACCTCTGACTAGTCTGCTTGGCAAGCCTATAGGCTGGACACTGGCAAGCCTATGTGCAAGCTGATACTGCAGATCAGCTTTCGACGTCAAGGCAAAGGATGCAATGTAGCAGCAGCTGGCTTGCCATGCATTTGAGCCATGCCTGGGAAAGGAGGCAGGCTATTGGGAAATCCCACAAACAAAAAGGCAGAAAAACCCAAAGAAATCCCAAAAGCTTGTGGGCTGACCCACACCTCTCACAGGACTGCAGCCGCTTCAGGATGCAGGCTGCCGAGCAAAGTACTCATGGGAACCTTCAGGGCAAAGCATGGGTCATGGATTACTTCCTTCAATGCTCACAAAACTCCTTCGATCCATGCAAAAAACTTCTCTGAAAGGGTTGTTTGCACTGAAACAGCTTGTTTCACTGCATGCATAGGTACCTGAGGCACTCCAGCAGCATCTCTGTCCATCCAGCGATAGATGAGGGCACGCACTGTGATGCCCACATGCTGATTTGGATATGTATCCCTGCAAAGCCATGCCAATCGTGGTAAGTTGCTGGTGACATGTGAAGCCTGTGCCGTGTAATGATAGAGTGTTAAGGCATGACTAGTTTCCTGGATCTGAGTGCCAGTAGAAAGTTTTCTGGCTTGTTTAGGAACAGTGCTGCAGTGAGTAGCACAAGCTATACCATCTGCAAAGCATGTGGCTGATCCGGTGCATAACATCTTGACTTCACAGCAATGCCTCAAACTCATGATACTGGATCTGGGAACATTGCCACCAAATGTATGCAAACGTACTACAATCATCACCCAAGACATGTTTCCTCAGGAGCAAGCTCTTTCTAAGATACACAAACAGTACAACGGTCTGAGATTTCGCTGTCAGACGAAAGGAAAGTATCAAGCAAACCAGCTTGGATTCTTTGATACTTTCCTACTGACCGACTTTGCGACAGCATGTTTCAGACCGCTGTACTGTTTGTGTGTCTTGGGAACAGCCGTGCTGTTGACCACTTTTGTACAGCCCATGAGGCACTTGGCTGCAGCGTGGCAGAACTGGAAGCCGCGTACATACTATGCACTGCAAGCTGATTACCACATGCTCTGCTGCCAATGCAACATGTGTCAAAGTGCAGCTCAGCATTGCCACCCAATATAGGCGACCCCAAACCCTGGTCCCTGAAACTAGGCATGCAGGGAGTAGGACCCACCCCACTCTGAACTGAAGGCGGGGGTGCTCTCTGTCCGTGCCATGATTGAGGACCATGCTGCTGCTGATCACAAAGGTGTTCTCATTCAGCAGGGGGTATGGGATGCTGTTAGGGTCACCATGAATGGTTTGCTGGCATGCCTGGCTTTGCGTCAGGTTCTCAAAGCCAATCAATGGCAAGACCTCATGAAACCTGGACGACATCAAAAGCCACCTCAGTCACTAGTGGTATGGATCATATATTGGCATGCTCACAGGGTATGCCACCATCGTGCATTAGATATGCGTCTTGTGCTGGGATCAGGTATGTATAGTCCTGAGTACAGGTGCAACACCAAGATCTGAGGGCAGCCCACAAACCAAAGCATTGCACGCCACCACTCAGGCGGCACGGTGAGAGACTTCTGGTTCCGACCAAACTACATATCGTAAATCTACCTGGTGCAGAAGGTCGCAAGCTGTTGTAAGCCTTGCTTGCATGGTGCATTTGCCTGCATTTCATTGGAGAGCTACAGCTATACAACAATCAGATGTACAGAAGATGATGCTTTCAACCTCTAATTTTTGTTTCTGCTTGGCACACAACTCATTCTTTCATCGCTGAGACAGAAACCCACCCTGAGAAATCAATTATGTATTGTGTGGTGCCAGGAGCAGGGTGACTGAGCATGTCCTTGAAGCAGTGGCCCCATCTGAGCTCATTGGGCAGGTAAGACTGCCGGGCCATGAAGTCATTCCCGAACTCTGTTGTGCCCTCGAAAGTGATCACAATCTCTGCGTTCACCTGCAGATTGAAGGCGTCAGGCTCATTACTGATGACTGATCTTAACATCTTAACAGTTGCCTGCACGTATAGCGTATGCCAATGTAGCCCACATCCAATGTTGACATGCGTAAGCCAGCAAGTGAACGTGATATACCAAAACGTCTTTAAATTTGCTGGATCATATAAATTTGAACAGCATGCCAACAATGTGAAGAAATGAGGGGCGTGCTGGCTTCTGCTGTTGATGCTTGAATGCAGACAGCACAAAATGTGACCGGTTGGAGTGACAGATCAGCAGCTGCACAGCCTCAGCAAGGCCGATGCACGCCATGCTTGGCGACCAATAGCTCTGAGTTTACAATATGTGAGGATATGTGAGTGCAGTCGTGAAGCTGACCGACATCAGGGTTTCATGGGTGTGACCACACAAGGGGCTGCGCTCGTCTATGTTGTGCTCCTCTACGAGAGGCAGCAGCAGCATTCCATCAATGTAGCCAATGTCCAGGTTCTCAATCTTGGCTGGGATGCGATCACCCTCCGCCGTGTAGCGCGGGTGGCCCCATGTGTACAGGTACGCCTTCACTCTTGGTGCTATGACCTGCAAAAAGGGCAGTCATAAGAATTACACAGGCAGTAAGTCCTGCGGTGTGAAGGCAGCAACAGAGCATTGTCAATCATGTGACTTCATCCTTGCACTATCTACATCCATGTGTTGCCTGTACATAGTGCTGGTCCAAGCATTTCCCAACTGAAATTAAGCTTGGACCTCATACATGGAGCTACTCAGGACTGTACCTGACCTGAGGGGAGGAAATGAAGCATATAAGTGAAAATATGAATGAGTGAGTGATTGAGATGAGTCACCTGTGTCTGCCTGATGTCTGCAATCCTGAACAGGAACTTGAGTATGCCGTCTCGTCTGGCAATGATTGCTGAGTCTGAGATGGCAATGGTGCGTCCTCGCTGCTGGGGAAAAGACACCCGCGAGAAAATGATGCCGACAGTGACAGCGTTCAGAATCATGGCAAAAACCTGGTGCACGATGAGCAGCCAGGCACTTTGCCAGCACTCATTGGGCCATGTGTTGCCATACCCTGTGCACGCATATATTGTATAAGTATCGCAGTACTATGTTCAGGGTTTGACCTGGTCTTACTGTAAATCAGGTCCGTTTACTTCACACTCAACTGCGCTGTGCATATGGGCATGATGGTTCCAAAGGGCATTTGGACATGTCTGGCAAACAAGCTAGCTGGAGCATCTGATCTCCATTGACTATTATCTTAACAAGGCAGCTAGGCAGCTGATGACCTTGTACAGATCAGATCGTCTGGCAGGCTCACAGACCAAGCCCATTTTCTGCTTTGACATGCATCGCACAAGCATACAGGTCAAGCACACTATGTTGAGAGATGTATGTAAGGTAGATAATGCTGGAAACGGCACAGCAGTGGGCTTACCAATGGTTTGCGCAGTGATCACAGACATTATGTGGCCGTTTGCAAATCCTTCCTGATCGTTGGAATTCTCTACACAGTTGTTGTCTTCCCTGCAGCATGCCAGCATGCATTTCAAGGCTGAATAGCATATTCCTAATGTGCTGATGTGCCTTGCCACGCCAGTACACCACTTATTTGCAGCAAGGTACTCACAGCATAGAATCAACAGTATCTGCATTGGTATGAAAGGCATTCCGATGCAACTGAGAGTAAAGACAGCTTTGACACTGCAACATTCATGCAAATGCAGGCAATTGATGCCCAGGCAAAAGCCATGACCCTGGCTGCATGCTGGGTGCCCCATCCCATCCTCTGTTTGAAAGATGACAGACACTGTCCTGTCTGCAGTTTACTAGCTGCAAGAACTGAAACTTACGCCAACTCAGCCCACCAAAACACACCAAACAAGAAAAATGTGGCTGTGTAGACCAGACATATGAAGGCCACAACAAGCCCGAAGTGTGTACTCAAGGAGCTGTGAAAGAAGTCTGCGCCAGGAAAAAAGTATGTTCAGTCGCTGTGCAACAAAGCAACAAAGTGCCACGCAAGCATTAGCACTTGGCATGCATGCAAATGCGCACCTCGCCGCCATTCATGTACTACCAAAGCATAATGCTGCATCCATTCGACTCTGGAAGCTCCAGCATTTCTGCGGCCAAACAAAGTCCTGGTGACACAGGAACCACACGCAATACTGCAGAGCTTGCAGCCTTGCATGCCATTTGATGCCGATAAAGCAGCCAACACTTCATGCTGCCAAGTGTCCTTGTGTAATTGTTTGAAGGCATGTGAGGACAGAGTCCAGAAATGCTTACTTGCCAGTCGAAACCAGGGAAGGCTCCTTACTTTGCTTTCTGAAAGCCTCGTTTTTCTCTGACCCCTTGTCTGGAGTCCAGCCTGTCAGGCCAGTAGCATAGTGAGCATCTCACACAGCTGCATCGCAGAGATAGCAGCGCACTTCAGAAGTGCAAATCATCCAGCTGTCAAGGACGTGCCTCTGCCTTTGTGATACATGGAAATTGCGAAGCCCTTGAGCCATAAAGGAAGAGTAGGAACAGGAAGTCCAGACTGTGACCGTCGAGTAGAGGGAAATATGTTTGTCACGCCAGAACCGGCCAGCTCCACGCTGCTTTTCGACTTCATCAGCGACTCTCGCAGCTTCTTGGAGAAAATGCTCGTCATTGTATGAACTTATGTGCGACAAAAGATTTGAAATAGGCTGTTTCAGCAGCAGAGATAGCAGATGCGGCTTATGAGTAAAGCCACTATCGAAGAAATTGTCCGAGCCCTGGCACGACGTACAATCAGCACCACGGCAAGCGGGCTTGCTCACGGCGCACAAATAGCAGAACAAACACTCCGAGAACATTGCATGCGTTGGGGCCAATTCAGATTCCGCTGTGAGCTTGCAGTTCTGAACTGGCATTTGATGCCCATGTACCACTCTTGCAAACTCGTGTCATCTTCTTGTGCTGAAGTTGTGGTGAACAGGTATCTTTGTGCAGCAGTGAGACTGCCTCGCTCTCGACTTGGGAGCGCCCTTTAAGCTAGTCAAGCATGACACCCAGACATACTTGACAGCCAAGTATTGGGCCCTTGTTTGCATCCTCATGGCAGATGGGCTGGCGCTGCAAGCATGATCGCAGAAGTAGGCATGCCACATGCTGACAGCATGATGCAGCAGGAATTGTGGCTCAAATAAGCTCCTGTCCTCCGGTACAAATATGTCTACCTAGCATTTTCGCGTTGGTTCCAAAAATAAGTCATTTCATCCCAGCCAGTACTAGCAAGCATGCCTTCTGACAAGGAGCTAAAGTCTAAACCGACAGCAAACTCTGTATGGTGGTCCCAGACACGTAATTGGCTATCTTCTGGCGCAGCAATGTCCCAAAGGCGCACTGTCATGTCATAGCTGCAAGAGGCCAGAATGGTCTCTGCATGTGGTGAGAACACAACTTTCCTCACTGCGTACCTGCAACCAAAAGGGCAGACATGCAATTGATTGTACAGCTGAAACCAGGTTTGCATTCTTGGCAGCGTAAGGCACAGCCTCTTTTGCTTTTGACAGGCAAAGGCTGTGCAGTCTATGGCTATCAGTCAGTCCATGAGTATATGAGGCGCTGATGAGCCAGTGACCCAACAAGGTAATCAGATTTGCAGCCTCAAGGCAGACTCATAACAGCATGAGCACTGCCTCAAAATGCATGAGTGGCAACAGCATGGTCCCTGGTTGGCAAGCAGCTGTTGCATCAAAACTTGTGCACATCGGTTTCTTGAGTGAGTAGTGCTTACCCATGCCCATAAAGGACCGAGACCTCTTTGTCAGGGCGGCGAAGATCCCATACTTTTATGCTTTTGTCCACAGAGCCAGTAGCAACAAGACAGTCATTGTACTTGCACCAGTCAGCCGTGAGGACCTCATATGCATGTGCTTGAATGGTCATTGTGGAGGCCGGTTTCCGCAAGTCCCAGATTTTGAGCGAGAGGTCCCCAGACGCAGACAAGAAGATGTCTGCATTTGCTGGGTTCCTGTGCAACAGTTGCAGTCAGCACAGCAGAGGCTGTGCATGAGCTCTACATCACGATGGGAGAAGTAGTTCATTGGGTACATGTCATCTGATAGCTCCAGCTGATTCTTAAAAGAGCACACAAGTGTATGGCTCAAGTTGAAAAGATGACAACTGCAGTGTGTTGCGGCAGCTAACTGCATCACGCCAGGCAGACACAAAGCATGTGAGCTATGCACGGACAGATGGTGAGTCTTGCAAGTATTCAGCAATCAAGGGACAGACAACACAACAAGAGAGCAGATGATGTGTGATGTCACAGCAATCTACATGACGCTCACCAGTTGGCAGCATATACACAATACGTGTGCTCTGCAAAGGTGGCCGCTGATTCAGGCCTGTGCACATCCCACATCTTGATGGTATCGTCCCAGGACCCGCTCAAAAATAGGTTGCGATGCGTCATATTCCAATTCAACGAGTAAACCTACAGGGCACATCCATCAAAGCTACCATTCAAAATGCCAAGCATGATTCGATACAACTTGTCCTGTTCCATATGCTGGCAATAATACAAGGAAATGACATGCTGGCTTCATGTGCTGCGGGTGTGATGCACCATTTTGCCCATATTAATTTGGGTTAAACAGGTATGATGAGCTCATGCGTGCAGCAAACAGGGCAGTACCTCTCTGGTGTGCTCTTCAAAGCTTCTAAGAGGGTTTGCCTGAGTAGGCGCTGCCAAATCCCACAGCTTGATGCTGCCATCCCCACTAGCAGATGCAAGAATGTTCTCATTCTCCTGTGCATGTCATCATGCACTTTGTTCATGTTTGCAGATATTGCATTGCAATGCATTGATACAAGTCCAGTGCTGTGTTTGCCATGAGCAAGCAAGCTAAAGACTTTACTTGCATTTCAGCGGCTTGCAAAGCTTGCAAAGCGCACCTCGCTCCATGCACAGTCATAGAGACCGTCCTTGGTGTCAAATGCAGCAACCTGGAGTAGTCCCTGCTGTGACGCCTGCGCTAGACATACTTGCAGTCAGGCACACTGGTAGTTGGGCTACACAGCACTAGCTGACCAGCATCGGCACCTGCAGAACGTACTGCCGGCCATTGCCAATGATACCAAAGTTTTGAGATGTGGCGACGGCTATTCTGCCATCTTCGAATGGGGAGAACTTGACGGCATATCCGTTGAAGTCTGTCTTGAGAAACATAGTCTAACTACGAGTGTTAGTCAAGGGTTGTACATAAGCCCCGGCCGGCTACTGGTAACTGATTGCAATGCTCGGCGTGGCCGCTGTATTGACAAGCGCGTCGCAGGTTCACAAGCAGAAAGCAGAAAGCGAAAGCAGATCACTGGAGGGCGGATGTTTGATGGTGGCAGAGCCAAGTGCCTGTTCATGCAAAACTCAGCACAAACACCAGCTGCCGTTTTTGGATAATTGACAGCAGCTACCTCGTTGAGGAACATGAATCATGCAGGTTGCTACAGTCACCTGATGACATCTCGTGACATGTTGCTTCTCGGTCCGAAACTTTTGGAACAGGAAGAAGAGCAATACCAACGTTTCGTATTCCCTATTCGAGCTGAGCTTCCACTGTCGTCAGGTCTGCGCTACACATTGTCTCCGTCTCGAATTGTGGTATCATCAGGCTCCAGTTGGTGTTCTACAAGCACAATATGCCGTGTGCGGCGCAGACAAACAAAAGTCTGCACGCCTCCCTGTTGGCCGCCAAGTCTCGGCTGTCAGCCAAGCTACCTGTTCCCGTAGGTAAAAGCTACAGGAGGAATGTATGCCGTGTGTCAGCTTCAGCTCTGGATGCCGTCGAGAAGGCACAGGCACAAAGTAAGACTCGTCCCGAGTACATCCCTGGCAAAATCGAGGACCCCAGTTATGTTAGAATCTTCGACACAACACTCCGTGACGGCGAACAGTCACCAGGTGCCAGCATGCAGACTAACATTTATTTCTCTGGATACACTGTGCTTCCGCATCCTCAGGTGAACATTTGGTCCTATACAGGTGCTACTCTTACCAGCAAGGAAAAGCTTGACATTGCCAGGCAGTTATCCAAGCTTGGAGTGGACATCATTGAGGCAGGCTTCCCAGTTGCATCCCCAGATGACTTTGAAGCTGTTCGTGGCATAGCAATGGATGTCGGCAATGCAGTAGATGAAGACGGATATGTGCCAGTGATCTGTGGGCTGTCTAGGTATTGCCTGTGACATTGCTCACAGATACAGTACATACCATGATTACTGCTTGTTGCTAGCACAACATACCATGACATGCTGCAGCTTGATACCGCACGCTGACTTACAGGACAAAGCAAAGGGATTTGGATGCAGCCTGGGATGCAGTTAAGCATGCCAAGAGGCCACGCGTCCATGTCTTCATCGCAACCTCCCCCATCCACATGCAGTATAAGCTCAAAATGACACCAGATCAGGTTGTGGACAACGCAGTCAAAGCTATCCAGCACCTCAAGTCACGAGGGTGCCATGACATTGAGTTCAGCCCAGAAGATGCCAGCAGATCAGACATTGACTTCCTATACAGAGTGCTGTCAGAGGTCATCATAGCTGGTGCAACCACAATCAACATTCCAGACACAACTGGATGGGCTCTACCTCACGAATTTGCCAACCTGATTGGCAAGATCAAGGCTGAGACGCCAGGAGCAGAAAATGTGGTCATATCTACACATTGTCAGAATGACTTGGGCCTTGCTACAGCCAACAGTCTGGCTGGTGCCGCAGCTGGAGCCCGACAGCTTGAGTGTACAATCAATGGCATTGGGGAGAGAGCTGGCAATGCATCTCTTGAGGAGATAGTCATGGCAATTGACTTGAGAGGGTAGGCCTTTGTTTTGCATGCCATGACAAGCGAGTCAATTTATGGCACACGCTTTGCACGCTGGCATGAGAGATGCATTGCACGGCAAACGCTCAGCCAAGAGTCCTGGCAGCTCAAATTTACATGTAGCAGGTCTGGACTGTATTCAGATCACCAGCTTATTATCTGTCTGAAAAATAACAACTTACCTAGGGAGCTTCTGCTGGCTGTCATACATGCGATGTGTACATCGTCAAATACTCATGAGCAACTAAGAGGTGCTATATCATATCTGTTGACTGAAGTATGTCAGCAATGATATGCAGGGCAGACCAGATGGGAGGCCTGCGCACAGGCATCAGGCCAGTACACATCGCCTCAGCCAGCAAGATGGTGACAGACTTCAGCGGCATGCCCATACAACCGCACAAGGTGTGCTTTCATGACCTGACAAGCATGCTATGTGCTCCAGACATGCTCGTTGTTGCATATTTGCTTGTGTCCACTCAGACAGACGTTGTCATGTAACCCCAGTCAGCAATTACTAGCACCCTCATTACAATTCGCTCTGTTTGGCTATGGGCTGGCCAGAATTGAAACTATGAGTGCTCATGACAGCAGCAAGGCAAATCGAGGCCTCTGTATTGATGCACAGGCAATAGTGGGAGCAAATGCTTTCCAGCATGCTAGTGGGGTCCATCAAGACGGCATGATGAAAAACAAGTCGACATATGAAATTATGTCACCCGAGTACATTGGCCTGACACGAGCTGATGAATCTGGCATTGTGCTAGGTATGCCTCGGCATCCTTTGGTGCAGTACCGGCTTTGTGTCACTGGACTGCTTCACAGCTGTTTGCGTGCAATCGTTCCAGGTCTCCATCTCTTTCATCTGCATCTGCATCATATTCTGATCTACTTGATGCTGTCTCGCAACATGGTTTCTTGCATGATCTTTGGCTATGAAATTTTTGCACAGCTTACCACAGCTGCATAGCTATTTGACACACCCAGCCAAAATTGTGTGGTGCTATACCAGACTCAGACAAGCGGCTTGAGCAGACAGCTTGTCATCTGTCTCTTCCGCTGCAGGCAAGTTGAGTGGGCAAGCAGCTGTCACTTCCCGCTTAAAGGGCCTTGGGTATACTCTGACGAAGGAGCAGATGGCAGACATCTTTGTACGCTTTAAGGTATGCTGCAGCCGGTAGCTGTTGTGCTGGCAAAACCATTCTGTGTTGTTCTGTTCTTTTTTACGTCATCCATTCAAGCACAACATGTCGGCTATGTACCCCAAGCATGAAGGGTTTTTTTACAGATCCTGTTCTAACAAAGCATGTTTCAAAGCTTGTGAGGATGCCAGGAGGAGCAGTTAGCCTACATTAACAATGTGCATGATGCAGGACGTGGCTGACAAGAAGAAAGAAATCACAGATGATGACCTGCTGGCCCTCATCACAGATGAGGTCAACCAGCCTGTCACTCTTTGGAGTCTGCTGGATCTGCAGGTCAGCTTGCCCGCACCTAAGTCAGCTCTGTGCTTCCTTATCTGTCATGCTGTTGTCACTGCACCAGCAGCTTATTCACCTCGGCTCGGCTGCTTTTGCCCTGGTATGGATCATGCATCTTGCCTTGCTCATGTTTGCCTCTATAGACATTGACAGGCCGCACTATGGCCTAGACAGTGTCATGAAGTGCGTACACAGATGCATGTGGCAAAGTCATTAGAAGGAATGCATTTAGTACAATGCCACATGTTGGTTCAATGCCACTGTTGGTTCAATGCCACTGTTGGTTCAATGCCACTGTTGGTTCAATGCCACTGTTGATTCAATGCCACTGTTGGTTCAATGCCACTGTTGGTTCTACGTCGCTGTTGGTTCAATGCCACTGTTGGCTCAGTTCGTTCAATGCCGTTGTCCTGGTGATCTCAGGTTGTCTGCGGCACAATGGGACTGCCAACAGCAACAGTACGCCTGAAGGGCCCTGATGGGCAGGAGTCAATAGGCATTGGCATGGGCACAGGCCCAGTTGACGCTGCCTACAAAGCCATTGACAGCATAGTCAAAGTACAGGTGCGACTGTGCTCTTGTTGTGGAGCTGTCATAAAGTATAGTTGAGCTTGCACTGTTGCCCATGCTGTCGACGCAATGCATAATCACAAGCCGCATATTGAAAACCGTCCTTTTGGATCTTAGAAATTAGTCATTTTAGCCCAAACGTCGCATGTGTCTTTTGTGCAGTGCCTTTCAAACCGGACCTGTTGCACTCTAGAAGCACAGCAGCCCTGCTGTTGTTCCCTGACTGATTTGTGAGAGGCATCACTGGCTGTATTTGTTAATTGCTGCCCCTCACCTGCTCTGATGAACTTCTGACATGTAATGCACAGGTGGACTTAGTAGATTATGGCATGAACAGTGTGTCTCAAGGCATAGATGCGCTGGCCATTACGCGAGTTGTCATTCGGCCTGTTGGTCAGACCAAGCAAGGAGTCACCCCACAGGTGCACCTCAAACCTTGCATCTCCATCAAGCCGCAGAAGCCACAGTGAAAATGGTTTTCATGTAAAGCAAAAAGCGTGCAAGCATCAGTGCGCACTCTGTCCCATCCCTGTGCTGTCTGCTTGCTATTACCATGCCTTGCGGTGTCTTGCTGTCACTATGATCAAAAGGGCCACTGATGCAGTGTCTCTGTGTCTGATCATCAGGCAGATTCATTGTTTGGCTCAGGAGACATTGTTAAGAAGCTCTTTGGACACAACAATCAAACCTATTCTGCAGGGTCGTCAGTTTCAGCGAGTGTTCTCTGGCAATGGAGCCGATGAGGATGTTGTTGTTGGCAGTGCCAGGGCCTACATTAGCGCTCTGAACAAGCTGATCTCGTATTACAGTGCTAGCAATCAAGTGTCTTCTGGGCAGGAGGCTGGCAACGGGGCTCATGCACAGCAACCAGTTGCTGTCTGATGATACACCGCCAAGGCTCCCTCTTTGGGGAGATTCGACTTCAGATGCAGCCATAGCATGCGCTTACCAGTCGGACTGCATCCGACCCTGCCTGATCAGCAACACACCATTGACAATATGCTTTGTTGACATTTATTGACGCATCTGATGCGATGCAGTATGTGCTGTGCATCACCTGCTTGGTCACATGCGTTGCAGTCGCTACCTGCAGTAAGGCTGCAAAGCCCTTTCTTTGATAGATGATCCAAGTGCTAATGAGCATCGCTATTGCTCGTAGTAATGCTGTATGCGGAACATTTCCTGATGAGGAAGCACTTGTTGGAACAGCTAACACCTTACTAAGCAGCTGATGTCGCACCACATCATTACTTAAGTGGCGTTTGATGTGGAATGTAGCATTTGGTGCCAGGATTCGTATCATACAAAGACAAGCAGCTGTGTTTTGACTGCACCTTGTAGTCTCGCTAGTCGGACGTCGAATGGCACAGTGGCAAGTGCCTACACAAGTTGTACAGGTCAGTGATATCACCTGACTTCCCATTTTGGCGATTTGCTGTAGGATTTTTGTGATGAATGGATCAGAATTTCGGTAACAACCCTAGAACTGAGTACATGCCTGAAACATGTCAAAACAAGCAATGGCAAATCGACGTTTTGCCCCAATGTTGTTTCGGGCCTAATAGTTCAAGTCATGCTTAGGCCCAAAGTAGCTATGGAAGAGTCAAACCCAATTGTGTGAATCAGTCTTTTTTGAGGTAGCTGAACAGGTCTGGGGCCATGTCCTTGGTGAGTTTCAGTCTATCCCCCAAAGAGGTGCCGCTGCTTTCTCCACTGCGAGAGGGTGCTAAAATAGCATACTCACTCCTCACCCCGTCTGTGTTGTCTGAGTTGACATCTAGGCGACCTTCCTGATCAGTTTCTGCATACATCCATGCTGGCATGTGTTTTTACTCAGTTGCTCAGCTGACTGTGTCAAACGCAAACATGCAGCACCAATGACATAACAGACCAGGGTAGCGACCAGAGTGGCCATCAATGCTTTCCTGATGTTTTCCTGAATGATGCAACATAGTGAAACGCTTGGCCACAGTTGCATGCAGCAAGCAAAGAGAATGCATAGCCAGCACATGCTTGTGCTTGCAATTTCCAAGGTACAAACAAACGGAGCCTTACCATCCACAATGGGGCCCTTGCTAGTGAGGCCGCCCCCAGAGCTGTAGCCTCCATGGTGCTTCTTGTTGCCCTTGATAAACTGCATCTCCTCCTGTTTGCGCTTCTTATGCCGCCTGCAATCCACAGACACGCCATGCTCACGCATGCATACCTACAAGATAAGGTGTACGAGCAGGCTGCTCTTGTACAAAGGCACACAGAAGCACTTGAAAACTAGACGCTAACTAGGCAAGCTGATGTCATGTCTTGCATTGTGTCTATAGCATGCATGCATGCATTGCACCCACCTCACGCGACAGACAGCAACTTGTCCTGTTTTGGGCTTTGCTCTGTAATGACAGGCTTGGCCTCTACTGGATGCAGTCCTTGAACATCAAATGTGCAAGTGTTTACAGCGCAAAGCAGAATGCAGTGAGCTTCATGCAGAGGTGCGGAGGTATACTTTCTGCTGTGCTTGGTAGCAGCCAAGCACTTGTGCAGGTAGTCCACCAACACAGGCACAGGGAAGGGGTCAGGGCGGGGCTGGTAGCTGGTCCCTGTCTTGGCTGCAATGGCCTTGTGCTGCTTGGCCTGCTCCTCATGCTTCAGGTGCTGGTCGGCCCCCTCTGCAAAAATACGCACCACCTCTCCATGCACCTGAGGAGCACAGCACCCCAGGGGTCATAATAACAATGATACCAATGATCAAACTAACATAGTATTTAATATTACATAACTATATAATAATAATAATAATTGAAATGCAGGATTGACCAGCAGGCATCAGGTGCATGCGACACCAGTTCACTCCCTCCAGACAGGCTTGCTGGTGGTATAGCTGCAACCACATTGGCACTGCTGCTGGGTGCTTTGCATCTTTGACAGCAGCTAGTCTTCTAGCAGCATCAGTATGGATGATGCAGCTGAGGCCGTGTGATGAATGAGGTCAAAACTTCTGTTTGTCTGTTGCTCTGACCAACTTCAAGAAGCACTCCATGCGTTTTGACACGATGAAGTAGCCTTTGGCAATGTAAACCATCACGCTGCATGTTGCACACTGCTGTGCCACATGATTTTCATTCGAAACTACTCATGCCTCATCACAACAGAGTGGGTGCGGGCTTCATACGGAGACACCTGTGTTACAGCTCAACTGGTACTGTTACTGATAGCTGCACATACTGATTCAGGCAACTCAGTTTGCAGCAGCCAAAAGTATTTGTAATACATAACAGATCAGGACATCAAATAGCTGTAGGAACAATTCTGCAGCCTGCAGCTTGCAAACAACACTGCCACATATGCTGCAGAATCCGACGCATGTGACGAGTATTTCCAAATAACATGCGTGCAATCGTCATTGCAGTCAGGTGCAGCAACCTGGGAATCAATGTCGACCGCCTTGAGAAGGAATTGGTCGACGCAGGCCCTCCAGACGGGGTCCCCCAGCCCCACATGCTGCTGGGGCAGCAGTTCGGCCATCCTCCTGGCCAGAGTTGCTGCAAAGGCTGCCCACTCTGGCAGGGCCCTCTCATCCAACAAGTTCAGGGCCTGCATCACAGCGGCGAGGCCTAGGTGTCACTATTGGTGAACCTGCTGGTGCAGCTTGACCAGATAGTTGTAATGACTCAACCAAGGCTGCTCTTGCATGCAGAAAGCTGAGCAGCTGCGGTCACGTGAATGAGTAAGAGTTGTTCATGCAAGAGTGATACTCATTGTTGTCCGCCCTTAACTTGAGTGACAACTGTGAGCTGTCTCTTGACAGCTGTGATCTGTCTTTGATTGTGAGCCATTGCTGCAAAGCTGCTGACTGCTGTGTCGCTTGTGAACACACCAGCTCAGGGCTATGCCACACTTTCTGCTGTAATGTCAGATGCCTGCAGAGGCCTGCATGACCGTGAGGGATGTGATGCAACCCTAGCATGTCGCATATACGCCAATGGAGACCCTTCGATAGCAAAGCCTTCAACGTGAGCTTGCTTGCTGCGCCACTAAAGAGTCCACATGCCAGTTGCCCTGACCTGGTTGGCGGAGGCCATGAGGGTGCGCGTGCGTGCCCAGTCCTTGGCAGCAATGCGCTCCAGGGTGTACAGGGCAGTCACATGGCGCACCACCTCCTCCCGCATCAACAACTCCACCAGCTGCTCGTTGGGCTCATCCAGCACACCATCTGGAGCACAAGGGATCAGTCACAACAAGCGTGATTGTTGGGATGCTGAGTGCCAAAAGAGGGTTATCATGCAGGGAGCTGCTCAGGATTGTATGTACCTGACCCTAGGGGGGAGGACACGCACTGAATGTATGGATAGATGGATGGATGGATGGATGGACAGATGGATGGATGGATGTATGGATGGATAAATGGATGGATGGTTGGATGGATGGATGGATGGATGGTTGGATGGATGGATGGATGGATGGATTCATGGATGAAAAGAGGTCACTCGCTTTGTGCTGGGTGGCAATTCAGCAATAGCATCACCAGCTCAGCCGCAGATGGGCTAGCGGAAAGAGCTAGGAATTGCTAAGATAGCACTCACTGTCAGGGCCAAAAGAACTTTGTGCTTGCTTGGCTTGCAGACAGCTCCTGACAGCAAGCATTCATGCTGCATATACACGCAGCCAGAGTCAAATGTCTATTTGGGCTGACATGGATCATCCAACTTCAGCTCTGCAGCAATGAAAAAGAGCATGCAGCCCTTGAACGTCAACAATGGCAGGCCCATCTGGGCCAGGGGGATCATCACAACTTTGTGGATCATGTTGGGCTGACATATGCGCACCTTGAGCATCGTATGAGTCATCCAAGGCTGCTTCCATGGTGAAGCCAATGAGGATGGCAAAGAAATCTCCCGCCAACTCCATCTTTACTGGTGGGAAGGCGTACCTCTTCTCCTTCAGCATCTGACGGCATCCCACTGCCAACTATACAGGCAAAAGAGATCAAGTATTGAATGTCTTTACTAACTCATCATCATACATGCACGCACAAGACACAAATTTTGCCTAAATGTGCTGAACAATGCTGCGCAGATTACAAAGTACCTTGACAGTCCAAGCAAGTATGCTGTTGCGTGATTATAGTAGCAACAGGCCATGCCATCAATGGTTCTGCTAGCAGTTGCAAGGCCCTGCACCAAACATTGCTTTTGCAATATGAGACATGCCTTCGGGCACTGATGCTGCATGCATTTTGAGCTTGATTTGAGTGGCAATGCTTCAGACTACACACCTGCACACGCTAAGTGACAACGCATAAATGCAAAAGCAAGGACAAGCAACTATTCAAAGTGTTTTAGATGGTTGTTTGACTGCTGGTTTTATTGCGATCAGCTCAGATGCTCATGTACTGCAGCAACAATTAGGCAATTCAGATTCTGGCTTGAAATTCTCTCTACCTGTTTCACATAATGCATGCGGATGTACCTGTAAGAGGCGAGTGAGGAAGACAAGGTCCTCATCTTCACTGGGAACGCCTTGAGCTTCAAAAATGACTGGCAGCCGGTGCAGCACCTGCCATCATCAACAAACCTAGTTGGAGTTAAAACTTCAGGTGATCAGGCTTAGCATACCACTTGTCTGGGCAGTAGATGCTTTGGACTGTAAGCCAGATGGGCAGCGGGTTGTGGGATATACAACTATGCATTGTATCACACATATGCTGCTGAGATACTAGACTATGTATATTGCAATTCGACCTAATACGCTGGTTTGACGCAATTACGCTGGTGAAGCAAGTATGCTGGATAACCAAAGTGAGGAGAAGAGTTTAACTGTAGGGCTTAGCACAGTTAGGATTTGTCTACTTTGCACACATGCACGCACACATACAGACAGACGTAACAAGGCTCAGCATGTGGCTTGGCTGCAAAGCAATCACCTGCTTGATGATGAGGTGCAGAGCGCTTGGGTCCCGCAAGATCATGCCTGCTTCTGCAATGACCTTCCCGTGATCATCACGCCAATCGCCCCCACTGTACAGGGGGCTCTCACCCCCTGAGCCCCCAGACAAATGCTTCCTCTTCTTTCCTCTTCCTGTATCCTGCAGCATAACAGGACCGCGTGAGTGTGGAGGTTACCTAAATGACCTCTTGATACTGATCATGCTCTTTGGAACTGATTACCAGGGCTGTACTTAAATCGACCTTGTGCCAGCTGGCCAGTAAGCCAAGAGGTGCCAACTCAACAACGTGAATGAGCAGTGATCAAACCTTTGGCAAGACATGTCACTGGTGTTGTGTTCTGACAGTATTCTAAGACACGCAATGCTCAACTTTGAAGGGCCGTATGATGACATGAAAGTACTTGCCTTGGAGTCAAAGTCCCTGAAGAATTTCTTGAGGGAGGCCATGTGGGCAGGCTTGAGCACACCCCCCTCCTGGCCCTGCTCGGGGGCATCCCTGCTGTGGGCAATGGCAGCATCCAGAATCCAGGCCAGGTCATGACATGGGTCCTGCACCACACCAAACGGCTGTGACATTGCATGATATATATCTATGTTATACACTGAGAATATTTTGCAACACAGTATACTTTATGATATAAACTATACTGCACAGCATAGGTTGCAGAAACAAGTGTAGAAACAAGCACATCTGCCTCAGTTGTCCTCAGGAACAAAGGTGGCTGCTGCGCTCTTAAGTGACATCATATAGCCGTTCTCTGCTGCAAAGCTGGTCTGTGCGCAGCTCAGTACCTATATACGATGGCAAAAACAGCAGGATATAGTATCATGACTTATGCAAACATGGTTTGTGCAGATAGTTTAGTACCTACAGTGTGCTTTCTGCTAACAGAATATAGGTACTAAGCTGTGCACAGACCATGTTTGCAGCAGAGAACGGCTGTATGAAGAAGTCGTGTTGAATCCCATCCATGACACCAACAATGTGCAGAAAAGAACGATCATCAAGTGGTGTGTTCATCACTTCCAGCGCTTTGGTCTGAGAGGGCATGCTTGTACAGCGTACAAGGACATTATTGCAGACATAAACCTCAACAGGAATCAGTCTAACCAAGAATGCATGTTGTGCAATGTGCAATGCCCCGCTTCCATCTTGCCAAAGACCTGTTGACGCAGAAGCATTGTCAATGCAAGCTAATGATGCCAGATGCTCATACATGCTGGTGACTCTCTAAAAGATCTCTATATCTGCCAATTGAAACAGGGGCAGGCAACACAGTCCTAACTCGCAGAATGGAACCTGAGCAGACCTCGTTTGCAAGCTGTCTGAAGGAGGCATTGTCATGAAAGGCCATGAGCAGCTGAGAGCGCAGCAGGCAATAGCCCGCCTGGTTGGGCCCCACATACAGCCCCTCACTCTCCTTGAATTTGCTGACACACAAATCCATCATCCCCCTGTACACCTGTGCACCCATGAACAGTGTCGCCCTGCTGCTGTGCAACTGGTTTGAATTCTTCTCTTATGCACTTGGTTGCAACAGACATGCCAAGTAAGACGTGCTACAAGCGCCTTTGGGTCAGTACAGCTATTGAAGCTAGTGTGTTGGCGGCTGCAGCAGCTGTACTGACACAAGGACATGCACAACACATCTTGCTTGACACATTTGCTGCAGCCAAGCCACAACAATGCCATCAAGACCGTGTGAGTTTGTGCCAGAGCTGTGTGACATCCTGCACAGCCTGCTGCGCTGGAAGACACATGCAGCAACACAAACACTTGACAACAGCCTGCACACTCAGCAACACAAATGTCACATCTGCAAGCTGTCTACGGGCGTGCTTTTGTGGTTGGCATGTACCACAGCTGTGACAGGAGCGGGGAATGACCTTAGGGGAGCCCCCAATCATGTTGACCAGCTTGACTAAGTGAGCCAGAGTCTTGCGGTAGGTCTGCCGGGTAGGCGGACCTGCACAAAACACCCTGTCACATCATTATTTGCACACGTGCAGGGAGCATGAACATGACTTTGAAAGCGCAATTGACGAAGCCCTCAGAGCGCTGAAAGCAATGCCTGTAAGGCAGGCGCAACAGCTGGCCTGGAATATGAACCCAAGTTGCAATTCTGTTTTCAAAGGCGTATAAAGCTAACAACACAGGTACGCTGTTGCCTTCCTGAAATGCTTACACCTTTGCTTGTTTTGCCTGTCCTATGTGGCATGACAGCAGCAATGCAAGAGAGGCATATCTTCAAAGTGACAAGGCACAGCAACTTGGTCATACCTTTGATGGACTTGCCTCCCACATCCATGTTGAGCTCCTGGCGCACAACTGCAACACCATGCAGGTAGACAGCCATCAAAGGGGCCGCATGCTCCTGCAACAGCTTTCTGTTCACCTCATACACCTGCACCATGCCGGCCCAATTTCTTTCCTTGTCAGCCAATGCTGTTGAGCTGGGAATTGCAAGAGGGGGCTTGTATCGGCCAAGCAGACTGTGCATACTGCTGCACATTTCAACAAAGCAGCAGACATATACAGTCCTGGATCGCAGTTTGTCTTCACCAATGCGGCATCTGTCTCGTACAATCCTGCAGTCTGTCATTGCTTGAACAGGATCCCTTTGGTTGGATGCTGCAGGCCCAAAGGAGTGACCAACAATGATGATGGTATGAGGGAACAGCAAATCAAGCTCACTCCTGCACACCAATTTGTGCTGTGCTGTCTTACTTGTCGCTGCACAGAAGCCGGCAGCTCAGCAAAGAGGTCCTGGTCCTCCCCCAGCTCCTGCAGGTAGGCTTCTGGCACTGCCTCCAACCTCTTCAAGATGTCCAAAGGCACTGATCGCAGCCCATCTATGCTCACCTGAAAACAAATATGGGTCAGAGTTGCATCTGTCTACACATGAACAGTTGACTGCTGAAACAAAATCGTATGGGGTCCACTTTCTCATCAATGTGCCTGTCAAGTGCACGACGCATCGTCTTGCTCCATGGAGGACATCATATGGTGTCAGTTTAGCAAATTTTTTAGCCAGGGCCATGATTGCGTGGCAGGTGACTTACGTAGGGGAAGGTCTCCTCGAGCAGGGCCAGGAGGCCTTCTTCCTGCATGGTCTCAATCCTGCCAACCAGCACCTGCTTGGCGCTCTCCAGCATGCTGGTGTGAGTCTCCAGCCTGTGTTGCAGAGCTGCTGCTTTGCAGTCTCTTGATCACTGTCAGTGCCTGACGTGATGCACAGTAGAAGGATACTTGCACAGTGTATGAAACACGTAATGCAAAGACAGGCATGTACTTTGCCTGGCATTTGCGACTGAAACACGGCAAAGGAGAACATGGCAATGTTTGCCCTTCTAGACTGCCCTGCAAAGGCAGAAAGGACAATCAGCCTTTCAGTAAAAAGGACACATCAGCCATTTGGTATGGCTTGATGAGTGATGCGTTCAACAAACTGGGTTTGCTGGGACTTAGCCTAGAAGAGAAGCACTTTCAATGGGTAAAGGTGTACCATGACACAAAAGAAAGTCATGCATCGTGATGTATGTAAGTACCTGGTCACTCCCAGTTCATCCAACAAGCTGAGCAGCGGCCTGCAGTGGTGGTTGCGCAAGGAGGCCTTGATCTGGATCTCCTTGATGGCATTGCCCGGCTGCTCAGTGTGGCTCAGAACACTCTGGATGGTGCTCTGCCCCAGCTCTCCCACCAGTGGTTGCTGCAGGCCAGCATGACCAGCGTCAATTCGCATGAGCTATGTGAGCCAAGGAATATGCCATTTGGCCAGTGTCTTTAGGGCAGAGACACTTGTGGACATGCAAAAGGTGTAGAGTTCTGCAGACAAGTCACATGGGTGTCAGAACCAGCACACAATCAGCCAAGGCAAAAGAAACAGAGAGGAGCTCAATATGATCTCCTAGTTGATATTGAGCAATGCAGCAAGAGAGTGCTACTTTAGCCATTGCTGCTAGACTGCAGCAATACTTACGGTTGTTTCTGTTCACAGTCAATTCTATTCATTGAAACACATCTTGTGAAAAACGCACAGCTGGTACAGCTGTATACATATGCTACACAGCCCTTGATCAGTATGCTAGACAGCTTTTGATACATATGCTACACAGCTTGTGACATGCAGATGCAGCTGAAAAACTTCCTGTGTTTGGCAAGATTAATCCTGCAAAGCGATTATAGCAGCTGCACCAAAGGCCTGCAATGAAAGTGTACTCACCTGTGCATTGGTATACTGAGCTTCACTGCCATTTAGTACATTGTGTGGAGATCCGCGAGGTACAGCATGCGTTGACTCTGACATGCTCTATGTCACTGATGCTTTCGCTGCTTGCTGTTTGCTCTGCTCAGACTTCAGGCGAGCTGCTTCACGCCTGAGCTCTCGTACAACAGCAGCTAGAGCCTGCATCACATAATAAAATTACTGCGTCAAGAAGCAGCGCCGTTCGAACTCATGCGTGACTGTGCCTACCTCCGGGTTTACTCCGCTCTCACCTAGGGCGATCAGGATACTAAGCGTCTCCTTGTCTAAACCTGTGTCCAAGATCTGTGATATCTTGTGAATAGTATCCAACGCTTCGTTCGCTTCTTGTAAAGCTACCTGATACATCAGCAAGAGTGGTATCTGAAAGGCACAGATGACGGATGCCGTTGCTGTACAAGTGATCTACGCAAGCATCGTCTATTCCTACCAAAACGCACAAGCTCGTGTCAGCAACTGCTGAGGATTCAAGGTGCTTCCAACGGATGTGCGTGACAACGCTGAGTTTGTGCTCATGCGCACCATTCCGGAAAAATGCCGAAAGCGAGGTATACCGTTTTCGTACTACGTAGGGTTTTGGGTCTTCGCCATAGCAGCGTGCTTTGCTGCAGTACGCCAGGTTAACTTGCGCAAGTAAGCCAGCAACATGGCGGATGATGACTCACAGCAAGGGCACAGATTGATAGTATTTGCGGAGCAAGGAGATCAGCAGCAGGTATGAGGTAGGAAGCCCGCATTTTCGCCCTGCAGCCTGTGCTGCGATTGCTAGCTCTCGAGGGGTTTTTTTGTAAATGCAGGTGGAGGCGCTATTGCATTCCGGAGGTGACGCAGCATATCAAGACCCATCGGATGGCCGAAGTGCGCTCATTGCGGCGGCCTCTGAAGGGCATACGGAAGTTGTGAGGACTTTACTAGCCGCAGGCGCGCCTTGGAATGCTTTCGACCGTCAAGCGAACTGTGCTGGTGACTATGCCCTTGCTGGCCAACACGAGGCCTGCGTGGAGGTCCTCCTGAACGCAGGTGGGCTTCCGAAATTCGGTTGCAACTTGAGCACAGCATACGAAGTACTGCTAAGACAGCCTGAAGCCTGGCAATCATTGGCAACAATGGCTATGGGCAGTTGCCATGTTAAGTTCAGCATTGCATCAAATTTCTGGGCCCACAAGGCCCCATGAGACCAACAGTTTGTGCAAGCTTCCCATCAGCCTGTCTGAAGCTGGCAAGTCATGTTGCCCTGTTGCACAAGATAATACCTCTGAACAAACAACAGCAGTATCAAATGTTATTCCTGATCATATGCCCCCAAGGCAGCTGACATCTTATTGTAATGCCAGGTGTGCAAGCTGAACTAATATTGGGGGCCATTGAGCGCAAGGCTCGCTCTGCACAGCCCTCCAACAGCAGCTATTTGGAGCAGAGGGTGCAGTACATGAAGGAGGGTGCACAGCTGGTAGATGAGGAGAGCCAGGGGGTCATGATGGCATGGGAGGGGCCCCTCATGCAGGCCCATGCCAAGGTATACGCTATAAGCTATAATCAGCGCAATATTGTACTTGTGCCACAAATAAACACATATGTACTGCTGAGCCACAGCCTCCTGATGGGCTGATGGCCACCTACAGACAAAATGAGGCAGAACATGCCACCTTTTACTTGAATAAGAGGACAACACCATGGCAGTGCTTGTCATCATGGCCTAGCAAATGCAACCAAGCTGATGTTCATGCAAGTCAGTGCCCCGGCAGCATGCAGATTCTTGGTGGCAAGCTCAAGTGCTCAAATGCTTTGCCAACCGGCCTGTGTATCCTTGAACCAGATGCATAGGCATTGGTGTACCTCTGACACAAACCCTGATGAAGGCAGCACCAGGAGACCTGCTATAGCCAATCCATTCACAGCCATGGCCCTGATTTGGTGCAGTCATGTTGATGTGGGAGCCTTGAGGACTCTCGGTTGCTGAAACTCCTTTGCATGACAGCCCTGTTAGCTGTACAATGACATGTAGTATTGCCTTGAGATGTGCTGCTTGCAAAACTTGTTGCATTTGCAGGCTATCTGTAGTGGCGGTGGAGACGTGCTGAATGTGGGCTTTGGCTTGGGGTTAGTGGACACGGCCATCCAGAGCAACAATCCCCGGAGCCACACCATCATAGAAGCCCACCCTGATGTCCTGCGCAAAGTAAGTCACACCCAAACCCCCTAGCAGTTTATGCTTTGCACACATAGTCTGCATGATTTCACAGGTCTGGCAATGCTGCAGCTGTATGCTTTGGTTTTGATGACTGATGCAAAGCAAGCTTTTTAGTTGTTAACAGAGTAGATGCATGGCAAGATCTGAGGACCCTGTGCTCATACTGGTTGTGTTTGGCTACAATCTGGTGTTGAAGTCCAGCACTGGTATCTGTAAACTTGGCCTTGATGTCCTCCCTGCCAGGAGATCTGAAAGACATGGAGGCATAATCTCCTTGACACTGCTCCTTGTGCCAAGGTTGCTAAGGAGAGTGTGCTTGCAGCTGCCATTGTTAATTGTACTTGCAAAGTGCTCCACAACAAAAATGTAGATACACGAGCTTGTTTGGGGTCAGGAAATCAGCTGCAAGCTTGCTCCTGATTGCGACCAATCGGTCCTGCACAACACTGCTGGCTTTGCTCCTCATTGTAGGACTCTAAATGTGACATTTTATGACTTATGCAAAGACGGACTGTTCCCTATAGGCTTGCAGCCAAAAGGGCACACATGCCGTCAGCATGGGCCTTGCATAACCAACTTTATGCAATTTGGATGACGTTCCCAAGTGCAACTGCGTAAAAGCTGTTGTGAAGCTCATCTGGGCTGCTTGAGCAGCCTGTCGCTTTTTGCGTTTCATCTTTCAGCCTGCTGCAGATGAGAGACGATGGCTGGGAGGACAAGTCCAATGTGCATGTTGTACATGGCCGATGGCAAGATGTCATCCCACAGCTTGGACAGTATGATGGCATATTCTTTGACACGTTTGGAGAAGATTATGAGGATTTGAGGGAATTTCAGAACCAAATGATACATTTGCTCCGACCCGGTGGGCTTTACTCCTACTTCAATGGCTTGTCAGCAGACAATGTTTTCTTTCATATGGTATCATGTGAAGTCGTGAAATGCGAGCTGGCTGCTAAAGGCCTAAGTACTTCTTTCATTCCCTTGCCCATCAACGTATCCGATCCAGCTATATGGCAGGGGATTCTCAACAAGTACTGGCAATTAGATACCTACCTGCTCCCCATTGTACAGTGGACCTCCACGGACAGCTGCATGACAAATTGTAAAGATCCCAGTAGCTAACTGCTGATTGACTTGCTGATTTTGCCAAAAGCTTATTAGAAGATGACATGGTTGTCTGACTGTACATTCATGATTGAAACGGGTAGCACACTCAGCAGTGAGACACATCATGATGTATGCGGGATGGCACGAGTGACAGAGTCACAGTACAGGCTGGATGGTAGTCAATGCCAGCAGCGTCCAGCACCTCCTCAGACGGTGTCTGAGGCTCTCATGGTACCTTGGATTGGGTTTGCAATGCATATGCATGGTGACATGTTTAATCATGATTCACATGCCATGGGAGTCATATTGGCCATACCTGGACCAGCTGACAGCTGCGGCAACAACCACAAGTAGTGCAAAATTAGGTACATATAGGGGCTAGTGCCTAACACTGTCAGCCTTGATATCACATAGCTCAAGCTGGTTGGCAAATCGATGCATCACATATGAACAAGGCAGTCTAAAGAACTTATGCCCATTCAGGACGTCTCTTGTGAGGTCATGGCATGCGCAGTAATTACACTGGGAAGGGCCATGCTGTCATGGTGCTGCGCAGTCACCGTAGAGCACACTCATCACAAGCACTTTTCCTACACTGATGAACAGTTTCCATCATGATTCACAATGACAAGTCAGGACATGAGCTTGGAGGGAGCATGTTGTCACGAGTTGTTGGGGTCAGTCCACAAACTCCTCTGCCAGTGACACTATGATCTGTGCCAACTCTGCTGGATATCTTAGAAAAGGGCTGTGACCTGCATTCATTGAATGAATGATCCAGTCCCCACGACTCTTCTTCAACATCAGATCCCAAAAAGCCACTAGGACCCGAGCGTTTTTTGTACAGCGTATATATGCCATGTGCCCCTTGTAGACAGATTTTGCCCAATCTGTGACCAGCCCAGGGCTGATGTCCACTACAGCCCTAAGTGACATTGGACGCAAGGCTGCAGCTGCTTCTGAAGCTAATAGTTCTGGAACATCAGGTTCATATAGCTTGGAAGGTTCAGCAAACATCCATACACCCTTTTCTTCCTATAGTCAGTCATGCATTCGTTCAGCTGTTGGACCTCTACATCTTGACTGGCATGCTTTGAGATGTGACATATGCTACAATGTGATGCTGCCGTATGTGAGTTGCATGCAGGCTTGCAGGGTCTTTTGCCACATTTCACAAAGGCCATGAGATCGAATGGAACATTGAGGACGTGAGGCTGACATGCAAGCGTAACCAACAGCAACATGATTCCTCACATCCACTGTAAAGTCTGGGGGCCAGGAACCATTTGTGAGCTTTAGAAGTGGTTTGGCGTCCCTATGAGACAGGAAGGCAGCTATGAAGACGACGCTCAAGATGCCTCCTCTTTTGCCAGCAGCAGTGCCTTCTTTCTTGCTCAGACCCAACGCAGCTGCACCTCCAGCGTATCCTGCTATTGAATGAGCAACAAGCAAAATATCTCGTCCTTTGTCTATCAAAGGTTGCAGAATTTGCTGCTGTACTGCCATGATGTCTTTTGACATGTGACATGCATGAGGGTCTGGGGGGTCTACACTAGCCAGTTGCGTGCAAGATACTGGATATCCGGCCTGCAGCAGATACGCGATCAGGTCAACGAAGTGGTGAGGTGTGTGACAAGCACCTAGCAATAGCACTACAGTTGGCTTCGAAAGCATGTTCCTGACCCAAGCACGCGCGATCCTTCCTACGAGATCCAAACAGCTGCTTCCGGAGATTGAGTCCTTAACTTTGCGCTACATAACGTCATGTGAAGCTTACGACAAGGCGAAATGTTAGTCAGCGGATCCTCAGGCCATACTGCTGTTTTATGTCTACAGAGGTTGTAGACATGTTGTCTAAATATGCACCATGCTGGATATTGCATGAGTGACATCTATGCAGTCCTGCTAAGGCAATTATCACCCAGTCAAGATGCGGTGTACCTCAGATTGGCTGAGGCAGCATCAATCTTCTCCATGCCACAAAACCAGTCCTCCCAAGCTAAATAAAGGTCAGCATGGACAGATGTGAGTGAAGCTTGGTCAGTTTGAGTCGCCCAACTCATGGCAAGTCTGGACGACGATCTTATGTTGCAGGTGTGCAGATGCAGCCAGCCACTAGTTGGCATATTGTGCATGCAATCCAGCCAGCTACAATTACTAGCAAACCAATCTGAAACACTGCTGCAGCGCCGTAAGTACTGTAAACAAAACCTCCAAAAAGTCCCCCCAAACCACCGCCCACGCCTCCATACAGACTGGTAAAGACACCCTGCAGCGCGCGAGTCCCACCTTCAAGTCTTGAAGCAGTTTCTGAAGTTTCACAATATATACAGGATGCACAGTTGTGCAACAATTGGGCCGTTTACACTTGCAGAAGCCTATCAGCTCTGTCAAGGCCAGGTTGCTTTTGCACGGGACAGCACAGCAGAAGCCCACAAAATGCATGAGTCACCTGAACAGTTGCAGCCATGCCAGGAGGTGCAATTTTGGTGCAGTGCAAGGTGCCTGCTGGCCAGAAGCAGGCAAAGGTGATGCCATTGATGGACTCCACAGCCAGCACCCACCACAGTGAATTCCACATGTGCATAGTGGAGTAGGCAGCCTGCATGCCACACTGCAGCTGCTTGAAGGCCTGATAGGGCCGTGATGGGAAAAGCATGAGTGCAACAGGCAAATGCTTTGCCAGATCAGTTGTCTGTGCAGTAAGCAACTGCAGAATGAGCATGCTTGTCACTGCTCACCATGCGAATGACGCAGACTGCCAATGTGATATGGATGACTGAGTTGACGCCCAGCTTCTTCAAAATCCAGTTGTTGGCAGCAAAAATGGGCAACTCCACAATGCATGTCACTGTGATACACAGCCCCATCAGCATTTCACTCCCACCTGCATCACGCGGTCAATGCTGCACATGCTGGGCAAATTTGCAACAGACGGGTACTGCTTGTGCAGACAAGTTTCTGTTTTGCAGCAAAGATCATACACACCTGTGTAACGGCAACCATGCAATCCCTGCAACAACTTTGATATGCAGCAGCCATGTAGAGACAGTGTTTTGCCTGGACCATGACTAAGCAAGGATGTACAAGATGCTTGACCTTGTGGTAACAAGTCGCATAATGACTTGGGAAGGCTTATCAACTGGGTGCAGCAGTAAGGATGCCAACGACTGCACAGTGGACGCGGAGCACAGCCGTCGGCACATCGCAAGACACTGCTGTGGTGCGCAGTAGCCTATTACAAGAACATAACTTCAACTCACCAAGCTCATCCAGGTAGAGAAACAGGTACACAGAAAGAATGCCAGTCCCAAATCCCATGAGCAATGACATGGCGAAGAATGGGACAGCTTCAGGGTTGGCCAGCAGCCTCCTCCACCTGGGCCACAGGCCCACTGCCTGCTCCTCCTGCTCCGTCTGCAGCAAGGGCTGTGACAGGGCATGATGAGCATGCACCTGACTTGAGCCAGGCTGCAGAGTGTGATCGGCTTCTGAGCCAGACTCAGATGCGGTCTCATGGCCGTGCAGGCTGCTGCGCCTTGAGGGCATGTGGACGTGGAAGACTGGGTGCGTGGTGTTGGGCTGAAAGGCATGCTCCAGGACAGCCACTGCGGTTGGGTCTTCAATCAGGCTGTCCTGAGTGGAGCTGTGGGGGTACTGCTCTCGATCTGGATCTGCAGTGATCCTGACCACACACATCTGGTCGTTGTCTGGATGCAGATTCAGATCCAAGGATGCAGGAGGACTCAGAATGCTGCTCTCTTGCATGCTGTGATGCGTCAGGGCATGTGGCTGAGCTGTATGTGGCCTTCTTGACAAGATTGCTGACACAGCTGATTTTGATGCCTCTGCCGCAAGCCTGGGTGAGTGGCCAGTCACAGAGGACACAGGTAGCACAGCATCACACTCGCCACTCAGCGGAGGCTGGTATTGATCTTCAGCCTCAGAAGCTGGCGCCGTAGCTGCATCTGCCATGACATGCACAGCCTCCTGGTTCTGCATGTCAGTGACAATCGCTAAGATCCTCTTGCAATCGCTAACTCGCATCATTGCATCCAAGCACATTGGTAGCAGGCTACACCCGTGAGCAGCGACTCTCCAGGCATACGAGGTCACTGCCACTATGTCATGACTGATAACGCAGCAAAGAACAACAGATGTGGATCGGCCAGAGGTTGTGTGTTTTTCAGATCATGGACAAATAAAAACAAAACACATGTGGTATTCTGATTGCATCGGCAACAGATTGTACACACAGGTCAACGTAATCTGCCAAGTCAATGCAGCAAACAGCTTGTACACTTGTGGGCTAGCAAGGCAGGAACAGCTGACCTGCTGAAAGTGTGGCTTGGCATGAAACTTGAGGAAGCAGACAGGAATGATGGCAAAGGCTGCCAGGGCAAAGTAGAGCTGGAAAGCAGTGTAGATGCTGTACTTGGAGACCAGGTATCCAGACAAGGCACTGAAGATGCCCCAACCTGCTGATGCAAACATGCGCTGCTCCCCATAGTGGCCATCCTGAAACACAGGCTGAAGTGAACCAGACGGTTGCATACATCTTGTACTATGACTGGCTTTGTCATGTTGTGCAGGCAGTGGTCCTGCAATTTGCTGAGCAATAAATGCAGAAAGGGCTGGAGATCTATTCATGGTCAGACAATACAAGTACAGCCATTTGCATGCTTGTCATCAAAGGTCTGTCTGATCCGGCGGCTGAAGGCAGAACAGATTGACATTGGAGTGTGTTTATAGGCATTGTATGCTTTGCCAGAGACATACCGTTTTTGCAGCTGACATGATTGCAATGTCAGAGAGGATGCTGACAGGAGCTGTGAAGGTTTCAGACAGCAGAGCAACCAAACAGACCATTGCAAAAGTGGAAACAAAAGCTGTGCTGATTCTGGACATTAGCGCCAACACTGAAGTAAGGATTAAGAGGGGCTTGTGCCAGCGTGTGTAGTCAGCAAAGGCTGCCCATGCAGCTCCTGCATTTAGCAATAATTGAAGAGTGTTTAGGGGTGAGACAGACTTGCAGCTACAGGTGCAGCGGGAAAAGTGAACAGAGGGGACCATGTCACCTGAGGAAGCATTCACCCATGGTGAAAGAGCAGCAAGGATTCCTATTTCTCTCTCAGAAATATGGAGCCGTTTGTAATAGACATTCATGTAAGGCGCAATACATACTAGTCCTGAGTAGTATGCCATATTCCAGATCTGTACACACTCAGTTGCTTAAGCTCAGCAATAATGACAGCGGCAGGATGTTTAGTACATATTTGTATGTCAAGCTCGAGAAAGTCACACCTTCGCCACATGTTCTTCTGGGACGCATATGCTGCGTTTGGATGCAGTCTCTTTAGGATCACGACCCATTTCCCAATATGAGGACCCAGGTGAGGTGCTCTTTGCGAAGTCACATGGACTGCTGGTACGTCGCGGTGGAATGATTTGGAGTCCACTACATTCAGCCGCTGTCGCTACTGGCAGTAGTCAAACGCCGTTGCTCAAGGCTGCCTGAGGAAGCCTTACGGTACATCATGTAACAATGTACCATGAGAACCGAGGAACCGTACAAGCACTTAAGGCCTTATGGGAGGTTGACCGTTAAACGTTTGACTTCCGTGCCGCAGGTCCGCAGTCCGCAGTACCCGCAGTCCGCAGTACGCGCGGCGCATTACGCGGCGAAGGACCCCCCGTTCTGCGGGTACTGCGGTTGAATATTTTGTGGTATTTATTCATTTGAAATAATTCATTAAGTTATTATTTGATACTATACTTGCTGATTCAT
>JAABUP010002481.1_pt1 | contig 35535 bp, 31 predicted proteins | sample 5559201 | NCBI WGS metagenome assembly JAABUP01 (sample SAMN10711887, study PRJNA513373) | rock metagenome | isolation source: Antarctica rocks | place: Antarctica
GTAAATCATGGCGCTACCTGTGGGGAGTATGGACGAGCAATCGGCCGCGACGATCCTGGAACAGGTCCACGGTCAGGCCATGCGCGTGCCGGTCAAGGACGCGGCCGAGGGCTTGCAGCGGCTGCTCACCGGACGCATCGCGGCGTACGTGGTCAACGTGAAGGACGCCAAGACGGTCGCGCGCTGGGCTGGCGACGCCGTCGCGGAGATCCGTCCCGAGAGCGAGCAGCGTCTGCGCGTGGCCTATGAGATCATGGCGCTGCTGCTGCGCTTCGAGGGACCGAGCACGACGCGCCTGGTTCCTGGGCATGAATCCCCATCTGGACGACGACGCGCCCGCCGATGCCCTCCACGAGGGGCGTCTGCAGGAGGCCCTCGGCGCCGCCAAGAGTTTCGTCGCGTACAGCGCCAACTACGGCTGAGCGCGGCGCGATGCTTCGGCTATCACCAGTCACTTCAACGAGTAACCGCGCGCCCGCATGTAAAAACGATGTAAAATGCGCTGACGAAGAGGGTGATATTTGGTGATACAGCACGGCACAAAACGGCATGCGATGCGGCCATTTCACCCGTACATGCGGCCTTTGGCGACACTTTATGATACCCTGTGATACCTGGGAGGAGGAATGGCATTCAGAAGGTCAGGGGTTCGAATCCCCTCAGGTCCACCCTCCCACGGCGAGTTCTTACAGAACTCGCCTTTTTTGTTGCAGAGTCGATTCTTTATATCTGGAGGGTCGATCAGGAGGCCAGGAAATCGAGCGCCGCCTTGTTGAATTCCTCGGGCGCCTCCCACAGGAAAGCATGGCCGCCATGCGCGGTGAAGACGAGTCGGGAATGTGGGATGCCGTCGTGCAACTGGTGCGACTGCGCCGGAGGGAAGATGAGGTCTTTCGGCGCCCCGAGCACAAGCGTTGGGGCTGTGATGTGACCCAGGCGAGCCGTCGCATTATGGACCTGGATACTATGCAACTGGCTCAGGTACGCCTCCACGGGCTGCGCGATCCCGGTTAGGGCCTCCTCTGTTTCCTGGGCGACGTCCGGATGCTCCTGGAAGAACTCAGGCGTGAAGCACCACAGCAGGAGTTCTTTCATCATCTGGGCAAGGCCCAGGACGGGGGCGGTTTGCTCCCAGATGCGATACAGGCGCAGGTCGAATTGACTCGGTTCGCTGCAGGTGCAGCACAGCAGCAACTTATTGACCCGGTCGGGGTAGGCCAGAGCGAACTCTTGCGCAATCATGCCACCCATGGAAACGCCGAGAACATGCGCCCGCTCGATCCCAAGATGGTCGAGCAGACCGCGGGCGTCGGCCGCCATCTCGGCGGTGGTGTACCTCCCCTCCGGCTTGCCGGTCCCGCCGATGCCGCGGTTGTCGAAGATGATGACCTTGAAGCGCCGCGCGAACTCTTCGGTTTGATAGGCCCACGAACTCAGGTCGTCGGCCAGACCGTTGATCATGATGAGCGGCTCACCATCGCCATGGACTTCGTAGTTGATCGTGATGTTGTTGGCTTGTGCGGTAGGCATGTTGTTTCTCCCAGGGGTGATAAGCTCTCTGCTGTCGCTGTCGCTACAACGACGCCGCCCGATCGGCGGGGTGCGCGTCGTCGATAGGATTGGGCAAGCCCAGACGACGCGCCGCCACATGGCACGCCACGGCGCGCCCTGGCGCGTATCCCTGCAAGGACGGCTCCACCCGGCTACACACCTCGAGCGCCGCGGGGCAACGTGGGTGGAAGTGGCAACCAGGCGGCGGGTCAAGCGGGCTGGGGATCTCCCCGGCCAGCGGCACGGGACGTAGCTGGCGCGTTGGGTCGGGCACGGGGATGGCCGAGAGCAAGACCGTGGTGTACGGGTGTTGTGGGGCCGCGAACAGGGTTGCCGTTGGGGCGGTTTCGACGATTTTGCCGAGATACATCACCGCCACGCGGTCGCTCACGTGTTCGACGACCGAGAGGTTGTGCGAGATGAATATCAGGGCGAGGCGCATCTCCTGCTGCACGCGGTGCAGCAGGTTCAGGATCTGCGCCTGGACCGACACGTCGAGGGCCGAGACCGGCTCGTCGGCCACGATGACGCGCGGCGCGAGCGCGAGCGCGGCCGCGATCCCCACCCGCTGCCGCTGTCCCCCGCTCAACTCGTGCGGGTAGCGCGCGGCGAAAGACGGGTTGAGCCCGACTACATCGAGCAGTTCGTCCACGCGCCGGCGCCGCTCCGCCACCGTCCCATCGCGGTAGATGTCCAGGGGCTCACGGATTGTCGCGCCGGCGCGCAAACGCGGGTTGAGCGACGAGTACGGGTCCTGGAAGACCATCTGCAGGTGGCGGCGCAGCTCGCGCAGGGCCGCGCCCCGCAGACCGACAATATCGCGTCCCTCGTATCGGATCTCTCCCGACGTCGGCTCGATCAGACGGAGGATGGCCCGGCCGAGCGTACTCTTGCCACAGCCCGATTCCCCGACCAGCCCTAGCGTCTCGCCCGCTTCGAGCGAGAACGAGACATTGTCGACCGCTTTGAGCTGGGCAACCGGCCCTCCGAACATCCGGGCCGGGCCGGCCGCGAAGTAGCGTTTGAGATGCCGCACATCCAGCAGCGGCGCCGCGCTCATGACCCCTCCTCGTAGAGATGGCAGGCGACGCGCAGCGCGTTTCCGACCGCTCGCAGGGCCGGCGTGATCTCGGCGCACACGGCCATGCGGTGGGGACAGCGCGGGGCGAAGGGACAGCCCGGCGGCGGCGCCATCAGGTTCGGCACCGTCCCCTCGATCGTTTCCAGCGCCCCGCGCGCGCTACCGGGGACAGGGATCGAGCGCAGCAGCGCCACGGTGTATGGGTGCCGCGGCGCCGCGAAGATGTCGGCGACAGGTCCCTCCTCGACCAACCGGCCCGCGTACATGACCGCAACCCGATCGCAGGTCTGCGCCACGACACCGAGATCGTGCGTGATGAGCATGATCGCGGTGTCGCACTCCGCGCGCAGGCCGCGCAGCAGGTCCAAGATTTGCGCCTGGATCGTCACGTCGAGCGCCGTGGTAGGTTCGTCGGCGATAAGCAGGGCGGGATTGCAGGCCAGGGCAATGGCGATGACCACCCGCTGGCGCATACCACCGCTGAGTTGGTCCGGGTGCGCGCGGAAGCGTTCTTCGGGAGCCGAGATACCGACCCGCCGCAAGAGGTCGACGGCCTCTGTGTGGGCCATTTCGCCGTTGAGGCCGCGGTGCTCGCGCAGCACATCCACGATCTGCGCCCCGATGGTATATGCGGGATCGAGCGAGGTCATGGGGTTCTGAAAGATCATGGAGAGCCGGTTCCCACGCAACCGCTGCCAGTCGCGCGGGCGCAGCCGCGCCAGGTCGCGCCCCTCGAAGCGCACCTCTCCCCCCGTGATCCGCCCGTTCGGGGGGAGGAGCCCCATCAGGGCGAAGGCGAGCGTGCTCTTGCCGCAGCCCGACTCTCCCACCAGGCCAAGCGTCTCCCCGTGACGCAGGGCGAAGCTTACTTCCGTGACGGCCTGCGCCGTCCCGCTCGAGGCGTGGAAGCGCACGCTGAGGTCGCGCACGTCGAGCAGGGCGCCAGTCCCAACCGGCTCGGCCGTCGTCGGCGTCTGGCGCGCCGTCATCGCGTCCTCCCGCGCGGGTCCAATAGGTCGCGCAGACCCGTGCCCAGCAGGTTGAAGCCCAAGACCGCGACGGCGATGCCCAGGCAGGGGAAGAGCGTGCCCCAGGGCGATTGGCTGATGTATTGGTGGTTCTCCTGCAACATGTACCCGAGCGAGGGAGTGGGCGGCTGGACACCCAGCCCCAGGAAAGAGAGGCCCGCCTCGATCTGAATGGCGAAGGCCAGCAGCAGGGTGGCCTGCACCAGCGTTGGCCCGATGCTATTTGGCAAGACATGCCGCACCATGAGACGCGGATGCCCCGCGCCGCGCGCCCGCGCCCCTTCGACGTAGGCAGTCGTCTTGACCGAGAGGACCGACCCGCGCAGGACGCGCGCCAGGATGGGCACATAGACGACGGCGATGGCGATCATCATGACGGTCAAGCCTTGACCCAGGATGGCGATGAGGGAGATAGCCAACAGGATGGCCGGGAAGGCCAGCAAGATGTCGACGAGTCGCATCAGCAGGTTGTCCACCAGCCCCCCCCAGTAGCCCGCTAGCAGGCCCAGTGGCACGCCCACCAGCAGCGACAGCCCGACCGAGCCACCGGCGACCAGCAGGGAGACCTGATACGAGTACACGACCCGCGTGTACACATCGCGCCCCAGCCCGTCTGTCCCCAGGATGTGCTGGGGACTCGGATTGGCCAGGATCGCGTCGTAGAAGATGGAGTGGTAGGTATACGGCGTGATGAGTGGAGCCGCCAGCGCCACGACGACGAGGATCGCCACGATGACCATACCTACGACCGCGGTGCGACGACGCCACAATGAGCCGGCGAGGCGTCCGCGGCGTCCGCGGCGTCCGCCGCGTCCGCCGAGCGCGACAGGGGCGGCCACATCGGATATAGGGCGCGCTCATGCGCGCCCTCCGTAGGCGATGCGCGGGTTGAGCACGGTGTAGAGCAGATCGGTGAGCAGGTTGATCAGGATGAACAGGAGCGCGATCACCAGCGTCCCGCCCTGCACTACGGGATAGTTGCGCGTGGAAACGGCATCGACGACGAGCTTGCCGACGCCGGGGAGCGAGAAGACGTTCTCGACCACGATGGCGCCACCAAGCAGCGTGCCGAACTGCACCCCGATCACCGTGACGACGGGGACGGCCGCGTTGCGCAGGGCGTGCCGGTAGGCCACGACATTCTCGCGGATGCCTTTGGCGCGCAGAAAGGTGATGTAGTCCTGGTTGAGCGTTTCGAGCATGCTGGCGCGCGTCGTCTGCGCGATGTAGGCCACCTCGGCCAGCGCGAGCGCGATCACCGGAAGCACGATGTGGCGCAGGTTATCGCCCGGACTTTGCGAGAAGGGCACGAAGTCTTGCGGGGGAAGCCAGTTGAGCACGGCGGCGAAAAGCAGGATCAGGAGTGTCCCCAGCACGAAGTCGGGCACTGAGATGCCGAGCAGCGTGATCCCCGTCGTCAGGCGGTCGAGCGCGCCGCCGGGCCGGCGCGCCGCGGCCACGCCGAGCGGGATGGCGATGAGGACGGCCAACCCCATCGAGAGCGCCGTCAACTCCAGCGTCACAGGGAGCCGCTGGCCCAGGAGCGTCGACAGCGACTCGTGCGAGATGAGGTCCTGCCCCAGATTCCCGTGCAGGACGTTGCCCATGTATGTGAAGTACTGCTGGACCACCGGCTGATCCAGGCCCATCTGATGGCGGAGGATGGACGCGGCGTGCGTCGAGTAGCTGAGGCCAAGCGCCGCCTGGACCGGGTCACCGGGAGCGAGGTGGATGATGGCGAACACAAAAATGCTCATGCCGACAAGCACGGGGACTGTCAGGAGCAGACGCCGCAGGGCGTAGAGCGCGGTTGACAACATCGTGTCAAAGGCGCGGGCATGACGATACGACCGTCACGCTCGGCCCGTCCCCTTTCCTGACTACCTAAATCTTCTAACCAAGGGCGCTGTTCCAGCCGATGAGAGCGCCTCCGCCCGAGGCGCCGCCCATACGCCTACGTAAGCATCGGGAAGGTGTATGCCACTATGTCACACCTCGTCAGACACTCCCTCATCGTCTTATATCTAGAGCGCATGCCCGATTAGACAGAAGTGTACAGCACCCTAATGGCCGTCGCAAGCGCGTGGAACTGGGGAGCGGGAGCGGGAAACGCCCATGCCCACGGCTTGTCATCGCAGCGCTCCTGGCTGTACAATACACGATATCGGTCATTGCTTCCAAATAGCGGACAATGTGCGCTGGTAGATGAGTTGGTCGAATCCTTGGTCGTGGCCACCTATCCGGTGTAACCAACCAACCCATCCAATCCATCAAAACGCGTGCGGAACTCGATCTGCTAGTGGCGCTCTAGTGGCCCACGTTTCGGCCACCCCAGGTTTAATGAGGAGTGCGTTCATGGCGAACCAGAATTCTGTGCTACAGACCCTTGAGCAGTCCTACATCGCTGGACATATTGGCCGGCGTGAGTTCGTGCAGGCCCTGGCCGCGGCGACGGCCCTGTTCACCTTCGGCGGATCGACGGCCAGGGCGCTCGCCGCGGCTGAAACACGGGCCGCCGACATTGATGCGCAGGCGAAACCCCGCCACGGTGGCACGCTCAATGTCGCATTGACAGGGCAACCCGACCAGTTCGACCCCGCGACATCGACCGTCTACACCTCCGTCCAGATCTACGACAACATTTTCGATAACCTGGTGCAGATGGACGCGCATGGCAATTTCACGCCGGGGCTCGCGACGCGGTGGCGCCAACTCGACTCGAAGACGTGGGAGTTCGACCTCGTCCGCGACGCGGTCTTCCACAACGGCGAGCATTTCACCGCCCACGACGTGGCCTACACCATCAACCGCATCCTCAACCCCGCCACGGGGAGCAGCCAGATCGCGGACTTCAACCAGATCAAGCGTGTCGAGGTGGTGGACAACTACACGGTCCGCTTCCATCTGAAGGCCCCGTACGGCCCGCTCCTCACCAGCCTCGCCATCGCGGCATACATCCAGAACGAAAAGGCCGTCAAGACGCTGGACCCCCGCCGCCACCCCGTCGGGACGGGCCCGTTCATGTTCAAGGAGTGGGTCACCAACGACCACATCACCCTGGTGCGCAACCCGCACTACTGGCGCCAAGGCGGCCCCTACGTCGACCGTATCGTCTTCCGTGGCTCTCCGGTCGACGAGAGTCGCCTCGCCGCGCTGCAAAGCGGCGAGTTCAACTGGGTCGACGCCGTCCCGCTGCAAGACGTCAAAAGGCTGCGCGGGAGCAAGAACCCGGTCTATCTGACCTCCAGCAATGCCGGCAATCCAGACTTCCTGGGTATGGTCGTGGAACGACCACCGTTCAACAACAAGAAGTTGCGGCAGGCGATTGCCTGGGCGGTCGACAAGAGGGCCATCCTGGCGGTGGCCTACTTCGGCGTCGGCGAGGTGGGCTCGCAGGAGGTCGGCAGCGGCAACCGGTTCTATACGGCCGATGATCCGTACCGGCATGGCCCGGATCTGGCCAAGGCGCAGCAACTGGTGAAGGAAGCGGGCTACGGCAGCGGCCTGAAGATCGAGTATCTGGGCCTGCCGCAGTATCCCGAGTTGCTCAAGACCGGCGAGATCCTGAAGGAGCAATTGGCGCAGATAGGCATTACCATGACCATCACCCAACTCGAGGTGACGGTCTGGGTCAAGCGGTTGACGCAGCGCCAATACCAGATCACGTCGATCTACGCGGCGGGGACGGTGGACCCCGACACGTTCTACAGTGAGGAACTCACCCGTAACGGACCCTACAACTTCACCGGTTACAATAACCCGCGTCTGGATGCGCTCGTTCAACAGGCGCGGCAAAACACCGACGCGGCCCAACGCAAGGCGCTGTACTCCAAAGTCCGCCAGATTGTCTGGGATGACGCCCCCTATATCTTCGCGCACTACGAGACGCTCAACTACGCTATGAACCCCCATGTGTCGGGGACACAGATCCTGCCGACGCTGCAGTTGTTCTTCAAGGACGTATGGATCGGATAGGAGTAGTCGGATTAGGAGTAGGAGGACTCCGCATGCCCCTGGATCTCCTGTTAACGAACGCGACCGTCCTGACTATGGACGAGGATCGCCCCTTTGCCAGCGCTGTCGGGATCGAGGGGGCCGGATCGCGTGGGTGGGGACGATCGAGGATGCGCGCGCCCACCTGACCGGCGCGCGGCGAGAACTGGACCTGAGTGGGGCGACCGTCGTCCCGGGGTTCAACGACGCGCACAACCATCTCATTCTCCTCGGCCACTGGCTGTCCCAGCTCGACTGTTCTTTCCCCAGCGTGACCTCTATCGCGGACATCGTCGCCGCCGTGGCGGCGCGCGCGGCGGCGACGCCGGAGGGTGAGTGGATCGAGGGGCGCGGCTACGACGACAACAAATTGGCCGAGCATCGCCCTATCTCGCGCTGGGACCTCGACGCGGCGACGCCCCATCACCCTGTACTGATCAGGAACGCGTCCGGCCACATGTGCGTCGTCAATAGCCGGGCGCTCGATCTGGCCGGTATTACCCGCGACACAGAGGCGCCTTTCGGCAGCGCCATCGGCCGCGACCCGGAGAGCGGCGAACCGAGCGGTCTCTTGCAGGAGCAAGCCCAAGAGTTGCTGGGCCGCACGTTCTACCCCGAGGGCAAAGAAACGCTGCATCGCTGCCTGCAAGCAGCAGGGAACGCCTATCTCGCCGCCAGTATCACCAGTAGTCAGGAGGCCGGGCTGTTTTCAACCCCCGAGTTCACGGTCTTCCAGGAGGCATGGGCGTCCGATGAACTGCCGTTGCGGGTCTACATGATGCTGCGCCGGCCCTTCCTCGAGGCGATGGAAACGATGGGCCTGTTCAGCGGCTTCGGCGACGAGCGCCTGCGCGTCGGCGCCTTCAAGCTGCTGGCGGACGGCTCGCTCATCGGGCGCACCGCCGCCGTATCGCAGCCCTTCCTCGACGATCCCGACCCCCACAATCTCGGCCTGGCCATGATGCCGCAGGACGAACTCGACGACCTGATCTGGCGCGGCCACGCGCACGGCTGGCAGGTAGCGATCCATGCCATCGGCGATCGCGGCATCGAGATGTGCCTCGACGGGTTCGAGCGGGCGTTGAGACGGCTCCCGCGGGCCAACCATCGCCATCGCCTGGAGCACTGCGGTATCCTGCGCCCGGACCTCATCCGGCGGATCAAGGAGCTAGGAGTTGTTCCCGTGGGCCAGCCGCCCTTCATCAACGAGTTTGGTGACGGCTTCCTGCGCCACCTCGGCCGCGAGCGAGCTCAACTCACCTACGCGCTCAAGTCGGTGCTGGACGCCGGCATCCCCCTGGCGGCGAGCTCCGACTCGCCGGTGTCGTCGTTTCAACCGTTGCTGGGCATCAAAGCATGCGTCACCGAGCGCACAGTGAGCGGGGCCGACTTCGCTCTGGAGGAGCGCATCTCGGTCGAGCAGGCTATTGCCCTGTACACACGCGCCGGCGCCTATGCCTCGTTCGAGGAAGATCTCAAGGGCACGATCACACCGGGTAAACTAGCAGATTTCGCCGTGCTGGGCGCCGACCCACGCGCCGTCGATCCGGAGACGCTCGATCGGACGCCCGTGCGCGCGACTATACGCGGGGGAGAGATCGTGTATCAAGCGCCCCTCTCGCCATGAAGATGATCGACGTTCAGCGCGCAAAGCGCGAAAGGAACAGGTGAGACCCGTGGTCACACAGCTAAGTGATCCGCGCAATCGGCGCATCGCCGTATCGTTCACGTTCGACTTCGATGCCGAGTCGGCCTGGCTTGGCTCGTTCAAGGTCGATACGCCCTCGGCCCTCTCGCGCGGCGCCTACGGCGCCAACGAGGGCGTGCCGCGTATCCTCCGCCTGCTCGACCGCTACCATCTGCCCGCGACCTTTTTCATCCCCGGCGATACCGCCGACCGCCACCCGGACGAGACGCGGGCTATCGTCAACGCCGGGCATGAGATCGGTCACCACGGCTACCTCCACGAGCCGCCGCCGCTTCTCACGCCGGAGGAGGAGCGCACGATGATCGAGCGCGGCCTGGATGCCCTAAACAGGATCACGGGCAAGCGCCCGCGCGGCTACCGCTCACCGGCGTGGGAACTATCCAAGTCGACGTTCGGGCTGCTGGAAGAGTATGGCTTCGAGTACGACGCGAGCCAACTCGGGGCGGACAGGCCGCACTGGGTGCTGGACGCGAGCCGGCGGACCAGCCTCGTCGAGGTTCCGTCCGCCTGGGAACTGACGGACTCGGGACACTTCATGATGGTATCCTCCGCCGGACTGCCGGGCGGGAAGGCGCCGTCCCACGTGGAGGAGATCTGGCGCGAGGACTTCGATGGGATGTACGAGGAAGGCGAGGACGTATGCTTCGTGTTGACCATGCATCCCCAGATCATCGGCCGGCCGCACCGCATGCGCATGCTGGAGCGCATGATCCAGCACATCACGCGGCATGAGAATGTGTGGATCGCGCAGATGGGCGACATCGCCGACGATTTTCGGCGGCGTCAGCAGGCCCCGATGGGTTCGTAGTGGCGCCGCTAGTCTAACCAGACGTTCTTGAATTGCAACTCCAGCGACGGCAGCACACCGGAGCCGTGGACGCGCGGCTGCATGGCGTAGTTGAGGGTCTCGTAGTGGACGAAGATGTTCGGCGCATCGTCGTACATGATGGCTCGCACTTTACCGTAGAGCGCCTTGCGCGCGGAGGAGGTGGTCGCCGTGCGGGCCTGCTTGACTAAAGCATCGAAACGCGGGTTGTTGTAGCCCGTCACATTGAGACTGGCGTCGCGTGTGAGCAGCAGGCTGTAGAAGTTGTCGGGGTCGATAGTGCGTTCCTGATAGGCGGACGTGATCTGATACTGCTTTTTCACGAAGCGATCGCTCCACACCGTGACCTCGACCTGCTTGATGTTCATCCGAATACCGATCTGCGCCAGTTGCTCCTTGACGATCTCGCCCGTCTTGAGTAGCTCAGGGTACTGCGGCAGCCCCAGGTACTCGACGGTGAGACCGTTGGGATAGCCGGCCTCGTGGAGCAATCGCTGGGCCTTGGCGAGGTCGGGGCCGGAGTGGTAGGGATCGTTGCCGGTGTACCACGGGCTTCCCGTTGGCACTTCGGCCGAACCTGCCTCACCAACGCCGAAGTAAGCCACCGCCAGGATGGCCCTCTTGTCGATGGCCCAGGCGACAGCCTGACGCAGCTTCTTGTTGTCGAAAGGCGGCTTGTCCACGACGAACGACAGGTAGTCGGGAATGCCCGCGTTATTCGCTGTCACATAGAGCGGGTTCTTGCCGCCCCTGAGCCGGCGCACATCCTGGAGCGGGAGGGCATCGACCCAGTTGAGCTCGCCGCTCTGTAAGGCGGCCAGGCGGCCCTCGTCGACGTTGGTACCGCGAAAGATGACGCCGTCAAGGTAAGGGTGGCCACTCTGGAAGTAGTGGGGCCACCGCTCCAACGTGACGTGGTCGCTCGTGACCCACTCCTTGAACCTGAACGGCCCCGTCCCGATCGGATGCCGGTTGGGATCGTACTGCTTGATCGCCCTCTCGTTGACAATCTCGCCGTTGGCCGCCAGATTGGTCAGGAACGGGCCGAATGGCCGGGACAGGTGAAAGCGCGCCGTATACTTGTCGACGACTTGCACCGACGCGATAGCGTTGAACAGAGGGGCGTAGGCGCTCGCGATTTTCGGGCTCAGGATGCGGTTGAAGGTATACTTGACATCCTGCGCGGTAAACGGCTGCCCGTTGTGGAACACCGCGTTGTGGACGAGGTCGAACTCCCAGGTCTTCGAGTCGAGCTGGCGCCACGATCGCGCCAGCGCGGGCCGGAAGGCGCCGCGGCTATCCAGGACCACGAGCTTGTCGAAGATGTTGTCGTAGATCTGGGCGGCCGTGTAAATCGATGAGGTCGCCGGGTCAAGCTGGTCCGGCTGGCCGGTGAGCCCGGCTTTGAGCGTCCCGCCACGGCGTGGCGCCGCCAGGCGATCGAGCTCATCGGCACGCCTACCGGCCGCGGCCAGGGCGGCGCGCGTCGAGCCCGCGAAGGCCACGGTAGCCGTCGCGGTAGCCAGGGCCGCGACGAAACCGCGGCGGGAGAGCAGGCCCGACAGATAGTCACGCTCAAGAGTAGATGTATCTGGTGGCTGGGCGAACATGACAGTCCTCCTGGAGATGAGTGCGCGCCCGCACGTTGAGGGATAGAGCGCATGATGAGGTGGGCGCTTGTCCTGTACTATAACAACGCACACCATGGGTCCGTCAAGGGTCGCGCTACTAACACTTCCGCGCCTCCACGCTTTCTCTTGCGATTGGAAGCGCATGGGTGTAAGATAACGGGTAAATCGGACATGCGGTCCGAGAATCGGACACTGTTGGATGTCGAAGGAAACTGTCCAGACGGTTGAACGCGCGCTGAGCGTGCTGAGAGCCTTCAGCCGTGAGCGCCCGGATATGAGCGTTGCTGAGATGACGCGGCGACTTGACCTACCGCGCACGATTGTGATCCGTCTTTTGAACACGCTTGAAGAGGCCGGATACGTCGAGCGCGTCGCGGATACCTTCCACTATCGGATAGGCCTGGCGGCCCTGGAACTGGGGGCCCTGTACCTGGCCGACAACCCACTGATCGCGAAGGCTGCGGATGTGTTGGACGATTTAGCGCGGCAGACCGGCTATACGGCCTATCTCGGCGCTCTTGACCATGGCGACGCCGTCATCCTGGCTTTGCGCGAAGGACAGCACCCTGTTCGGTTCGTATGGTCGATCGGCGATCGCCTCCCGGCAACGACAACGGCGTTCGGCAAAGCTATGTTGATGCGCATGGACGCACAACAGGTTGATGAACTCCTCGGCGACAATAGCGACGACCAACTCACAGGGCTGACGGATCGGTCTATCAAGACGCGTATGGAGCTCATCCGACAACTCGATCGAGCGAAGGAGCAGGGATGGATCGCCGCACAGGATGAGAGTTATCCAGGAGTGTCCGCGGTAGGAGCGGCCATAGTGAACGCCGACGGGTCTCCCGTGGCGGGCGTGAGCATCAGTTTTCTAACGTATCCACCCAACCCGCGTATCGTCGAACAGTTCGGGCGGTTAACCGTGGATGCAGCCTATACGCTGTCGCGGCGGCTCGCCGTCCACCATCTGTATGGTCAACGTAACGCGCTCGATGCGACGAAGCCCACGGCGCTTACCCGGCAAAGGAGGTCTATGGAGTAAGCGTGAGACACGTGTCACATGATTTGTACGCACGATCCATGACTGGACCGACGCCACACGATGCGGTGTGACCTACCGCGAGCGCACGGGCGCTCCCGTTTTCCTTCTTTAGGCGACGGCGCTGGATGAGGCTGGTGGAATGGCGCATGACTGCTGTTCCCAACCGCTCCCGCTTGCCGTGTCGCGAAGTCACATAGTGAGGAGACATCGAATGGCCACTCTGTCCTGGCGCACGCTCACAACCACGGCTCTCGCCCTTGCGATCGGTTCCTCTTCGTTCCTGGGTAGCGCCCGGCCATTCGGCGCCGCGGCGCCGATCGTCCACGCCCAGGCCGTGTCTTCGATCAACCATGACCGCTCGACGTTGGTCATTGGATCGCAGTACGGTGATCCGCAAAACTTCGATCCCATCGCCACCTTTACGCTGGCCTGGGGCATGATCAGCTCGAACATCTTCGACGCCCTCGTCTACCGTGGCCCGGACCTCAAAATCGACAAGAGCAAGGGACTGGCGACGAACTGGCGGTATCTCAATAACAACACGTTGCGCATGACCCTGCGTCAAGGCGTAACCTTCCAGGACGGCGAACCATTCAATGCCGCGGCCGTCAAATTCACGTTCGATCGCCTCCTTGGCCCGCTGGGGCAGAAGGGCGCGCAGTATTTCCAGTACAAGACGATCAAGCAGGTGCGCGTCGTCAACCCCTCTGCGGTCGATTTCATCACGACGTCTCCGGACCCGGTCCTGATCACCAAGCTCGCCGGATACGGGGCCATGATCGTGCCCCCTCGCTATCTCGCGCGCCACGGGAACACCTACTTTACCAGCCATCCTATCGGCACGGGCGCCTATATGGTGACCCGCTACGTACCGAATTCGGAAGTCGATTTAACGGCGTACACGAAATACTGGCGCGGCGCCCCGCGCATGAAGCACGTGATCTACCGCTTCATTCCCGAAGACGCCACGCGCTTGGCCGAACTCCAGACGGGCCGCATCGACATCATGCAAAAAGTGGCTATCGGGCAAGCGGGCAGCATCAAGACGTCGTCCGGTTTGTCGCTCTATCCCGTGGGGAGCACCACGGTCACCGGTATCTTCCTCAACGGTCGTACGGGACCGACCAAGAGCGTGCAAATCCGCCAGGCCATCAACTACGCCATCGACACCAAGACGATCATCCAAACCATCCTCAACGGGTATGGGAAGCAAGCCTCGACCTGGCAGAGTGCGCTCAGCTTCGGCAACGATCCGTCCTTGCGGCCATACCCCTACGATCCCACGAAGGCGCGGGCGCTCATCCAGGCGGCGCACCTATCCGGCCCGGCCAACCTGACCTTCCAAATCGACGGGACCGATTCCGTGTTCAAGCAAGTCGCCGAGGTCGTGGTCGCCGAATTGCAGCAAGTAGGCTTAACGGTCAACCTGCAGACCATCGCGCCAACCATCCTCTACAACACCAACATCCCCAAAGGGACGTACGGGAATATGTCCGAGTTTGTCTGGGGCGGCTGGACCCTCGACTTCGACAACACGGCGTACTCGCTGTACCACTCCAGCGAGTTCTACAACCCCGGCTACAGCAACCGGCAGGTAGACACTCTCCTCGACCAGGCGCGGTCGACGCTGGATCAGAATCAGCGACTCGCGCTGTACAAGAAGATCGACGCCATGCTCTACCATGACGTGCCCAACGTCATCCTATTCCAGAATGTCAACCTGTGGGCGACGACGAACAACGTGCATAATTTCGTCGCGCCCCCCGACGATCGCCTGGAACTCCAGAATGTGTCTCTGCGCTAGCCCCGCCAACTGATCACCAGCTACGCGTCGCTGTCGCGGCCGTCAATCGAACGTCGAGCGAGATTGACGGCCGCCTATACCGTCTCTCCATCATGGTCTGGAGCAGCGCATCGTGATTGCGTACATCGTCCGTCGCGTGGCCCAGAGCGTTCTCGTGCTCCTGGGCATCTCATTGATCGTCTTTGTCGCCCTCCACCTGACCGGGGACCCCGCGGCGGCGATGTTTCGTGGCGCCACGCCGACGAAAGCCGACATCCTGGCTATGCGCCGGCAACTCGGACTCGAGCAGGCGTTGCCGGTGCAATACCTCATCTTCCTGGGCAACGCCCTGCACGGCAATCTCGGCCGGTCGTATTATTACCAATCGCCGGCGCTCTCGCTCGTGATCAGCCACCTCCCCGCGACCTTGATTCTGACGATGACGAGCATGCTCGTTTCTCTCTTGATCGCCTTCCCGCTCGGGATTCTGTCCGCGGTGCGGCGCAACGCGCCGATCGACTACGCCGCGCGCGTGTTCGCACTCCTGGGGGTGTCGTTCCCCAACTTCTGGCTCGGCATCATGCTTATCCTCATCTTCGCCGTCCGCCTGAACTGGTTGCCGCCGTCCGGGTATGGCGGCCCTCAATATCTGGTGCTGCCCGCGGTCACGTTAGGCATGATCATCGCCGGCATCACAACGCGCCTCGTCCGTTCGAGCGTCCTCGACGTCATCCAGGCGGATTATGTGCGCACCGCGCGCGCCAAAGGTTTACCAGGCGCGCGGGTGCTGCTGCGCCACGTCGTGCGCAACGCGCTGCTGCCGGTCGTCACCTATATCGGCCTGCAGTTCGGGACACTACTCGGCGGCGCCGTTATCATCGAACAGGTTTTCTCTTGGCCGGGGGTCGGGCAGCTGGCCCTCGCGGCGGTAAATCAAGGGGATTTCCCGCTCGTCGAGGCGAGCGTGCTGGTCCTGGCGACTCTGCTGATCCTTGTCAATCTGCTCGTCGACCTGAGCTACGCCTTTATCGATCCGCGCGTCCAATACAAATAGGCCTGGCGCCCTCGCATGGGTGGTGGCTAGAGCGGCTAGAGGGGAGAGGTGCGTTGTGGGCATATCGGTGCGGGACGAACTCGCGGCGCTGGATGACGCTCCACCCACGCGGCGGCGCCATTTTGCGCTGCGCGACAATCTCGGGATGCTGGTGGCGGCCCTCATCCTCCTGGCGGTCCTCATCTGCGTCGCCGTGCCGAGCCTCATCACGCCCGGGGACCCCAACACGATCGATCTGACCGCTCGTCTCCTTGGCCCCGGCGCACCCGGCCATGTCCTCGGCACGGACCCCCTTGGCCACGACGTGTGGCGCCTCATGGTCTACGGCACCCGCCTCTCCATTATGGTGGCCATCGCCGCCGTCGCGCTGTCCTGCGTCATCGGCGTGACGCTCGGCCTGCTCTCGGGCTATTACGGTGGCGTCGTCAGCGCGATCATCATGCGCTGGACGGACGTCCAGCTCTCCTTCCCATTCATCCTACTGGCCATCCTGGTCGTTTCCCTCTTCGGCGGTGGCGTCGGCAACCTCATCCTCGTCCTGGCCATCGGCGGCTGGATGGATTATGCGCGCGTGGTCCGCAGCCAGGTTCTGACTACACGGGAGCTCGAGTACGTGACGGCGGCCCGCTCCATCGGCGCGGGTGGGGGGCGGATCCTGGTCCGCCACATCCTGCCGAGTGTCGTCTCATCGATCATCGTGCTGGTAACGCTGAACACGAGCGTCAACATTCTGTTCGAGGCGGCCCTGACTTTTCTTGGGTTGGGGTTGAGTCCGGAGACGCCAACATGGGGTGGGCTCTTGAGCGATGGGCGTGTGTACCTGAGCACGGCCTGGTGGATTGCCACCTTCCCGGGGGTGGCGATCCTGTTCACCGCCCTGGCCATCAACATCCTTGGCGACTGGCTCCGCGACACACTCGACCCGCGCATGGGTCAGGGGGGGGCGTCATGACCGACGCCTCCACGTTGTTCGCGCTCGATACGTTCCTCACGCCGGGCGGACTCGTGGCCGACCGTGACGGCGATGGGCTCGTGGATACCGTGCGGGCGCGATTTGTGCTTGGTCCCACGGCCCGGCGGCCCGAGTACGCCGCCGCGACGGACCTCGCGGCGCGTCTCGGATTGGCGTCGCTGTCGTGTACCCTGCCGCTCGCCGCCGGCGGGGCGGAGGGCGCCCGCGGGAGAATTATCCCCGTGTTCGTCGGCCGTCCCACGACGCTCGCCGCCGGCTGCCCGCTCATGTGGGAGCGCGCGCTGCGCGATCTGTCACCCGGCGACGGTCTCGTCGCGTCGATCGCCGGGAGGGAACCGGCGCTGCTCGTCGGCGGAGTTGATGAAATCGGTCTCTCCGCCGCGACAGTCGCCGTTGCGACATCCCTGACGCATCTATCCATCGACGCCGCACTGGATGCGCCCGCGTTGACCGCGGCCGTTCGCTCGGCCCTGGCCGATCACCCGCCAGGCCAAGTGGTCCTGGAGGCCGTCGTCATACGTGGGGGCGACGTCGTGGAAGCGCGCGTGCGCCTTGCCCCAAAGCCCGAGATGCCGCCCGACTCCGCCGTGCGACGACGCCTCCTCGATGCGCTCGGCCCGGTGGCGGCCGGCCTGCCCTGCGACCTCGTCCTCATGGTTGGTGGTGGGGACGAGGGGCAAGGATGGCGGCCGTCCGTCCAGCTCGACGCCGGACGGCCGCGACGCCCGTTCGAACGATCGGTGGCCCTGCCCGCTAGCGGGGCGCTGGACACGCCGCTGCGCTCGCTCGCCGACCTTTACGGCCCGGACGGGCTCTGCGTCGACAGCGACGGGGACTTGCTGCCCGACCTGGGCCGGGTGCGGATCGAGCTGCCGGTCGACCTTGCGCCGCCGACAGGCCGGGAGGTAATCGACGTCGGGGCGCGCATCGGTCTCGAAACGTTAGGTCTGAGCGTGCCTCTCGCGACCGTGCGGACGGCGCTCCCGGGGGAGGAGAGACCGCTGGAGCAAGCGGTCACGATCGCTATCGAGGCGCTGGGAGATCCCGCCGACGGTCGTCCATTGGGACCCGGCGAGGGGGAGGTGCGCGTCCAGGGCGATGGGGGGCGGGGACGGGTCGTCGTGCGTGGGGGGGACGAGCCGGGACGCGCGCTCGCGACCCATGCCCTGGCAGCGCTCGACGCGCAACCGTCCGTCGACGGGGTCCCGACCGTGCGGCAGATCGAGGAGAGGGTGCGACGCCTTTGTGCTCTCGCCGAGCCCGACGCGCGGGCCGCCGCCGCGCTCGCCGCGCTCGATTGTATACCCGCCGAGGGGCGTCGCGCCGGGGGCGAGGCTCTCGTCGTGCGCCTGCCGCTTGACGGCGCGTCCGCCCCCGTTCGCGCGGCGGCCGCGGACGCGGCGACGGCCTGGGGACGAGCCCGGGTCCCGCCCCTGCCCGTCCGCGTCACCGTTGATTCGGGGGCGCAACCCGTCGCCGCCGTGACCGGGGAACAGAGGCTCGACTGGGAGGTTGACGCCGTGTGGCAGGCCCTGTCCGACGCCGTCTTCCCTGCCTTACACGCCTTACCGCCCGACGCCGACTGGGCTTTAGACGTGCGCGTGAGCGAGCCGGCCGGCCGGCGCGAGCAACTGTGGCGCGCGATCGGCGATGAGATCGCGGGGCTGGGCTTGCCGGTGGACGGCGACCGCATCTTCGTACGGCCGGCGTACCGGCAAGGCCGCGCGTGGTTACTGGACGAAGTTGTCCCACACCTGCAGTCCCTCGACGTCCGCGCGGTGACCATTCGGTGCCGGCCTTTCGTCCCCGACGATCCATGCCTGGAACTGCCGATCCGCTGGGTCCAGGAGCTCCATCCCGTCGACGAACTGATCCGCGACCGGTTGGGCCTGCCGGATGGTGCCGTGCGTATCGAATTGGGGGAGAGCGCGACGACGTACGAGGTCGAGGCGCACGGCCCGGATGGCGCCGTCGCGTGGCGTTCCTCTTTCGATGCGCTCTATGGGACGCGGCCCTACCTTCCCGGCTTCCCCGAGTGGGGCAGTGTCCATCCCTGCACGGGATGTGTCCGCCTCCTGGTCGGGGGCGAACCCGTGGTCGATCGGCGCGTCACGCCCGATCCCGAGCGCGCCTGGGATGTCATCCAGGAGACGATCCTGCCGGCCGTTCGCGACCACGTCCACCGGGTGGCCGGGTCCACGCCGCGCCCGCGGGACCAGCCTTTTTTCGGCAGTTTGACCATCGACGTCTGGCTCAGCGAGGACGATCGGTTGGTGGGGGTGCGTGAGGAGCGAGAGAGCCCGCTCGAGAGCATGCACGAGGATATCTATTTCGGCGCGCTGGATTACTGCTCGGCCCTGTTGGGTCCCGCGGCTATGGGAGGAGACCCGTATATCCCACCCTGGATTCGGCCGCCCGATCCGAACGAGCCCCGGCGAGGGGCGCGTCTCTGGACAGCGCCCGGACCCGTGATTCCGCGTATCCATCGTCGCGACGGCCGGGGCGGGGCGGTGCGCTGGCGATTGGTCGAGGCGCCGGCCCGCGAACCCGCGCTCGCCTGGCGTCGCGGAGAGGACGGGGGGACCGTGCCGCTGGTCGGGGCCACACGTATCGACGTGCGCGTGGCGGCGATCCGCGTCGCCGCCTCGCCCCAACCGACGTCCGGGACCGCTGAGGAGACGCGGCGCATCATCCTGGCCGTGGATGGTCCCGGCGATGAGAGGGCGCGCGCCACCACGCTCTTACGGGCGTGGGCACGCGTGCGGGAATTGCTCCCCGCGCGTGAGGACCCGCTCCACGCGGGCTGGGGGTACATGCTCGACGAGGGCGCGGCCGTAACCACAGTGTTGCCCGCCGTCAGTCGCGCGGATGCGCCGGCCGAAGCGGCTACGATCACCCCGCCCGTGCGCGGGGACGACGCGCGCGTGCCCTGGGATCGGGTCCTCGCGCAGGCGGATATCGATCCGATCCTCACGCGCCTGGGGGAGTCGCCGCGGGTGCGGGCATACGAGGCCGGTCGGTCCACGCGGGGACGACCGTCCTACGCGATCGAGGTCACCACCCCGCGGACGAGTGGCCTGTGGTCGCGGGCCAAGATGAGCGCGTGGAAATGCACGCTGTTGCTCAACGCGCGTCACCATGCCAACGAGGCGTCGAGCACGAGCGCCCTGCTCCGCCTGGCCGAGCTGCTCGCGTTCGATCCGGCGTGGCAGGCGTACCTCGCGCGCGTGAACGTCGTGCTGATCCCCTACGAAAATCCCGACGGGGCAGCCCTGCACGACGCGCTGCAGGATGAACACCCCACCTGGATGCTCCACGCGGGGCGGTACAACGCGGACGGGCTGGAATTTACGTCCGCGTACGGCGACCCTCTCACGCCGCACGGTGAGGCGCGTGTCCTGCCGGCGGTCTGGCGTCGCTGGGCGCCGGACATCGTGTCGGACGATCACGGCTTCCCGTCGCACGAGTGGGTCCAGCCGTTCGCCGGCCACAGCAACGCCTGGTTCCGGTCCGACTGGATACCTCAGGGGCTCATCTATGTGTTCCTCGCGCGCGCGGTCAACCCGCGATACCCGCGCCACGCGGAGGCGGTGGACGACCTGCGCGCGCGGATGGTGCGGGCACTGTCCGACGATCCGGTGGTACGCCCGCGCAACCGGGTGTACGCCGACCGCTATCGGACGTTCCTGCACCAATGGTTGCCGGACGACTTCCCCGCCCCCTACGAGGACGACATCCTCATCCATGTGAACGACTACGACCCTGAGAACGCGGAGCAGACGCGGTCCAGTCTCGCGGGCTTCGCCGGGGCTTTCCCCGGCGTGACCACCGCCACCCTCGTGACCGAAGTGGCCGACGAGACGGCCCAGGGGCGCTACATGGCCGTGTGCGCCCATGCGCATCTGACCGCCGACCGCGCCCTTTTACAGTATCTCTACGACGTCGATGCCCCTGGTCAGGTGCGCTGGGAACGCGGTATCGACGCGCACGGCGGCATGATCTTACGGTCGCTGCGGAATCGACCGGCTATACCGCGCGAGGAGGCGGAATGAAGTCGAACGACATCCACTTGGGCTATCGATCGATGGTGGGATTCCGCCAGAGTTGGCGGCGAGAGAGCGGGCCGAGGGAGTGCGATGACGAACATTGATCTGAACTGCGACCTGGGCGAAGGTTTCGGCGCCTACACCCTGGGCGACGACGCGGCGTTGATGCGCGTCGTCTCATCCGCGAATGTGGCCTGCGGCTTCCACGCGGGCGACCCGCGGACGATGCTACGTAGCGTCGAGATGGCGCGCGCCCACGGGGTCGCCGTGGGGGCGCACCCGGGCTTCCCCGACCGCGTCGGCTTCGGCAGGCGGGACCTTGGGGCGACAGGCGAGGAGATCACCACCGACGTGTTGTACCAAATCGGGGCGCTGGCAGCCTTCTGCACCGCGGCAGGGCTCGCCCTCCAACACGTCAAGCCGCACGGCGCGCTCTACAATCTGGCCGCGCGGGACAGTCGTGTCGCCCGAGCCGTCGCGGACGCCGTCGCGCGCTTCGACCCCACGCTCCTCCTGTTCGCCCCGGCCGGATCGGCGATGGAACAGGTGGCGTCCGATTACAACCTGCGCGTCGCCCGCGAAATCTTCGCCGATCGCGCCGTCGAGCGGGACGGCCGCCTCGTGGCGCGCGGCGCCCCGGGTGCGGTCATCACGGATATCGAAGCCGTCGTCGCGCGCACGTTGCGCATGATCCGCGACGGTCGGGTCACGGCGATCGACGGGGAGGAGATCGAGATGACGGGCGAGACAGTCTGCGTCCATGGCGATACGCCGGACGCGGTCGGCATCCTCGCGCGCGTGCGGGGCGCGCTGGAGGCCGAGGGGATCGGCGTGCGCTCCGTCGGCGCATGGATCGGGCGCTGAGGGGGCGTATCGTGGATGCCCAGATCCAGCCCGACCTCGTCTTCGCCGGGGACCATACCTTATACGCCGTCTATCCGGACCGCATCGACCCCCTCGTCAACGCGTTGGTCCTTGCACTGTTCCGGGGATTGGGGGAGCGCGCGATCCCGGGGATTGTCGAACTCGTGCCGTCGTACCGCGCGCTCATGATTTCATTCGACCCCGTCGCCATCGACGACGCGGCGCTCACGCGGCTCGTCGTCGACATGGCCGCCGTGACGCGGCCTGACGGGGTGGGGCGGCGGACCATCACGCTGCCCGTCGCGTACGGCGGCGCGCATGGTCCCGACCTGGAGACGGTCGCACACCACGCCGGCCTCTCGCCGGACGACGTTATTGCACGGCATGCGGGGACGCTCTACGACGTCTTCTTCCTCGGGTTCACACCCGGCTTCCCATTCCTGGGCGGCCTGGAGCCCGCCCTCGCGACGCCGCGTCTCGCGACGCCGCGTCGCCGCGTCGCGGCCGGTTCGGTCGGTATCGCGAGCTCGCAGACGGGTGTCTACCCCGTGTCCAGTCCGGGCGGGTGGAACATCATCGGGCGCACGCCGGTTGCCCTCTTCGACCCACGTCGGGGGATGGACGCTGACGTCCTCCTGCGGCCCGGAGACCGCATCCGCTTCCAACCGATCGCTCCCGAGTCGTTCGATGCGCGCATGGCGCATCCCACGCCGGATAGATCCATGGGTGAGGCGGCGACGTGACGAGGCGCGGGATCGAGGTCATCGCGCCGGGGCCGTTAAGCACGGTCCAGGATCACGGCCGGCGCGGCGTCCAGCATCTGGGATTTTCCCCCACTGGCGCGGTCGATACGTACGCCATCACCGTGGGGAATATCCTGCTCGGCAACGAGCCCTCGGCCGCGGCCATCGAGATGACGATAGGGGATGCGCTGTTCCGACTGCAGGGAGATCATCTGTTCGTCGTGACCGGGGCCGAGGCGGACATCGACCTCGACGGTCGCCCGCTCCAGCCTTGGTGTGTGCACGATGGGACGGACGCCGCCGTCCTGCGGATTGGCCGCGCGCGCACGGGGGTGCGCGTCTATCTCTGCATCGCGGGGGGGATCGATGTGCCTCCGGCGTATGGGAGCCGATCGACCGACCTGGTGGCCGGAATCGGTGGGCATGAGGGCCGCGCCTTGCGCGCGCGTGACGTCTTGCTGGCGGGTTCGACACGGCCAGCGGGGCGTCCAGGCCGTCGGCTCGCGCCGGCGGCTCGCCCGCTCCAGCGCGGAGTACGCGTTGTCCGCGCCGTGCCCGGTCCCCAGCGCACGGCCTTCACACAACAGAGCGAGCGGACATTGTATGGATCGCTGTACCGCGTGTCGCCTCGCGCCGATCGCACGGGGCTGTACCTGGACGGACCGCGCCTCTCTCATGCGGGGCGTCCCGACATTCTGTCGGAGGGCGTGACCGCAGGCTCGATCCAGGTCCCGGGCGATGGTCAACCGCTCGTCCTCCTGGCCGAGCATCGTAGCGTCGGGGGGTACGCGAAAATTGCCACGGTCTGCACGACCGATCTCGCATGTCTGGGTCAGGCGCGGCCAAACGACCGCATTGTCTTGGTCCAGACCGACCATGCGTCGGCCCAGATGGCGTACCGTGCTTTCCGCCACATGTGCAGGCAAAGCGTCACGATGCCTGCGACCACACCCACAGTGGCGCCGCTGTCGTTCGATGAATGGGTGACCGCGGTGGAGGTGGCCATAGACCAGGTCATCAACGACGAACGGCTCCCCCTCCTGCGCTCCGATTTGCACGCCCTGCGCGCGTGTATCGCCGCAACCAATCACGGGCGCGACAGGCCGGCGCATCCCCTCGACCTACAGGTCCAGACGATTATGCCAGACATCGCTTTCCCCGTCGCGCGCGCATATGCGCGCGCGACGGGCACGTTGTTGACCCTGCGCGCCGACGCGGTGTCCATCCCGTGCGGGATGACGCTGGCCGCTCTCTGGTCTCCGGGGACCTTGACCCCGATAATCGCCATGCACCCTCTGGAGTCCTACCGGCTACGCCGCGACATGGGCGCGTGGGTGCGGGAAGGCGATCTACTCCTGGAAGGTGTTTTTGTCGAGGCCTTGGGCGTGATGGATGGCGTGTCACAACCGTGAGTTCGGCCCTGTCGTGTACGGCCATCTAATCCGCGTGAGAGTTGGGTACTGGTATAGCCACACGCAACCGTGGTCATGCGGCTGACCGCTCTGGTGGTGGTGCTAATGGGTGTGGGAATGGGACGAGGCGTCCGCGTGCGGAGGGCCGTCCGCGGCGGAGCGCGGGGCGCGGTGAGCGGGATCGGATGGGCCGGCATCCGCACGACCTCAGCGAGATGATGTTGAAGCGCAGGCTGGCGAGAAAGGCGTCATCACCGTGATGATGAATGGTGGCTCGTTCCAGGCGCCACAACTACCAAGCATACGGGCCGGCGAGCTCCTCGATCGCGGCTTGTAGCGTCTGCCGATAGGTATGGCATGTCGCTAACGCCAACGCATCAGACCCCTGCGCCTCCGACCCTGCGCCGGCGCCCGCGCGCAATCTGCCGTCCGCGTCCGACACGGGCGCGGGCGCGGGCGCTGTAGGCTTGTCCCACAGCAGGAGCAACCCGCGCGTGCCCTGCTGGCCCTCGAAGACCTCGGCGAAGTCGGCCAGGTAGCCCAACGCCTTGTAGACGCTGTCGGCGATGTAGCCACCGTCGCGCGTGCGCTTGACCTCGACCAGCAGGTGGCGGCGCTCTCGCCCGCGACGCAACTCGACGATCAGGTCGGGGCGCCGCGTGGACCCGGCTAGCCCGTAGCGCTCGAAGATAGCGCGGTAGCGGCTGCGGCCGCGCCAGCCGGGCGGCGTGCGCCCAACATAGAGGCGCGCCGTTGCGCCGCCATCGCCGGCCACGTAGGTGAACGGCGCGGCCTCCTGACCCACCAGTCCCGCCGTGCGCAGGCTCCACCCGGCCTCGTCCAGCGCCGCGGCGGCGCCCAACACGGCCCAGAGCTCGTAGAGCGCGTCGTCGGCGAGCGGCGCGAGTACCCGCTCCCCCAGCGCCCGCAGCAACGCCGCGCTCGTCGGCGCTGCGACGAGGTCCCGATAGCGCATGTAGGCGGCGGCCAGCGCGCGCACGGCCGTCCGCGAGGACCGCACACAGGCGTTGAGCATGGCGCGTGTGACCACCGTGGCCACATCGTCGCCGGCGACGCGTCCCACCCCACCTCCCCGGACAGCCGTAACCCGGGCATCGCGCGCAAGCGCCTGGAGTGTAGGGGTCTGGCGCGCAACAGCGACAGCCTCGGCGACCGCGCCGACCCGCGCGCCCCAACCGGCCCCGCTTAGGTCGCCGGAGCGATCCCGTATCAAGTCTGCGGAACAATCGAGCGCGGACATGAGGTGTATCAGGATGCGCATCTCTGGGGTTTCCAGCTGTTTATGTGCCGCTGTGGACGCGTAGAGGCCGCTGTCTGCCCCACCCGCCCGCGCCCGCGCCGCCGCCGTCGCCCCCCACGCGACCGGCCCGCGCACCGGCCCGTGACCCACCTCCAACCGCCGCACCGTCGTCGCATGCCGCCGCCCCAGCAACTCCGGCAGCGCCTCATCCACGAATAAGGCCACCTCGTCGGAGAGCAGCAGGTGCAAGTGGCGCAGCGTCTCGAGCGCGCGCGGCGTCAAGCCGGTCACGTCGGCGACCAACTTCGACGCCACGGCCGTGTCTTGCGCGTGCCGCCCGACGTAGCGCCACAGCTCGCGCTCGACCTCGGCCAGCACGCGGTCGCGGTCCTCCAGTGTCCAGCAGCCCCCCACCGGCTCCATGCCCTCAGCCCTCCCCGTTGAACGCAGCGATGTAGCCGCGCAGCACCCTGTCGCCGTCGGGCCCGAGCAGGGGTGCGAGCGACCCGGCGAAGAGGATCAGGTCGGTGGGCGCGAGGCCTTCCAGCTGCGGCAACACGAAGAGGCCGAGCGCCTCGGCGAGGGCCGCCGGCTCGCCGCGCGCCGCGATGTATCGCGCCGCGTCGAGGAGCACGGCCGGGCCCAGCGGACGCGGCGTGACCTCCAGCGCCCGTCGCAGCACGGCCAGCGCCGCCTCGCCCGGCGCCGCGCGCGCCCGCACGAGGTCCAGCGCGGCGTCGGGCGCGGGCGGCGGCGTCAGCACGAAGGCGAAGCGCCGCGCGAAAGCCAGCGAAAAAGCGAAGAGCGCCGCGCGGTCGAGCGTGTTCATGGTGGCCACGATGCGCCAGTCCGTCCCCGCGCGGTAGGTGACGCCGTCGTCGAGCAGGCCGGCCGGGCCGGGCGCCGGCTCGACACGGATGGGGCGGCCGGTCGCGTCGACCGTCGGCAGCTCGACGGCGGCGCCGGCGAGGACCGTGAGCAGGGGTCCGAACGCCTTGTCGATGTCGGCGCGGTTCAGCTCGTCGAGGATCAGCCAGCGGTTGTCGCGCAGCGCGCGCAGGGCCACGCCGGGGCTGAAGCGCAGCGCCCCGTCGGGACCAGGGGTCAGCCCGCCGATGGTGTCGAACGTGGTCCAGTCCGCCGTGGCCGTGGCCAGGAGCGGCTCGTCGCACCAGCCGGCCCGCACGGCCGCGCGGGCCAGGTTGAGCGCCAGCGAGGTCTTGCCGACGCCCGGCAGGCCCATCAGCACGACGTGCCGGCCGCTGTTGATGGCGGCGACGAGCTGCGGGGCAATCTCCGGCGGCAGCACGAGGCCACCGTAGACCTCCGCCGTCGATGGGGCGAACGGCTCGGACGGCGCGCGCGGCATAGATGGCGCGCGTGACCCGTACTCGCCGCGCCCCTCCGCGACGCGCGACGCCCCGCCCCGGCTATCGTCGATAGGGAGGGCGACGGGTCCACGGGGCGTCGTTTCGGGGTCCGACTGCCCGGAGATAGAGGACGGCAGGGTTGGCGGCAGGGTTGGCGGCACGATGATGGCGCGGCCCGCCGCGACCTGCGCGCGCGCTTCGTCCGGGAGCGGCGGCGCGACCGCGTCCGGCAGAGCCTCGACGCGCAGCATCGTCCCCCCATCGCGGCGCGTGCGGACGGAGATCACCCGCATCCCCTCGGGCGCAGGCGTGGTATCGCCCCCATCATCGATAGACGCCGAAACGGTGACGACGACGATCTCGTCGCCGCGCGCCCACGCCTCGGCGACGCGCGCCGCTGGCTCGGCATCCTCACGCGGGCGCAGCCGGACTTTGCCCGCGACAAGGCGTCCGGCGGGCAGCGCGAGGGTCAGGGCGGCGACGCCGGCGCGTCGCCCCAGCGCGATGTCCTGCGCCGCGGTCAGAGGAAAGACCGTGCCGCGGGGCTGGCGCAGCACGGCCAGGCTGCGCAACTCCTCGTCGTCGCGCAACTCCGCCCGCGTGATGGGGGCGAACAAGGCCCGCTCGTGCACCGTGCGCACCGCGTACTTCCCGTCGGGGCCGCGCGTGGACGTCTCTCGCACAGCGCCGACGCCGTAGACCCCCGCGTCGCGGCCCGCCTGCCAGTAGTAGACGCGGTCGCCCGGCTGCAGGTCGCGGCCGTGGCGCGACACCGACCACTCCAGGCTATCGGAGGCGCGGAGCTCCGCGACGAGGTCGCGCGATCGTGGCGTGGCCTGGAAGATCCATGAGTGTGAGCGCGCCATCGTTAGCGCACTGATACAGATTGGCTACTATACCCAGGCGAGCGACCTATGTCGCCGAGGCGCCATAGTATTCGCGCCCTGCCATGCGATCTCAATCGCGGGCGATGGCAGATCGCCAAGATATCCACGCCGGACCGCACGAAACGCTTCCAGATGGTTGTCGCGGGAGAGAGGGGCCTGCGACTACGCTCGCCTGGCAGCGCACGGCGACTGCGCTCGCGCCAGGGAGAACAGCGCCCCACCCCGCACAATCTCGTTGGACGCATTTAGCCCGGCAGGCCCTGCGGCGGCGTGGCCCGGAGCTCATGCTGGCAGATGCGGCAGCGGAAGTGGTAGCCCGCAGCCAGCACATCGCGGTCCTGGTAGTACATGTTTTCGTGGCGGCACTCGGGACACACCGCCAGGCCGAACAGGTAGCGCTGGGCGGGGTAGTCCGCGGCCCCGCTGAAGGCGCGGCTCGGATCGTTGTAGGCGGCCGGCATGACGGCTACATCGGGCTCGGCGCGCAGCAGTTCCAGGATGCTGGACACGACCGAGTCGGACGCGGACGAGGAAACCTCGCTCACCGACCCGTCGCGCGTGGCCTCTTCGGTCACGCCCTGCGCCGTTTCGGTGGCCGCGACGCGCGGACGGGCAACCTCCATCACGGCCGAGAGCGACTCTTCGGTCAGGCGTGTCTTCTTCTTGCGGGCATTGCCGCGTGCGCGAGCCACAAGCTCAATCCTTCCCGCCACTCGCCCCGGCGCCGGACCCCACGAGCGACGAGGGGCTGAGCGCCCACTCCTCGAACGCCTCGACCGACCCGAACCCTTTGACCACCGCAGCCCAGCACTCCTGCGAGCAGAGGAACAGGCGTCCGAGGTGGTACTGCGTCGTGCTATCGGTATAGAGCTTGAAGCCGCCGTGCGCGCTATCCTCGAGCCGCACCAGGGTTATACCCGTGCCGCAACAGGCGCAAAATCGCGTTATCCGTCGCGCAACCACAATTCCTCCCCCGTTGTGGCCGATCCAACCGAGACGATGCACCGCATGTCGCAGGTAGTATGCCTGATCCGGGAGCGGTGGCGCAAGGGGAGGCCATGAGCCCGAGAGCCTTGACGGCCTGTGACCTGTCGCGGGGGCGCGCATGAACAGACTCTTTCATCTTCCGTTCATGCGCGGTGTTTTACTATTGTAGGGGTAGTGGGTGCGGCGTAGTGCGCGCCATCCAACTGCCGCGTCTTTCATCCGCATCTCGGCCGGCGGCGTCCTTTATCTTTATTATTCGCCGTCGCCGGTCTTGCCCCTTACCCGGTCCCTCACCTACTCGCGGGACCGGGTTTTTCTCTACCTCCGGCATCCCGACGGACCGCGCAACGAGCCGGTCGAGTTATCCACCGCCTACCCAAAAGGGGGATTGGGACCGAACATCCGGTGTTGGTACAGTAGAGATAGGTATCGGAGCGGCGCACCACGCACACAATGCGCGGCCTCACCGTCCGCTCTAATCCCGATGCCGGTTTGTAAAGGCTTCTCATCATGCGCGAACTTTTCGATGACGACGTGCAAGCGGTCGTCCTGGCATGCGCTACCTGCGGTGCCCCGGTCGAGTTGGCCCGCAGCGCCCTCAGCCTCTTCGAATCCGAGGAGAAGGTCCTCTGCGTCGAGTGTCTGGTCAACAGCACAGTCGAGCCCACCCCGATCGCTGCGACGATCGAGGAGCGCGCCGCGCTCATCGACCGGATCGTGGAGGACTTCGGGTCTCGCCTGCGCAACGTGCTCTTGCGCTCCGTCCGCCCCGACCTCTCCTGGAACAGCGACTACGGCTTCGAGGAGTGGAGCGACCCGGCCGACTCGGCCGTCGCCGCCCACGCGCCCGGCATCTGGTACGCGGGCAAGAGCGCAGCAGGGGCGCGACGGCGCTACTCGTAGGGGCGCCCGGCGTGTTATACGCGGGATATCCCACACTATCTCCGTGCCCTCCGCCCTCGCGCCAAGGCCATTTCGCCGACGCGGTTGTGAGGGTGTATTGCCTGCGCTCAGGTGGCCTGGATGTAGGCAACACCCTCTTACGCCTATCTCTCCCTCCGACATGGTCGTAGCCGAGAATGAAATGGCCTTGCCCTCGCACTCCCACCCATTGGTAAGACGCTGGTCTGGTACGGCCCTTGCTCCATCGCCTGAGTGGATCTGTAGCGTAGCCCACATAAGCGGGCGGATCATGAATGGAAGGGAATAGCTATGAACGACGAGCGGCGCGTGGAAACGGGCGTACCCGAGAGCGACGGTAATAGCGCGTTTGCCGACCTTAAGAGATCTCCGCTTGAACCGGAGGAGGCGGAGCGCCTGGGTATCGGCGGCAACCCGGACCTGGGCCGGGAAACGGGGCGAGAGTCGGGCGCGGCGGACGCGCGCGAGGTAAACGAGATCGTCGACGTCAACGCGGACTGACGCGCCTGTGTTCGGTCTCGTCGTGCGCTTCGACCTGCGGCTCAGGGTCGGCGCGGCCTTCGACGCGCTTGTCGACGCGGTCCTATCGCACATCCGGGCGCGCAAGCCCGGCACGCTGCTCTACCTGTGCCACGCCGTCGACGGCGCGCCGAACGCGCGTCTTCTACGCGCTATATCGCGCTCCTCCCGCCACGTCAAACAAATCTCCCGGGTCCGGCTAGGGCGCTACCTATGACGCGGTAGCCGGGGCGAACGAGTTGGCCATGGACAGCACGTCGGCCAGCGAGCCGGCCTTGACGCTAGCCGTGTAGACGACCCCCTGTACCTGAAAGACGAGTGTGCTGTCCCCGCATCTGGCCCCACACGTGTAGGGGTAGTAGAGGGCCAGGGAGCCGTCGCGCAGCCGCACCTGGCGCCCCCGTGGGTAATCGAAAATGGTGGGCGTGTCGACCTCGGGCCCGCCGGTCACCTCCCCGAGTCGGCAGGCGGTAGCGCCGTGGCAGACGGGGTCGAACCCTATATCGATCAGATAGGAGTACTGGCCCCGGTCGTCCAGCGTGGCGTAGAGGCGCAGGCCCTTGGAGTCCTGGTGCGGGAGGTGGGTAGGCAGCAACACCGGGACGTTCACCCCTTTGAGCCGTGGCAGGAGCGGCCGGAACACCGGGTTGACCGTCATGATCCCCGCTACCCTCGAGCGCGCCGGCGGCAGAGGGCGCGGCGCGACGGACGCCGCGCCGCGCGGGGACCGGACGATGGGGCCGGCCGACCCGATGCCGCCGACCGTTACGAGCGCGCATACGACGCCCAACACACGCGCCAAACGACAATAGCGAGACACCTCTACCCTCACGCCTCTACCCTCCTACCACGACGCCCGTCGCAGCCAGCTAACCGGCCTGACGGCCGCGGCGGCCAGTACGCCGCCCTCTAGCTACTCTATAGCACAAGATACCGTTTGACCACACGAAACACATAGTCTCGGGCACGTTTTCACGACGCGACATGGAGGCGGCCGTCTGACGCATTCCGGGAAGAATATACCGGCTACATATTGAAACCTCGCTCCAGTTCGTCGACGAGCGTGCCGAAGAAGGCCACGGCGCGGCGGATCGGCTCGGGGCTCGTCATGTCTACGCCGGCCTCGCGCGCCAACTCGATGGCGGGCCGCGTCGTGCCCATGGCGAGCACCCCGAGCCAGCGGTCCACGGCCGGCCTGCCTTCCGCGCGGATCGCCTCGACCACGCCGTAGGCGCAGGAGAGACCGGCGCTGTAGGTGTACGGGTACAGGCCGCCCAGGTAGAAGTGTGGCTGCTGCAGCCAGTACAGCCGCGCCGCGTCGTCGACCACGACCGCGCCGGCGAAGAAACGCTCGAACACCGCGCCCTGCGCGTCCATGATCGCGGCCGTGGTGAGCGGCTGCCCCGCCTCGGCCAGCTCGTACAGACGCCGCTCGAAGTGCGCCTCGAGCAGGTGCGTCACCATGTTGTGCGTGAACGTTCCGATCAGCTGCAGGATGACCCAGCGGCGCAAGCGCGGGTCGTCCGTTGTGTCGAGCAGGCGCCGGCCCAGCAAGAGCTCGTTGGCCGTCGAGGGCGCCTCGACAAAGAACATGATCTGCTCGAAGTCGGCCATGGCGTTGCTCGCGCTCTGCGCGCGCGCGGAGCGCAGCATGTGGCCGGCGTGGCCCAGCTCGTGCGCCAGAATGAACGCGCTACGCATCCTGTCCTGCCACGTCGTGAAGACGTAGGGGTGGACGCCGTACACGGGCGCGCAGAAGGCTCCGGACGCCTTGCCGGCGTTGTCGGCGCGGTCGATCCAGCGGTCGCGGAACGCGGCGGTAAGCATCTCGCCGTACTCCTCGCCCAGGTCCTGCAGCCCCTCACGAATGAGCCGCTCGGCCTCCTCGAACGTAACGGTCGGATCGTAGCCGGGATCGAGCGGCGCCTCCATGTCGTAGCGGTAGAGTTGCTCTACCCCGAGCGCGCGCCGGCGCAACTCCAGCAGCCGCCGCATGTGCGGCGCGATCTCGTCGTGCACGACGTCGAGCACGTTGGTGTAGACGGCCTCCGGCGCCTGCTGCGCGTCCAGGATCATCTCGGTCGCGGAGGCGTAGTGGCGCAGGCGGGCCATCGCAACGTTGCGCGCGACGTACGCGGCCAACGTCGTGGCCAGCGTGGCCTTGTGCGCCCCGAGCCCCGCGGCGAGCGACAAGTAAGCCCCCCGGCGCAGCTCACGGTCGGGCGACTGCGCCAGCCCGAACACATAGTGGGCGATCGAGACCGGCGTTTCCTCGCCGCCCTCGCCACGCGCCGGCGGGCAGGCCAGGTCGACCGCGGTGGCCCGCTGGTAGACGGTATAGGGCGCCTCGAGCGCCTCGCCGAGCGCCGCCACGGCCTCCTCGGCCTCGGGCGTGAGCACGTGCGCCCACCGGCGCAGCGCCGTGTCGAGCGGCCCGGCATACTCTCGCAGGGCCGGCTCGTTCGCCCGGTAGCGCTCGATCGTCCCCTCGGGTAGCCCAACCAACTCGGTATCCAGGAAGGACTGCGCGGCGCCGACCGACGCCATGGTCGCCGCGACGCGCGAGGCCATGGCTTGGTTCGCGGGCGCGAGACCGTCGGCCGAGGCGCTAAGCCGCGCGTACGAGGCGACGCGCCCCAGGCGCTCGATCAGCGCGTCGCGCGCCCGCAGGCACGCGAGCAAGGTCGCCGCGCCCTCGCCGAGCCGGCCCCGGTACGCCGCCACCGTAGCGCTGTCTCCCTCGACACGCCCCAGGTCAGCCTCCCACGCGGCCGGCGTCGCGTAGATGTCAGCCAGGTTCCACGTCTGCTCGACGGGCGCCTGCTCCCGCGTCAATACTGCTGCCATATTTAATTAGGTCTCCTTATAGTTGCAATAATCATGTGTTCGGACTATGTCGGCCACTGGCTGCTGTCCCCCACATCTCTTTGTTCACGCCAGCCTCAACTATGCGCGGGTTGTACCGCACAATCCGGGCATCGCGTTGTCGAGCGGCTACGTGGAGGGTAGACCTTTCGGGCAGGATGCGTCAAATCGCCGGGTTTCCGCTGCAGGGCTCGTGAAAAGTCGAAACCTGCGACCGTGCTCGCAGGCCTATAGCCGCCAATAATTCATGAGCCCTGGTTTCCGCTGTGTCGGGCGGCGCGGCTACTCTGTGCGTGGGCGAGAGCACAGCGAAAAAGATGATTGCTCCCGCACAGACGTACGAAAGGACTTTTGCCGTGATAGGGCGGACCCCGAGCGCGCTCCTCGCGGGCAGGCAGCGCGCCCTGCTGGAGCGCCTGGAGGCGCTCGGCGACCAGCAAGCCTGCGCCCTGGACAAGGGGGACATCGCCTTGCTGGCGCGCCTGACCGAGTTGCGCGGCAAAGTGGTGAGCGATGCCGCCGCCGACCTGCCGCCGCGCGCGCCGTGGGCGCCCGAGCTCGCGGGGCTGGTCGCGCGGGTGCACGGACGCGCCGAGCATCTGCAGCACTCTATCCACGCGTGCATGGCCGTGGTGCGGCGCGACCTCACCACCCTCACCCAGCGCCAGCCGGCGACGCTCTATCCCTCCGGCACGCTACCGCACGGCGATAACCGCGACGCACACGGCGGGGCATGACAGGCCCGATGCGACAGTAGTGAGCTTGCCCTTCGCCACTCACCTATCCCCCATTCGGGCTATTGTCAGCCCCCCCCATCGCGCCTATCCTGCGTGCGTATGTGGATCGCCGATCCACCCGGACCCACGGGCAACGCGGGCCGGTAAAGGCAAACCTGCCGAGAGGCGGGGACGCAAAGCCACGGGACTCGGGCTGGCCGCGCCGGCCCACACTCGAGTTAGCCGGGCTGCCGAAAGGAACGCTCGCGGATGCGCAACCATAGCTTCCCCTCCCCCACATCGACGCACAGGCTCGCCGAGGAGCCGGCGTTCGAGGACGACGCCCAACAGGACGCCTGGTCCCGCCGCCCCGCGGACGCCGACACCGATGCGGACGACGTTGGCGACGCCAGCCTCATCAGCCTGTACCTGCAGGATGCCGCGCGCTATCCCCAGCTCTCCGCCGCCCAGGAGCGCGAGCTCAGCCGGCGCATCCGCGAGGAAGGGGACTCCGACGCGGAAGAGCGCTTCATCGAGAGCAATTTGCGCCTCGTCGTGAGCATTGCCAAAGAATATCAGGCGCAGGGTATGTCGCTGCTCGACCTCATCCAGGAAGGCAACATCGGCCTGATGAAAGCCGTCAAACGCTACGACGGCCGGCGGGGCTTCCGCTTCTCGACCTATGCCGTATGGTGGATCCGCCAACAGATCACGCGCGCCATCTGGAGCAGCCATGGTCCCCTCAAGATCCCCACGCGCATCATCGATGAGCACCGTCGCGCTCTCAAAGAGCAGCAGCAGCAAGGGCTGCTCGCCGGCGCGGATAGCGCCGCCCCGGGCGCGGCTACCCCGGAGATGGCCCCGTGGAGCATCGTCGCCGTGTCGAGCGACGAGGCCGAGGGACGCCTCGAGGCGCTGCCCGCCGCCGAGGGCGACGGCCCCTTGCAGTACGCCGAGAACCGCGACATGCTGGGGACGATCTACGAAGCGCTCCAGGCGGTGAGCCGTCGCGACCGGCAGATCATCAGCGAGCTCTTCGGCCTGGGCGACACCGACCCCATCAAGCTCGAGCAAGTCGCCTCGCGCCACAGCCTCTCCTGCGAGCGCGTGCGCCAGATCAAGAAATCCGCCTTCGAGTCCGTCCGCCGCTCCGCCTACGCCGCGCAACTCGCGGCGTATTAGTGGGTCACGCTACTACCACTGCGCCACCCGTCCCACCCGTCCCACCAGTACCCCGCGCAGCGCACCTGCTGCACCGTCTGGTAGTCCTTGCCGAGCGGCTCCCCGCACAGGTCGTAGATCTGTCCTGACCAGACCCCGCCGCGACGCGAAGGCGACGGGGAAGAGCAGGAACAGCAGTGCGGGGGAGAAATGGCGCGGCCCCAGACTCATGCCCCCGTCCTAGAAGTAGTAGCCGCCGTTGAAGAGCAGCATCGCTCCTGCGGCGCAGGCGCAGAGCAGGGCAGCCGGGCGATGCGCGGGGCGACGCCACATCGCGACGAAGCCGGGGAACGCGAGCAGCAGGAACGGCGAGAGGACGAACAGGCCGCGGTAGGGCGAGAAGGTGATGCCCCACAGCGCCGTGAGGCTGGGCACGCCCACCCCTTCGACGCCGCGCCCCATCCCCGTCACGAACTCGCGCGCCCCGCGCAGGTGGGCGTAGCCCTGCGAGAAGAGGCCGCCGTAGACGGCGAGATTGTAGGCCGCGAGCGGCGTCAGCGCCGCCAACGCCGCCCCGCCGAAGAGCGCGAGGCGCACCACCATCCCTGGCATGCCCCGGAGGGGCCAGCAACTCCGCACCCTCTGGGACCGCCGGCTTCCAGCCGGCATACCCGCGCCGGCGAGTTGCTTGGGCCATGCGCGCGCCCGCCGCGACGGGGCCGGCAAGATATCGGCGCTCCAGCAGGGTGCGCGTAGCGCCGGCGAAGACGCGGGCGCTACGCGTACGTGATGGACGTTCCCGATAGGCGATCGCCCACGGCACGCCGTGTATGCCGCGAAGACGGCCACACCGGCCGCGACGAGCGCCGCGGGATATTCGCAGAGCAAGGCCAGCCCGCACAGACCGCCGGCCGGGGTCCAGCGCCACGCCGACGGCGGTCGGCGCCCGAAGGCTAGGGCGCACTAGCAGCTTTCAGCTATAAGCTACCGTGATTGCTAGTTGCCGTTCATGGGTCCGAGGTTGGACACTGCTGTTGTTCAACGACAGGAGTAGCCGACGGAGGACCCATGGACGACGCCTTGATTGTAACGATTTACGTCATGATTGAT
>JAABUP010002482.1_pt1 | contig 35533 bp, 42 predicted proteins | sample 5559201 | NCBI WGS metagenome assembly JAABUP01 (sample SAMN10711887, study PRJNA513373) | rock metagenome | isolation source: Antarctica rocks | place: Antarctica
CCTTCAAGAGGCGTATGCCATACATGCCCGGGCAGCCAATAGCCAGGGACACACGCTGCCCACTCTGCAGAGGTGATGACTCCCAGGGCCACATCTTTGGGAGCTGCATGCACCCAGACATGAGCAAACAGTATACAGCTAGACATGATAAAGCTATGAGAACAGTCATCCAAGCCTTCACTAAAGGGCAGTGCGGTAGTCACTATCTGATTGCAGATGTTGGAAAGATTGAGGGACTCAAAGACATCGGTGTGCACAGTAAGAGAGTTCCAGCCTTTGTGCTCCCAGACAGATGTTTGCAAGCAAGGGGCTTGGACCCTACGGTGGAGAGGGGTTTCTTGCAGGGGGGAGCAGCAGACACACGCAGCAAGATGAGGCCAGACATGATGACAGTGGAAATGACAACAGCAGAACAACAGCAGTACCTGCACCATGATGACAACTCTGGATCCAGACTGACACCTCTGACACCAGTGATGCCTAATGGAAATCCAAGGAGCGTAAAGATTGTGGAAGGAGGATATTGCTCTGATACAAGATATGAGGAAAAGTTGCAAGAAAAGGGAGCACAGCATAAAGCATTGGAGGAAGCTCTCAAGCAATATGGTTACAATGTTACCACTCTGCCCATTATCATAGGACAATCTGGGTCACAATATCACACTACATCTGACGCTCTAGCAAAGATCGGTGTAGAGCATGGACTTGCAAGCAAAGTTATGTCCAAGTTACATGAACATTCTGTGTTGACATTTCACAAGATCTTGACATCTAGGAGAGTACTAGAAAGGGAGAAGACACACAAACGCAAGCAAAACAGGCCAGATCCACCTTAGGCTGAGGACTTTTCCTTTCCCTTAGGGCTATGGCCTATGGTCATAGCTCCGGGCTGCCGCCTTAGGAGGCTCCCGTTATGGTCGCTGAAAAGCGTAAACTTTTCTTTTCTTTCTAGAACAAAAGTATATGCTGTATCTTAAGCGTTTATGTGGAGTATCTTCCACCACTTCCCATGCTGTCATTCTGGCAGAGTTGAACATGCATAGTTTGAAGCATTTTTGGTGGCAACAAACCTTCGCATTTTGGAATGCCTTAGCTTCAGCCCCAGCTTCTTGTCTACATAGACTTGTTCTCATTGATAATCTACATGATGCGTCTCTTCATAGTGCTCACAACTTTTCTTGGTCAGTCTCTCATTGCCTTTGCAGTGTTGGCTACCATTTACCTACCCAAGTCCAAAGTATTCCTGTCATAGATACCAACACAGTCATAGCTGGACTCGAACACCAAGCCTCTCTTTCATAGAACAACTTGTCATCCAACCCACGCACAGCGCCCACCAAGAATGCCAAACTGTGTACATGGCATAATTGGTTTCGCCCTTTCAACACCTCCAACCCATATTTTCTTTTACCTGTTTCTGGCAAGCGCATGAAGCGTTTTCTACGTTTCAGACTCAGCTGTCATTGACTACCAATCGAGATAGGCAGACATCATAGACCACCTATTCCTAGATCATCTAGACTTTGCCCACATTGTCCCCTAGCTAGTGTCGGGGACGAATATCATCTTGTCTTTGAGTGTCAAATTTTCCAGCCATTCAGAGACAAGTATCACACTCTTTTCAGTTCCCGAACCTTTTCAATGCGATCCTTCTTTGCCCAGAAGGAGCGCATGTTGGTTTACAAATTCATTTCAGACTGTTTAGACATGATAAACACTTAGTACTGATGATCTGACCAGGTTACTGACAACCCTGGCACATCTGTACAACTTAGTTGGTTGGCTGAAGATGTAAAATCCTCTCTCTCTCTCTCTCTCTCTTGGGCCTGCCCTTTCATCAGTCTGGTCACATTGCTCACTTCATCACACCACAGCTTATAAGTTCCGTGTTGAGAAGAGGGGCATGTGACCAGACAGTTGTTGCTTGCCAAAGCAGCGTCTTGGGCAATTGATGCAGCATGCACAATTGCAATGTAGCGACACTGTATGTTATGAAGTTTGGTTCGTTTGAACTCCATTCAAATCGTCTGCCTTTCACTCCAATTGCCCTGTTTGGGGCGCAGACTAGTTGGGACGCAGACTCAGCTGCCAACATTTTTTTATAACATATGTCCCAACAGGATTCTGACAGACCATCTGAGCAAAGTTGGTTCCAAGGAAACTGTAAGGGTGTCCGGGTGGATCCATACAATTGTTGCAACATGTCCATTTTCACATGTACAAATCAGGCTTAAGCTTTGGAGCAGGATGAAAGCTTCAACTACTTGGGCCTGCCCTTTCATCAGTCTGGCCAGTCATAAAGCGCTTTATGACTAGTCAGCATGCAGTATGGCAACAGTAGATAGTCAACTGGTGAACTCTCTCTGATGCCTTTCCAGGCATCAGTGAGATTATATACTTGACTGGCTGTTAGTTGAGTACAGTATGGCAGGGAAGTCATGACAGGGCAGCACCCTGATCAATTGCACTGAAAGAATGCTGCAGCTGCAGGCTCAAGAGCTGCAAAATTTACACCTCGACAGCAAAACCTGTCTCACTTGCCTTCTGAGAGCCATCACTGCCAACAGACTGGGTAGGTTCTCCTCATGTTGTTGTCTGCTAGCACTGGTGGTCGGCCTTTGGTGTCTTTCTGGCAGCTTTGATGGTTCCTTTCTGCCTGCTACTTGAGAGAGCCTGGTTGAGACAATACAAAACATTGCTTGTTTTTACACCCAGAGCAGCACAGTGAATGGTAGTGAGTTGTGGTACTTCAGACACCTACCCTGCTTGGCATTGCCAAGGCTGCAATACTGTTCTACTGTCTTACTGTACCAAGAGGGCCATGCCTCATGCCTCATGCCTGAGCCCTCCAAGCAAAATTGCAATACGTAGACTGACAGTATACTTTTTCGGCAGTACCAGAAGGCTTCGCCCTCTTGGCAACACATCATACTGCGCATATGTATGTACGTACATGTGATCATGGTGTGATATGTTGTCAAAAGGGCAAGGCCTTCTGGTAGTGCTGAAAAAGTATACTGTCAGTCTACGTATTGCAATTTTGTGTGACACATACTGTGACATGGGAATGTTGCGCTAGCCATTTTGGTATGCCTGATTGGTGCCCCACCAGGGCAAGGCACATGCTTGGTGAGGGTGTGAACAAGACTTGGGGAATATCAAGTTTTGATCACAGCAGCTGTGGCATCAGCAGAGCTGCTATGATCATTATTTACTGATGCCCAACATCTCAGTCATTCACTCAGTAAGAGCGTGTCTTCCCCTAGGGTTGGGTGTGCGACCCCGTGAAAGATGAATTGTCAACGACTGTGGTCAAAGCATATGAATCAATGGTCGAATCATATGCATACAAGGAGTAAGTTTGTCATGGGCATGCTTACTCCGGGCTCACGTGTGCCCTCAGTAAGCATGTCGTTGAAATCTAGCGTGTACATGAATGTAATTGTTTCTGTTGCTGACTACAACACAACACCAGCTGCATGGTTCCGTCCAGTGCAAGCAGCCAGCATTGAGGGCATCTTGATGCAGCTGCTCCAATCATAATGATTGCTTCTTCTTCTTCTTCTTCTTCGTCTTTCCTGCTTCTTCTTCTTCTTCTTCTTCTCCTTCTTTCCTGCTTTTTGTTCTTCTGAAGGCATCTTGAGCTCCTTCTATTGCACACAGACTGCATGACACCAGCTTGGCAGCATCGCAGCTGCAGCAGAAGCATGCAGCTCATCAACCATGCATCAACATGCAGCACATGCAGCTCATTGACATGGAGTATGCTGAGGACGTCTTCCTACTGGCACATTGCCCCTCCAACACAAAAAAACCAAGAAAAGCTTCAGCATTTCATTCAGTTTCCAGCGGTCATAGCGGAAGCCTCCCAAGGCGGCAGCCCCGAGCTATGCACATTGCCCCTCACATCTTTGAGCACTCATCCAGTGACTCATCACAGCACTGGCAGACTATTGTCAGCAAGTCAGCAACTTCATATGGTGATGACACACAAATCATGTTCACAAGTACAAAGCAGGCTTTGGAGCAAGGTGAAAGCTTCAAGTATGCAACTTGGGCCTGCCCTTTCATCAGTCTGGTCACAGCGCTGACCTCATCACACCACAGCCTATAAGCTCTGGTGTGATGGTTGGGACACTGTGGCCAGACAGCTGTTCATTGACTTCAGTCTTCATGCGTGATCAGCTCAAGCAGACTCAGCTCAGCAAGCCTCTTTACTGTTGTCCTTTCTTGCCATCAGATTGCACAGCAGGTGAACAAAGTGATGACAAGGAAGTACCATAGTCAACCAAAATCAATGAGGCTTGCAGCGCAGAGCCTGCATGTAAGCTAGCAGGCATGAAGTGATTACCCATGAAGGCCTGACAGGGAGCACATCCTGGCTGATGATCTTGGACACAATCACAAATCTTGTAACATATGTCCTTCTATTTCAAAAAGTTAGAATGTGAACCCATGCATGCACAGCCCTACGTACCCCCCTGCATGATTAATGATCACGCATCAGTAGCGCTATAGGTCCGGCTGTGGCGAGCAGCCAGTATTGAGGATGTACTGATACAGCATCCTTCCACTAGCTGAGTCTAAGTTGCGCAGCTTCTGTGCATGACAACTGACCGCGCATGGTCACTTGTCGTGCACAGAAGGCGTGCAACCTCGACTCGAGTTGGACTATGCAGCGGGCATGACCAGCATTGATTTTGCGCATGTTTCACATGCGCAGGCCCAATCCCCCAGGTTGAGAAGGGCTCAAACCTTCTGCCCCTCACCAGTGCTACTGGTGCTGGCAGCAGCAAAGCAGCTTCCAGGCTGGGCTGCATGACTCAGCTGGTGATTAACGCTGCGAGAGCTGATGACACGCCAGCTAAAGCTCACAGAGCACCTGGTGGCAAGCTAGTTGGAAGCTTGGAGCAAAAGGTTAGCATGCAGACAGTCCTTTGCAATGCAGTCTAGACCTTCAGTAAGGCAGCCTACAAAACTGTATGCTATACAGTGATGATCAGGGCAGCCAAAGGTACACAATGTCATCCAAGTTTGACAGACTGTGTGTAACTACAACAAGAACAAAAGCAGGTTGTGCAGGCTCTGCCACGGCAGCATGCTTCTGCCACTGCACTGTGCTGCCTGATTGAGCTGCTTGCATTGCTGACATGCACGCTGGCATTGGAGGGACACAGCTGAAAGCTGCTGGAACAGCACCACTGCTGCCCAGTTGCCTTCTGCTGCCTCCTGAAAAGCTAGCATGTATGTCAGAAATGCAGGTAGCTTGATCAGACAACACAATGCACAACTGCAGAAGCACCGAGGCCAGCAGTAGCGACTCACTTCTCACCCCAGATCCACTGGGCAGCATCGCCGGTCTTCCAGTAGCACTCAGCTGATAGTGCTGTGTTGTGTGCCTGCCACCTAAGCTTCAGCAGTCATGTCTTATGCTGCAATGTGTCCAGTCAGGCAGTTTGACACGTTGCTCTTCAAAGCAACATGATGTTACTTGATGATAAAAGCAAGTATAGCCATGTTGCCTTGGAAGAGCACCGTATTGTTCTGCATAACTGAAGGACATTTTTGGTAGTTTGATCAAGAACTTCAGACGCAATTAGACGTGTGGGCAACCGAGTTATTGCTGCAATCAGAACATGTTACATATGTATACTGCTGTCATGACAGTGACTGGTAATGCAGTACTGTGACACTTCAGACACCCATACTGCTTGGCACTGCCAGACTGCATCATTGTCCCATTGTCTTACTGTACCAAGAGGGCCATGCCTCATGATCATGCCTCCAGCTCGTGCCTCAGGCCTCACTGCCTCATGCCTCACAGCCTCATGCCTCAGGCCTTGTACCTCATGCCTCATGTCTCACAGCCGCATGCCTCATGCCTCACAGCCTCATCACAGCAGTTGAGAGTCAAGCAATATACTCAGGAGTGTCAGTCTGATCATGATCTGTGTCTACATCAATGCTGCGCCTGTGCCTTGACTGAAATCAGAAGCATAAGACCTATACTGACATTCACAATCCACAAGCTGAGCTGTCTCCGGAGGATCCTGTCAGAAGACGTATACCTTGTTGACAATGTTGTTCAGCGCGTTGCCTGCAATACAGACATGATGCATTTGATGTATTGAACATCTTGTGTGTAATGTCTGTATACATGTATGTACACTGTACACAAACTCCACACCCTTAGTACCGGTGTGTTGCCCTGTTACACATTTGACTGCTGCTCTGCCAGGGCAAGGTACATGTTTTATGAGTGCATGCATGAATGGAACTTGTCCACTTCTAGGCAGTCCATGTACCAGCACTTGAGATGGTAGAGCTGCTACAGGGGCTGTTTGCAGATGGCCTGTTTTCATTAGTCATCCACAAGTTGCTCTGTGTCTCCTTGAGGGTCAGATACTCGCAGCCCTGAAAATCCCCGCCCCCCCCCGCGCCGTGAAAGGCCTGTTTTGTCAATCAGTGTACAAGCAAGACAGCACAGCGACAATTGTAAACAGTCTCATACATGACTGGATTCAGACAGTAAACAAGGGTCTTGCCCTAGGACTGGGTATGCACAACCCTGAGTAGCGGCCTGGGTGGACAAAGGCTGCCTTTCCATGACTGAAAGCTGCCTTTTGATGACGCAAGGCAGCTTTCTGATGACAAACAGGATGCCTCTTGATCACCATAGGCTGCATGCAAAATTTGCCCTGAGCAGGCTTGCCTGTGACGGCAAATGCAGACTCACGTCCATGGACGTGCTTGGCCCGGCCACAGGTGCAATTTGTTTTTTGTCATCACATTCTGCTACGTCTTAAATGAATGCACAGATATTGCATAGCAAACCTGTTGAACGCAGAAGTGTTGCAAATGTCTCAACTGCAAGGCCTAGAACAGCATAATGGCAGATCTGGCCAGCTGGGCAGTTTTGATTGCAGAATCTGCATTTTGTCGGGTGAGCTTTTTGGCTCTAGTTGTATCTGTTTCCAATTCGGATCAATAGTCCTCATGTAGGGGCAGGGTTTGTCATTGTCACTCATGTCTTTTGCAGCTGCCAATGAACTGTCTTGGTGCATTCAATTGCGAGTTGCAATTGTCTGTGGCAAGATGTCCGTTGGCAGCTGCAGCGTGACTTCAACCTCCTGACCTTCTTTAAGCAATCATGAAATGGCATATCAGCAAAATAAAATTGTCTATGCCACAACTCACAACCTCAGCAGAATCAAGCCCCAACAACATGCTCAGCGACACACTCTTCTTCAAGAGCACCTGGATTGAGCTCAGCAAGCTGAACACAGCAGCCTGCTGATTGTCCTCCAGTTGCTGTTGCAGTTGCTGCTGATATGCTGAAAACCTGACTCTGCCATCCTGACACCAGTTGTCTCCTGACATTTCAGGATCTAACCCGCAGGGACAGGACTGGGACTGGGACAAGGAATTGGGACTGGAATTGAACCTGACATCTGTCAGAGATCTGGCAGGGATCCCTGAGTCTGAGTGTGAGTCTGATTCTGAGTCTCAGTGTGAACTCAGACTCTGACTCCGACTCTGACTCTGAGTCTGGGTTGTCAAGCGCACACTGCCAGCCTTTTACCCAGTGTGCAGTTGCAGCCTTCAATGATGCTGAGCTTACACATCAGCTGCTGAGACATGGCAAACTGCTCTTCTTGAGTCAAGCAAGGTTCCTGATTCAGGGCTACCTAGAGTATCATTCAGAGAAGCCCTTGCCCTGCAAGTTGGGGAAGACCTTGACATGTGATTTGGCAGAGCAGTTGCTGCGCAACAGTGCTGGGCAAGGCTGATTGGAAGCGCTCAAGTGCACAGGCAGGATTTAGGGTTTACAAACAGCATCAACTTCTCACACTCTACAGCTAGGTGTGCAACAGTTGCAGCCTTGCTGGATGGATGGACAGCCTGATGCCATAAGCTGGCATCACAAAAGGTTTGCAGTTCTTGGGAACAAATAGCAGAGGTATAGCTCAAAGAGTACACCACAATGGAGTGGCTGGCTTAGCGCCCTGCCATTTGTATGCTGAACACCAAATGTTTTGTTACAGAATGGATTTCACAAGGCTAACATGCAACGAATGTTTGCTGCAGGTACAGGGCGTGCCCATCGGACAGCCTTACAAGCAGACAGGCGCACAGGCAGACAGACGCACATGCAGACAAATGCACAGGCAGAGAGGCGCACAGGCAGACAGACGCGCTAGCAGACAGCAAGAAGAAGATCATTGTCAGTCAAATGGTGGACAGCACGCAGGCAGCTGCAGAAGGAGAAATGGAACAAGAAGCATGACCATGCGTGGTACATAGGCAAGGACAGCACGCTGAAGATGAACAAGAACTTGGCAGATGAAGCAGCAGCAGTTCACATGCAGAAACAATGTGCCTGACAGAACAGGTAAAGCCATGGGTGATAGCGTGAGCAGATGTTGGTCTGACTATTTCTGACAGATCTGTCTAGACAAGGCAGAAAGCCGGCACAGCACAGCACAGCACAGCACAGCACAGCACAGCACAGCACAGCACAGCACAGCACAGCACAGCACAGCACAGCACAGCACAGCACAGCACAGCACAGCACACTGCACAAAGGAGCTGCAAGCTTAAGCCAAATAGCTTGTTGAAAAACAACAAGACCATTGCATGTGCACAAAGACAGCACATGCTTGTCAGTGCAGCAAAGCACATCTAGCCTGAGTCATGATCATTGCATCAGTGTGGGTGCACATATGCATATCCAGCTTGAAAACGTGTTGCCAGTGACAAATTGAATTTAATAACAATATCTTGTCATGCAGCTACTGTGTCACTGAGCCTATGTAGGCACCTTCACTGTCTCAAATCGCAGCTGTAACTGAAATACAGCATGTTTGAGCACGTTGCAAAATGTCTTGCTGATGGAAGGAGAGACGTTGCGCTTCTTTGGCCAGCCAACAACTTGAAGTCTGACTGCATATCAGAGAAGTCACTGGTCAACTCTGGAGGAAACCGAGACAATTCAATTGTCACGATTGAGAAGTAATAAAACCTGCATGTGATCATGTTGCCCGAAAGTGCACGTCATCGTGGAAAGTAAAAGAGCTTGATGGAGAGCATGCTGTGCGCAATCATGTGCAACGCGTTTGAATCTAAAATTGTCAGGCCCGGGAATTTCTTGGCTGGATTCGGAGCCAAGGTGCAGTTGCTGCAAGTAGACTAAAACTGGCTGTAGTCATGTAGAGCCCAAAGCAGATGCAGAGCCTGGAGCAGGGCCAGATATCGCCAACGGAGTCCAAGCTTCGAAGACGCGGCCGCAGATACTTTTCAACCTCCCGTGCGTACTTGTCGCTGTACCGAAGACGCTTTGCAGCTTACAATTTTGGAGCTTTGAAGGCTAGGCTCACAACTCTTGCTCTAATCGCGCTGAAGGTCACTGCCGGCTTTCTGGTGGCTTTCGCTGTCTGGATCGGAGCCGTGGTGCTGTACGAGATCTGGCTTGGCCTGATGGCTGAACATTAACTCCCTCCACAACTACAGCAGATCATCAAGTAGCCTCAGCACCGCCTGTGTCAGCCGCAACCTCACTGGCACGACTCTTAGATGACGCTGCATCTGGGGGGATGAGGGAGTGTTGCATCTCAGATTTCATGCAGCTCAGCCAGGTTCTGCATGCTTACTTCCTGATGGTTGCTGCCCTGGAGAACAAATTTGTTCTCAGCATTGACAGCGTATGGCAGCCAGCATCTTGGCAAAGGTTGCTCTATCTTTGCACAGCCACAGCACATCAGCATGCCTTTGTGTTGTCCATACGGCAGCAGCCTTGACTTTTGATTAAGAACGTTCAGCTTTGAGCCAGACATCTGTCAGACATGCTTTACAATGCTCTTATAAGCACAGTACAGTTAAAGTGTAGGCTTGTTGCATCAAAAGCACTTTGCAAGAAGTAAATGACATCCCCAGCTTACTCTGCTGTACGCCTTTTCTGTTGCCCCTGGGTTCCAAGGTAGTCAAGGTTGCGTGTCCTACAGATATCTCAAGTGTAGTGAAGCGCACATTTACCCTTGTTGTAGCTTCTTGATTCAGTATGGCAGCACTACAGCTGCGTGATATGCTTGTTGCTACGCAAGCCAGATGTACGTTGCATGTGCTACTTTTGTGTATATGTCAGCAAAAATAACATGATGCAGACTGCTGAGTGCGAACGGTGTAAATAAGTTCAGGCCACAAACAACATTGCTAGTTACACATGTTAACAGTTTCACACTGGCAGCCACTTCATGAATCACGCAGTATCATGTCAGGGCCACATCAGTGCCTGTTGAAAGACCAGGCATGCAGTGTTCACATCAGTGATAACAAAGAGTAGACTTTTTACACCAGCCTGCTGTTGCGCATGGGGCCCATCAGTGGGCATATTGAAGCTGTAGTACCCAGCAGGTCAAATGAGTCAGAAATACTTGGTTGCACACAGCACTCGGATAATTGAACATGCTCTCAGCGCACAAACTAGTCTGCTGGCACTCATCATGTGAACCAACCTCTGGGCCTACACAGCCTTTGCTTCCTTCGTGTAACACTCACAAACAAGCGATTAGACAGGTCTGCACAGCAATAAATTCACACTGACAAGAATATACACCAGACTCTGCAAATGTATGCAGGTCCGTCCATTGGGTACAAACCACTCGCGAGAGCTTGCACACCGCTTGTCTTAGCTACTTTCATGCTGTTTGTGTTTGCCTATTAAAAAAATCTCTGGCGCAACCGAGAGGCCACCCCATGCTGAAAGTAGGTGTCATAGGACTTGAACACCAATGCACCCAAGACTATACACCCTGCCAGGCTGCCTTGGGGCCATACGGTCTGAAGCAACAGGTAATACGCAATGACAACTCCAGCAGCTAAGCAAACAGCCGCTGCTTCCACAATCCAGGCAGCATATGCCAGGAAGACGGTCAAGGGGACAAGAATGAACACGTGTCGCAGCAGCTCGATGAGGTCAAGAGCAGATCCGTTGTCGCCACGATGAAAAGGAGCCTCAACGTGTTTCTGCAGGACGAGCTTGACACCGCACGATATCTCCAAGATCACTACCGCTAGGCCCCACAGAAGGCCACCTGTTGCTACAGTTGTGACAAGCGCCAGGAGAGGCCCAAGCACAGTCATGCACGCTGGTCAACGATGTGAGGCATGCATTTGTTCGTGTACTCCTGAACTAGTGACCGATCCAACATCAGGTCAGATCCATATTCTGACAAGTCGCTCCGAAGCCACAGCAGTGTGCATAGCGGGGCTGCACATTCAGCTGCGCGTATTTACTCACAACGTTTTACAAAAGAGCAAGATAGTGTTCTGACATCAGTGTCAGGTTTGAGTTTGGAGGTTTCATTCAATATATGAGCAACAACATATCAACATCATGTCCATGGAACAAGATCAGTCTGCGCTGAGGCACACAGAAACCTCTTGGTCTTGCCTCACGCTCTTTGCATTACACTCAGGCAGTCACTCTATCTGCAAAATTGGCTGAACAGCTCTGTTCACAAAGTTGGCTCCACAGCCCTATGGACTGAAGCTCACGTGCAGCTAGCGCTCTTGCTCAGAGCTCTATGCTTTGCTGCCTAGCCAACCGCTTTCATCAAATGTTTTGTATGTACAATTGTGCTGTCTGACAGTACTCAAGGCTTGTGCAAAACTGCCTGTCAGCACAGAGGAGGACAGCAATGGAAGCAACCCATTGCCGATCATACCAATATGCTTGTGTACGTGTGTACATCATCATACAGCATGGTCTCAAGCTTTCATCAAATGCTTCTTGATCAACAGTGCAAACAGCATGGCAACACAGGGTGTGCGTCACCTGCAGACAACAGCAGCACAATAAGCAAGCAGGACTAGTGTGCTGCACTACAGAACAGCCACAAGCACAAAGCCAGGACAGCCATCAACTGCCACGCAAATGCACTGAACGTCCTGGCACACATGGACTGGTTGCTGTGAAGTCTCTTCCTCATTCCACACACATGTGAATCACAAGCAGAATCCTGAAGCAGTCAGTCTTCGATCTGTTCTGTCATTGCAAACGTAGAATTCTGAAGGTGTCAGTCAATCTGTTACGTCACTGCATATAGCTCACCTGACCAATTGCTAGACAAACTGCCTCAGCATACTCAAGTCAGTGTCTGCAGCTCAGAACCAGCTCCTGAGGCATTCACATGGACATCCTGCACACCAAGCAGCATGTCAATGTTACTACATTTTGCAGTCTGAAGGGAGGTAATGACGCTGCAAGGCAAGTAATGACGCTGCAAGGCAGGTAATGACACTGCAAGGCAAGTAATGACGCTGCATGAAGACCGCATGCCACAGATGAGTGCAAGACTGAAGCATGTGCTTCATTCAAATCGTTTGACACGATTGTTGCTGTGGGCGTAGATACATACTGTACAGGGTCATTACTGCAGAGTACCAAGTATGCACATCTGGGTGGCTGCTGTAGGGCAAGAACATGCAGTCTGAGCTGTAGCAACACCTTTGATGTATTATATCTCAGATACATATCAAATGTGCACATGCGCGATTGTGCCAATCAGGGGACATGTAGGGAATGCCGGCTTCATACACGAGCTGATAGGCTAGCTGCCAACACAAGACTTCAAACATGGAGCTACTCAGGACTGTACAAACCTGACCCGAGGGGAAGACATTTGTTGAATGCATGAATGAATGAACACCTGAATGAATGCATGTGAACTAACCTCATAGATAGTGCTGCATTCCTCAGCAGTGTCGTGGCGGTGAGCTGCACAGTGCTTCTTCTTCTTTGCCATACCCTGACAGCAGACAGGCACACCTGATCTCACTCTGATGGGCATAAAGGGAACTCTTTCTATGGTTCAGGAGGGCTGGTGAGGTTTGCAGGTTGCAGCAAAACACGCTGTCAGGGTGTGAATAGTGTGTAGTGGAGCCATGCTGATTGCGGTGCTTAGCACTCAGTACTCAGCAGGAACGAATGACACAAACACACCAAAACAGCGTCAAGATGATCTTTCCCTCAACTGCAAGCTAATCTGAGCGAGGGCTGTTGTGGAATAATCTGCAGATCCAGCTTAGCTATTCAAGCTCAAGACATGTGACTTAATGAAAGCAAGGCTTTGTCATGGTGACCTGTGTGTGTGTGTTTTGTGGTGATGAGCAAACAGCCAATTGGCGCTTAGCATCATGCTCAGCCCGTGGTCAATGGTGTGCGATGCTGACGAGGCAGCAACTAACAGCAGTGCAATATACAGCCAAAACATTGTAACAGTGAGCCTTTGCCATCAGGATCCTACAGAGATGCTTGCTGGTGAGTCTTCGTAACTAATACATGTTGTTACGCATGCATACCGCTTCCAGGTCCGCTGCCTCTCTCTTCTCATCTTCTACATCTTGCTCTGAATCCAGACCTGACACTCCTGAGTACCCAGGCAGCCTAGTGGATTGCACAGTCTTGCCATCCTCATATCTGTAATCCACCGATCTGATCTGCAGCATTGTCATAGCAAGATCACACATTGATAGGACAAATGACTGATAAAGAAGAGCACCTGCTTGTCAAACGATTGACCAGCCTTGCTTGGGTGAAAACAGACATAGACCAAGAAAGCAGCTATAGCTCTTATGAAGGGTCAAGCCTGAAAGGTGAATATCAAAAGGCAAACGGGCCCACATGCAAAGGGCAGGAGGGCATGCAAAATGCAAGCCTGAAAGGCAAACATCGCAGGGGAAACAGACATGCATACAAAGGGCAAACGGGCAGGCAGGGCGCAAGTCTGCAAGGCAAACGTTCACGGGCAAACAGCAAACAGACATGCATGCAAAGAGCAGGAGGGCAGGCAGGAGGCAAGCCTGAAAGGCAAATGTTCACAGGCAAATAGACATGTAAGTAAAGGGCAGAAGCGTCAAGATTCACGCCTGAAAGGCAAACGCAATAGCCAAGCAGACATGCATTCAAAGGGCAGGCAAGATGCAAGCTTACTGGCTCCTGAGAAGGCCTGAAGGTGAACTCATACACCAGGAAGGCAAACAAGGCGCCTGTGAAGGGTCCCACCCAGAAGATCCAGTGGTGGGTCCAATCCCCATACACCACTGCTGGCCCAAACGATCTGGCAGCTGCAGCAACACACAGACAGATATCAGCTAACACACAGACAGATGTCAGCTAGCTGGGAAGCGCCCTGCCCCGAAGGCCCTCTCAGACACCACTGCTGGCCCATACAGACAGACATCAGCTCAATAAACCCTGAACCCTAAGCCCGGGACTCACAGCAGCTCAAAGCATACATAAGCGTGAGCAGAAGCACAAGCTACCAGGTGTGAACAAGCGAGTGAGTAAGTGCATGAGCATTTGAAAAAGGTCACAAGTAAGTGAGTACTTACTTAAGTGAGTAAGTCCAGGTAAGTGAAGCTTACGGTTGATACTGCAGCCATCCAAAGCAAATCCAGCCTTTGGTCCAGCTTACGCAGCTGCAGCACAATCAGCTCATTTGGGTATGTCATATTGTTTTCTTGGTAAAATGCAGCACAAACGGTTCATTTGGTATGACTTAATACGTTTGGTGACAAGTAGGTGAAAGTGCGTGTATCACCAAGAGACATCAAACAAAATCTCTGGATCATATATTTGATCTTCATGTACTTGTTACTCGTGTGAGATTGTTTATGTGCCAGCATCTTGAAGGTACTCTCTACACTTTCTGTGTCATAGTCTTTGCTTTTTTGGACCCAAAGAGCAACTTATGAATTGCATGGCATTGAAAGAGGCTGATGCTCAAGTACAAGCCTCAGTGCCATCAACGGCCAAGAAGAGGAAGAGAATAAAGCGCATGCAAGTAGGCAGAACTAGTGGCTTAACAGCATGTGAGCAGGAAGAGGAGAAGACAACAACAAAGCAAAAAAGCAGGAAGAAAACCTGCCCATGGTGATGGCTGGATACATACCATAATGAACAGAACTGCCAGGAAGAAGAGGAAGCCTCAGCACAAACAAACAAAAAGGCATCACAATGAGAGACGAAGAATGACAACAGGGAAAGAAGAAGTTCATGACCAAATGAGAAGAAGAAGGTCGAAGCGGAATAAGAACTCAAAGAAGAACAAGTTCAAAACGAGTGGTAGAAGAAGAAGACGAGAAGAAGAGGAACACGCAGTAAAAGAGGCAGAAGAAGAAGAACAAGAGGAAGAACGAGCAGGAGAAGAAGGAGAAGAGGAAAAGGAAGAGGAAGGGTGGCACCTGATGGTGGCTGCCGCTACCATTGGAGAAGACCTCGATGCCGCTGAGAGCCAAGAAGATGTGCGGAGCAGCCGGCGTGAACAGCTCCTCACATGTCTCTGGTGCCAAAGCCAGATCCCTACATGAAGAAGAAGAATAAACGTCTTTTAGCGATCATGACAGGAGCACCCGGCGTAAATAGCTCCTCACATGTTTCTGGTGCCAAAGCCAAATCCCTACATGAAAGGCAACAGCTGGATGGAATATAGCCCACTCAGCCTGGGAACAGTAAAAACGCTTGTACACTTAGGAGATGGTTTAGGAACTACAAAAAAGTATGAGTTGAAGACGTAGTCTGAGCTAGTCTGTGAACATCAGAGCTTAGGATAAAGACCCTGAATGATGCACTACACCTACAAACGGCAGCTTACCCCTACACTGCAGCCGGTACTTGAAAGGCAACCCACCCCCAACAAAAGGCAGTTGTCATAGGGAAGAAGAAGACTGAAGCTGTGATGGAACGGCAGCCCCGCAAGCAAAGAAAGGTGGCTACTCTGGAAAGCAAAAATGGGAAGGTTAGCAGATTGACAATGTCCAGGAGACGTGGACAGGGAGCAACCCAACAGTAACAGTAACACAGTACAGTAACACCTTAATACAGTAACGCAGTAACTTAGTCACCTGAAGATGAGTGCTCCTGCTGCGCCTCCGAAAGGCACTGAGCGCTGTTCTGTGATATCAGTACTCAACAGTAACAGTAACGGTGACACTGAGTTACCTGAAGATGAGTGCTCCATCTCCAAAAGGCACAGAGCGCTGTCCTGTGATGTCAGCAATGGCAGTCATCAACATGTGGTCCTCCACATACCTCAGCCGCTTCCATGTTTTGAAGTATCGGCTCTCCCTGCAGCAAAGTCAGAGCAGTTAGAGAGGGGTGGGACAGGGGTGAGAAGGGGTTAAGACAGGGGTGAGAGACGCACTGGGCATGCATTATCGGCTCTCCCTAGACTGAGGTCAGGAATGTCAGAGTGGGGTCAGACAGGGGTCAGAAGGGGTGAAGAAAGGGGTGAGAGAGACACTGGGCATGCAGTACTGGCTCTCCCTGGAGTGAGGTCAGGGAAGTTAGAGAGGGGTCAGACAGGGGTCACAGGGGGTAGGACAGGGGTTGGAGACACAGTGGGCATGCACTACTGACTGTCCCTGGCATGAGATTAGAGAGGCAGTACTGCCTCCATGAATTCAGGGAGGTTAGGAAGGGAGTGAGGCGCAGACTGGACATGAAGTAACAGCTTTCTCCTGGAATGAGTTAACAGGTGAGACAGGTTAGAGTCACATTGAGCAGACAGTATTGGCTGCCCCAGGCACAGAATGCGAGAGGTTACAAAAAATCAGGGACAAACTGGGCATGCACTACCAGGTCGCCCTGACATGAGAGGTGAGAAAGGAGTTAGAACAAGATTAGCAACAAAATAGGCATGTCAACTAGCTTGCCAAGCAGCAAGTACAGCATTGGAGTGCATATGAAGGTCCAAGTCCAAACAAAAAGGTCAAATGCTTGTCCTAGACACGGCATGAGTCACATGGCATGAGTCACATGGCTTGATCAATGCATACTTACCTGAAGTTGCCATCATCTGACATGGAGAGCTTCGCCCCAGACAAAAAAGCTCGAAAAAAAAACCCTGAAAACAATTTGAAAAACCCTAGATCGATGCGCACTTGCCTGTAGTTGCCATCATCTGACATGGAGAGCTTTGCCCAAGACCAAAAAACTCATAAAAAAACCCTGAAAACATTTGAAAAACCCTAGATGCGCACTTGCCTGTAGTTGCCATCATCTGCCATGGAGAGCTTTGTCCCAGATAAAAAAACACATAGAAGAACCTGAAAACAGTCTTGCAAACCCTAGATTGATGTGCACTTGCCTGTAGTTGCCATCATCTGCCATGGAGAGCTTAGGGCGGATGAACACAATCTTGCGGTTCAACAGGAATACTCGGCAGTTGAAACGTACACCCCTGCAGCAATGCAAGCACAATTGAGAAAACAAAGCCTTGATGTGGGTTTCTGGTGCATATTCTGTGATTGCTTGGCAATTTGTGCACCTGCTTTTCTGCTATGGGTGCCAAACTTTGTCATAATTTGGACATTGTGCTTTCCTTGTCTTGTGTGTTGGTGCTTGCAGATACGGGTGGCTGTCTGACCACATGCAGTCCCATGTAGCGTGCGTCTGACGCCTCAAAGCTATGCAGTTGCGACACTTGCGTGACTAAAACGCTTGCATTGAGACATCCTGGTAGTATGGCAAGGACAGCTTTCAGCATCTTCAGCACCTTCATAAGACGGCAGGCATGATCACAAGGAAGAAGCAGACCAGGGGACAACATAAGCAGACAGAAGCACAAGAACAATGCATCAGGCATAGTGACAAGGAAGAAGAAGACCAGGAGAAATATAGCAAGAGTGAGCTGACCTGTGAATGACTGGCATGCCGATGTCGCAGATGATGTCATCAGTCAGGTCCCCTCTCAAGAGCTCTGCACCCACAAAAATATGGGTTTAGGGTTGAGGGTCAGGGTCTACTCAATCCTACAATCCGTGTACATCACCAGACGGCAATCATCAGGCTACTTGCAAGTGCACATCAATGCCGACACATTGCAAAAGCATATCAATTGAACCTGACAGGCACACAAGCATTGCGGACAAGTGTGTTTCATGAAGAGCATGGCTATTGTGGCACAGCAGTTTGGGGTTGTAAAGCATGTGAGTCTGCATGGTAGTAGAAAGTACACTCATCATGATTTCTAGCAATGCTATCAGACTGTCGGCTGTGCAATCAGCAAAGCACAAGTGTTGTGGTCATTTCTGCATTTTGTAAAGTCTACTACATGACCACCATCATTGCTGTCATATGTGCACATTTCAAGCAAGTCTGGCTGCAAATCCACCGCAGCATCTGTGCACCAGCTGCATGCGTGTCCACAGCATTGAGATGCTGTTGTCTCAGACCAACTGGGTATTTTCAACTTGCTGATTCTGGGGCACAAATTGGCTTGTTGTGGGATTGGGACAGGTCGCTTCTGGGATTGGACAGGTTGTTTCTCACCTGAGATGCACTCCCAGCAGTGCTCAACGGTGTCTAACTCCTGAAAGTGGTCTTCACAGCCATAGCCTGGGAGCTCTAGCTCTGGTCCCAACTGAATGCGGAAAACACTTTTTTTGTCCTTGAAACCCTTTTTGATTCATGCATGTCACCTTGAATTTGGGGCCATGCTGATCTCCCGGTAATCTTACGGCTATCAGATGTGACCAAATTTGTGTATAGGATGCAACGTGAGGTGTTTGCAGCAGCAAACCCACATGCCGAACGTGGGTGTGCATCAAATTAGGTCTGGCTACAAGTAAGCAGGACATCAATCAGCACTGGTTGCACATGCAGCATGGGCAGCAGCAGCAGCATTGCTGTAGCAGGGGATGCTGTGTCAGGGCAGATATGTGTGCAATATTGTGAAGTAATGAGTGGCATACGCGGTATGTAGCGCCTCTGTCTTTGGCAATCTGAATGGACTCCTTGACGCGGCGTAGGTTGCCTTCAAAGTCCATGGCCCACTGATCTAGGTTACAGGTAGCCAAGGTGATCAGCCGGTGTGACATGTTGATGGCAGGCATGCTGAGGTCGCCGGTGTGCTGCAGGCTATCTGTCACAGTGCACTGCATGTCAGTGCAATGCGGTTGTCCAAGGCGAAGAAGATGGGGTAGGTGCCACTTACAGTTAACGACTCGTGATTTCCTGTTCTGTCTGTACAGGATGCGTCTGGATTGCTGAAGCGACAGAGTTCTTTTTAGGAAGCTACGTCCGGAGGGAAGCGACCCTGTACTGAGTGAGTTGGTTGAAGCTGCAGTCTGCCGGGAAAGGGGCTTATTGATGCTGCAAGTACTGTGCATATATGTGGGCTTGCCTCAATGTTTGATCAACGTCCCTTGGCAACAGCCGGAAGAACTAGGAGAAACAGGTGACTAAAGGCATGCAGTCTGTCAGAGTCGCATGCAGCATGCAGACGCAAACGTGTTATGGTGACGTGCAGCCAATAGCTGCTTTGCTCTCAGAGCAGTCCGTTCGTGTTGACGCACAATGCGACACGGCTTGTTGGGCTTGCCGGCGTTGTTGTTTTAAGCAAGTTCTATGCGTCATGTTGACTTCTCCCCTGGCAAGGCCGGTCAACGCGATGACCAAAGGGCAACCACTCTGGAGTATTAGGCGCTGGGAAGCAATTTGGCCAAGCAGAATACTGCATGCCTACGCACACAACCTGTTACAGTCTTGCAACAACAATGGCAGCATTGTCAGCACTGTCACTAGGTGTCACGCAGTTGCTGCGCAGGTGAAGGATTGAGCGTACAGTCACTGAAGGGGTATAACACAGGTCTTTGTGACGCTACCAGGCAAGCAGGACTAGGGTCAGAAATCAGTAGCAAACTCTGCGCATGCATGGGACATTTGCAGCAATACACAAGTATAGGCAAGTAAGCTGAAAGATTTCAGTTACAAGCTAGGTATTATGAGCTTGGATAGCTTTCAAACATAGTGCTGGTCTCTCCCGTAATCAGGTTGCAGTACAGTCAGCTCAAACCACGATGCTGAGCCTGCTGGTGTTTCTGGTCAGTGGACTTTGGGTAACTTGACTCCCGCTCTGCATTTGCAACTTCAACATCGTGCATGCACAGCAGTGAGATATATCAACATTGCCAAGTTCAGCACCTTGTGCAGCGCAATGACATGCTGCAATTTTGTTACAGATGATCACAAGTAAAGAGGATCGATCATGATAATGATGACAGCATCTGCCAACCCTAATGTGGTTCTGCACAATTGCAAGTCTTCATTTGAGTCCTTCAATGCAAAACCATTCTGCACGACTACAAATGCGACATATGAGGACTTTCAATTTTGCTCTTCCCTTTTGCTGGGCGACTGCAGGTGAACCTTGATTCATTTTATGCTGGGCGCACAAAACTTGAGATCAGCTGACTTTTGACAGGTGAAAGATGAAAATGTTGCCTGGGCACAGTAAAGCAATCTCAGATAGGTTCATCTAACCTCAGGCCTGCAGTAACTATGCCTAGTAGCCAGAATGGCTGTTGTGATAGGTGTCTGGGATGGTACATTGGCACTGGGGACTACATGTGCATGCATGCAGAGTCAATATTGTATCAAGCACATTGAGCAGAGAAGCTGCCATGCACAACATCATAAAAGAAAGAATATACCTTGAAAGGTTTCGAAGACGTAAAGTTGACCGTATTAAGTGCCATACACGAAATGCCAATTGCAGTGTCTGACAGCACGCCCGGGGCAATGACTCCACAGCACGCTGGGGTAAAGGCAGGGCCCCCATCCCTTCTTCTGTGACTTGTCACTCAAATGGCTGAAAGGCCCAGGGAAATTTGGGCCTAAATCAGGATGATCTTGTTTGCTTCCAAGATTCTCTGTATTGAATGTCTGGCAGCGTCGTCTCTTCTTTACTTTTCTTCCCATGCATTGCAAGGGCTGTGATAGCATCAGTCAATCTTGCAAGATTGAGTCCAGCGCCAGCGCCACGAGGTGCACCTAATGGTTACAGCAATCTTCCAGCCTAGTCAATATCATCTAGGTCATCCACATACTCAACAATATGCAGATGTCGGGCAAACTGTACAAAAGTTTTCAAGTGTGCTTTCAAGCTGTAACATGTAGGCAAAGTCAGCCTTTCCAAATTTGTGCATGGATCCAAACAATGCCAGTCACAACAGTCCACAAAAGGATGTCCCAGAACATAGTCAAAGTCGTAAACGTAATTGCGCTCATCTGCCCATAAGTGCAGATGCCGAAGGGAGCTGGGCAGCAGTGGCAAACGCACAACACCAGCTGGTGATCCCAAAGCACGCTGAAATGCAAACCTACCATTTGGCCCATCTACACCAAGAGTCAACCTTGTCAAATGGCTGAGAGGCGCCAGCTGGCATTCGTTCACCTCTATTCCAAACAGGCTATCACCAATAAACGTCAGGCTTTGCAAGCTGCTTGGAAGGCCAAGCTGGCATGGCAGATTGCAGCTGTCCACCGTAATCAAACTGACAGTAGACAATGACGTTGTGAAGGACAAATCAATAACGGAAAACCAGAGATCATCTAGCACTAGAGTTTGCAGCCGAGTCCCGATTTCTGCTGGCACTGCAATCTGTGCATAACCCTGTAGAGACCGTATACCTTGATTACTAAGCTGCAAAGTCTGCAAGCACCTGCAACTGCGCATAAGGTCCAGCAGAATGTCAGAAGCCTCAGAGGACAAAGTATAGGGAGGCAAAGCTACCCTCACCTCCACCAGCAATGCAGAATATGGTAGGCTGAGCATGTCTGCTATCAGTTTGGGACGACGGTCTACGTTCAAGATGTGGATCTTTGCACCAACCATCCCAGGCGTCAACCAGCTAGCATACATTTCATGCACCAAAGAGACATCCAAGACCTGAATGTTGCTAAACACAGATTCTGACACCGAGCTTTCACAAATGTTCAGAATCTTCAGCAAAGGCCATCCAACAAAAGACTCTAGAAAGAGATATTGATCGTCTTCAACCAGCCAAGCTGCCTGAGCCAGATCCAGCTGCAACAAGTTGGTGAGTCGAGTCACGGTGAAATCGTTGTCCCCATACACAGTACTCTCACGCAGACTCAAGCTAGTTAGGCCTTGCAGGCAGTCAGCAAGGGCTCCTGGAATACACCTGACTGTACAATCAATAAGATTCAGTTTCGTAAGGAGTCTTGCAGTCAGCATCTGCGGTATCCCCACACTCAAAGGCAAGCAATGGCTATAGCCCTCTACTGCAAGACTGTGCAGTGTGCTGGGAGTCTTGCTCAAGCCACAAGGCAAAGGATCCAGTATGCTAAATCTGTCAGCAACAACCTTCAAACGCAGCTTTGTAAGCTGATGGAGGTGTTGTAGATCAGGTATGCCACTCCACAAATCACGGGTAGGCAGGAACTGGCGGCCTATCCTTATAGTCAGCTCTGACAAGGCAGCAGGTGACCCTGTGGATATCTGTCCAAATGCATCTGCGTAATAGCCAGTGGCATCGACACTGCTGCAGCTCAAGGGCACCCCATAGAAAGAGCTTGACAGGGCAAGACTGCTGATTTCCTCCTCTGAGGTGTGTTCTAGCTTAGCCTTCTGTATTGGCTTAGTCTGTTCAAAAAGAGACGTAAGCCGCAGGTGGTGAATGGCAGATCGTGCCGTAAGAAAGGGCACCCAACGACTCGCGGCAGAGGGTGAGATGGCATGCAAACGCAGATCGTGGATCTGGCTGCTATGCACTGCATCCCTCCAGGCCTTACAGGTGCAAGCAGCTGCACAGTTGTCCAACGCATTGACCTGTGTCTCGAAGATGAGCTTCAGGAGGTCAACCGGAATCTGCTCCCAACAAAATTGCTGCTTCATTGCAAGATCTGCATACCACACAGCTTGAATACAGTCACAAGTGCCATCGGGCAGCTGTAAGCTTGCATTTGCTACCTGGCATGTTGTTGCGGACGACCAGCCAATTCTCGAACCGCTCATACCTGTTGTGTGAGGCAAAGTTGGGCTTCTGTGGTGAAGCCCAAGTCTCCCCAGTACCCCCCCGCCAGGGAGCCAGAACACGTGTCGCTCTTGGGACTGGCTGACAGACTGGCTGACAGAGTTGCAGGAATCCTGTTACAGGATGACACTTTCATAAATTGCTGCATGTAATGCTCACAAAAGCAGCTAAGCAGACCTGGCCATGAGTAATGGTGGGTTACCAAATCCGATTTAAACACACCAGCTGGAGCGTCGCAGCGCTAGCGTTTGGCCCAGGGCTCAACAAATTGCATCCCACCCCAGCGCCATTAGGAGCAAGCAGGAGAGGGAGGGTGGCACAACTCTTTCAGGCCCAACCTTGCTACCAGGTATGCTCAAATTGATCAACAGCTACCAGCAGTGGTATACCCTACCCTTGACTGACAGGAAGCGTCAGCAGACATGGGGAGATAACACAAAAGACAGGCTTCTTGCATCTGCAACGTGACAGCCTCCATGCCAATAATGGCATAATATTACTCCACCTGGATGCTAGAGTTTTGACCGACCCTCCCATGCAGCCATGCATCTCATTTGCTCTTGCCATGCTGCTAGCATCAATCATGATCACAAGAGGTGCACAGAAGTTACAAGGCTACTTAGAACCAAACATCTCTGTTTTGGATCATGACGCAGGTTTGCGCTAGTGCTGTGACAAATTTGAGTCAAACCTGCATTATTTTCGGAGCAATCACTGAATGACTTGCTGCGCAACAATTCAATGACAGCACCGATGTTGCGTGACATCCTTACGTAGAACTGTCACAAGTCAGCACTGCAAGTCAGACTCAAACAGGCAAGTCAGTGTACACGTTGACATCCATTCTGCTTGCCTGCATTCAGTGAGTGAGGCATCCTTGAGCTGTTGACCCCAGACTAGCGCTGTGTAACAGACTCAGTGGGGCTCAAGTAGTGGGTGCTGCTGACTATTCAATTGGGACAGAAATCTTTCTTACATCTCAAATTCCCGGGACACACAGCACTTTAGGTCGTAGGTGTACAGGTCATAGGTGTATAGGTTCAGTGCAGTCTGGCCGTGACTGCTCTCTTGTGAGCTAACTGTATTCAGAACATGTCTTCTCCACCTTCAGCTTGTCCCAAGTTACCTAGCCCAATTGCAGCAAATAGAGAAAACCCAATCCAGATAGCCAAACCAAACCCTGCAATTACAGAAACACGTCAGCATAAACAATGTGCTCAAGCAGATCTGATCATCTAGACACAGTTGCAAGTGCCAGCTGTTTGAACAAATTTGTGCTGTTTAAAAAAATTGTGCTGTTTAAACAAATTTGTGCAGATGTGCATTTACCCCACAGGACTTATCGTAAGTGGTACAAGCTGTATCTCTTTTCAGTGAACACAACAAGAACCGCTCAGCTGCCAACTGCAGCTTTGCCAACAGGACTTCACTTAAAGCATCAAAGCATCAACCACAAGGCAAAACATGCGTGAATTTGAGGGAGCACAACACTTTGCCAAGAAGGGTTTGTGCATTCATGACATATGGAAGCTACGCTGATAGTGCATTCATGACATATGGAAGCTACGCTGATAGTGTCACAATTGTACATGCAAGATTATGGCAGCCATAGCAGCAACTGGCAGACGTTTTGCAACAATTGTTGCACCCACACTTTGCAAACTGTGTATGACAGGGTGACCCCAAAGTGTGACCCCAAAGTATAACAGGGTGACCCCAAAGGATCTGGACAGCCTGCTTGTTCAGATGTTGAAGAAAAAGTAGTGGATCATCCTGTACCATGGACATGGACATGGACATCATGTACTCTGTTAGACAAACTTCCAAACTTGAGATGCAAACATCCATGATTTACCTGTCTTGAGATGACTTGTGGACTGGACATATGCCTTTGTCCAACATAGTACAACTCGTGACAGGTTAATTAGCTTGTGCCAGATCCTAGTGTCAAACCTCCCAATCAGCAGGTCCCTCTTTCACAAACTGTGAAGTGGAAAAACCATATGCAGCCAATATATATAACAAATCATCTTGCCTAGGAACATGACATGCAGGCCTACCTGCAAGCTGAGAGCCTATTGGTGTGTGGATGGGCAGGGCCAGTTGGCCCAAAGGGCCCTTGCCCCCGGTCTGCACCTCACCAACAAGGGCTGCTGCGAAACCAATCATGGCAATCCTGCCTACAAACACCTGCACAACAGCGATAGTGGTTGCCAATTTTCCCAATCATGGCAATCCTGCCTACAAACACCTGCAACAGTGGTTGCCAATTGCACCAATCATGGCAATCCTGCCTACAAACACCTGCAACAGTGGTTGCCAATTGCACCAATCATGGCAATCCTGCCTACAAACACCTGCACAACAGCAACAGTGGTTGCCAATTGTACCAATCCTAGCAATCCTGCCTTCAAACACCTGCACAACAGCGGCAGTGCTTCCCGACCGTGCCAATCATGGCAATTAAATAATGCCTACACACATCTGCACAACAGCGACAGTGGTTGCCAATTGTATTGTGCAACCTGCAGTTGTTGCACTGGCAGAGAAGGTTTATCTTTTAGTTTATGTTGTCAAATATCTGAAATCAGCCCCTTGAAGTGCAAGGCAAGGTGAAGAACACAAGGCCAAGAAGAAGCAGGACAGACAAGAAGATGCAAGGTAGAGAAGCAGGTGCAAGGTAGACAAAAAGATGCAAGGTACAAAAGAAGCAAAGTGAAGAAGAAGATACAAGGTACAACAGAAGCAGGGCATTTTGGTTTATTGGTCATGGTCGGCCCCAAGACCTTGAACTCAAATGATTGAATGATTTTAGGAAGACTGAAACATGCTTTCTCAGTAACAGTCTTTATCTGCATCCAACCAGTGAACACAGCAGGGCAAAAGAAATAAAAGGTCACTGTGTTGAAATACTGAATACCTACATACTGAAGCAAAAGGCAATGCAGAAAGTGGCAAGCATGCTCGTATGCAGACACATGCAGACATGCGCAGCCGTTTGCCCTGATCCATCTGCTCATATGAAAGCGCATCTGTGTTCCAAATTGCGCATCACAGCAAGGTTAAGACAGAACTAACGCGTTCCTGTGTCTTTTGCATTGCCAATGAGTCATTGGCATGGACAGCTCAGCATTGCCTACTCACCTCGCTGCGCTTGGTGAAGCCAAAGGCCTTGCTGATGCCCAAGAGTCCCTGGGGGTCAGAGACAGCGTCCTTTTGGGGGTTCTGGACTGGGCCTGGGGGCCTCTTGCGAATATCCTTCTGGTTCTCGAAGCTCCAGGTTGGTGACCTGTCAAACACGAAGATGAGCGGTGGGAGGGGCAGCAGCAGCAGCAGCAGCACATGTGCAGAGCTCTGAAGATGTTGACAGAGGGAACATGACAGAGGGAAGAATTGGCAGGCAGCAGGGCAGGGCTGCAGCAGGGCAGGGCCGCAGCAGGGCAGGGCAAGGCCGCAGCAGCAGCAGGGGGAGGGCACATTGAAAGCACACTAGCACTAGAGCTTGTAGGCTTGACATGTCCAATGTGAAAGGATTGTAGCATCAGTTTTGTGTATGCAGCTTGATAACGCAAGCATGTAGTCATGAATGCTCAAAATTTGACAGCTACAGATTTGACCTTGATTTCAGGCACTCAGCAGTCATGACATGTAGCTACAGACTGCACAGGAGCAGACAGCATGTAATGTAATTAAACTCAGTACTGTACCAAACACACCCAGCTGCATAGTGTTGCAAGCCACCAAAGCTGAAGTTTGCACTCGTTGCAAGTGAACACAGATGGTGCCCGCATCATCAAATAGGCAAGCCATGCAAGGCAAAACGGTGTGGTAAACAGTTGGCAGTCAATTGACTTGCAACTGCAGGGGCTGAACGGAGAAGCAAAAGTTGAACATGTGTATGTGACAGTTACCTGGGATTGACAGCTGCCAGGTAGTTGAAGGTAACAATGCCAAACACCAGCGCTTGGACAACAGGGCGACTAAGGCCGGTGTACAATCCAACTTGACCCAACACTCCTTGTCCAGTCAGAAGCTGTAAGCAAAACACAGATCAAATCACTTCGCAGACGTTTCTCTTTTTAAGCATGGTGATAACACATACTCACATAGACACAATTGATAAGGTGCCATAGTATCGTTTTATTTTGCCAAGCTAGTCGACCTCATGCATGTCAGGGCTTATAATGGCTGCCAGACTTGTATACGTGCTTCAGACATGTACCCAAAGAAAACGGAACATTATGCATGCCTTATGCATACTAGAAACCGGGGGACAGACACTGTCTGGGACTGTACAGGTCTGGGACGATCACTACTGGATCAGACCATAGGACAGGCCAGGTATTTACGCAGCTGCACATTTGAGCGCTGCACTGGCAAAAGGTGAAAGCTGTACAATGCACACACGTCTGCATGCATTGGTGTCACACATTTCAAGGCAGGAACTCAATGGTGTAGATTGCACTCAGCATACAGATGCCCTGTGCATGATTGCTACAGCGTAAATATGCTAGCACTCACACAGCATTCATACAAGATTTTGAAGTCCCTGAGCTGATCGCAACTGTGCCAAGTGTAGATAGTTTTATTGGCTTTTGGGCAAGTCAAACGAAGACGAGAGACCTACCTCACCAAAAACAGCACTGACAAAACCAACCATGGCAAGGCGTCCGACAAACACCTCACGCCTTCTTGTGAAAGCTGGCTGCAAAAGGTCCACCTCGGTGGCTTTGCTGTCGTACTTCACCTGAGCAGAAGCAGAGCTGCATGAAGCACATCAGAAGTCAAGCTGCCATGGTACGGATCACCGTTTGCTTCGCCTAGGATGTCAAGGACTAAAAGAAACATGGCATGCATGCACTGCCTGCAAGCAGCAAGGCGGTTTGACGGAATGATCATGAAAGCACCACGACAATGTTGAATCTTCTTAAGCAATGGGTCTGCTCATGCTTGACGGCAGTTGACAGATTGAAAGGAGAGACAGAGAGAGCCACTGCAGGTGATCACTGCTCCGGGTACATACTGACCTTGCCACCGGTTTCGGTGATATCTTTGCTTTCGGCATTGCTTGTCTCAGTCTTCTGGGCCCGCAAACTTCTGCACATGCTTTGACGTCTAGTGCGGTGGTGCTGCACCGCTGCGCCCCTTGAATCATATGCCCGGCGAAACGCCACACCTCTGCAGCCTGTCTGAGCCAAACTGACTGTCATTTTGCGATGCTGTACAACAGAGTACCGATGCTGAGACAATCTGTATAATGTTGCGTACCCGGCTGCAGACAGGGCAAGGCGTGTCAGCACTGGATCGCGGCGAGCCTGCAGCATCAATCATGACTTGAAATTGACCAGGAGTCGTCTGTCCCGTGGACGCCACATGCGTCGAGTTTTGGTAACAGCCACGACATCGCATTAAAACTCAGATAGATTGGACCTCAAATGCACGTCCCACTGATCTGCAGAGCCCGGTAAAACTCTGAAGCGCGATCGTGTGTGAGCAGGGGCTCGGGGACCACGCCTGAGTATGCAATGCATTGTGAGTCAGTTGGATGGACTGATCTGCAATGCCCGGTAAAACTCAGCATTCTCAGAGAGTTTTGCAGTTATTGTCCAGATCTGGTGAGTTCCCTAATGATTTGAAAAACAGAAAGTGGTTGAGCAATAGCGACCATGCGCGTGCACGGCTCGACAGTTTGCAATTGCCCATTTGTTTGCAGCCGCACAACATAGCTCAATTACACATTGGCCTTTTCTGTTTTGCCACTTTCCCGCAGGGCATTCTTGCACTCACACATATCTAAATAATCATTTATAACAGCCCATGCGTGCCATTTCTTAAACTTGACATGATTGTTTTTGCGGGTGAACGCGGATCATGTGCAATGGACACTACACATGGATGAGAGCTTTGATGTACACCGATGCAGCATTTTACTGTCACACCGATGCTCGCCTCCAAAAGCCAGCTTCATCGTCAGCTTCAAACTCTGTTAGGGTCGACGCAGGTGGGTAGTCATGATATCCTTACGCTTACGATTCACGTGATGGCGTTGCACTGGGCGCTGCAAGAAGCTATCGCACACTTGCCGGCTTGTTTCCTTTGATTCCACGTTTGCCGGCGAACATTGGACGAGTCTTCATGACGCACATGTATACCGGCCGATTTGCTCGTAGCGTACTGCACTTTTCGCTTCTGTGTGCATCTGTGACCAGCGTTCTCGCAGCGTCCACGACTACCCCACAACTGTTGCTGCAAGGTCGTTTCGGCGACGTCAACGGGTTACAAACAGCCAAGTCCTTACCCGTGCTCTTTTCCTGGCCCTCCAGTAGCGTGTTCTTGACGTTTCAGAGCAGTAGCATAAATATCACCCTTACAGCACTTCAGTCCACCGTCCAGTATTCCACTTACAACCGTTTCACTTTTTGGCTAGACTCCAAGGAAGTGGCGATCCAAACATCGAACCCCAACGACACCTCGATCAACTGGAGCGCCACAGGACTGAGCTCTGCAAGTCATAATTTGACCATTACCAAGCTCAACGAGGCAACCTATGGAGAGGCGACTCTGGACTCCATAGTACTTGGTACTAATGGCAAGTAAGTGTGGCTGGTTTACAAGCAAGGACTGCTTTTGTTAATGTATCAGTGACAGCAAATGTACACACACAAGGCGTGTTGCTCTCACTTTCTGCTTCTGCACACTCAGCCTGGAGGGAGCAACTCATACTAGTCAGTGAGTGTGTGAAATATGTTTTATGCAGATTCTTGTCGCCTACAATGCCAGCAGAGATGACAACAGGGCGCCGCATCCAATTCATTGGTGAGTCCAAGGCTGCCCATTACCAATCTGTGCCCTGCCCTGCCCTGCCCTGCCTCCAACCGGTGTCATTTCTGTTCATGTCAAGTCAAGCCCATGCAATCTCAACTGTCAGCAACTTTGTGCCAATACATCTGCAATATCCATATTGCTGCATGTGAGCACCTGCAGCAAGTGTATAACCAGAATGTGTGTGTTCTCTTGCAAGTCGTGTCTTAGCAGGCAGTCTCAGAAAGTCCTCTGTCATACCTTCCCTCTGCATCTGTAGCAAGGCCTTCTCAAAACTCACTGCTGAACAAATGTATGTAACTAGTATAATACACTATTACACACAATATGGCTGCTTTATATACATTCTTATACATATTATGGCTGGCATTCATGTCCACCTCATGCAAAGCTGTACCATTCCTCTTGACGCTAGGACCAGCACTTCTAAAGCAGGCTTTCAGGAGCACCACTCATGAGATGTCCACTCATGAACTGTCTACCCATGAGACTTCCACCTGAACATGCCACCACACACACACTCACTGACAACTGACATCCACCTGCAGGAGATTCTTTCCTCACGGGATACGCCAACACAGGCGGGACCGACAACTGCAATTACGGTGCCTGTACAGTGTATGGCTGCCTGCCAAGCCTTGACACACAAGATGCAACTCTTGCTTGGGGGCCCCTGACTGCCTCCAATCTACAGGCAGACTACCAAGTCTTAGCTTGGTCAGGCTCCGGTGTAGTCACATACGACGTGCCCATTGCAAATGCCGAGGCAACTGCTGCAGCAGATGCTGAAGCATCTCCTGAAGCAGCGACCGAAGAAGAGCCCTTGGCAGAATGGGAATATGAAGCTCAGTATCCCTTGGACAGTGACTTGTTTAACAGACAGGTTGCCGGTGACAACTCCACCATCATTACTAATTTCACGCAGTGGGTGCCACAGGTGAGTCATCGTTACTAAGCCTAGCATTGTATGCATGTTGTGATGATGCTGGAGGCTGCTGGCATGTCAGCCTTGCTTGGTGCAGTCATTGACAGCAGTCTTCAATTTGCAGTGAATGTCTGTACAGAGCTGATCTTGAAGCAGAAACCAAGCTCAAAAACACCACTTTGCCATATGCAACAACTTCTGCTCAACAAGGGTTGTGTTGCAAACGTTCATGCATGATTTCAGTGTCAGTAGATGTTGGCGAGCACAAAACAATTAGGTTTAGACACAGCACTAGGTTTACACACAGAAACTAGGCCTAGAAACAGAACTAGGTGCAGACACAGCAATCAATTTTTGACACAGAACTAATGTAAGATAAAGAAACTAGGTTTAGGCATCCCTAGCAGGTATTCAGCACAATATAACGGTTATCTTACCTGCCACTGTCATGATTGCATGCAGTGCAAAGCTGTTCAGAGCATGTAAGTGCTTGGCATGCATTTGGTTTATCTCTGCAGGCTGTTGTGATGGCTGGTGGAGGGATTGATTACATTTTAGGGTTTGTCTCTGCAGGGTATGACAGCTGGTGGAGCAAATGACTAATTTAGGGTTTGCAGCTGGTGGAGCAAATGACTAATTTAGGGTTTGTTTCTGCAGGTTGTGGTGATGGCTGGTGGAGCAAATGACTTTGCTCTTGATGCCACAGACCTAGAAACCTGGCAGACCCCATACTTGGCGTTCATAGATCAGGTGAGCTGCTGCAGAAACCCTGTCTTGACATGAAAAGCCTGAAGTATCAACATAAAGCAGAATGTGATGCGGACAAACGCAAAAACGAATCTGTTCATGCGTTCACAAAGCACATGTCTTCCCTTAGGGGCAGTCCTGAGTGGCTTGCTGTATCAGATTGTTTTGAGTTTTGAATTTTGAGTTTTGAGTTTCAGTTTTGAGTTCAGTCAGATGGTGGGCTGGTCAAAATATTCCCTTTTTTTGCTCACTGCTTTGCGATCATTTGGTGGGCTGGTCAAATATTCCCTTTGTTGCTCATTGCTTTGTGTTCATTTAATGGGCTGGTCAAATATTCCCTTTGTTGCTGATTGCTGTGTGATCATTTGGTGGGCTGGTCAAAATATTTCCTTTGCTGCTCATTGCTTTGTGATCATTTGCTGCAGGCAAAATTTAGCTGGAACGCCTGTAAATTGTTATTATTATTATTTGCTGCAGGTCAACAAAGTATACAGCTCTCCCCAGATAGTCATCCTCACCTATCCCTTGGAGTCTGCACCAACAGCTTCATACAACCAGACCACATACTACCTACAATACATGACCAGTTTGTATAATTCAGCACGCTTGCAAGGGTTGTCCAACGTGCAGTTAATCCAGCTGAATGGCATCAACTTTCCTATAGACAGCTGGTGTGATGGACACCCAAGTGTGGCTGCACATGCCAACATTGCTGATCAGCTGACCGCGTATCTGAAGGCTATTCTGCCACAGTGGGCCAATAGCACATACCCACTGATTGCTACCAGTTAGAGAAGGAATAGAAAGGAAAGAAAAGAAAATTTACGCTTTTCAGCGATCATAACGGGAGCCTCTTGAGGCAACAGCCTGAAGCTACCAGTTGCAGAACTGTGTTGGGTCGTGTAGAAAATCTAGTCATTGATCGCTTGCTTGAATGATTTAATGCCTCAGTTATGCTTCCCACGTTCTCTTTTTTCAGTCAAGGCCTGGAAACAAATGCAGCATTGGTCAGGACTGCAGCAGCTATTTGATGTTGCAGGCTTTGCAAGTTTGTGTTTGGGAGGTTGAATCTATTTATCAGGACTTTGATGCTTGTCAATTCTGACACAAATGAACTTTGTTCATGATTGACAGCCATCAAATGTTACACCTGGTTTAGTGAGGTAGTGTAGCACATTTGAGCAGCTTCAGCAATGCTTGAAATAAACAATAACGTTGTGCACATGTACGCAAATTAAAGGTGCCAACTTTCACCTGCCTAGCCCTAAGGCCTTTACAGACTTTGTCATAAGACGTACGTCAAATACGTGTATTTGAACAGAGTTGTTATATATTACCATCCCCTGGCTATTTTACATGAGACAGGGCATCAAGGGAATGACTGATTGTCTTCGACAACGTGCAGAGACATCCAAGACAACATCTGGCGTTTCAGTTTGTAAGCATAGTGCAAGGTGCGGCAAGTCTGTGGACCACCAGGTGGTGCAAGCATTTGCTGGTGTGCATTGATGAATGTTGATGTACCTGAGATGCTCGAGCTGAATGACAAGACTCTGTTGAATATATGCAACAAATGCCATGCATGCATGGACGCCTAGACGCATGAGAAGCAACACTGTCTGTCCTGCCGTTGTGCAATATAAATCAAAGTTGTGTGGGTGAGTGTTCAGCGTGGTGTGTGTCTCGTTGCACCACACTGCGATGACATTAGACAGGCTGTGCAAGGCGCTACCAACGCCAGCCTCTATGACAAAGTTGTGATTTTTGCAGCATGTCTCTGGCTAAGTTCATCCGTTGCTCCATCAGCAAGCAGTTTGCACCACACTGTCTTTCTCAGTTTGTTCCACCGAACCGTATCACTGGCTGGACCTGCGTAGAATTGCCATTCAGAGCTGATCACTCCGAGCGCCCACTCATCCGCTGGGTCAATACTTCAGCAAATTTGTGTGCTTCTGAGCAAGGTCAGCATCAACCCAGGTGCTTTAGTTGTCCGTGAGGGACTGCTGCTCAAGTTGGTCGCTCGAGCCTGGTCGCAGTGCCGTATTGTGCTTGCAGTGAGAACTTCCTTTGTACAGGACAGGGCTTGCCACAAGTCCCTCCAGCTTCTCGGTCCACCAATCCTGAGGAGATCAGGAAGTTTGCTAAGCTCGCCAACGAATGGTGGAACCCTCATGGAGCCTTCAGGCCTCTACATGCCATGAACCCTGTGCGATGCAAATTTTTGCGAGACGCCCTATGTCTTTTGTTCAAGTGAGGACTTTAGCCCTCTGCACTGTGCCATGTGCTGTTAAGATGCTTGTCTTGTCGCCTGCAGCCTTAGTATGCATGACATGTGATATGTCCATAGGATCGACCCAGTACAAGCTGAGCCTTTCAAGGACCTTTCCTTCCTGGATGTTGGCTGTGGAGGTGGCATCCTTACAGAGGTCATACATCCCTTGCACACATGAGTCCTGTCTCTGTTGCATTTCTTGCCAAACATGATGTACACGGAATCATTGCGCATGTCAATTATGCAATAATGCTCGTGCTCTGCAAAACGTTGTTTGCTTCAGTACGAATGGTTCAGAGTGTCAGGCATCCAGACACATGCATGCACAGCAGAACTTGAGGTTCCTTGAAAGACCATTGCGCAGGTGCACTTGATTACTCACCGGTTCCCTGCATGTGGGCATGCTGCTGTACATACATGTGAACATTGCTATCCAAACGGCATTGAAGCTGAGCAAGGACATTGACTTGCCCCGCACGTACCTAGCTCATCATGAGCTGGAAAGCGTTATTATTATTAAGGTTATTAAGATTATCAAGATGACGGAAATTGCAGGCACTGGCAAGAATGGGTGCCAACGTGACTGGCATAGAGCCACAACATGATAACATCAGCGCTGCCATTGCCCATGCTCAAGCAGACCCAGTTGTTGCCAAGAGAACAACCTATTTGGCTGTGACTGCTGAGGAGCTGGCCAGCTCAGGTTCGTTCCAAAGCAGGTTGCCTGTGAAAGGCATGCTAGGAGTTCAAAGCTTACTCATGCTGTGACTTCTGAGGAGCTGGCAAGCTTAGGTTTGTTCCAAAGCAGGTTTTTCTGTGATGGGCATGCTAGGAGCGTGAGAACTTGTTCATGCTGTGACTTCAAGCTACCATTGATGGGCTCAAGCTGTACATGCAATGCAAGCAGCTGATTGAGTGATTGATTGATTTTAACCTGTGCTAGCCTTTGCCACAAGCATGATGCCTGTGGCGGCCACGCTAGCATTGTGAAAGCCTGTTCATGCTGTGACTTCGACCCTGACATTGGTGGGCACGAGCTGTACATGCAATGCGAGCAATCAGCAAGAGCTAATCTCCCTTGTCGTCTGTCTACTCTTGCATCATGCTGCACCCGGCTCCTGGGCAGCCCGATATAATACTTGGCTTCTCATTAAATTGACGCTGAAAGGCACAGTCTTTTTATTTCATTTCTTTTCTGCTGCACCCTGCTGCCTGCTTATATTGTCGGCAGGGACCACCAAGCTGCCAGATGTCTGCATAGTGAGACAGTCAAGGGATGATGATTTGAAAGTGTGTGTCTGTTGCCAAGTTTGGCCAATTTCGCAAGTCATCACATCTGCATGCTGAGACAGCTTCTGAGAGATGTCTGCCAGATGTGGTTGTAGGCTAAGCACTGACGTGCATGCAGGTTCAATGATGTTACGTTTTGTGATGGTCAAAGTGTCGTACTAGTAGGTCTAGGATAGGGATGCACAAGACAGGCTGCTCTGGAAAGACAAGACTCGTCCTGCATGCACCTAGCTCATCCTGAGCTGGAAAGCTTTGTTATTATTATTGTTATTATTATTATTATGATTATTGTTGTCATCATTAATTAATATTAACGTTATCAACATGCATGCAGGTGCCCAATTTGATGCTGTCATGGGTCTAGAGATCATAGAGCATGTGGATGAGCCCCAGCAGTTTCTCAAAACTCTGGGATCCTTGACAAAGTCAGATGGAGCGTTGTTCATTTCCACGATCAACAGGACGCCTCGGGGGTATGCACTGGCAATACTGGGGGCTGAGCACTTGACAGGGGTTGTACCCAAGGGGACACATGACTGGAACAAGTTCCTTACTCCAGGCGAGACCACCTTGTGCTCAGCTTGTCAAGGAAACCCTGATCCTCCTGCCCCCGCCCCACCCCACCCCCCACAAAGTTG
>JAABUP010002483.1_pt1 | contig 35513 bp, 36 predicted proteins | sample 5559201 | NCBI WGS metagenome assembly JAABUP01 (sample SAMN10711887, study PRJNA513373) | rock metagenome | isolation source: Antarctica rocks | place: Antarctica
AGAGAGCCCCACTCCCAGCCCTACAGAGAGCCCCACGCCAAGCCCCACAGCCAGCCCCACTCCCAGCCCCACAGAGAGCCCCACTCCCAGCCCCACAGAGAGTCCTACTCCCAGCCCCACTCCAAGCCCCACTCCCAGCCCTACCCCAAATCCAGCTTGCACAGGCTCATACAGTAAGAGGCGATGATGGTCTTTGCATCAGGCATTGGTGACCATATCTGACTGTGCACTGCAGTTTGGGGCATGTGCCAGGCATTGCAGTTGCTGATTGCTTATTTGTTGTATCCATACATGCACTAAGTTGGAGTTTGTGTTGTGCAGATGTCATCCTGTATCAGAATGACTGTAGGGAGTCCCTGGCTGCCAGCGCGTCAGTCCAAGTGCCCTTCTGTACCTGCACGAATTCCCAAACGGCAAACAGTCAGGTATGTGACACCACCCCGATTCATGCTGCAACCATCATTGTTCAGTGTGCCTTCCTGGCAGCACCTTTGTAGCTCACGCACAACAAAGAGAAGCGGAAACCAGTACCCCTGTCTTGCAGTAGAACCAGTTGTCGCCAGTGTGTGTCATCTCAACTGTGCTTGTTGACCTTTTTGTGGACCTGCAACATCTGGACAGTCAGTCCATATCAGCACACAGATATCGAATTCAATGCCAAAAGGTGTATATATGGTGCACTATACAGTGCAACAACTCACAAGTCTGTTTATCACAGGTCTACGGAGGCACTGCCATTGCCTACTCACCTGTTGCTGGCAATCCAGTGACTGCATACTCCAGCACTGCCTGCACAGGACAAGGCACCAGCGGCGTGTACTGTGAGCAGGATGCTGCTGGTAACAATGTGTATTCAGTTGCTAGCGATAAACTAGGCTACAATGCTAACATTGACAACAATGTCCACAGCTTGTATGCGTGCCCTGCTGGCTGTTAGTTTTGAAGACCACCTTGTGGAATTGAAGAACATCTTGTGGTTTTGAAGTACACCTTGTGAAGCCTAGAGTAGCAGTGCCTTGAGATTGTGGCATTTGAAGTGTGCAATTCGAAGAGTTTGCCAGTAGTATCGTTGGGTCAAGCTGCTGAAAGCCTCGCAGCAATGATGTGAATCCTGAAGTAACATGTGTATGCGTACACCAGTGGTGTCAGGCATATTCACTTAAATTGCCAGTATTATACCTGCACCTATGACATGTTTGTTGCCAAAACTTGCAAGTGCAACTTATTAGCAATGCTGTTACCACATTTCCTGATCTGGCCAAGGTGTTGATCATGTAATGGATGGCTCTAGACGTGGGAGTCTTTGCTGTAAAAGAATGGCATGCAGTTTCACAGAACCACAGCGCTGCAGCCATATCGCTTAAAAGTATCAGCTGAAGCAAGAAAAGATGACCCAATATATTATTATTATTATTATTACTATACAGGGAGCCACCAAACTAGCACTGACATATACACAGAGTACAACACATCCAATGCATCTCATCATGACAAGCTACATTCATAGGCAATGCTTGGCGTGTATGAGCAGCAGCTGCAGCAGCGCATCCTGCACCTCATTCATCAGCTGTGCAGTCTGCCCACAGCAGCACCCAGTGTGACATCAAGCCTGGCGTCACAATGGATTGCCAGGTCAGCACTTGACTGCTGAGTCACGCTCTGTAACAGCGGGCGCTGCAGCACTCAAGGCACACCAAACTTAACACTTGTGTACTTTCTACACGACCTTCTTGGATAGATACTCTTGACTTTGAAACACTGTGCTACAGGCTGGTAGACTGTCATACCCAGTCCATCACTGTAATGAGTGATGACCTGTGCCGCAGACAAGCGCACAATGCTGTAGGCCTCGCTGCAAATCATTGAACAAAGTGATGCACAAACAAACTGCAGCATCACCTAACTCTCAAGTCCCCGTCGCAAGGCCTGCAACTTCATTCTGTAGCTCTGTTGGAGAGCTGCAACCAGCTTCCTATTGACCTACTGTCCTGACCCACACCTGCTCATAAGGATCCAGCTGTCTTGAAGCTTGGCATGATCTGGACCGGTTTCACCGAATTTAGGCTCTGTCACATCATTAAGCATGCTCATGACATGTATGTATGTTGCAGTGTATGCTGATTGGTGGCATGCATGACTGCAATGTTCATTGCTGTCCAAGTTGTGGTTTGCAGCAGCTGTTGGCACATGAGAAGGTATTGTTGTTGGTCCTTCTAAAGCATGTCACAGGATCTGGAATGCCTTTGCTTCCCTCTGGCCAGTGCAATTACAAACAAACCCCAGCTGTTGATGTGCCATAAGATTTCACCGTCACTTGCAGCAGCATCAAAGGAAACAACAATATTCCAATTGCAAACACAACTCCTGATTGTGAAGCCATTTTTCTCTGCAGCTCTTAAAAGCTTGAACATCAGTGCACAGGACGCAGGATGTGCTGCAGCCTATTGCGAATGGTGGCAGCATTGTATAATGTTGACTCAGGCCATATATTTACATCTTGGTTTCTGAGCTCAGAGTTATGCTTTAGGACATGCTGCAACAGTGCAGAGTACAAACAGTGCAGGCAAGCACATGTTGAATTGCTGTTTAATGATTTTTGTAATTGTGAGAAGAAAGCATTGAATGGTCAGCAGGCGATGAGAGGTGTCTGACCACAAGACAACCAGCTGTAAAGGGCCTCTTCGTAAGAATGCTTGATCCTGGAACCACACGAGGTGTAGTATTGTATTGTACTAGAAGGCAGCAAATGCAAAAGATCATCGCTCTCCGAAGAGAAGCTCACTTTGCTCGCCTTTGAGCTACAGCCTCGTCTATCCTTTTCAGACTTATACGGTGCCAGGGCGACCCATACACCAGGGCTACGCAACCTACCGTGCCTGCCTTCAGGCCAGTGATTGAAGGGGGGAATGGAAAGGGTCCCTCTCTCATCATCCTTTTCAGACTTAACGGCGCTAGGGCGACCCATACACCAGGGCTACGCAACCTGCCGTGCCCCTCCATGCCACGGTGTCAGGCCCGAGCGTCTTCAAGGCGTCGCCGATCGGCAGACCTCCTTTCAGCTCGGCTGTCCTGTGGTGCCGGAGGAGCAATTACTGGGAGGTACTGCTACATGATTTATATAGTACAACCTTTTTTTGGCGCCACGAGTATGGGAGCTACATCCGGCTGCTCGGTGACAGCGTGGCGATCCACAGAGTCGTGCAAAAGAATTGTGGGAGCAGCCGCGCAAACGACAGCGACACCTGATGCGAACTCCCGAGGCAAGAGAAAGTGAGGTGTGGCGCACTCAAGATCCAGGATGATAACATCTTTGTACCATGCTTGTGCCAGCCGCACGCGGCAAGCGGGTATTCATGCCCCTCTTCTGATTGCATGTTGACTGCCAATGCGAAGTGTGCTTGATGACGGAGTCTGTTGCACAGATAAGCAGGCTGCTGAAGAAGTCTACCCTAGTCCTCTGAGTAAAGAAGCATTGATCAGGAGAGCGGTGGCAGAGCACTGACGGTGCACTGCGCTGCAAAGCATATACCCGATGCTCAAGTAGCCATGTCTGATTCCCTTGCTCAGGTTGCGTCGTTCAGCACAGACCCAAGCGCACAAGCTGCCATACACATATGGTCTGAGCCCAAGATAGCGAGCTATCTGGATTGCATTCTGCCTGAGAGCCAGAAATTGCACTCTGCAGCGGCATGACAATTTGAGCCTTGATAACTCAGTCTTGGTACTTGAGCCTTCTCTGCATGACCTAGCCATCTCACTTTAGCCCAGCCTACAGCTACAAGCGTGCAAGAAGAGCAGGTATATAAGTCGTCAACTTTGCAGGTCATACCGCTATTGGTAGCATTAAAATGCATATGTCTGAAGGTCTGAGAATTGCAGTATGCACAAACATGCAAGCCAGTCATGCTCTCATTGCTTGTTCATCATTGCAAGAGATGTCACTTCTTTGCACAGGCTGTTCAGCAATGCTGAAGCATGCATCACTTGCTGGCTATGTAGTCATACGTAATGCCCAATTCAGCACATATGTCTGCGTTGCTAGCACACTCAATTCAATGACTCAGTTTTGCTGAGCTGGCTAAGTCAACCAAACGTGACATACTCTGCTGTTATAGATACAGACACTGCTTCATCCTGCAAAGGACCTACATGCTGTTTGCCTAAGCTTGTGGCTGGCAGCGCTTCCATCAGTTTGACCTAAGCTCAGCCTCTTTCAGCTGAGAGCCTGCAGTATGTCTAGACAGATCTGCACTCAGCTAGCCCCTGCTGTAGTACAATATATCTGACGTGCATAAGAAACCCCTACATGTAGCATCCAGACATAGTCACACTGAGTCTTACTGCATAAGACAAAAGATACCAATACTGCTGGCAGGCAATGAGTATCGGCTGCCTGATGTATATGCCAGCGGGCTAAATCCTGGATGCTTGATTAAGTCCCTGCTGTGACCATTGAACAACAACTAACTTGTGTCTATCTGACACGCCTGTCTCCTGGAATACCGCTGAACGCTACACTACATGGCTGCCAACATATTTTGCAGTGACACTCTCATATGTAGTCACTGATCCCAAAGGTTTACTGAGCTTTGCTGACAAGTGCAGTTTTGGAAATTGGTCATCAGACTCAACCACTAAGGAAGCGTGACTTAACTTGTCACCAGTAAGCGCTGACACCAACTACCATTGAGACACTGCTGACTTTGTGTATATATGCTATATAGACATAGGCAGCCATGCCAAATAAGCACAAACCAACACAAACGAAGCAAAAAAAGACCTCAAGCAATCTTCTTGTACCAGCTTCCCCTCAGGCCAGTAGTCTGTTGAAAAGAACATAAGAAATCCTACGTTGGTAGGTGTCTTAATGAGAGTGCGTCTACTGGCTTGAACGTAGCCTGAGGCTAGTAGTCTGTACAGACTATATGACTAAAACATGTTCACACTACGCTGCAGGTATCCCTCAGCCTAAAGCCAGCCAATGTCAGCAAGCTTAAGCCTGACTCCAGTCTATGCGCAACAGCCAAAAAACTTCACGGACCAGCCGCTAGCGCCATTTTGTCAGCAACAATGTACAGCAAAGGCTTGAAAGCAGCAGGCAGCATACAGCTGCGCAAAGCAAGTTGATCTCACCCCCACTAACTTTCAGCTAACAAAAAGAACCGAACCCAATGTTCTTGCCGCTTTTGATATCCAGATATGCCCTGTGCCCGCCAAACCCGGCTGCTAAAACAGTGCCAACAGCAATCAGGCCTGTCAAAATGAAGATGAGCAGACTGGCCCGCCCAGATCGGCGCACAACTCTGCCCATTGTGACCCCAATGAAGGCCGCCACAAAACAGATAGGGGAGAAGACCCAAGCGTACTGCGTGTTCAGCTCTCCACTGAAGAAGTATGACAGGGCAATGGTGCTGCTGCTGAAGAGGATCATTACAACTGCAGTAGGTGCGACCACCTGCACCCAAATGGCCTTCATCCCAAAATGCAACAAAATGCTGGAATCGCCAAGCAAAATCACAAAGGAGATAAAAGAAGCAGATTCCCAAAGTTTTGAGTGCTCAGCTGCAGTGGCAACCACAAGCAAACACGTTACATCTGATCACACATTACATCTGATCACACATTACATCTGATCTGATTGTCCACAGCCCTACTGCCCATCTGCAGCAGTCCCAGCATCAACAACCTATCTCGTGACAGGTCACAGAACCACGCACAAATTTGAGCAAGGTGTCTCCTACACAGCCAGCCAGAGAGTGGCACATGAAAGAGGCACAGGGGGGGTTGTGGGCTTACCCGGGGGTCCATGCCCAGTTGCAGAAGGTAGGGATTGAAGATGAGGGCCCCTCCAATTCCCAGCAGCCCTGCAGATGCCCCAGACACAGCGAACACCGCCATGGCTATCAGCAACACCTTCATTGGTCGCCTCTCGCCTGCGCAAATTGCAAGAGAATTAATATGATCTTATTATACAATAATGTATTATACAATAATATTACAATACATTCTTTTATATGCTATTGTAGTCTATTGATCTGTTACGACATAGGACTGGCACCAAAAAGCTGTTGTGATTCTGAAGAACCTGTTATGCCATAGCTATTAGTACCGCCTCTGAAGGCAGCCACTCACTTGCACAGACAAGGCAAACATTTGCGTTCATAAAATATTCAAAGATGTCATGCTGGATGATGCTGACTTCAGTAAGTCCTGACAGCATCATGCATCGTCCTGCATCTGCATAACATGCGACCATTGAGCAGCAATGCTGGCGGGCATAGCTAGCAGCACCAGATGTGTGGATGCAAGCCTATTGCACGGTAACAGAACATATGTGTGCCTACATTTCCAGCTTTGGGGCATCGGCTCACACATACTATTGTTAGTCACACATGTGATGCACAGTCACACATGTTGATGTCAGTCACACATGTTGATGTTAGTCACACGTGATGTTACCAGTCACACAGCACATGGCCATGCGCATTTGCATGTTGCACAGTACTGCGCTGCATGATGCACTAGTTGCGAATCCATAGTAGTCCTAGGCAGCAGCTCACAGTGCCCAGGGCCTTTGTCTTTCAGGGTAGCAGGCTATTGGGTGAGTCTGCTCCATGCCCCAGACTGTAAAGTACTCATTTGAAAAACACCAAAAACAGATGTTAATGGTACAATGGAGAAGCATACCTGGTGGGACGCCAGAGCGTTCTCCAACTAGCAGCTCATGCATTTCAGGGTCTTCATGGCTCAGCCCTGCCGGTTTACCCAGCTCTGCCAGCTCATGCCTGATGAAGTAGACTGTGAGGGAAATGCAGAAGACTGCCTGTGCTGCAAAGATGCCCAGGAACTGCTTGCTGCAGTGGCCGTACTTCGACTTCTCCAGCTGGAAAGCCAGGAAGACTATCCACAGCGAGAGCAACATGCCAACCTATGACAGACGAGCTGTCTGACAACATGACTGACAGAGGATGTGTGCACCAATAATGGTTAAGGGCTGCTTGCTGGGTCTTCCTGCTTGGAGTCTTCCAGTGGAAGGCTGTGGCAATCTGCCAATAGAAAAAGCAGCAGGCTATTTTTGACACAATGACGTCACTCAGCTTTGGTACGTAACCATGATGGCCTTCCGTCTAGACAGCCAGGCAATGCTGATTGCAGTGAGCATGGGTGCAAGTCAGACAACATCCTTTGTAATACAGAAAGTAGTTGGCCAGATTACCAGTGAGTTGGGTCAGCATGCAAATTCAGAGCTGTGACGCTACGCCTAGCAGTTGCATGCAAAAAGATTGGGCAGATGCAACACTATATGCTTTCGAGTGCCCAAAACACAGAAGGCCATAAAGTGCACAGCAATGCCACGGCCAATGGCAACATGCACAGTTGACAGTCCCCTCAGTAGATCTGCCCAAACAATGAGTCACAGCACGTGTGAACACTCAGTGATCAGGAGTGGAGTGTGCCTGAAGCAGGGAAGTATGTTACCTGATACCATGAGACTGTTTTGAGGGCCGCCCAAAGGCCCTCTGTGGAATCTGGAGCCTGCACCACTGCAGCATGTGCAGGCTCTACAGCTTCCTCATCAGCTTCTGCAGTACCACCTGTGACATAACAGTGACACTAATGATGATGTTTGTGGTCAGAAGGTGTGCTTGTGACATGAAAAATGAGTGATCTTGCTTCTGCAGGAAGAGCTGGCTGAGAGTGCATGCAGTGTGGCTTCTGTTGCATGTGATTAGATCTCTTCTCACAAAGGTCACTCACCCGCGTTGCTGCAATTGAGCATTTCTGAAAGATGAACCTGTCTGTACCTACCATTCTGGCTGAGCACATGGCATAAAAAACAAGGGCACGCTTGGGATGGCATGACAGTTGCTGTGAACACAAGTGTGCAAGCAGTTGATGTTGCAGAAGATACTCAAATCTGCAGGAGACAAGTGGTCTGGTGCCCTTACAACTATGACTAATGGGTTCTTGTAACAGTCCGATTTTTCCATCACTGACAGTATTAGGTGGCGTGAAAAGGCTGAACTATTGCGTCAGAGGTTACTGTAACCTGTTGGATACACTTTGTGTGAACAATGCTTCTTGACTCCAGGTGTCACAGTCTTTGAGGTGAGCTGCTGCTGAGCTGAGCTGCTGCAATGAGTAGAGTTGTAGAGTTGAGATCTCTTCTGAGTGTATGTAAGCAGCCCCCCGGGTCCCAGGGGCAATCCTGACATGTCTCTGATTTTCCTTCCATGTTTGTGCACCAATGGTATATTTTCACGCCATGACAGCAAGATTTTCGAATCTTAGGAACTCTGTGCAGACAGCTTTAAACATTTGTTACCTGGCATTTTGATTTCATGGAAGTGCTCCTCATGTAAGATTCCCCCTTCTGTGCTGGCATCATCAGGAGTGTCCTCTTCTTCGTCCTCTGGCCTCTTGGCAGCAATGTACTCGGGTGATGCCAGAGCTTCACGCCGCTTGTTCTCCTCATTGTACTGCCTGCGCAAACATGAAAGTTGCAGTCACTGATTCCACTGCCACACAGATGACACTCTCTGTCTTAGCTGCCCTGCATGGTGATGAATTTCATGACTTATGTAATGACACAATGGTGGGCAGAAGTGCAAGTCATATATACCACTTGGGCAGCTGCAGTAAAAATGATAAGACATGTAGGTCCTTTTGTGCTGCAATGTAGTCCTCACTAATTGCAATAAGGTGTGGCACCTGCTGAAAGGCTGGTTGCAAGTTTTAAGCAATGCTACTTCAGCTTGCTTGTACGGTTGACGTTGTCTGCTTGCAAGATGTCATGCTAAAAAGCGATTGCAATACAAGCAACGATCAATGCTGGCATCTATCGCTTGCTGCAGGCCAGAATCTTTTTAACATCTGGTAGCTAGCAGGATACTAGGTTGTGTATATTGAATACAAAATTTGCAAATTACATGCCTGATGGCCGTGAACTGGATGTTCTGTATAGCAAACATGCGCTGCACAGCCAGCTGATAGACAATATCATAGTGTCAGTCGACATGATGCAAGCATAGCAATAGGGCATCACACCTGAGACCTTTTTTGGCTGTCTTGTACACAACCACCAGCAGCAAAGCAACCAGGGTCACAACCCTGAGCCACTGTGGAATGATGTTGCTGCAGATCACACCTGTAATGCAGTGTAGATCTTTGTAGCAGTACTGTGCATGCATGCCTGAGCGCCCAGCATAAGCTAATGCAATGGCTTAAATGAGAGACAATGTAGCAACTTTGATGCATGCTGATGGCATGCTGCCAGTAGCAGGTGTGTCAGAAAAGTGACATGATGCATGAGGACAATCAAATGAGCGCACTACTAGCAGACATGCTACCATAAGCATACCTGATACATTTTACAAACTACTTTGCATGACATGTTTAGCGTCCACAAGGCATGACCAAATACCAGTGTCGTAATGACAGGTCACACCAGATCTATGAGCAATGCGTACCAATGCTAGTGCCAAACAGCAATGCTGGGATGAAGATGAGCGCCACATCAAGGTCCACAAGGGGCCTGTCGGGGTATCCAGGACGTGTGTGGGTCAAGCCATACAAGGCGCTGGCAATTGCGCTTGTGGAGACAATGGTATGGGATAGACCCACACACTGTGCCAAACTGAACCCCACCACGACATTGAGTAGGGGGATGTAGAATGGACCTCCCCCGACACCGGCAGAATTGGCAAGCAGGGCACACTGTAGACAGACGTCATGCGCAGCTGGTAGTGGCCTCCGGGAAACGTGAAGCTGCCCAGCCATTCAAAGCTGGAAGATTTGAGAACAAAAAGCCTTACCGCGCATGCCGCCGCGATTGCCAAAATGTTCCGAGGAGTCCATGCAAACGGTGTGTGGGCGTCAGGATGCTGGGTGTCCCAAAAACTCAGCAGATTCCTGCAGCACTGAAACACCATCGTTGCAACAGGTCTGCATCGTTTGCTCTTCAATGCGAACGCTACCTGCTCCTATGGGTTGGCGCGGCCTCAGGAAACAGACTCGTGACGTAGCAGCCCAGCAACGACAGAACAAGCAGGCATGCTGCAGCGATCTCTATGGTTCGTACCCGCATGGCCACCAGCTGCGACGAGATGAAATGCTGTGTCTAGATGCGCAAGCCGATGCCTTTCAAACTGGACATCGAAGTTATATGAAATCCCTGCACACGCATTATCGCGCAAGTTGCAACCGCTTTGCTCGGTTGTAGCTTGACTAATCCATGTGCAGAGGATGGAGAAGAGTGCACCTGGCGCACATGCGTGCCGAAGGGATCCTTTCCTGATGTCCATGGGTGTTCACACTTTTAAAGTTACTGCTAAAGAGCACGAAAAAAAGCGTGAATGAGTTGTAAGTATGCTGCAACGCATGACAACAAGTATTATGCTGGACTGCTAGGGGCAAACGCTGCAGAATCTACACTGACAGACTCACTGTCAAAAAGCGAACAAGACACCATCATGTCATGAAATCGAAACAAGCAAAGCTGGAGGGTTGCTTGGGGACTGAACTGTCTACTGTGATCTGCTGCATACAGTCTAACAACACAAGCCATCCTGCACACAAAACAACCCAACACCTCCCGCGTCATGCAAGATCATGCAAAGGCCTGAATGCTTGCATGATGCACACAACCGCTGCAGATGCATTATCCTTTCCCAGCCTTGCTCAGCACTCCTGTCAGTGCTTTTAGCTGCATGGACAAGGCTTCTCAACCACCCGCATAAAATTCTGGACATGCTGTGCTCTATCAGCCATCCAGCTTCCGTAAGAGTATCAGGAACACAGCCAGCCAAGGTTATACTGAGAGAAGTGGTGCTTGGCATACTGGCAAACAGGACTTTGCTGAAGTGTCTGGTGCAGATGGTGCAGGGACAGTGTCTGTGTTGCATTGCCACGCAGCCAATGCAGCTGCTGCCGCGTCCTGAAGTCAGCAAACCATGCGCTGGAAACAGCTGCAGAGCATTGCTGTGAGAGCTAAATATGTAAAATATGGTGGCTTTCTGAGCATATTACATTACTGCTGCAATCACTGCAGCCAGGCCAGACAGCTCAAGTATCTGCAGGCAGTGATCACTAGAAGAAGACCCACAGCAAATAATTGACATCAACCTGAACTAGGCAAGCCAAAGCTCTCTGAAGGTAATGAATCATTCATGGCTTGTTACAGCTCATGCACCACAGTTCACTATGCTCACCACAAAACATGCAGCAATCTAAAACCAACCACAACACCTATGATCCAGGCATCTCAACGGGCTCTGCAAATCAGTGTATTCTTGGGGATATGTCTCTGAGATCCAATCTATCAAGGAAGCTAAAAACGACAAAAAAGAAGAACGGTGTACCTGGCAGGCCAGAGTTCCCTTTGGATGGCCTCAGTGACGCAGTGGGGCTTGCAGCCTTGGGGCTGCTGCACAGCCCTGCTGGCCGCCCAAGATGCCTTTTGCCCTGGATTGCTGTCTCTTGCAGCTAGCGCTATCATGTATGCTGTTGCAAAGGTGTCACCAGCTCCATTTGTATCTACTGCTGTCACCTGTGCAACATGACTGGCAGCCTAGGAAACACATCATGATGATATTGATGATGATGTTGATGATGGTTGTGACAAAGACTGTGGTGGGACCAGCATGTGTCCTATATGTCACGAGTCTGCTTCAAGACCCACTGTAGTCAAATGTTTGGATGCAGATATTGCTCTTACTGCTGTCACCTCTGTGTGCTGAACAAGCTTGGGTGAAGCAATGCAATGCAGTATAAGCAGTCAAGTCTGATTGTACTGCCTGTCAGCTGCCAGCATATGTGTGCTGTGAACACTGATAAAACATGTGCATGCAACCAGGTGCAGTCTCATGCTGTGGCCTGTGACTTTGCCCGACGTTGCTGTACTCAAGTATGAGCTCCTGCCATAACTTCCTGCCAACAAAAAAGCATGTGATGCAAAAGGCGCTCCTCGCTGTCAGGGATGTTGCTGTTTATTTATGGTATCTGCTTGAATGACAAACAGGCAATGCACATTACCCTGTAGCTCCTGTTACGTTACAAGCTGTTACCTTGACAGGCTCTACAAGGCTCATGCCTTTGTCAGCTGTGAACTCGTGAGCGCCAAACTCGCCGCGAGTCACGAGCCAGCGGTCTGACTGGGCTGCCAGCTGCTGTACAGTGTCAGGTGGCCAGCTGTCTGTCTCCACATCAGACAGGAACACTGATGTGCGGGCACTCAAGGCATCCTGTGCACAGCAACAGCTCTGATGAGAACCTGAGAGGCTGACTGTGCTATGTGTGCAGGATGCATGCCCCATGGGCTGGTCAGGACACCTCTTTTGAGAGCCAGTTGTTGGAGGAGAGCTTGCAAGCAGCATAATGACATCTTGCTGGAGTCCAGAACCATATCACATTTGACAAGTACTCAGCTCTGCACAGAGTGTATTTGGCTACGGCAGGACTACGGCAGGACTACGGCAGGACTGAACAATAGTAAAGCACTGGGAGATGCTGATGCAGCTTTTCATTGACTCTACAGAGGTGACAAGGGTACAAAGGTGAAAGACTTGAAAGTTGTAGCCCTGGGGAAAGGGGAGGGGGGGGGGGGTGATGTCTGTGCATACCAAGACATGCTGACTAGGGTCTTTGAAAGGGTACACCCGGCCTGCTTTGTCCAGCACCCTTTGTTCCCCCTGAGCCATAAAGCCTATGTTTTGCTTAAACCCAACCAGTCTGTCCCACCAGCCTGTCAATGTGCAGATCCACATCAAAGCACATACTATATACTGTATACTGTATATACTGTACATCTAAATGCATACTTCAAGCTCGCAGGCCCCAGTCCTGCCTAATTGACTGATGGGAGAGCAAAGTCTGGCACAGCTTCAAAGGAATCAAGTCAAGTGCTCAGTGCAGCAACCTGCATTGCTCGCAACAATATGGCCTAAGGCTTTGCATGCAAGCTTGCTCAACATTGCATTGTTACGTGATGTCATGCAGAGGATGCAAATGGTGTCTCATTCTAGGCTCATGACTGCAAGCATACCGTGTTCCTGATGTACAAAAGCTGCGGCATCTAAATCAGTAGGGGTTAGAGGACCCAGCAGGATTGTTTTGGCCCTCCTGCAGTGGTGTGGCACATGCTCCAGGGTCAGACTCACATTGGGCTGTGCCGTCACCCTCAGCTTACGGTGGTTACCTGTACATCTGTCCAGTGTCACGACACGACCAGAATATGTCGTGCAACACCTGTTTGTGACACTGGTGAGGGCAGCGCATCAATGCATTCACATTGTCTTGCGACTTTGCTTTGAAGTAGCTTGTCAAAAGAAGACAATCCTTCAGCAACTGTTGGCTGATAATACACGCAAGGTCAAGGTGCAATGCCACGGTGGAATGACTTGTGACTTCTGCATGCATGCGTGCATGCCAAGCTGTGTATGAGTCAAGAATAATTTCATGGGCATTGGTGCTCACCCCACCAAGTATAGGTATGCTCAAATGTGAGTGTGTCCTCAGTGGAAACAATGTGTAGCTCATGTCCATCAAAGACTGTCAGATTGGCATCAGAGCTGGCTGCTGTGACAATGCAAGACTTGACGCCAAAGGCTGTCGCAACAGCAGCTGCATACGAAATGGCACCACCCTGCAATTGTTTGGCTCATTGACCATCTGTTGCGTTCAATGTTTGTGCTATGCAGAAAGTCTGTGGCGCAGGCACTTGTGCTTACCAAAGCCTTTTTTTTGTCTACAATATCGATTGTCAAGTTGCCCACAAGCAGAACTGGGGTCCTGCAATCCAGAGGTTCCTCATACAACACTGTGTTCGTCACTTGTGCTTGAGGATAAAATTTGGTACTGTTTGAAATGGCAAGGAGCTTAACCTGTAAAACTCGGTCAACAATATGGCCACAAGGAAAGCTGCAGCAGCTGCCAGCGTTGCTTTGCCGAGACGAGCTAGCATTCGCCAAGCCTTCGACCGCAGAGCACTTGTTTGCATTGCAGCCTGGCCCACGGGGCCCCACAACGCGTACCACTATCAACCGTTTCCGGTTGTTAGGTCAGCGTACGTTGCTGTCAAGTTCCGTTTCGCAATACACAAATCAGAATGCTGCCAATCTGCCTGGCTCAAGCCTTGGGGTTAGCATTGCAGAATTACTGCATCGAAGCAAGCCCCGCACTGTCCGCAACAACAACAACCTCATTGTGAAATCGTATGCGCATGAGCACGAAGGGCAGGGCAATAACCAATAGGGGCGATTGCGATTAAAAAAGGTCCTCAAGTCGCAGTTACACTTCAGCTCCACTGTTGTTTGGTTCACAATCACCTTAGCCGATTTGTGTTCCTGCAACGCTCACCGCGTCAGAGCAGCCGTCGAAGTTGCCACATTCCGCCCTGCTGGGAGGTCGTCGTCACGCGTAGAGGGTCAGATCTGGCAAGATGCACAAAGCGTTTCGTATTTTAGGAAACAGGGCTGTGGCGTTGTCGATACGTGGACGGCAATGCTGCCAAAATCAAGCCAACATCTTTGTCAGTTCGGCTCACGGCGATTTTCGTCAGGCACGTTACAGATTGCTTTTCGATGCTTGCCATAAAAAACTATTATATTGGCAAGGTGCCTGTGCACTAAGAGGGGAACAGCGTACTTGGTACTTTATGCATGCAACTAATATTCTGCTGCTTCTGCAGATATCCACTCCAATTTATCAGCAGCCCTTTGCACAGTCGTTCGCATCCAGCTCTGATACCAACTCCGAGATCGATCAAGCCCTTTCAAAAGCAACAGAGTCACATGACGCTCACAAGCTGCTTCAGGTGAGGATTGTGTGTGAGCAGCCTCAACAACCTGTCTGACTGCATCCAAGACTTGTGCTCATCAAACTATTGGTGACAGGTTGTAGAGAAGTATGGTAAAGAGTTCCGAGAGTCAGATGTAATCAGCACCTTTACCTCCATTGCCAACTGGGAACACTCTTCTGGCAACACTGACGTTCTTCACAGCAAGCCTTTCCAGACGCTAGTAGGTGGGCAGACTGCATTGTTGTGATGTCTGATGCTGTGAAATCTTGCATGAACCCCTCAGCTTCTGATGCCACAGTAAAGCAACATCTAGGTGGATGATGCAGTTGCCGTACTGGGCATGTTTCACAACCTGAGCATGATCATGGCACTACCTTGTCTGAGTGTCCCTGTGATTCAGACATGGTGATCATGGGCCTGAAGAGATTTAGCAATCAAGAGTTGACTGATGTCATCAAAGCGGCGGGAACCCTGCAGTTTGATGATGACATGCTGCTGGACCGCACCTCTCAGCAGCTCATGCTTTCTGTCCACAAGATGTCTGCTGACGAGCTGTTCAACCTGGTATACTGCCATCCTTTGTACACTTGCAAGCGTGCTTGGCTGTCAACAGGCTGACACTGCTCACTCTTGGTGGCCTGTGGATATAACATTGAGTGTCAGGTCAAGTGCATCCTAGAGCGTCAAGCGCTGTGCGTCCATCCACCTGCTTTGCCTTGATTGCCTGTTGTACACACATCACAAACTGTCGTGTCATTGGAACAAGTTGACAAAGTGTGTCCTTACTGCAACGTCCTTACTTGCTTGCTGATATGCCAGCGCATGCTCTTCTTAATCCCGAAACGTCTAATTTTAACTTAGAAACATCATTCCTACACTCCAAATATAAACTCAGAAACGTCTGCGGACAGTAAAAACGCGTTTCTACATTGTGGAGATGCGAATGTTGTAGCAAATTGGTTTTGTTTGGCTAATTTGACCAGCTGTGTGGTGTGCAGGCCACAGGACTCGCTGAGCTGGAGCACAGTCCCAGCGTGATCTTGTTCGACAGCATCCAGGAGCGGGCAGGCAAAATCTCAGGGGAGTTCACACCTGAGCAGAAGCAGGGCCTAGAGAAGGCCTACCAAAGACTGGAATATGACCATGACACAATTTCTAAAGAACTTCCTGATAAATAGATTGATGCAGCCACATGGACGTCCAGCATGATAAGGCTTCCAACAACTGTAGACTGGTGCAGGCCTGTTCAACATATTGCGAACAAGCTGCAGATGTTAGGTCGTCACAAACACATCAAGTTACACTTGCAACACTAGAGATATCTGCAAGGGCAAGTACACAGCTCCTCTGCACAGTTTCTTCATTGTACTGTCTTCAATTTAGTTCAGCCAAATGCATGGTGAGGTATTTGACAGTGCTATTGGCCTCACAAGTGTGCTTGAGACTTTCTGAGCAACCTGGGGTTTACTTATGCAATGACACTTTGCGTTGCATGACACATTGTGGCATGGCAATCAGCTTCAATGTTGGTTTGCAAAGTATCCTTATCTGCCAAATATGGTATGATATCTTTTGAACTGTCTGCAAGCTGATCCAAATCTGACGTGGACTTACGTGAGTGAAGTTGCGAACTTGATGCTACACTAACAAGCGCTGGAAGAGCCAGTCCCTATGAACACGGGCCCTCCATGGGTTTATATCAGCCTCAGGATCCAGTCAAGGATGTCTACCCAATGGCAGCCTTGCAGTACCTGATTGCTGATGCAGCACTGGTCAGGTATGCCCGTCATCACCGCTCTATTGAGAGCATCAATCACAGCACTGACAGCAGAAATGATAACCCGTAGTCAATGCATGAGGCCACACAATGGTTCTTATGCAGCCAGACTAGCATCAGGCAGGGTCAATCAGGGCTTGCCTCTGCCTGAGTGGGGCTGACACTTGGACATAAGGCAACCAGCCTCCCTCATGCATACCTACCGACATATTTTGCAGTGACACTAGCTATTTAGACACTGATCCCGACAGTTTATCGAGGTTTGCTGAAGAGTGCAGTTTCGGGAACTGATCATCGGATTCATACCACTAAGGAACCAGCCTCCCTCTATCTTGCAACATTTCCACCTTTTCAAGTCTGAGATGCAGCTGTCGTGCATCCGGATGCACTAGTGCAGATACTCTGACCATTCGACCATGGACACATATCCAGTGCAGGAAGGTCTGACTGTTGGCAATCCTCCACTTGTATGCTTTTGTGAGTGAAGTCTATGCAAGCCGTCGGTACAAGTTCAATGCAAGTGAGATTGTACACTTGCTGCTATATCAACAGGTGATGCCATAGCCCCTGTGCCAATGTCACCACAAGCAAGGGCCTTTGAGACAGGAGGAACCACTTTCACTCCCATTTTCCTAAGCTTGAAAAGGTGCTCTGATGTGAAGGGGCTGTCCCACATGAATGTGTTCATTGCTGGTGCTACCTGCATCATTGATAATAACAACAATCAAAATGCTTTCCAGCTCATGATGAGCTAGGTACATGCAGGACAAGTACCGGCGCCGCCAGCCAAAACCTGAGCAATCCAGTTGCATATCTTGTCACTGTTGCAAATGCCAGCGTCAATGCGGGCTAATTGTACTGCCTGCAAAGCCAAACAGGTCACGCTCATGCTGCAGAAATAGGCTGCTGTCATGGTTGTAACCAGAGCCCTTACCAGGAGTGGTTTGGTGAAGTCCCAGGCTCGCACAACACTGGTGAGGCAGTTGTCACAAAGGCCCTGGGCCATTTTGGCCAGGGAATTGGCCGAGAGCGGTGCGATGACTAACAGGTCTGCCCACTTGCGCAGATCAATATGCAGCACAGGGTCGCCCTTGCTCTGCCAAACGTGCCACTCTTCTTCATCACCTGCAGAGGAGTGGCATCATGAGTACAACAAGTCTTTCATTCAACAGTCAAGGCAAGAGGAATGTGTCTTCCCGAAGTCATCATATTGAGCAACAGCAAGTTTCAATCAGGTCCTGGGCAGCGCTGCAGGGGACAGCCACACATCATGGTTGCCTTGCACTCTTTGATTCAGCTGCATTGGTCAGGCTGTGGCATTGTAACAGAGCCTGACCTGGCATGCAGAAAGGCATGTACCTATGAAATGCCTTGCTTAAAGCCAATGGTAAGATGGTCTACTGGGTGCTGGTTGAATAAGCACGTGCCAGCAGAACATGCCAAGCTTGACACAGAAATTTCATGGCAAGATTCAAGAGAACCTCAACTAGACAACCAACAGGGCAAGCCTTACCACACATGAGTTGCAACAGCAAGCAGTATAACTTGTCCTTGAACTCATGAACAGCAGGTGCCACAAAGCAGTGGACACAACAGTTGCGTGCGTATGAGCACAGATCAGGAGCCTTACCGTGTATGGGCTGCACAGCAGCAGGTAGCTCATCTTCCTGTATGAAGTGCCTGGCAGCTTTTGTAGCCACAATCTTCACCTCAGCAAACGCTGCCAGCAGATGAGCAAGCTCCACAACTTTAATGGCGGCTACACTGCCACTGACGCCAAGCAAGACTTTTGGCCTTTTTAGGCCTTGGCTACATGCATCTGCGCTGGAGCTGACACGCTGTACTGACTCACTGTGATTGGGTCGATCTGAGGCATAGCCTAAGTGCTGACTGGATTCCTGCAGGGAAGGCAGTGTGGCTTGAACATGCTGCAAGACACTCTGCACAAACACTAGCAGCCCTGCTTGCCAGCCAGCCATGCACTCTGCCTGCCAGGAGCGGTGATGCTGTGCTCTTAACACTGTTAAGCTAGTACTGCTGAAATGCAAAAATGAGGTAAGGTGCTGAGGTTTATGCTTCCAGCTTTGTGATAGTGTCTTAGCAGGTGCAATGAGTGAGACTGAAGTCAAGTGAGGCTGCAGCCTGGCATGTGGCCTGACATACACATACAGGTGTACAAATCATGACGGGTTGGCATATGACACAGCAGCAAGGGTTCGCGGGGTCCTGAAGGCATCTGGAACCTCTGGGTGGTGAGCAAACAGAGTATGGCAACCATAGTTGTGCAGGCAGACACATCACATGAGCATTAGCACAGAAAGTTGGCCACATCAACACCCAGGTGCATTCTGGACACAAGCTGCATGCAGGAAAAACGTGCCGTGGGAGATGTGTTGTCTTTGGCCTTGGCATCAGCAGCAGCAAGCACTGCTGCACCCTTGTGACCTTCAGATACCATCAACCCAGCTCTTGAAGCTGAACCAAACTCATACAGGAGGTACGAAACCCCCAGATGCAAGCCCCTGTGTTTTGTCGATGATTTGAGTGGTGCCCCAGAAGTATCCTTGATCTGTTGTCTGTCTGGGGATCAATTATGCTCTGATACTTGTTGCAGGTGGTCCTCCTGAAGACTACGCTGCAGCTTTGCTTGAAACGCCTTTGCTTTTTCTCTGTTGATAGCGCTGCAAAACGCATCAGGTTTGATGTTGTTTGTTATGGCGTGACTGGCTGTACTGAGAACTGAACACGCAAGTCGTGCGACTGCTCACCTCTTTATTCTCTTCTCTTGGCGGAAACAAGCGTCGAGAGCAAGTTTCTGGTCGTTGCAATGCCCCCAAAACTTGGCGACAGAGTGGTCTCGATGGCAGTCGTTCAACGCCTCTATCAACTGCAGTCACGACATGTGTCGATCGTAGGTCAAGCGAAGCGTATGCTCCGAAAATACACGAACAGGTACGAACCGTTTTGCAATGTGGATGTTTGTGAATGTGTAATGGCGGGTGCATCAGGTAAATCAGGAAAATAATGACGAGCAGACGTGCGCAAAACCGTGGCTGTAGCTTGTTAGCTTGCGTTGCGGAGTCATAACGCCAGCACATGCAAATCACACTGTGCCTCCAATTGAGCATAGAGTTGCGAAGATTTGGGCGGCCGCACAGAGACAGCATTTATTACAGTAGATAGTAGCACGGAATGGTAAGATATGGTCACTTACAGCGAGACCAACATGCCATTCAATGATAATGTGATCTGCTGCATCAAGCAGTCTCAAGGACAAGTTTAGGACATATTGTTCATAGTACATACAGCTGTACCACTGAATGACTACAGTTTGTGGCACACATAATATGTTACACACACACACATTCATCAAATCACCATACACAACATGACATCGTCTTGACCATAGCAGCATCATAAAATAACTTTCTCTGCAAGACACGAGCAGACAGAACTGACAAGTTGTACAACATTGAAGCTAAGCCAGCCGTTGCAAAACTTTTTGCACTGCAGACTTAATGAAAGCCACATCCAACTTGGTTGTGACTTTAAGCTCCTGGACTGTGCGCCCTGCCCTTGTGACTAAAACAAATCCATCTTCAAGAACCTCCTTCGAAATCCACAATTCTAGATCCTATGGAAAGCAGACAACATGTTGCCGAACGCCACAATCCGATTAAGTGCTTGCACCACAGACACTGTCAGTGCTTGCAAAGCAGACGATGTTGCAGCTGGCTGTCATCTCAAGAGCTGTGCAGTGCATGGTGATGTGTCTACTGCAAGTGGTTTGGGACAGCAGTACATTTATTGCAACATAACACACGAAGCTTCACCTGAGACACAACTCTCCTCTCCTCAGCTTGTCTGCCAAGGACAACAGAGTCAATGCCCTCCTCCTTCTCCAGCTCTGAACATATATCCTTAACTCCCTGAGGAATGTTCACTGGAACCTCTGTCACTGTGTCTCGCAAGTCGACTGAAAACAGCTTGTCCAATGTTTGTGTAAGCGGATCATCCTGCACAAACACAGCGTGGAGATTGTTGCAGATATTGCATGGTATGAGGTCCTGAAATCAGGTGCAAGCTGTCTAACATGCCTGTGCTGGATGAGGTAACATGCTTATTGCATCAGGGCTCAGCTGTTATGAGACCATTGGCACCTACTGTGCATAAGTGATTGTGCTGTCAGCGTCATTGGCACAGTCATACATGAAGGCAGATGTGTATGTTGCCCTGTTGCATGTGCCGGCAGCATATAAGTTTGGAATAATTCATGGGGGTGTTGTAGTGCACTGGTTATGCGCTGGTTATGAACCCACAAATTCCCCAAAGAAGGTGGCCGAGATCTGACCGGCAAGAAGGGGTACATAGACCAAAGCTGCCAGGCACAGACCACGTCAACCTTCGGTGTCACAGACAGACATTACAGGCAGGACACTGCAGAGAGCAACTACAAGACAGCACAGACAGACATGAGAAGTGTGACATACAAATAGAGCACAGTGCAACATCCTGCAAAACCAGTCATGCCATGCATGGTTACATGAAGCATCTCATGCTGGTCGGCTACTCCTAGCAAAGTGACAAACCCTGATGCAAACACACCTCCATGAGTTTGAGAGAGAAGTATATTCGCTGCCGCTCCTTGTCCACAGCTTTGATTTTGCATTGGATCTCATCGCCTGGCTGCACGACATCTTCAGGCACAGCTACGTGGTCCCAGCTCATGTCACTGATATGAAGAAGCCCCTGCATCACCATGAACAGTCCAAGAGATGCAAAGGTGAATTGAGCACCGGCCTCCAGAGCGCCAGTCTCCTGATTGCAACAGCCAAACATATGGACAGCTATCATGCTACAGACACCATGCAATGACGGTTCAGCTCTACAGCAGAACCATATGCTTTGCTGGACAGGAGTACTTATGCAACAAGCAGCAGCAAGACTGTGCATACGCTCACCGCTCACACACATCATAAACATTCCTGGGAAACCACATACACGCCAGATCACAAGTGAACATCAGCAGCAGCAGACTTACATGTCCGCCGGTGAGCTCTGAAGTTTGGGGGTCCTTGATGCTGACAAATGCACCGTATGGCACCAAGTTTCTAACAACTGCCTCTACAACATCTCCTGCTTTCAGCTTGTCCATTGCATCCTCCATTATTGCTGCTCGCTCAGACAAGATCATGGTCCTGCTGTCCACATCTACCTGCCAGCACATGATTGATGCGTCATGCTTACTGCTGACTATGCTTGCAGCTCTTGTGTGCTGACCTGAGTGCTGCTGGTGCTTACTGTTGATGTGTTGTGCTGATGTGGAGCTGCTTATGCATCCTCTTGTTGCATTGTGCTGTTGCAGACTGCGGCAGCTGTGCTTTTCACACAGAAATACTTTCACGACCTTTGTACAATGTAGGAACCACACATGCATTTGCATATGCTGGACCAGGGCATCAGTATGGCAGATGAACATGGTGCCAACTGCATCCTGAATACGGGTGGAAAAGACAGCAGGGTTTGTAAGACTCAGGACAAAAGCTCACCGAGACAACTTTGACTCGTAGATTGAGTCCTGGAAGTGTGGACATGAGGCTTTTGTACTGCTGTGCAGCATTAACGCCACTCAAACCAGTACACATCTTCGAAAAGGGCATGAAACCCTCAATGCCTGCAAGTACGCCGCGCACGCCCCCTCTGTTGACAAAGGAGACTTCAAAATCCTCGACTGAGCCTTCTTGCAGCATCTTCAGTGCTGCTGGCCAGTCCTCAGTCTGCAAAGTGACCATCGTCTCAGATGCATGGGGCAATACATTGACACAAACAGCCACAGTCTGTGTGTCAATCTAGCAATAACAGCAGCGGACCCTTTCACGAGGATCTGCGGGAAGGCGTTGTATCTTGGCGCCATTCTGCCTTGCATCCTCTACTACTTGCGTCTCTGCAGCCGCACATCTTTGTATCGAGCAGCTCTGCTTGTGACGTGAGGATCTTTCTTGCTTGACTGCATGCCGCAAGTGTGCGGAGACACTGAAGCCCTGCAATCCAATGATTTGGTGAGACACGCAAGGTGTAACATCACCATCCTGCAGTGCTAAGACTGTCAAAGCTGTAGCGAGGAGCCACCCAACGGTGAAATAGGTTTTAGACACAGGTCACTTGCTTGTTGTGTAGAAATATGCACCTTGAACAGCCGAGGTCGAACGGGTCTACCATGGAGCAGTCCTGAGCTGCAATGCGAGGTCTGCAGCGTCTGCATTGTGGCTGCGCTGGTTGATCAGACAGGCAAGCCTGGGGCAAGCTAATTGCTTTGGCAGATCAACAGCATGCGGCAAGCATCATAACCTAATTAGGGTTGCCGAGAATTCGCAGGACAATTTGGTACACGGGGGGGTAACAATTTGGTACACATGTTTGCTACAACCTGTGACAGGCATTTAAAATTTATTTTTAAATACCTCAAATTTGGGCTAAAAATCATCAGCCCTGGTCACAGTCACCAGGGGATTTAGCTCAGTTGGGAGAGCGCCAGACTGAAGATCTGGAGGTCAATCGTTCGATCCGGTTAATCCCCGAGAGGATACACCTCTAACCCATGAAAATGTTCAATAGCTTTTGCTTTTTGCTGCTTGCTCGCCCACTGGTGAGATGATCCTCGTCAACTTCGTGCAGCTAGCATGACAAGACATCCAACTTCATGCTTCATTGGAGTAGATCAAGAAGTGTGATGTCATGTTTGACAGTCATGGACATGCATGTGGGTGTAAATGCATGCATATCTGTACACAGTGCAATGTACACAATTATGTACAGCTACACATGTGCCGGACATGCTGATGCCATTTGCTTGATCTGGATAAACTCTGGGAGGGATTGCCTCTAGTACTTGAATCTTCATCTTTTGCATTTCGTGCTTGGTTTTGCTCCTCTGCATGCTGTTCCTGCTTACAAACGATGTCAGCAGCATGTCAAGTAGTGTACGAAGATCACAAGGAAAGCATCATACCTTTGACCTGCATAGCTGCTGGCAAAACCAAAGTTTCAAAGGCCTTCTGATTGGAGAAGGAACCTGCAGCTGCCGGTCACTGACTGGCCTTATCAATATCAGTAATAATGCATCTGATGCACAGCCACATTGCCAGAAATTGAAACGCATGAAAAGTCCGCCCAGTTGTTGTGGCCCACATGATATTCTCATACAATGACGGCTCCATTTGCAACTGACGTGCGCGGTGACAAGTTTAGAGATCAAAGCTAAAAATGCATCACAGTCTGTAACTGACGGGTCACTGCCTGCAGACATTTGAGCTGTCTGGCCTGGTGTCCTGAGGCTGCAGTGATTGCAGCATTGGCCATGGCAATGTGTAGAGCTCCTGCAGCAAAGCTCTGCAGTTTCAACCCTCTTCAGACGTACAAGTTGCTGACTCCAGGATGTGGCAGCAGCTGCATTGGCTGCGCGGCAATGCAACACAGACACTGTCCCTGCGGTACCTGCAGCAGTCATTTCAGCAAAGTCCTGTTTGCCAATACACCAAGCACCATTTCTCTCAGTATAACCTTGGCTGGCTATGTTCCTGATCCTCCTACAAAATTGTCATGGCTGATAGAGCACAGCATGTTTAGTGTTTGATGAGGGTTGATTGATCAATCTCTAAACGTGCTGTGCTCATGAGAGGGCTTGTCCATTCACCTGACAACACTGCCAGGACTGCTGAACAACACTGGGAGACAAACATGCATCCGGAGCGGTTATGTGCATCATGCACATGGATTTGGGGTTCCTACATTGTACAATGGTCATGACAGTGCGCCTGTGTTGAAAGCACAGCTACTGCAGTGTGCAACAGCACATTGGAGGCATAAGCAGCTCACCAGTAGCACAAGCTGAACACATCACCACAACTTAAACACATCAGCAAGTTGCATGTCTGACAGGGAAGACAGACACAATTAAGACCAGGTGGCACCTGATTACTGCATTGTACCTGTGTTATTTTGCATGGCCGAAGTCTTGCCGGCAGGTTGGAGTATACCTGTTGGCCGTTTCCACCCAATCAGTCTACAGATCGCCAGCTCCCAAGTGTTCAGCAATATTGACATCATTAATGACAGATAAGCAGCTTCATAGACTGCAGCTTCATAGAATGCAGCCTCATAGACTGCAGCTTCATATTCAAACCTACATCCTGTCAAGCAAGTGTGTTTAGTTTCATCCACACACTGAGCAGAGCAATGCACACAAAGATAGGCCTTGGCATTGGCTCAGTGATAGGTCAAGCTGTGCAAGCAGCTCCAGCTTGTACCCAGCTTTACACACGCTGGAGGCAGCAGCTGCAAATGTTATGTTCTGCCTTTCAATGTGATATCCTGCACATATCTCATGTTAGCTGATGTTATGCTGACTGACTTGATGTGTGGGTCCTGCTCAAAAGAAGTGCTTGCGTGAAAAATGTGCACAATGGATGTGTAGGTGCTGCAGGAACCTGATGACACAGTCTTATAGGTGCATCACACACAGACAGTCAAGCTAGTTGTAGCTGCTGGTCTGTTGAAACCTTCTCAGCGCTGAAGTGTAGCCTATAGGCGGGCTTTTGATCATGACCAGCTGTCGATGTAGACTTTACACAGCGCATGTTTTGTGTGAATCTATGCTATAGCTGATTCTGTCTTTGTAAACATCATACAATGCCATATCTTAGGCTTGTGGCACAGAGATCTCAACAGCATCTCACGTGCAACTACTGGTCAGCTTGCAATTGCACGAGTTGCTTGAAATGTAGACATCAGTACGGCCGGGACAAGTTAAGGGTGTTGCTTTGGCTTGCCAAAACATGCAACTATGCTATGCACTTGAGCATTCTGCAGCAACAGTGCTTTTATCAGCCAGGTTTGAATCACTCCCTTCGCAGTGTTTGCTGGCTATCATGCCCACTTGACTGGACTTAGAGTATACACTGTGGGTGAACTAGAATGCACTTGCAGAGGCCAGGGTGTATGTGTGCCAGTGTACTGATATTAAGTTGGTTGTGTGCACATACGAGTAGGTTGGGCCTGATTCTGTGATAATATTGGGAAAAGTTGAATTCCACCTGGCTTTCAGGGCAAGTGTTTTTGGCTTTCACAATTTGGTGAGACAAGAAGTGTAACCAAGCAAGTGTGCCTTGCACCGTGAAGTGCCCAACGTTCTGTCACAGGCTGTGACACTGCCAAGATCTTCAACAGTTCTCTACTTACAGACTGTGAAGTCTTCCTGCAAAGTTTAACACTGTTTAACACTGCTTGAGGCCTCATGTGTGTTGATGTCCAACCCAGCAGCTTGATTGCTGATATTGTTACATACAGGTGCGACCTACGGACGCATTGACTTCGCGTTCTATGTCAGGCCCGCTACGAGCAACCTGTTTCAGACCTCACATCTGACCATGTGTGGCCTGCAATTTCTGGGATGCCCTTTGATCGTCAGAATTTTGTTGGGGATTCTGCGTGATCTCCAACCTGCAGTGCAGCTCGCAAGCCGTGAACGCACTTGAATTGGGCGGCATCATCATTCGCTTTCCTTGAGTAGTCAACTTTTGTTTTGTGACACCGAAAATCTTTGTTCTTCCCGTACGTCTGTTTACATCGTCATGACATCTACCATGCTGGCGCAGCAATCAGTCGTGACCGCACGGACGGGTCGCCCACAGTTGTCTAGCAGGTGATGCAACAGCAGCGGACGACTCCAGGACGTTCGTCTTGCTTAGAGTTCCTTGCATCGCTGTGTCAACATCGTGCTGCGCGGCACTACTGTTGGCGATCATATTATCTTGTGCATAAAAGCTTTCTTATCGTTGTCGTTGTTACTGCACGAGGACACTCAGTAGCGTAGCAGGCTTACATAGTCTTAAGCCATCCAGATTGACGTCTTTTCGTCCCTTGCATCGTTTACGAAGGCTGTTTAAAAAAAGCTTCACTGCATCAAAACACATCAACTATGGCATCAACTCAGACTTGCAGTTGGCTTTAGAAAGTTTTCTCGTAATACTTTGATGTGCAGGCCAAGCAAGTCAAGTCTGTTCAGAGCAGCTCAACAACAAGTTGCAGGTGAACTTATGTCAAAATTTAAATTCACACTTACTTTTTATCTCTCCTCTGGGCCGGCCACATAGCCTATATAGCACGAAAACCTGATTATTTGCTGCGTACTGATGCAGGACGCCGCGCCAGCACCATTGTTGCTGTCAGGCAGTTCAGGGATCGTGACAGTGCTTCTGGCACTGCCAAGAAGGCTGGTGCTGAGGCAGACCAGACCAGCACAGAGTTGCTGGACAAGGCAAATGCATATGTGGATGACCTGAAGGTGATTAACTGAGTCCCAACTGTGAGCCGAGTAATGAAGTGGTCTCATCAAAATGTCCTGGGGCAGCTATGCGCCATGATAGCCTTATCAGCCTTGCCCGTCACCACAGCAGCTGCCTGTTGTGTGTCTCATCCATATGCATTATCAGCAGCATGTCAGGCAATTCTTCAAGCTCAGCATTGTCTGCCTGACTACAGGTGAAGTGGGACAAGACTGATGAGAAGCCAGCTGTGGTTGCCATCACAACAGCAGCCTTTGTGGGTGTGTGGGCTCTATCTGGTGTCGTGGACCGTATTGACAAGCTTCCCGTCATCGGTGGACTGCTTGAACTGGTTGGTCTGGTCGTGACCTCCTGGTTCGTATACCGCTACCTGGTCTTTGGACCTGACAGGTAGGAGTGACGCCTCTCTGCATGTATGACACCAGCATTGAGTTCTAATGTGCAAAGTCACAGGACGCATTGCATGTGTCTGCAGCAAGTACAAGAGCACAAGATGTGGTCCCTTGTCATCTAGCTTAGATTTTGACTCAGCGTGTGATGTGCTTTTCAGGGAGGAGCTGAAGACAAATCTGGACAAGTTCCTCAGCAAAGTCACTGGCAACTGACAAGCATGTCCAAAACAAGATTGGCTGCTGATGCTTAATGAACGTAGACAGGGCCTGACATTGTGCAAGTCACAATACAAATGAGAGCTGGTTGATGACAGCAGTACCTACATGTGACTCGAGTGATTTTTGCACAAATCAGTGTAAACAGCAGTATGGCTTGCACCATGTACTCCAATTCAAGCTGGGGTTCTTGCCCAATTGGGCTGTCCACATGCACTGCACGGAGGTGTGTCTCCTGATGGCTGAGAAGGGAATTGTATGCAATTGAGGAAGGAGGGGGAATTTGGTCTCCACGCACACACGCGCTGCGTGGGCTCGATTGATAGGCCAAGGCTTTGTACCGCTACTTGCGCCTGTCTAATTGGTCTGCAGATCATTGTTAGGTGTCCTGTGTAACATGTCCCGGTCAGACAGTCTTACTAGTTTACTGTCTCAGCAAGAAACCCGCACCGCTTCTACGAGCTTGCTTGTGATCGGGATCCTTGTTGGAGGATCAGCAGCGACAGCCGCGCTGTGGTTGCGCTCCAAACGGTCTTTCTTATGGAATCGTCATGATGTAGACAAATCGGCACAGCTACCGGATAAAATCGTAGCAGACCAGTTCATATGTGTGCTAGACGGCCTATCGAAGCCGTATAGACGTGACGCTATTGAGGTGGCCACCTGCTTTGGGATCACTGATGTCTGGGTGAGGATGTCAGATGCAATGTATTGACGTACAGTGCCCCTCCACACAACACGCTTTTCTCCAGCAGGAACAATCAATCTGACAACTGTTCTGTTTTGGTCCTACTTGGAGGCAGCAACAATATGTGCCGACATGTCTTGTCTGTTTTCAGGTCGTTGCCAATGCTGATGCCTCAGATTTGAGAGATGACTACCAGCAGGCACAGACTGACACGACTTTCACCTCAAATGGCCATTCCATCACCATGCGTATCTTTGCAACTGCACAAGAGTGTTGTGACGCTCTTGCTGCCGAGGACTGGATGGTGTGTATAGCAAGCGCCAGTCCCAGTCTCAGTCAGGAAGCTACAGCTACTGACAAGAAGGCCATTGTTGTTGCTGTGCCATTTCCCTCCCAGCCATTTGTGGTTGCACAGCAAGGAGCAAATGTGGAGCAGACAGGTACTTTGGAGATCAATCCCTTTCAACTCCAGTATCCTTTGTATCCTTCGCCATTGCTCATATATACTTTGGTCTGAAGACATTCTTGAGCATTATCTGACTGCTGCCAACTCAAACCAGCTACCTGAGTCTACTCTTTCTGCCTGTCCTGCATTGCTTGCAGCATATCAATCTCTGTCATAGTGTGAGTTCTTGGTGAAGTCGTCGACATGCCATCCATTGCAAAGGTTGTGGCTTTCATGCCCTGCTCCCTTCAGTAAGTGATGTCTCAAGCACCTCTCTGAGCTGTCCTCCTGTTATTGCAGATGAGAGTGGCAGTCTTCCGGCAGCAGCAGCACTGGCACTGACTTTACACCACTTGACTGGTGGCAAGACGTCACAGTCCCGCATCAAGCAGCAAAGCAGGTACTTTTAAGATTCAGCACGTGCTGCTTCCTGACTCCTTGTCGACCTCCTGAGCCTCTGCTGTCATACCACACAACTCACAGACCAAAGTGTCACAGAGTACACCACAGTGTGTGCCATGGTACATGTACAGGCTGCAGTCATGGTGGTTTAGGCCATGTGAGCTGCTTAGGCTGATGCTTTGTGCAGGGCAGGTGCTGAGGCAGCGTCTTTACAGCATGATGCTTCACCACCTCAGAGTGAAAAGCCCAGACCTGAGGGTGACGGTGATGGTACCGCTATAAACCCAGACTCTGACTCAAGCACTGATAGTCATGCAGAGTCAAATCAAGCACCTGGGCCTCAGCCACCACCACTGTCTGAAACCGAGTCAGACTCAGATGTCCACTCAGACTCTGACTCGGCATCCAAAACAGGCCCCCAGGACGAGCATGCAGACGACAATAGCATCTCTGCACAGTCGTCTGGTGCTGATGTTGATGAGACTGATGCTGCAGTGACAACCAATTCCTCAACAGACACGCACGAGCAAGCATCTGACAGCCCGGCAGGTGCTGAAGCACAGAGTGCCGGTCAGAGTTCAGGGAACCAGCAGCAGGCCATAGCAACAGCTTCAGGCAGAGATGCAACTGGTGTAGGCTCTGAACAGCTCGCAAGCCCATCAAGCTCACAGGCAGGTGATACCCCAGCAAGCCTGCAGAGCACCTCAAAGGAAGAAACAAATGGCAGCTCGACAGGAGACATGAAGGGCAAACCCAAGGGCAGTCCAGAGGAAGATGCAGAGAGAGGCGGTCCCTCTCAGAGCCTCTTCAGCAGCAGCCCAAGTCCACCCATTGATATCAAGCCTGCTAGGTCTGACCCAGCATCTAATGTATTCCCTCCAGCAGCTAGACCCTCTGCCAGCATGTCAGGTGGCACCACGCCTGACACCAGCAGTAGCCAAGGTGCATCTTCTTCACCTCAGAGCGCCATGTCTCAAGCTGCATCAGCGCAAGCAGCAAAGAACGCTGGCAAGATCTCGGCCTCAGAAATGAGCAGGCTGCAGGCTCAGGCCATGAGGCGTAGCGGGGTGCTGAGGCGGCACGGCATGGGCACTGGCACCAGCTCCAGGGCTAGCTCATCCATGGGGTCTCCTACAGGCTCTGTGGCATCAGTGTCCACAGCTGGGTGGCCTGATTCCTCCCCTGCAAGATAGATTGGAGTGTTTCCTTGATAGATTGGATTTCAGATACCCTTTCCTAAGGGTACACTAACTAGATTGGAGGGTTTGGCTGTTGTAGGTAGACATGTGTAAGGGCGTTGCATGTTGTGTGCTATTCACTTCTTGCACTTTTATTCAGCCTTTGCTTGTTTAAGCCTAGCCTGTTGACATCAGCCAACTGATTTCCATTAGGATAAATAGGATGTAGCGTAGCATGTCTGTACTCCTTCAGCTTGCCTAGCCTGTTCAATAGTAGAAACAGTAGGGTCTGAATAGGGTATTATTGTGTAAAGTAGCTAAGCAGACTGTTTGCTGCTATATGTAGGTTGTGACTTAAAGCAGCGCTTGCTACGCTGTCTTTACATCAATACTGCACCACCTCTGAGCTGTTAAGATTGTGTACAACAGTTGCTGACTCTGTGCAATGTCATGCACTAGCCTTTGCAGAACACATTCATGGCTGTCAAACTGCAAATGGATCTGAGCTTGGCAAAGCATGCAGCATCACTGCACAGTGCTGCTCCTGTAATGCACTTATGAATGTCCTTCTTCGTGCACTTTGCCTAGGCAGCCGCTTAGGCCTAAATAGTAGCCTATGATGCCATCAAATGCAGGATAGCATTGCATTGCTTGTAGAACCCCCATGAGTGGCTCACAGACATTGCCAATGGTCATGCCATTAAAAGACCAACCATCCTCTGGTACATGCAAAAGGTACTACAGGAGACAGGGAAGCAAGTTTTCTGGAAAGCACAACATTGTTCTGATGGCAGGCACATAGGATTTGAGCATGGACATAAATTTACTGGAGGCCTCGAGAGCATGTTTGTAGCTCTTGACACATGATTTCATCTGTTCTTGGCAGCTTTTGCAGCAGCGAGTTTGGCCTTCTTCGCCGCAATCTTGGCCAGCCTTGCATCTTCCTCAGCCTTGAGCCTTGCCTCTTCCTCTGCCTACACCCACACGCAGCAAACTGTCACATTTCCTTGATAGATTGGATCTCAGATACACGTTCCCAAGGATACACTGGTTTGCAGAGCTTGGTAAAGTGCCTGGATCATAGGGGTATTGCATCAGATACAGTATGCAGTCAAGCAAGGGTTGTGTTCGGCTGTCACATTTGTCATGCAAGGTAGCGAGCAAATGCACCTGAATCAGTGGCAGCTGACTGTACATTATAGGACAGATGCAGATCACATTGCTGGTGATAGAGATTGCACCCTGTGAGTTCCAGGACCTGACCCTCAAAACTGCCAGAAGTCTGTGCTTGCTTCAACCTCACAAGCAGACAAAGGGCTATAAGACAGCTTGGTGCATCTCCCTAGCCAACCAACATCCTTATGCAGGTGCCTGTGGTGTCGCAATGCCGTCAATGCTGCAAGCCTCATCCTTTGCCTGGCTCCAAGGGGCAACCTTTTGCTAACCTATTGTGTGAAGAACAGACATGGTACAGGATGCCATCCTGAGCAATGCCATAAGTACATGACTGATGCACCATGTGCCTGTCCCACCTTGAGTCTGGCCTCCTCTGCCTGCCTGGCAGCTTCTTCTTCTGCCAGCCTTTGTTGCCGTGCTTCTTCTTCAATCCTGTCCTCCTCTGCATCTTCTTCTGCTCGGCGCCGCTGAGCCACAGATCTTGTTGCCTCCATTTGCCTCTCCCTGCAACAGGCATGAACTATGAGAAAGCTTGCAATGTCATTTGCATGGTTTAGTTTTTCCTCCTCCTCATCTTTGCCTGTGTGTTGCCGCTGCTGTCCTGGAGACCTTGTAGCCTTCTTCGGCATCAGCCACACACATGTCACACACAGGGAAGCTTAGATGACCTGCACGTATGGTGTTGCATACACCCATTGTCTTATTGAGCTTAGCAGCAAGCAGATCTGTACTCCTGCTTCAATAAGTACCAGCTGTAATGTTGCCAAGACATGCAAAAAAGAAGAATGCTGCTGGTAGTAAATTGGTGGTGGCCTCATCAGCATCAGATGGAAGTTGAGCATGCATTTCTCAGTCAGCATGGCTTCCCAATACCACCTCTTTCAGATGGAGAAAGCTGGATGGCAGCAGACAGAACCAACAGAATTGCTGATGCTCTCACCTTTCCTCCCTCTGCATGTACTCTTCCAAGCGAGCAGCTTCTGCCTCAGCTGCTGCAGCTTCAATGTCCTCTGCCAGCTTCAGTCGTGCTGACTCACCGCCCAGCATGACAGCGCTGAGGGCCTCCTTGCAGTCTGGCTGGGTGGCCGTCATCCCAGGAGTGTTGCCATATTCATTCCTGCTGGCCTGCACAGCCACACATATCAGATTGTAGTATTCATATTTGCTGGCCCGCAGCGTGACACATATATTGTCCCTGTAAGGGTGTGTTGCTCACTCCTGCTGGCCAGCAAGGCGACACAACCAACACTTTGTAAAATTCAGCATCAAAAGGGTTGCTTGCAGGAGGTCAGGTTACTTATTGTCTCACACCTGCCAGCCTAACATTGTTGACTGTTGCAATGATTTACTTGGGCTTCCAAGTGTGCAATGCAAGTTAGTGCTACACCGTGCAACAGCAAGAGAAGGACTTTATTGATGGTGGTCAGCAAGCAGTAATGCAGCTAACATCCCATCGGTGCTGACTGCATCACATGACCGCTGTCATGTGACAAGTTGGCATGAGCACATTGCTAGTGGCATAAGCATGTTGCTGTGGATCTGTGCAGCAAGTCACCAGGTGTAGGCAGCAGATGGTTGTTGAGTTTGGCAATAAGCTATACAAAACGTCAGAATTGGCTCTATCGCCATACCACTATACCAGCAACACCAGATCGCTAGCTGTTTTCAGGGGCATGCTCATGTGATGCCAGGACGAAAGACATACACGAAACAGGGACAGGGGATGGCTTACCACATTGGCTCCTTGTCTGAGCAACAGCTTGACAACAGCAGTGTGGCCTGCAGCTGCGGCTAGATGGATTGGCCTATTGCCCAACTCCCCCACTGCATCCTGCATACCATATGGATGAGGAGACGGTCTCGCGCTCAACTGGTCGGTTGCAACAGGCATGCTGCATGCTCATCATATGCATTTCGTGCGGTCACTGCAGCATGACAAATAACAGCATTGCCAATAGGCTTGTTTTAGCCCAATTTGAGCAGATCCAACTTGAGCTTAGCTGAATGTGAACATGACCAGAGGCTATTGGTTGCTTACTGGATTGGCACCAGCTTGAAGTAGTGCTTGAACCACCTCAGCATGGCCCTTGAAGGCCGCCCAGTGCAGCGCTGTATCCTTGCGCCTGTACAGATACAACTACTGCAAGTGTCCACACAGCCTTCAAGTAGACACATTGTGTCCCGCAGTCACAGACAGAAGCGTGTCACCAGTGAACAAGAGCGCTGATGTTGGACAAACAAGCCAGCCAGTGACGCAGGCAGGTGTACTTGTGGCGTCGTTTGTTGCTTGTGACTGTCTGGTGACAAGTAAGGGCAACAGAGGGAACGCTGCTCTTGACCAGGTGCAAGGAGTGAATACCTTGTACAAGCTTTGATATTGGCGTTCTGTTTCAGCAAGGTGCTCACCACCTGAGTGTGCCCCCGCTCTGCTGCAATAATTCTGCAGTCATACGCAAGTATCAAGTCGTGTAAAAGACCAGCTTTTCTGCACACCATGGTGATTCGACACGTACAGCGGTGTGCATCCAGTGGCAGATAGCTGCTCAATGTCATCGCCGGCCGCGATTGCATCCTGTAAAATACGTGTCAAAGTGGCACCTTTCAAACTGATCAGAAAGCCAATACAGCCACACGCACCTCGAGAGTCTCAACATCCCCTGTTACGGCTGCTCTGAGAATGGGAGATTCCTCGACCGCCATGATCAGACAAGCCTGCCGTGAGAGAATGCAAAACCAGTACGCTTGAGACAGACGCTAGTACGGTCACATCAGTGAAGCTTCAACACGTCTTTGCATCATGATCAGTACATGCCTCAAGCCGGTACACAAGCGGATCATGCGCATTGTCAGAGTGTCTCAGCAAACAGGCCTTCACTGACAGGCTGCAATCAAGCACAGCATTTAGTAGAGCAGAGAGCAATCTTGCGGCGTTACGGTTTTTTTGCGCAGTGCGCTCTTCCGTGGTCCGATCCTCAAGAGTGGATGGTCGCAAGAGCTCTGCGTTGGTAGTGCAGAGCGTTCGCGGTGGATGCGTTTGACGCTGCAGGCTTGCATACTGGTTTCGCCAGTAATCAAGCGCCAAATAATTGCCGTCGTTTGCGAGGCCGGTACTGCAACCAACATAAACGAGTTTCGATGCTCCAGCTGCGGCGTACACCGGCCTGCGTTGCCTCTGCTGCCGAAGCGAGTAGTCGTGCAAGTTTGACGACGCGAAGGTTCCCTTCTACAAGCGTTTCGCTGCCCCTGACAAGGCACTCCCTTCGACCTGCGGGTATAGCTGACTGCTGTTTTTCAGGCTCGCTGCTCTGAGCTGCTGACATTGTGCATGATTCTCTGCAAGCCTGATTGGTCGAGCTTCAAGTGCTTTCAAATATATGAAGTCGCTATATGTCTCGACGAAGCACGGATCACCATTGTTTGACCATGGAACTTATGTTCTGTGCAGCCAAAACAAGCAGAGGAAGCTTACAAGTCACAGCAGCGAAAGACAAGAAGGGCAAACTTATGTGGGAGGCTTTGCGTGAGGCTGTAGACGAGGAAATGGAGAAGGATCCCAATGTCTGCGTCATAGGTACACCCTGCAGCCACTGATCAGGCAAAACTTACCTGCACAGCATCTGACCAGAACATCATACATTCCGATATCTGTGGTGTCGTATGTCATGATGCAGTAACCCTTTGGCTTGCAACGCAGGTGAGGATGTTGGACACTATGGGGGCTCTTACAAGGTCACATACGACCTACACAAGAAATACGGCGACTTTCGATTGCTGGATACACCAATTTGTGGTAAGCAGCATCCTTTCTCATGCACCCGTGCAGTCACACAACCATGTTTAAACCTGCTTGCCTTGCATTCTGCAGAAGACCTTGTGCTTCCAGCATTACTACAATGGACTCACTGTTCATTATCAAGTAGTATTTGTGCACGGCAGATACAGAAAGATTGCTTGTCACACAATGCAGAGAATGGGTTTGTGGGAATGGGCATTGGTGCAGCAATGACAGGGCTGAGGCCCGTCATTGAGGGCATGAACATGGGCTTCCTGCTGCTGGCCTACAACCAGATCTCCAACAATGCAGGCATGCTGCATTACA
>JAABUP010002484.1_pt1 | contig 35511 bp, 38 predicted proteins | sample 5559201 | NCBI WGS metagenome assembly JAABUP01 (sample SAMN10711887, study PRJNA513373) | rock metagenome | isolation source: Antarctica rocks | place: Antarctica
GGCTAAAATGTGGGGTATGTTTGTAGGCACTAGGTTTCAGTAGCTCCAAATCGTTCTCAGTGTCGCCCTGCAGGCTTGTAGCTGGTGCAGTGCAGTGATGTGTGCTGCAGCATTCTTTATGTTGGTCATATTGCTGACAATCAATTTGCTTCTACTCACGTTGCTAGTTATGTAGCTTGTGCATGCTCAGGTACAACTTGGAGATGTGCTTGCTTTGTGGGTGTTCTTGCACCCAACCATTCTTCGCAGAGTCAATGTGTGGCTACAAGCTCATGGCTTTAAAGACGGCCTTGCCGGAGCTAGTGCCCGACTAAAGAAGCAACAGCTGCAGAAGTTGCGAGAGTTGGTTCTGTGATGTACCATTGCTCCAACTTTGAAACCGTTCCAATGGTCACTGTGTTGTATGCAGGCATCCAAGATACGCTCAACCTCATCATGGTCTAAAGATGTTGCTTGGAAACCATCTCTCAAAGGGTCGCGCCCTGGCCCTACAGCGTCATCATTCAACAGTCAGCATGACTTTTCAGTCATGCAGTGGCTGAAATGCATGCTGTAGCTTGAAGACCTATGCGAGCTTCTGTGGTTGCAGCAAATGCCTCGCTGCTTGCTGCTCTGATCAGTGTTTCTTTGCTGAAAGCCTCTCCATAGGGGGGCGGTACACCTCACTGAAGCTCTCTGCAGCAGACAGGACAGCATTTATCTTCACCAAACCAGATTCGCCACAAGGTCAACATATGGCAAACAGAGAAAGGTTGCGAGGCTGTCGGAGACACACACCGAATGTTGGAAAGGGCTTTTCGAGCAACCCTGATGTTTCCAAAGGGATCTTTGGAGTTCTTTGCAACCATTTCAGCCAATAGGTCCTCAAGGAACAGCACACACTTGACAATTGGATGTATTGTTGTGTCATAGCCCTTATCGTTGCACCAAGCCTATGTGTGCAGTGTTTGTAAGGACCCAAGCAAGTAAGCAACAGTGGTGACTTTGTTAGCATGATTACTCAGACTACACTGTTGAGTAACCAAACTCACAATCCACTTCCAAAGATCAGTACAAAAGCTGTCCTTTGTGATTTTCTCTAGCTTCTCCCATAGCTCATGGTACTTCCTATCTTGTGCACTCATGCTGCATACCAAGAACACGCTACTGCCATGGCTGAATAGGAAACAAGCACCTGTTGCAGATTGCTCTCAACATATAGCTCGGTGTCTTTTTGCAAAGGCACAGAGTCCTCTCCACAGTAAATCACATGCATAAGGCTTGTGATGTCATCCCTTGATTTAGCTCTGCCGCGACCAGCCATAGGTAACAATACAAGACGTTCACATACTACTTCAACAGTTCTGTCAAAAACTGCTGTGCTAAAAGGGACAACCGTCAAACGTCAATGTGCTTTCAGCTGGGCCTTGCGTTTTCATAGCTACGACTTTCAACTCAAAATGCCAGCCTGGAGGAGATGTCCAGCATGCTCATCCTCATCCTTATTGACTTGTTCTACGTGATCCCGCAGCGCCGTGTTCCGTACCGGCTGCGGTGCTACCTGATGACTAAAAACCTCAATGTGGCTGCAATAGATTCCGCTCAATTTGGGGACGTGCCTGGTTAGCCATTTATAGGTTATCTGCAAAATTGTGACTAATTCACAGCTTAGTGTCAAGCAACTTACCAGCATGGTCGCTGCCGGACGCAGCAGCAGCCCGCACGCTATGCGCATTGATATTTTAGCTGCCCGCACTCGTCTGCTGACAGCCGGTCGATGTTGCATTGCAAAGTGATTTGAGAGCATGCGGCACCATATTGACTGCTTGCCAAGCTATCTTTGCTGCATCATTGCTCTACTGTGGTGATCTCTGGCGAAGGTGCATTCATTCAGTCAGTTCATGCTGACACGCTCGAACTGACACGGCTCCTCAGAATAGCTGCTGAACTTGGCTCATACGCTCACTCACGGCTTACCCTGTCTGCATATGGTGCAGCATGAACTTGAAACTCATGCATGCACAGCTTCCTGCCTGGTGACATCTTTGCAAAACGTGACTATGCAACCCCCCAGAGCCTTTCAGCACAGCCTGCAAGCCAATGCAGGCTTAGTCAAACGCCTGTCTTACACACATACTTTCATGGGACACAGCAGCACTGTGAATGCACTTGACTGGAGCTCAGATGGCGAAGTGCTCCTCAGCGGCAGCGATGACTGCAGAGTCAAGCTCTGGAGTGCAGAAAGTGGCAAGGCAGTGCAGTCCTTTGACTCGGTAAGCCTTTGCACAAGCTGCCACAGCATACAGTGCTGATTGCTGCTGTGCTCACAAACATACATTGTCTGACATGCAATCTAAATGCCCAGCAAGATATTGTGCCAAATGCAGGGTCATACATCAAGCATCTATGTCACAAAGTTTATGCCGAACACTGGTAATGAGCAAATCATCACCTCAGCAGCAGACAGGCAGGTGAGCAACTACCTGCTGAACCAATAATGAGTATGCCTGGGTGCTGTTGAAGCATGCACAGTTCATACTCACAATGCTCTTCACGTCTTACAGGTCCGACTTGTCAACCTGCAAAGGAGCGCCGTCAAGCCGTACACCTTCCATCATGGTCGTGTGAAAGCCCTGGTTCCTCTGGATCCATGTAAGCCTGCACAACTTCCAGCACACTGTAGGCTTTGTGTTGCTACTGATGCTCGCTGGCTGGTTTCCTGCAGTCATGTTCATCTCTGGCAGTGATGATGGCACTGTGCGTCATTATGACACCCGAGAGCCAGCCAGCACAAGCAGCATCCCGGGGATGCGCACAGGAGATGTGCTTGGTAAGCCTGCTCGCTGAACAAAGAATCAGCTTGGGCAAACATGTCCAAGAGTGTAGTCTGCTGCTGGAAGCACAGCACTGTGGTGACAAGTTCTGTACAGTAGTAACAAACATTAGTTCGCAGGGTGATTGGGACTGTCCTTGGTTTTTAATTGATTTGGCATCTAATCTGTGTATCTGCTGCAGCTGACCAGCGGCATGAGCGCACGCCCCGAGGCAGAGCCAAAGTCAGCATCAATGCTGTGGCCGTGGATCCTATGAGGCCATATTTGTTCGTGACTGGCAGCAGTGATCCTTTAAGTGAGCCTGAGATACACTCACCAAGCAAGCATACTGTATGCATCCAAGCTTGTGTAGACCTTATGCATCAGTATCCAGTCTCTTGTCTTGGGGTGTTTCTATTTGTCCCTCTGGGTTGCTGCTGCATATCGTAGGCGTGCAAGTATACCAAATTGCTGTACAACTTCTTCACTCAGAGGCTGGCCTCATGTGGGTCTCTCATTGGACTGGCGCAATGTACGTCAGCACAACCAACTGCACTCAGGATGCATGCAGTGTCATTGCTTATGCGCATGCTTCAGCAGCATCAGTGGCTGTGTGGTTGCAGTGCGGTTGTATGACCGGCGTATGAGCAGTCAGAGAGGTCACACACAGTCCCCCTCAGGGCGTAGCTGGCCCCAGTGGGTCTCATGCTTCATCCCTACTGGTCTCAAGACTGACAGCATGCAGCCAAGGACTGGTACAGAAAGGTGCTGCAGCTGCTGCACAGATTGTTAGCATCAAGCTCACTCTGCAGTTGTCATGTGCTCAGGAGCGTCCGCCAGCTTGTTGCTGTAATCGTTGAAGCATTTTGCTGATGTCTTTGGTCTCTTGCAACCACCTGTCCTCTTGAAAGGCTTTGCCTGCACATTTCAGCTGATCATGACATTTGACAGCTCTGTTGCCAGCAGCAAATAAGTCCGGCGTGACCACCTGACCAAGTAGTTGACGGTGTAGGGTGCCGTTTGTGACCAGCGTCAAATTTAGTGGTGGCGGTGATCAGGTCATTGCATCCTACAGTGGGGACAACATCTACAGCTTTGACTGTGTGGACCATGCTAGGGAGTCTGAAGGTTACTGCACTGCACAGGGCTGGTCCAGGCAAGTGCATGATTTCCAGCACGGCAACACATGTCACTTGCACATGCACTCTCATGCACTCGGCTTGCATTGCATATTCATGGCATGATCGTATGACCACATCTGTGCTGCTCTGCATTCTGCATGCACATCACTTCTGCAACCCAGATATCTGCCTTTGTTTCACTGTTCTATATGTCATTTGGTACTGTTGTATATATCCCATGCCCTGGGGTCAAAACAGACAATACTGCGGACATGACTTTCATCTCAACAGGTAAAAGCATGTTCCACAGGCCCAACTCTGCATTTGGTACTAGATCAGCCAGCCGCCATGCAGTCTTACATGCTTCCGCCACCGGCACTGCAGTCAGTGATGGTCATGCAGCTAGACAAGCCTCAGATCAGAGCCTGCCACCAGAGACCCAGCAGCGGCAGGCAACAAGTGCAACTCAGACAGGTACTAGCCGTGACACGCTTCCCTGCATGGTCTTTGGGCAAGCTTGAAGGAGCATCTGTGGACCTACTGCAGCATGGCACTCGATCACAAACAGAAGCAGCTTCAGCACCTCATGAATCTGCTTCATTCTTGATCTCTGTCACCTCTCCTCTTGACTATGATGCCCAGCTTTGACTCAGCAGCACTAGCAAAACAGGGTTTTGCTCTCATTCAAATGGAGGCAGCGTGATGACTGCTGTCAAGCAGATGCATGTGTAGAGCCCTGTGTGTCTCTGCACAGCCCAGCCGTCTGTCACGCTCTCACTGGCAACAATGATATGCTTCTACAGGTGAAGTTGCTCAGCCTGCATCCAGTGATGCTCGCGCTGCACCTGTACCAATGCCGGCAATTGGTGGCGAAGCTACAGCTGGGCGCCCCAGCAGCAGCGGCAGAATCACTTCAGCTGCGGCAGCTGCAGTTGCACAAACCCGCAGGCGCCGAGCAGCAGCTGCACGCATGCAGGACTCAGCTCACTTGCATGCCTCCTCTTCAGCGGCAGCTGGCATAGAAGCTGACACTGTACCAGGTGCCGCTGTCTCATCACAACCGCATGTTGGCAGTGACGGCAATTATGCCCATCCCCGCCAAGTCCCAGCGTCCACTGCTGCAATAGACTCCTCCAGCATCAGGACAGGAGAGCCTCATGTTGATGATGGTGTCTGGGGCGAGCAGGCCAACTTGCCTGCAGCAAGCTCAGGGCTGTCAGTGCCAGTCACAGTGGAAGGTACCAGGCCAGGGCTGGAAAGGGAAGGCTTGTCAGGCAAAGGGACTGGGCAACTAGCAGAGAGGCTCCCCTCTGCCCCTAGGCCACCTCTGCCTTTCCACCCCATCCGCCGTTCTGCACGGCTGCATAAATCTGCAGGCAATGCGCCTGGGACAGCAACAGTTCCGGTTGGGGAGGGTCTTGAAGTTGGCAACACTCCTGCTGGCAGTGCACAGAATGATATCAAGGCTGAGGCTGCAGGTCCATGCACTAGGTCAGAAGACAGCATCTGCACTCGCAGCTTGCTGGAGCTGCTGCTCAGTGATACTCACTCTGTGCATGACTGCTTTCATCAGTTATAGCAAATTTGCCATGTATGCTGCTTTGTTATCACAAGATAACATTGCAATTGTAAGCCAGAAGCCCTTCTTATGGCATGCTAGCTTTTGGTTTCCATACATTTTTGACACCGTCATGTTCTGACCATAAGGTTTCTGCAGGCATTCATGCAAGCGGAAGCTGGCGGAGCTGTCTGAGTCAGCAGGCCCAGTGTCACAACAGCCCTTAGCTCTCCCTAATAGAGCAGATCAGCACATCACTTCTTCTTCCCGTCCAGGGATTCAATCAGCAGCAGGAGCACCTGCTACAGCTGCCAGACAGCAGCCACACTGTCACCTTGCTGGCAGTCCTGCTGCAGATGTAAGTGCCGCAGCAACAGCCGAGGTTGCTATGGCTCATCGTCATAGCAGTGCTGCAGCCAGTTTGCAACCTGTCACTCAGCGACCTGACACGCAAAACGCCCAAGATGCTGCAGAATGCAGTCAACCAGCAGCAGCTCGCAGCTTGAGGCATTGCAGTTCCCTGCATTCATTCGCTGACGAGGCTGATGCCCAAAGGCCAGAACAGAGCCAAGCTGACTCAGGCAGAAATCACACCGCACAGCAGCTGGCTCAGCGTGCCCAGCATGAGGCTGACAGCTTGAATGCACAGCATGTGGAAGCCTGTGTGGCCTCTAGCAGGAGACTGGAGCAGCCCACTGCCAGCACTGGCACGTCACGTCCTGTGCCCCTGGCGCATAGAGGTGAGCGGCTGTCTCTGTCACCATGCCATTCATGCAGCGTCAGGCCCTTCAGCTTCCTGACAAGGTTTCTGGTTGCACAAAGAGGCAGCATGCTGCCTGTGTAGCTATACACTATCCTGATCAGGACGTTTTCCTTTGCTGGGAGGCTGATTTTCCATGCATAACGAGGTCAAGCAGCTACTGACCTGGTCACGCGCATTGCATCAATAAGCCTTGTATACCAAAACAGGCGCACATCATTGTGCTGCTGCAGGCACCTCCATGCAAGCCTCTCAGGCTGGGGAGACTGTTCCTCTGGCTCCCCCTGACTTTCTGAGGCTGCAGTACAGCACAGACCCTCCCAGCAGTGCTTATAACTCCAGGGAGAGCACGCCTGACCAGGCTGCAGAGGTCACACAACCCAAACCCCAGGCTGTGCAGGTCAGTGAGACATTCTGACCGAAATCTAACAAAATGCCTGCCTAAAATTTTGTCTTGATTTGTATTTTGAGTATTTTCTTCAGCAAAGATCATGGCCTGTTGCTGGCCCCGATCAACATGTTGAATGCCTTAAATAATACAGACATGCGCTGTTGTGGGCATTGGCGCTTGGAAATTGTCGAGGTTTCTATCCCAATAACCTCTTGTCTGCCTATCTGCACACACATCCCTTGCAGTCAAAGCAGTTCTCGTTGCATGTATATCCTGCTCTGAGGCTGCCGCTGAAGCTTCTGTTCTTTCACATTGAGGGCAATAGACGCCCTGGCCATAGTCGCCAAGGTTGGCGTAAACTTGTCCAGTCTGATTTGCAATGCTCTCTCGTACTGTTGGTAGCTGATCACCAAACATCAGGATCTCACACAAAGAGCTTCTCAGCACTGTATGTACCTGGATATAGGGTAAGACGCATGTTGAATGAATGAGTGAATCAATGCTGCTCTGAAGTAGACCAGATGCATCTTGGGTGTAGCTGACTGTTACATTTGCCAAATTGGGTTCACTGCAGATGCAGGCTGGAGCCGCGGGCATCAGCACAGAGTTTCCACGCCCCAGCAGGCACACACGCCGTGCCAGGGCCTCTCGTCTAGCCCCCCTGCCTGCCACCAGCGCGGCCCATGACCCCCACAAAGCCTCTGCCACCCTCCCACCCCTGGACCCCCCAGACATCGTCAGCAGGCACATGGATGATGCTGCTGCACACTCAGGAGCCTGCAGTGGACATGACAATGGTCCTGCCATAAGTGCAAGCACAGAGGCCAAAGCATGCAGCTGCAATGGTCTAGAGGACCCCCGGGCTGATCCCCAGGCTGATCCTGGTGCTGATGCAGAGCTCATGGTGCAGCAGCCAAGGGAAGGCACCCCTGTTAGCAGCAATCGCCGCCATTACCGGGTGAGTCCCAAGTCTCCTCGCTCTGCAGTTGTCGGCACAGAAAGCTCTGGCCTGCTTGTCAATGGGGGACCACGACATGTGATGGAGAAACGTGCAATGGCTGCACTAGCATGTTGTGCAGGATTCAGAACCTGAAGGGAGGGAAGAGCCTGGGATTGTCCTTGTTAGTTCCTGTTATGTGTGACTTCTGTTTGTCTGCACAGCCCTGCATGGTCACAAGCCAACGCCTTTGTGATGTGCTTCTGTAGACTGACTGTTCAGGACATTGGTCCACGCACACATGCCACATCTTGCAAGCCTCCAACTCCAAACACATTTCGCACAATTGTTATGATCACCATTGATGGCTTTGCCTGAGCTAATGGTCATGTCTGTAGCGCAAATACCTGTATGGGTACTGATTCTGATTGATGAGAACCATGGTCTCATTGATATGCACCCCCATGGATGCAGGCGAGGGGCAGGGCAAGTGTAGAGGCTTCAAATGCCCCCAGGGCACCCCTGTGGCGGCCCAGCAGCAGCACGCTGGCCACTGCTGAGCTCAGCAGTGGCAACAGTCCAAGGGGCAGCCACAACCACAGCATACAGCCAGCATGTGCTGAGCATCAAGTGCAGGAACCTGAACTTGCAGGAACAGCAGAAGAGGAAGTCTTGAGTCCTCACCAGTCCAGGCACAGTCATGTTGAAAGGACTTCACAGCCTGGAGCTGTGGATCAGACCCCAGCTGATGGCTGCCATGAAGGTATTGCAGGCCCTTCGTCTTCATACATGCAGCCTGAGGCTGGCATGCTCAGCAACAGAAGAGCCAACACCGCAGCGCAGCATGCTCCACAGCGAGCTGACAGGCATGAGCCTTCTGCCCTACCTGATACTACCTCCCCTTCTAAGTCAGCAGCTGACAGAGCTACAGCTGCCACAGCTGCTGCAGAAGCGCATGGCGGTCCTGAAGATGTGTCCTGGGCAGCTGCTGTGCCGAGGCAGGAGCCAGTTGTGCCACATGGCAGGCGCAGGCAACGCAGCAGCATGCTGAGGCGTTCAACCTCCCACGCCATTCAGCCACCCAGGCTGGCCAGTCCTCCTCCCACCACCGCTGCCACAGCTGTGGACACCAGACAAGAAGCTGTCAGAGCTGCGTCAGACGGGCCCAGCAGCTCACCTGCCGGTGGCTCTACCAGAGCTGCAGCGCACAGCCCCCTCAGAGCTGCTGGGGACAGCCCTGGGGTTGATTCAGCATCAGGACCAAGCCACAGCGCAGATGGTCATTTTGCAGACTACAGCAGAGAGGGCCAGATGCAACCTCACGGCAGTCATGACGCTCAGCTCACTGGTGTTGTGGACAGCTTTGTGGGCGCCATCGTGCAGGAGGGCTCAGATGACGACGGTGATGGGGAGGTTGTAGAGGAAAGGGGCATGTTCCAGCAGTGCTACAAAGGCCACTGCAACCTCAGCCTCAACAAAGGGGTGAGTGACATTCTGTTGACTAAATGTGACTTTGCCCAAAGGTTGTACTTCCTCTGGGCAATGCTTGTCAGCCTGGCACTGAGTTCCAGAACCTGATTGACAGCACTTGGTGTTTACTGGCACAGGAGGCTTGTACACTGTTCAAAGACCACTTGTAATGTCAGTGAGACCACAATCAAGCATGTCACTGAACTAAATGATACTTGGCTTGATATAGCTCCATGCTGCACGATTTGTCATCGTCATCACGCTTGTACACAAAATCTGTACAGTTGCATGCTAAGTGCTATTGTCATCTTCACCCCTGCTGCTGTTCCTGTCTCACACAGCTTTTTGCAGTAGTGTCACCAAAGTGTGATGTTCAGGTGTGCCTCTTGGGCAGCAGGGATGAGTTTGTGGCGTCTGGTTCTGATGATGGCAGGATTTTTGTATGGGATCGGTTCAATGGGCGTCTGGTGAACATGCTCAGCTCAGATGACCAGAATGTGAGCTGCGTGGCAGCACATCCGTCCATGCCTGTCCTTGCTTCTGCTGGCTCTGAGCCTGTCATCAAGCTCTGGTCTCCACAGGTAAGAACAACAGTGCAATGATCGTTCTGGTTGTACATGTATTGATGACGGCATGGCACAATAGGGGAATGGTCTTGCCTCAATGCTTGATCATCTGACTGGTCTCATCTCTTGCAACTTGTTGCCGCAGTTGAGCATTAAGCTGTGCAGATGACAATCAATGACCTGACAGGCGGTCTTGTGAGCAAAGTAAGTGAGTTATCGTTGCTGCACCCATTTCTTTGCTTAGCTATACGGTGTGTCTACAAGACCATGTTGCTGTCTGCAGGCAGAGTTTGCCTGTAACCTTGAGAGGGCTGAAGCCATCATGTCGCATAATGCACAAGAGCTGGCAGAGGGTGATAGAAGAAGCAATCTAGCTGGTCCTCCTCCAATGTGGCTGAATATGCTTGGTACAGCTGTCAGTGCTGAACTCAGAGCTCCTGGCGAGGTAGTACCTGCAAGGAATGCAAATCCTGTGCGTTGTACAATCATGTAGCTATAGATTAGATAGTCAGCCAAAGTCAATTGACTTGCAAGTACAGACATGACAGTGCATCAGCATGTGTTTTTGGTAAGCGCCTGAGACACTGTAGCACCTGAACGCATGGGAAACTGTGCAACGGCCGTGAACTCAGTTTTGTGTCAAGCCATATCACAACCATACACGCCACTGAGGTGACATCACGAGCAAAACATGCAGTGCCTGAGCATGCTGACATACAGCTTAACGCCTATATGCATTCATTTCAGCTTTGTCAGCTCAATGAGTCTGCGGATGTGGCTTTACATGTGTTCCTTGTGGAACACCGTGAGTGAGAGGTCATTGCAAGGGCCCTGAGTGTTATGCAAAAACGGGTTTGAATACTCAAGCTTGGTCACCATGGTGTTCGCATCGCATACCTGACAATGGACAGCCAAAGCAATGCCAATCCGTAGCACAAAGGTTTGAAAACGTCAAGGTGCTCCTTCGATTGTGAACGGCAAGCACAGACGTACCAGCAGAGTCACCGGCATGGCCTATGACATATGATCTGTTTGATCGGCTGCGGCCTGCAGCCCGACACGCTCTTGTGAAGGACAATTTCAGCGTTCCGTGCATATGAGCATGGACTCGACAGAGTTACAATGCATACCCAGGGTGTCGGTGAAGGCTCTGCAGGCTCAGTCGCATCCAACAGATGTTTGGGAGCTCGCAAGCGAGAATCTTACGCTGTCCATGTGCCGACACAATGTTTGCGTGCTGGAGTTGCAAAACTTCAACAGAGCTTAGTGAGCTCTTTGACGGTCTTGACGACCTTTTGCAAGTGTCTGCTTCTGCACCTGGCTCAAGCTTACAGCCACTGGCAGCTGGTGAAGATGAACCAGGGCTGCTTTTATTGCCTGGAAGGCACAGCTATAACTTCAAACTTGGCTCAAGTAAAGGAGACAGCCTGTCTGAAGCTCAGTCAAGCTGCTTTCACCAGGTGTACCAACCTTCTCGCCTGCCAAAAAGTGTTCGTCAGGCAATGTGTCAAGCTCAGCCTCAAAGTTGCTCGCAGAGTTTGCTGCAGCCTACATGGTAACAACAGCACACACTGTGTGTTCAGGCATATACATCTCTGGACAACATAGCGCGGCTGGCACTGGCAGCTATCTGCAGGTCGTGTCATGTCCGCTTGCGATCAGACACATTTGCTGGCATACTGGATGATTCGCCAACATTGCGAGGAATTGTCTCCTCCTCCACACTGCACGCAATGCAGCACATCAACAACTTCCTGTTGAGAGACAAGCTGGGAGACAAGTGGACTATGGCTGTCTCGGAAGAGGGTCTCAAGAGCAAAGGGTTCATGACTGTCATTGCTGCTCGGGCTACTAGGGATGCAGGCAATGTGCCACATGTGTGCAAGATGCAGGTGAGTGCTGAAGCCTTCATGCAGGCAGGCATGTTAGGCAGCAGACATTATATAATCACAGGCACAGCCCAGTATACTTTTTTTGCAGCGTACAATGCTGCCTTGAAACCAACAGCTGAATAGTGACGGGCTCAGAGCTGCTGGATGCATGCATGACACAGCAAGCTGATCAGTTCCAGTCACTTTTCAAGATTGTCGAGCAGCAACTGCTCATAGCATTGAGATTGCTTCAGGTGAAGGATGCGCTAGGGTCGTGGAAGGATGTGCACCTGGCTCCCTATGAGGTGGCCATAATGTTTGGGCAGACTGCAACACAAGCCAGCGCTGGGCTGTTCAGACCAGCCATATACAGAGTGGTCAGTGTAATATGTTGCTTGCCATCTGTTGCTGACTTTTCTGATATTTCACCGACCAGCTGTTTTGGCCTTTCAATTAGCAGTCTGTATGATTCAGTGTTGTACATGGCCACCTGAACTGCTGGAGCATGCACTTTGAGAAGCAACAAAATTTGCTGCAAAGGTTTGGGGATGTTGCGTGCAGGTTGGGGAACTGTATTCCTCCTGTCATGGAAACCAGGTTCACACCGGACGCCAGTCAGTGGCTTACCATTTGAATGCCCGCCCCTCTGCAGTTCTGAATTTTCATGACATTCTGGAAGAGGCTGGCCACTGTGTCCCAGACAGGCACGCCTTTCAAAACTGTATAGTGGCCTCACACTGCTTGCAGTTTTGTATGCAGCCAAGAAGCAATTGCCTTTGTACAGTCACAGGGTGTTTGAAAGACGCTTCATGCAACACGAGCATTTTTTACCACAAGCACATGCTTTAACCATGTTTTGACTCCTTCATACTGCGTGAAATAGACTACTGCAGATTGAAAGTTGTGTGCACGCAGGTATACTCAGCCTGTTTGCATGAAGGATCTGCTACAGCGCTTTGACACAGTGCTGACGCCGCCATCCATGTTCAAGTCTGCTGCAGCTAGGTCCATCCAGCTCGGCACCATAAATGCAGCAGCAGCCAAGAAGAAGTAAGCCTGAACCATAGCTCCTCTTCCTGTTGCTCTTGGCATGCACTGACCTCGCATGCTAGTGACTGCAATGCATGTACATACTGAATGTCATATCTGCCTGACATGCTGCTTCTGAGCAATGTTGTTGCTCAGTGTGAGCAAAGCAGTCTGTGTTGTTCACTGCAACAAAAACACATTTGAGCAACACAACTAGCAGACAGTGCTGATGGAGCTAAGCCCGTTTTACTTTACTGGCAGGCGCAAACGTCAAGTCACGCCTGTCAGCTCTCCAGTCACACGCAGTGGCAGAGTAAGAAGGAGCACGACAGGCCTGCTGGGGGAGCCAGCTCATGCCAAGTCCAGTCATGCTAACGAGGTGAGACAGGACCAAAGTGGAATATTGTATGCAGACATTTACACATGCATCATTGACATGCACTCATAAACACGTGCTTCAGCTCTTGTGCATGGGATGGGTGGCCTGTCTCACGGAAGCAATCAGGATGAAGCAGAACTTAAACAGCAGCAATGTGTAGTATTGTTGTGTGATGGTGTATAGTCTAGCTCTGCAGTATCACCAACATGGCTAGACACTGCCAGGTGAGACTTGACCACACATGAGCTCAGGCTGCAGACAATGCTGTCATAACATCACGTCATCGTTGCATCATGGGGCAGTGAGACTGCATGCTGGGATAGCATACTTGCAGTCTCACAGGCCTCGACTGACAGTGCCTGAGTTTTTGTGCTTGCATGTTATCTCAGTAATTCACATGTGGCAACAGACTGGCCATGCTGCCCAAACTTCTGATTGAATGCAGGCACAGAAAAGGGGGGCTTTTGCAGCCATGGTGCAAGCCATGCGTGTCTATCTGACTGTGGATGGGAACACATCCTGTCCCACAGACTTTCTTCCTGTTGGGATTTCCCATTATCAGACTATGAACACGGTAACCTCACATTGCACATTGTTTGTTTGAAGGGATCACAATTACCGCTCACAAGAATGTGCAGACTATGAACATGGTAACCTCACGTTGCACATTGCATGTTTGAAGGGATCACAATTATCGCTCACAAGAATTTGCAGACAAGATCACAAGATCAAGCACAATGTGATGAGTGCAGACTTGGTTCCGGGCACATCCTATGGCACCTTGCTGTCAAATCTTCGAGAGCTACTGTGAAAGCATGGGACTGGAACTGATGCACGTCAGGTTTCTGAGGCAGAGTGGTTTGCGAGTGCAAGGCAGCGAGCTGCTGATGGACCTGAAGCTTGGAGAGGATGAGACTCTTGCCATGCTGCCTGTCCAGCCCAACACTGCCGAGGAAGTTGCACCAAATGATAGTGACTAGCTAGACTAGACGGTGACTATGCGTGGATGCAGACATGCCTACCATTCAGGGACTGTGTGCTCAGCAGAAGGCAGCAGTTTTGTGTAGATGTTCATCACTACGTTATGCAGCTGCTTGTACTGTACTCCTGCTTACAACACAAGCTGTGCACCATGTAAAGAAAACCACTGCTCCAGTACAGTATTTGGCCATTTGCAATTCCTTCACCACATTGGGAAAAACAAGTCTGAGACTGGTCCTGTGGAACAGTGTTTAAAATGCCATCACATGCAAACCAAAATGTCCGGAATGTAACATGATGTCATATAAGTCAAGAAGTTTAATAAACATGATGCAACAAGTCATTTGGGTTGTTCAACAGTCATCATTCAGGCTGTGGGTGCAGCATCTATCTTGTGAACTAGCTCAATGATGTTTTCTTGAAGCCTCTGCAGTTTGTCTGCCTTGATGTCATATGCCATTTGCCCTCCTTGCAGCATACCTGGCTGCATGGTGGCAAATGGCATGCCAAGATCCTGTGCAGCAATACCAGCTAATGCAAAATCTTGCACCACCATGGTCACTGCCTTTATGAACTTTGAAAAGTCACGGTCCTCAGGTGGTGGGTGCACAAACAGGTCTGCATACTTCAGTGTGACCTTTTGTGCCAAATGCTGATTCAAAGTGCCAACCAGCTCTTGAACAGCCTTAGTAGGTGTAAGAGTAGAGCTGACCGGCAGGCAAGGCACATGTTTCTGCACATTCACTTTGTTCCACAAGACTGCAAGCAGCTTGGCTCCTGAACCTGATTGATTGTGCAAGATTTTGAGCTCCTGCATGGCATAAGCAATTCTCTTGTGTAGAACCAACAGTCAGTGTTGCCAAAATCAGCTTGTGATTGACAATGTGCGACAGACAAGGATCCTAAGCAGCATCATTGCTCACCTCACAGAATGTGAGCAACCTGTTATAGTCCGTGAAGGATGCCTCTGATGGGACAACAATCAGACCAGAGCTGCCAAGCAAGGCTATGCGCGTATAGTCAGAGAAGCTCAGGTCGCCATCTGTGTCAAAGAAGACATCGTACACTGCAAGGCTAGCAAGGCTTTGCTGCAGATTCTGTGCAGCAGTCTTCTGCTGCTCAGTGGTGAAGCTGACCACATCTGCCTTTCCTGGGCCACCAGCAGCCAGGTAGACATTGCTTGGAACTGCTGGATTGTAATCTGCTACTCTGACAATATATGACTCAATGTCCACGGTGACTCCAGTTGAGCTAGGAGCAGGATCTGGCTTACGGCTAAGCCAGCTGCGACTTGCAGCAGCAGGAGCCTGAGAACCAGCTGCAACACATCTCTCGAACAATGCTGTTGCTGTCCTCTTTGGTTGCAGCTCCAATACCTGCAGCGTCATAGCACACTTGCTACTACAAAACTGTGACTGCAACAGTGAAACCAGCAAAAGACTATCACCTCGATGAACCTACCTTGTCGAAGTTCTCTTCCCCTCTAAAGTCGTGGTCGCCACCAAGCACTAGCCTTGTGACATCAGCCGGGACAGAGCAGTCTATGAGTACAACTTTGCGATCAGGGTGACTTTGTGCGTATTGCGACAGAGTATGGCTTAGCAGGCTTGTTTTCCCGGGTCCTCCTTTGTGACTGCAAAATAGCACTGTCTTCATGGATCAAGATGGGACACAACAAGTGGACAGGGAGCAACTGCGCGTTCCTATGCAACACAGACAGACAATTAGCGTACAAAGCTTAACGTACATGTACCAAACAAGGCGTCATGCGCATGCTTACAGAATGCAAGCCTGCAGGCCATCTGTTTGTTTTGTTGTGAATGCGAGAATAACTGCTCAAATTTGCGTTGATGCTCATGAGCAAGCTTACATGGCTGTTTGCATGGTCGCATAGTATGTATCACAAGTACTGAGATTGTACGTACCAGCCAGCTTGCTGTCTGTGTTATTGAAGGATTGTAACTGAAGGATTGTAACTGGTGCCAATGTGATGTAGTGAGACACCTCCTTGCTGAAGGGTATAACTAGCTAGTTACACCCATAGGTGCGAGCTCGAATCATCTTGAGGAAAAGAAAATAAATGGTTGTTCGTCATTTCGAATTGGCAGAGGTCTAGATGTGCTCCAATGCTTGTTTAAATCAGTGCTTCACGGGCATGGACAGCTCTCGCCAGAAGGCTGACGACGCACTGTCGACAAATAAGCAGAAGCTGCCGTTGCATGATCATGCGTCATGAGGATCATGACAGCTTCTGTATCACGCTCTTTGCGCTTGCATGAGCCCTGCAACAGAAATCGTCTTTTTTTGTTCTACGCCTCTAGCTTGCGCTTCTTGTGCCACTCTTCAATGCCTTCGTCTGGGTACTGCTTGAACTGATGCTCATGCTTTGCCGTGTCCGGAGGAACAATCACCCATGGCTCCTTACTATCCAGCATGATATGATTTCTCTCAGCAGGCACTGGCAATGGAGTATCTATTGCTGATGCCACCGGGTAGATGTATGCAGGGTATTTAGGGCACCTGTGATACATCACCTTTGGTATCAAGCTCAACATGGCCAAACAATGCTGCTCGAGCTGTGTGCTGATCAGGCATGACACGCCATATGCATGGACTGTGACAATCCTTTGCACCAACTCTGTTGCGTGATTGCAAGTAACACCATCATCATGCATCACAAATGTGGCATCATTCAAAGCATACAAGCATACAGCTTCATGTGTGCAGAACAGTTCTTTGCAAAGCCTGGTCCGGTCAAAGTACTTACCACGCCCATAGATGGCTTCCACATGTCTGCAGACAAACAAAGATTCAGAAGTTTGTCCAACAATGTAGCTGCAGTATACTACGTAGCTGCTCTGCAAACAGCAGACCAGACTGCATTTTGGGTGAATTGTTACATTCAAATCATGTGCCTTGCCCAAGCACTGACCTTGCAGAAATGGCGCATGTTGCCTGCCAGCTCTGCCTTAGGGTCATGTTGTTTCATAGGTGCTCGATAGATGCTCACATTCTCTGTTCCTGTTGCAGAAAATGTTTCTGATATGCCCTGCAGCACCACGCACGCAGTTCGGACTATCGGCACCTGTCAGTGTATCGAATAGAAAGCTGAGGCTCAGCTCTCGCGCTTGCAATGCCGGTGTCGGAGCATGCATGCGACCACACAACGTTGTGATTGTGCATTCATACAGAAGCTGCCTTTCACCAGACTATGCGCACACACCATGATATTGATGGTGTATCCACCTCCTCCTTGAGTCTTGCGGCAAATAGTGCAGTAGCAAAGCATGAAGGGCTGGGGAGTTTTGCTTTCGACTTCAAAGCTGACGGCACCACAATGGCATGACCCTTTCAGCTTCATTCCACGCTGTTTCGAAGCCGAAGGATTGAAGCCGAAGGTTTGGAGCTGATGTGTTGTCTGCCCTGACGCTCTGCTTAAGCTGCAAGACCCGCCGGTGCTGTCTTCTTGCTATCACAATTGCTCTTGCTGCTCGCTCTGTACGTGGTGACGGCAAGTGCGCTCTGCAGAGCAGCATATGCAATGCAAGCATGCATGCATATGGTCTTCTTTGCTAAAGGTTCACACCCCAGACGCCCTGATTCGCAGAATCCAGTGGCATGCTTGAGAGTCGAAATGTCAAAACACAAGAGTTCTGGCACAGTGTTACCAGAATCCATGTAACAGCTTTGACTCAAAGAACTTTTGTCTGTGTTGTGAGCAAGCACAACACCACAGAACTAGGCCATGGCATAACTGGATAGGTCGTTGCATGGGCTGACGATTGAAGTTTGTTGGGCAGAAATAGCATATGCAATGCATATGCAATGTATATGCAATGTATATGCTGCATAACAATCATGTTGCTGTGACTTGAGGATAGGGCTGTTGCTGATACGTATGTACAATGACAGAGCAAAGTGTGCACAGCTACTGCAATCTCCAAGGATGTTGCCTCCACCAGCAAACGCTAGCTGAGACACATGCTGAGACGTTCTGCCCGTCATCTTCTTGGTAGCCTGACTGGTCCTGCCTAAATGTCCGAAATCACTTGAATCACTGGTGTTGACTGCTGCCAAATCATTGTGTCCCTCAGCTTGAGGATGAGATGGCAGTGAGCTTACATAAAGCAGCTTTGCTTGATTAAGCGTTACTCTCATTCAATGTTGCACAAGTTGTGCCATCGAATACTGCAAAGGCCTAAATCAAACCAGACACGCAGCGCATGTGACATCTTAAGATGCCCTTATACATCCTGTCGCATGCCACGCCTATAAGTTTCTTAACTGAGTTGTAAGGTTGCAACTTTACAAACCAATAGCTCCTTTGCAGTCTGCTGCTGCTGCTGCTGCTGCTGCTGCTTTGCTGCCGGTCATGACCTTTGTGCTTTGGAGTGCTGCTAAGCACATCTCACCAGAATTGTCATTAGAGGCTACTCAGTCTTCTCATCCTTGGCTTTGGGTGGTATCCTGCATGTGTGGGATTAATGCTGTGGCCTGCAAAATCTTGGCATGAGCCTCAACAAAGCACAGCTGCTCGTGACCAGGCACTGATGTGAACAGCCTATGCCACATTCAAGCAGATGCACAATGACAACACACAAAATAGGTGATTTCACAATATGAAATCACCAAATATTGACAGCGGCCAGCTGTGAAGCCCCTGTTACCATGTTAGCCAACCAATTGCACTATTGCAGCAGAGAGGCATGGTACCTATATATGACACCATCCTGGTTGCGAGGCTGTCGCAGCACACCGCCGTTGCCAGGAGCTGCAGTGGAGGTGAGAAATTGCTTCCAGCCCTGCCAAGGGAAAAACCCCCCGCATTCTGGGCATTTACGCAGAAATGGACCACGCTCTACTAGCCCGCTGCCATCGCACTTTTCACATCTCCTCTGGATTAGCTGCAAGTGTTCAATAGCTGTGTGACTATTATTGCCCAGCAAGGGTTGCCTTGAGTATCAGGTGTCCTAAGACCTGAGGTTTGTTGGACTGGGCACTTGTGCTTGGTATGAGATGTTCAATGCTCGCTGTTTGTTTGGCTATAGGCACAGCCATTCCAGGCAAAAAAATACAAAAGACGTCAATGCAGTTATAATGGCCTCTGCAACAGCTTGGCAAGGAGCGCACAGTTGCATCCCATGTAGTCAGAACTGCACAAAGCATACTCAGGCCAAGGAAGGCTTACTATTCGAGCAACGAACTGATACGATCCAATTGCAAAAGGTATCACGCCAGCAATAGCCCCAGCATATATCTCCCACCCAACAGTCACAGGACTGGGTGCATAGCCTTGAGACTCAGCAGCAAAGGCAGCATTGTGACTCCCTGCATCAAGGGCTCGAGTGAGCGAGGTCCGGAGAGAGGTCCGGATAGAAACCCCTTCCTAGTGTGGCAAAAAGTTTGCTGAAAGGTGTGTGGTCGTTAGGTCAACAAGGAGAAACGTCGCTTGCGCGCAAACCTGAAGCAATGAAGGCCAGCAGCACTGCTCCACACAAGTGTAGCTGCATGCTGCATCGCAATTGTTTTGACCGATATGGCATCTGTCTGGTGCGCGAGCACGATTGGACGCTATGATCACGACCTTGTACGAGGGATCTCAGACAGCTTTGCGTCGGGTTTTTGGAATGACATGTGACATGAGCAACAGATGTATATGCAACTAGCGCCATAGCGCCTCAGATGAAGACACTAAGGGTGCCGCTTCCCAAATCAAGAACAATATGCGTTGCTGTTTGCAGCTTGCTAACCAAGTTTCTGGAATTCTAAACCAAGCTCAAAAGCAGCCAAATCGAAGGCCAATTTGTCGCGAACTTTGCCCGCAAGGCAGTGTGGACGACCGTGCATACTCTCGGACCGCAGCTCACACTCCTGATTTCCAAGGCGTCGCGCTATCTTGCCAGCATGGTGAAGACCCGAAAGAATCAGCCAGTCGTAACTGCACTTGCTGCTTCACACCCCGCCGTTGTTCCCGTAATTAGCGCTTTATCCGAGGAGACAGTGCCGGAGAAGGCGCCAGCAACGGAACCATGCGCGCCCTCTACTTCAGACGAGGTGGACGTGTCACGACCGGTCCGCGTCTATGCAGATGGTAAGGCTGATGAACAGGGCTTGAACGCTAGCTTACGGTCCGGTCGACGTGCTAATGCTTCTCTGATCTTCAGGCATCTTCGATCTGTTTCATTTTGGACACGCCAAAGCATTAGAGCAGGCTAAGCGATTGTAAGTTTGCCATACTGCCTTCTGAGTGTGACAGCTGTCAGCCCGCAACAAGCTGGACTCTTTTGTTTGTTTGCAGGTTTCCCAATACTCATCTGATTGTTGGATGCTGCAACGATGCTCTGACACATCAGTATAAAGGCAAAACAGTGCTGTCAGAAGATGAACGATATGAGTCTTTACGGCACTGCAGGTCTGTAGCATAACAATGCTCAATAACTCATGCTTTACCCTCTCAAACACACATGTATCATTTGAAACATCGTTGTAAACTGGTTACTCTTGCAGATGGGTGGACGAGGTTGTGAAAGATGCGCCCTGGGTGTTGGACATAGAATTCATCAACAGGCACAAGATAGACTTTGTCACCCATGATGCCCTTCCTTACAGCGATGCAAGCGGACAGGCAAATGATGTGTATGACTTTGTAAGTTGCAGGGAAATGCCTGCTGAGCTGTGCAGTCAGCGCATGTGATGCTACATCAGTCTGTAGGCCAAACACCTCCTCATTTACTGACAATCTTGCAGTCTCAATGTACACACGCGTTTTCAGCCATGACCTGCCTACACACTGCAGGTGAAGAAGCTGGGCAAGTTCAAAGAGACACAGCGTACAGATGGAGTCTCAACTTCAGACATCATCTTGCGAATCATCAAGGACTACAATGACTATGTCATGCGCAACCTGAAGCGTGGATACTCAAGGAAGGAGCTAGGGCTCAGCTTTGTGAAGGTGAGTTGCAAAACCAGCAACAGTCGAGTAGCTGACCTAGATGACTTGCTTCATGTGCATGCCACCCATTCACCAGCCACAGCTGGTCACCTAGCGTGCTGCCTGTCTGTGCTCACCTTGCACCAAGCCATACGACAGACAAAACCTTGTACCCTTGTTTGCTGTTGTAAGACTGTTCTTCACACAGCTTCAAACATGTTAACGCCGTTTTACAGGAGAAGCAGATCAGAGGGAAGCAGGCCATGAAGCAGCTGAGTGACAGGATGAGGGATCAGCGACTCCAGGTTGCAGACAGGGTGCGCAAGCACGTGGCTGCAGCACGCATTTTGCCTAAAGTGGTAAGCACAGCAGGCTTGTTTCTACACGCCACAGTTGGCTATTGATCTGCACCCACAGTCAAAAAGTCCTGTTGCACAGCTGTTCCTGTGCTTTCCGCAGCGTTGTGCACTCTCATGCAAATCTGAGGTACTACTTGCACCATGTCAATATGGTATTGTCAATATTTCATCCTTGACTTCTCTGCTGACCCAGCAATTGATGTTTAGTCACTTCAAGAACAGTCAGTCTGCATCATGTCAGCTCTGATGTTTAGTGGTCCTTTGCAGGACATGGAGAAGAATGTGAAGGAATTTGCAGCAGGTGTTGAGCAGCTAGTGGATCGCATTGTCAGTGGGGAGCTAGGCGTTGACCTTGCTCAAAATGCTGACAAGTACGTATCAGGCTTCATCAGGCAGTTTGAGGATGGGTACAGCAAACTTGAGCAGGCAGTCAGGACAAGATTCCTAACCAGAGGCCGACGCGCCAAGGCTGTGAAAGCTCCCAAGATTGTCAAGACTGTAATGAAGAAAAAGGGCAAATCACTGTTGAGGAAATCCACATCAATCACAGAGGCAATATTGTCAAGGGGAGAGTGAACAATGAGCATCATAGGCAGGGATTACATAGTTGAATTGTATTTGAGAGAAGGTCGCGGTGCCTATTGTGCATCTGTGTTATTGTTGTCATTGCTACTGCACCACAGTGTGTCACATGCATGTGGTATGCACAAGTCCTGCTCAAGTAGTGCGCATGTGTAGATTGCTGTGTTTGACGTGGAAGTACAGGTTTGGCAAGGAATGTCGTTATTCAGTACATGTATGATATGCTTGCAGTTGCAAGTCTGAACAGTTACTATATTCAGTATGTTCGTTGTTCACTTTGAACTGTAGCAAGTGAATGCTGCCTGCAAATCATACAGGCTGGGCTTTTGCCCCTGCTGCAACCGATTCATGGACTGTTGATCTCAACTATACTTTCAACTGAGCTGCGCATTGAACTGCCTGCAAATGCGCAACCTATCTTGGCATTCTGCTAGCCCTGCAACTGCTCCTGAGTTGGTGCTGTCAATGCTCAGAGCCTGCTGCATGCAGATCTCAGCATCCTGCACACAGTACTGCTCGTCAGCGATTGATGCGACTGTGCATTGGGGGTGTTAAATACAAAACAGCAAACTCCAGGAAAGGTCGAAAACGACAGAAAAGGTGCTAGCTTTGCCAGCTGCATACAAAGGTGATGACTCAGACAGAACTTTGCATACTAAGGGTCTCAGCAGATCAGGGAATTAGACAGGAGTGCATTGACTATTACACGTTGTGAAGCTGATGAACTCGAAGCAGCATAAGTCAACTGTTGTGAGGCAAACCAAAGAATGTATGCCAGAAGAATTCACCTCAAGGTTGATCAGAGTATCGGGATCATCCAGGCTCATGCACAGCGCCATGTCCTTGAGAGCCAAACCGCATGTGACCAGCACAGACACATTGTTCTGCTGGAGGGCAAGCACCTTCTCGAACTTGTCAACAGCACTAGAGTACAGTCTCATGGCATCCTGCAAAACAGTGCAGATCAAATCACAGAACCAGAATCAAACGATACAGCAGCAAGTTGCATACATTCTGACCATGATGCTGAGCAGCACTTGCAGCCTCAGTTCACTCCTGACCAGAGACGCAACAGTAGGTTGCTCATTGATGATTGTGTTCATCATCAATACAGCTCAACCACAACTGAAATGTAGGCAGAAAAGCCGGCGTGTTCACAACAGACAGGCTTGTATGTCTGTTGCACTTGATGGCAGCAGCCAAAGCCGAAGCCAAAGCTGCTGCTGATTGGGCCAGCAATCACAACTAGCATCACAAATGAGCACCCAAGCAGCAAACAAAGGTAACATTATTCCATTTAGCAACAAAGCTACAGCATGCATGGTGGCATGTCAGGTATGTCTAGCCTGAACATTGTACCTCTGGCCTGTCCTTGAGACTAGCCCGAATGCAGATGGACTTGGCCCAGTTGGTGAGGGCCTTTGTATCCTCAATGTTCTGCTGTGCAATTGACTGGAATTTGTGACCTACAAACCACAATGGCTATTTACTGCTCTTGCATGGAAGTCAGGTATGACTGCATCTGAGGGCTCTTGCAAGCTCCAGGGACAGGTGGCTGAGTCAGCATGTGCAGTTGATCACAGCACCACAAAACAAGAGAGGATGAGGAGGATTGAGGGAGCAAACCTGCATCTATCAAGGCATCTGAAGCCTCTGTGAGGATCTGAGCCTTGGAGGCAGCTACTGCAGAAGCTTCAACAGGGCCGGGCGATGGAGCATCAATGACAGCCTCCAGCAATCGCTTCTTCAGGCCACCGTAAGCCAGCAAAGCATTGCCCCAGCTTCCCTACACCAAGCAGAGCTATTTGCATGATGGTCAACATGAATGTGAGGTTGTTCATGAGTACAACAGTTTCATGTTTCCAGTCTGTGCACACCTGATGAGCAAGCTAATGCTGTGGCTGCTGCGGTATACAACAGCTGAGCAAAGAAACAGCTTTCAGCAGCAAATTGCTTGTTCAGAAGGTAAATAGCCAACAAAGCCTAGTTTCCTTACTCAATGGCAGTGCTGTTTGCATGATGATCAGCATGAGTGTGAAGCTATTCATAACAAGTACAACAGTTACACAAACAACAGGAACAAGGGTGGTAGAAGCGGCAGCAATGGTGTGAGCAGCACAGGTCATGGGCCAGCAAGGCAGTGTCCCTACTTCCTTGCGCATCAACTGCCTAGCTATAATTTGCAGCTGTGTGACAATGCCTCATTTCATGCTTCCAAGGCATGCATGAAAATGGGTGCTTTCATACACCCAGCTCAAATCACTATTGCACAAGATGCATGCGCCCCCAACACCACAGTAGCAAACCAATCCACATGCAGAAACAAGGTGCACTACAGCATCAAAAACAGCAGACAGAAAACCTTCTAAAGCTTGCAGCTGCTGCTGAGTATGAGTGACAGCAACCAACCATGAGTTTGACATCTTTGTCATTTAGGAGAGAAGCTGCCTCGTAGTAGTTCAGGGCAGCAGACATCAGGCTGGAAGCTGCTCCCAGACTGCCTCCCTCCAACTCACTTCTGGCAGACCTGCATGACACAAAAGAAAGCGTGCTTTGTCATACACAATCTGTTTCTCAGTGCAAGCTCAAAATGCTTCCACATTGACAGACAGCTGCACAGCGCTGGCTGTTCGCTGCCAGTGTCACACTCCAAATAGAAACTTGGTAATGACAAGTGTAGGGCGCTAAATGCCCTCAGTATAGACGCAAAGGTTGGCGTGAGCTTCTACAGGCTGATTTAGACCGCATCAACATAAGTCGTCGTTGGTGCGCTGATTGCCAAAACAGGACCTCATGAGTAAAACCACTCGGGACTGTGCATATCTGACCCTGAGGGAAGACGCATGTTCAATAAACAAATGGGTGGACAAACACTCGACACCAGGTGCCTTGGATGCAACACAGGCCCGCAGACAATGTACATGTACAACGGTTTCAACAGCGCTGGTGCGCTGGTGCGAGTGCCATGACACATGTGAGTCACCTGAAACATTCCTGACCAGCTTGTAACCTCTCCTCGAAGCTCATCTGCTCAACCTCAAGGGGCGCAGCCTCCTCAGAGTTGTTGAGCTCATTCTGATAGGAAGCTTGACTGGACTCATCTTGTCCCGCAAGAGCCCTGCCTGGGGCATCATCAGCACTCAACTTCTGTGCTGCCTGAACTGACGCAGCTTGATCCTGCCAGTAAGAAGTTCCATTTGTCAGTCCAACATCATCTGCAGCAGATGCTGGATTGGATTGAGAACCCTGCTGCTGTGCTGCCTGAACAGATACAACCTGGTTGCCCAAATTTGATACATCAACAGACGACTGCTGGTCATCAACAGGCGGCTCTTGAACCATGTCTCCAGAGTCTCTGCTCCAACTATTCAACCGAACATCCTCGTCTGTCCGGTTGGACGAAGCACCTGAGCTCTGACTGGAATCGGCATTGATCGATTGATTGAAGCTATCATCAGAGACTGAGCTGGGTTTACTAACCGTTGCCTGACTGTTGCTGCTGACTGGCGGCTGACTGGACTGACCGACAGAGGATTGCTGCTGCTCTCCCAATGCATGGGGTCCACCTGCACTGCTGCTAGCATCAACACCACCACTGTCAGCATCTGATGGTGACAAGGCCGAGGCTGACTGCTGACTAGACTGCTGTTCTAGTCTCTGATCTGACTGGTTCTGTTGTGACTTGATCGACTGATCAATGTCTTGTGCAGATCTCTGATTTGACTGCTGATCCATCTGTTGCTGTGACCTCTGCCCTGTTTGCTGTTGGGACTGCTGGTCTAGGCTTGGGTCAGGATCTAGGTATGACTGCTGCTCCCACCACTGTTCTTCTGTCGTCTCCAGAGGGACTGCACCAGCAGCAGCTAAGCCAGCAGCGAACATGAACTGCTCCTGAATGCCTGATGGGTTGCCGGGCTGCTGCCTGGGCCCGGCACTCTGACCTGCAAGACAAGCAAGACAGCTGTGAGGGCTGGCAGCAGCAGCAGAAGAAGGAAAGGTGTGATATCACATGCCTGATGAGCTGCTGCCTGCTGTCCTGTAGGCAGTGCGTTGACCTGCAGAACGTACAGCATTGCCATGAGAAACACACTCCTGACATCAGCAGGAACATCAAAAACACTGATTTGGTGATCCCTGATGGGTTGTCCGGCTGGTGCCTGGAATCAAAACCCCGATCTGCAAGCCAGGTCATATGGCTGTGAACAGTACACAGCGTAATCTGGCATCGATACAGGAAGCAGAAAAGTAGGCAGCGACTTCCAGTGCTGAATGGATGCAGCGCTGGGGCCAAAGAACAGCAGTCCACTTTGTACACTGCGTGAATGGCTTGGTGCCGATTGTAGGGCATGCATGACATGCAACTGCTGTGTGATGGTTTCTGCTGCCAACAGCCTGAGTTCTCTCTACATTCCCATATATGGTTGTCATTGATACACAATCATTTGGAGAGACGCATGCAGTATCAAACATATGGTTGGTAAAAGATCACAGTGGACAGATAGCTGAATCCAAGTGTGCATGATGACACATCACAGTCACCAGAATGCAGCCAAAAAAGTTGATCATGACAGGTCAACCACCATGTGCATCCATGACAATAGTTCATTGCTGCCTTACCTGCCAGGCCTGGAGTTGGATCATTTTGACCAGATGTAGAGGCACTGCTGTTGCTGCTGTTCCTTTGCTGCAGCAACACCTGCACAGCAGCAGAACAACAACTCATGAGAAGAAAAAAATTCACAAGACAAAAGTATGAAAACTAGTAAAAAAAACCTTTGCGGCTTGCATGGGTGCCCCTGTGTTTCAGCGCTTTCAACTTGCTGATAGCACAAGCGCAGGCATAGAGCTCAAGGTGTTTAAATGGCTGACAGGACAGCTATCTTCACAAAAGCTTTGTCCAGCTGCCTGCCATCAGGATTGCCTAGCTACAAGAGCTACAATGTAGCAATAGCAGATCAGGCTATCAGCTAGAACTACCTGCACACGAGCTTATAACAAGGCTGTGCAATTGTGACCACAAAATACATACAACCATGAAGAATCTGGGAACAAACAAAGCAATGTACTGAAAAGTCCTTGGACATAATCAAACCTGGTAAAATCACATATATGTTGCGGTGACCACCTTCCTCACCCTTGGTGATACTGTACATGTAGGCTGTCAGCTCATCCCCCTTGAGCACCAGGAAATATTGCTGAGCTGTTCTTGCATGCAAGGCCAACCCTGTCATCTTCCTGACAGCACTGATGCTTGTCATCAAAGCCTGTTTCAAAGTAAGGCAGCTTACTTGCATCCGCTCATAAGCTGTTTCTTTGCCGTTCTCAGGAACCTGGATTGGCTCCTGTGGGTTCTCTGCAGACCTGGCCACAGCCTCTTCCACAGCTTTTGGCATTTGATCGAAAACGCCTGCTGCATTTGCAGGTGATGGGGAGAGTGATTGTGCGGCTGAAAGTTGAGCCACTTTCCCTGCTATGCTGTCAACCTGCTCTGTGAGGCGGCTCTGAAACACCTGCATGGCAGAGATTGACACTTCAGCTGCACCTTGATACGCAATGATTACCATTGGCTTTGTACTGCTGCCTTAAGTGCACTGCAAAAGCACAGCCGGCAAAGCAGCTGCAGGCATATCTTCTGTGGAGGCGTGAATGGGTGACTGGGACTTCTATTTTGCGCAGAGTTAGGAAAAAATTGAGAGACACAGCAGAAAAGCGTCTGACCTCCATGGCATCGAGGAGTGATTCTGTATTGACCAGAACGGCTTCCTGTTTGCTTGTTGCTGCCTCTTGATTGGAGCCTTGATCAAAAGGCAAACCCCCTTTGCTCAAGGCTGCCTGAAGGGCTGCCAGATCCCCTTGAATGGTCAGCTGAGTCTGCTGCAGCTCTGCACAGACACGGCATCATTCAGAGCTGGTATGTTAATTGCTGAACGCGTGGCAGGCTCAGATCTTTCCACCAAGACATGTCTTGACTGCTGACTAAGTCCTGTCTGAGTCTCATCTGAGTCCTCAATCCTGACTGAATCCTGCCTGAGTGTCCGAGTGCTAAGTCCTGAGTCATGCCTGAGTATTGTCCGAGTCCTGAGTCCCGTGAATGCTGACTTGTACAATCAAAAGGCAACTCTTGGCCAGCAGCCTGACACGTGCACCGTAATCAAGGTTCAAGCATGCTGTAGTACCTGTGCCTATGCAATGATGTACATACACAATTCCATGCAGCTAGCACCATGCCACTCTCGCGACTATACTACTGCACCAGCACTGGGTCCATTGCACGATGTTGACAGGCATGTGCCGCGACACAACACATATTCGGACTGCATGTTCAGCCTTGACCGCATTCATGTGCAGAACAACATGACAAACATCTCAGCCTTGTCAGTACCTGCCAAGGAGCTGTTGAGCTGCTGATCAGAGGCAGCTAATGGGACACTCACAGGCACAGCAGATGCCTTGTCCATCAGGTCGCGCAAGTCTGCCTGTGCCTGCGTGATGCTGCTGGCAGCTGAAGACGCTGAATCTACTTCTTCATAGGCGGACTGAAGCAGCGAGTGCACTGCATGCAGCGCTGACGAGGCATCCTGTGCTCTGCCTGCAGGAGTCGGTGCCTGCAGCTCCTGCATAGACGCCAGTTGGTGTAGGCGCGTTGGTTTGCATGGCTTTGTTGTCAGTTTGAAAACCAGGATGCAGGCACCTTGTCCCATCCAGCAATGCGTCATGTCATGAAGGAATCTGCACAATGAGCCACCAACTGCTGAGCTACCAACTGCTGAGGTAAACCTAAGACTCTTTGGAACAATGATGTGTTGTCTGATGTTAACAAGTTGAGATTCAACCACTACATTTGTAGTGCTCAGAACAAGCCTGTCTGGAGGGAACTGACTTGCGTTGCACGCACCTGATGCCTGTTGGCTAAGCCTGTGTTTCAATATACTATTGTTATCATTAACTGATGAGTTGCTAAGCATTGTACCATCTACGGATTTGCCAAACTTGGAGATGTTCATTTGAGCTGGTTTCCAGTGACCTGCAACAATCTGAAACAGGGTGTGACCATTCCATTCTTTCATGGGTACTGACCTGCAATTTGTGCTCTATCTGCGTCAGCTTTTGAACAAAAATCTCATCCACTGCTGGCAGAAAAGCCTGTGCAGTCCCAGCCTGTGCATAACAATGACAGCATTGTGCATCAGATATTGTGCTAGTTATACACATCTGTACCTACGTATCATGAGGATATGTATCCAGCAGCATGCATGATCCAGAACACATGAATGGCAGAGTCAGAGGGCTGTTGGGAATGGTTAAAAGCATGCTCTGTCATCAAATGTCGGGTTCCTAGATGACATGATGCTGACATGTAGCACCTGATCAGAAAATAGCTTGTACTGCAGAATTGCACATGCATCCTGCTGCACATGTCCCAACACAGCCCCATCAAAAGATATTAGTCACAACACGGCAGAGCAGATACAGTTACAGGGCTTCAGGCAAAGTACCTGAGCCGTTGCAATCTTCTGTGTAGCCTGAGACAGCTCTTCAGCCACAAGTTGTCTCAGCTGATCTTGAGTATCAGTGCTGAATGAGCCCACTTGCACTGCAGCTTGCCCATTGACAGAACCAGGTGACAGCCCTGGTTGCTGTGCCAACAGAGATGCTGTTGCTTGTGGCAGTGTGCTAGCCGACTGTGTGATGTGCTCAATGATGATCTTCTCAGCGTCCTGGAAGAAATTAAAAAAACACCTGAGGGCAGTTGTGAAGCACATTGTGTGAGCATGCAACTGGCAAACATGGTCTTGACGCGTCAGCAAAGTGATTAGCGAGTCTGTGCAATGCAAAGCTGCGCCCATTTGCATCACATACACAATGGGACAGCGAGGCAATGATCAATGCTTGATTGGAATCAGCAATGTCACAGAATTGAACTTTTGGCCACATCAGCTGTTGACTTCGGAGTTCACGCATGACAGGACACTTTATTGTAGAGGCTGTAAGGGTGTGGATAATCACATGAGCAATGGCAGATGAGCAAGAAACACAGATCCCAGAGCAATGGAACAAGCACTCAGAGAAGGCTTGAGACCTGTAGAGACTGGAGAGAATGATCAAAGGCAATCTGTAGGCTATTGTCAGAGGCCTCAAAAACCTGCTTCTGTGCGCTTTTTAGGTCAGCCAACTCACTTTCGACAGAGCGAAGTTTTGCATCAAGGCGCTGCAAAGCTGCCAACCCATTGGACTGAATCTGCAAGTCATGTTTTCTGTCCAGCCCCACTGACTTTGCGTTGTTCACCTTGTTGCAAATCTTGCCTGATCTCATGCAGATGGACACAGTGAGTCAGAAAAGACACAAGTGCAGTGACTCAGACAGTACGTGTGCACAGTGAGTCAGACAAGACACATGCGCAGTAACTCAGACGGTACACATTCACAGTGAGTCAGACAAGACACACGTGCAGTGGCTCAGATTGCACACATGCACAGTGAGTTTCCTGCTCCTTGTCCTCCTGATTCCCCACCAATAGACACAATGTATGTTCAAGCAGTGATGTAGATCATGCTGACATTTCAAGTAACATGTGGACATACTGATGCAGTGAAGTCCTTGAGCTGTGCCTGTGTCCTCTGAGCAACCTGGTCACTGCATGTGCTGACCTGCCGGGCAGCTTCCTGAGCATTCAACCCTGCTAGCATAGCAGGTATGATCACCAAAATGAGATCAGCTATGCTCAGATCAGTAAGCTACAGCCATGTTTGCACAACTTGATTGATGAACTGGAGAGCAAGCTGGACAGGATGAGCATGCTGATGCAAGACAAATTTGGTGCCAAAGAAGCTTGCCAAGCTGCAGAAATCTTAAATGCAAAAGCAGGCTGCAAAAGGAAACCTGATGCAAGAGCTCTCACCGGCAGTCAAGACAGAGCCTTCTAAGGCATTCAGCTTTGCCTCAATGCTCTTGACATGCTTTGTGATGACCTGCTGCTGCTGTGAATCCTTCTGCAGCTGCTGTAGAGCATGTGCAATGCTGTCTGAGGCTGCAGTAGGTGACATGCTCTGCACCTGCCATGTTTTAGCCGCCCTTGCAATTGCAGCCTACAAACATGAAAAGCAGTTTGTGACTGCCCACCAAACAATGGAAGGCGTAAAGTTGTATGCTCTTTGAACAGGAGTGACACTGTGAATTGCCCCCATTGACATTTGGACAGCATCTGCTGGCATCTAGTACACTGGGTCACAGACTGGCATGATAAATTGTCTGCAATGAGCAAGCTGATACATTGAGCTGCCTACCTCAGTTTGGAGATGTTCCTTTTGTCTGCCAGCATACCACGCTACAAGTGGTAACACAATGGGGATGCCCGCAAGCAAAGCTTCGGAAGTGACGATGAAGGCAAGCCCTCCAGCGATGGATCCTAAAGTGGCTGCTGCGTCTATTGCAGTCCACAGCCCCAGCTGCTGCGCTGACCTGACCGGCCAGTCCTGAGACCGACCACTGGCACGGCTGGCAATGGAAGAGGGTCCATTGCCCCGAGGCTGAAGTGCAATTTTGCGCCAGCGCGTGGCAAAACACCGAGCGGAATTCGGCCGCTTGCGCTGCTTTGCAGAGTGGACAGCATCTGCCGTGGCCTGATAAAAGCGACGAGTAGAGCAGACGAGCATGACTCACGGAGCGAGCTTTAACCCAATGTGCTGCTCGTGCACGGATGGTCACGATGTGCCTGCATCGTATCGTGCCCGAGCACGACCGGAGCAGCAATGCCTGCAGCAATGCGAAACGCTCACAACGTTTGTCTTCTTCACAACCAGCAGGTCAACATTGGTCAACGTTCGTCGGTGCGACTTGTGTGTGAACCTGGGTGTGAACGTCAGCGCGGACCTGGAGACAACGCAAGTTTATTGTCACGACAGCTCATCACTGGAGCATCTGCGTCCGCATCTTCAGGATACATTGTCGTCCGGTCGTTTGGACGCCCCACACAGCTTAGACCTAAATTGGCAGTGTTTATTCCTTCCGCAGTCCTCTGTATGACTGTCAGACCAAGACCGATCCCTCCAGCACATCCAAACTCGTGGTCAGCGTGGGATCGTGCAGTGTCCATTAAACTGTTCCATGCCTCATCTCGCACGATACCTCGAAAATACATGATGCTACTGGAACACAGCGGCAATGGACTAGTATGGCTGTTTGCAGCCCTCACGATATGGTTTATGCCCAGCATCACACCACAGCAGCGATGCGCCATTACCAATTTCCTGCTGGCGTTCGTCGTTGATCTGATCTTGGTGGGCTCCCTTAAGTCTCTTATTCGCAGACCCCGACCAATTTACAACAGCAGCGGAGATTTCATTCTTGTGGTTTCTGTGGATCAGTATTCATTCCCAAGCGGCCATGCTTCCAGGTGCAGCCTGATATCTGAATGTTAGCTAGCGATCCTGGTGAAAGCATAATACACATAATCTCTGATGTATGTTGGCAGCAAGTACCTTGCCAGCCTGACTAAAAGGCACAAACCTCCACAAACATCGAGGGAGCCATGTCTGCAGGGCGTTCTATGTCGCAGCTTTTGCATGCGTGTACTTCGTCCATTGGAGCTATCTGGTGTGCTTTATGGCAACCATATGGGGAGTGGTGACAGCTCTGTCCAGAGCTGCCATGGGCCGCCACTACGTTGGCGACATATGTGCTGGAATGCCACTTGGCATGTTGACAGTTGCACTCACCACAAAGGTAACAAGTGAGGCTGCTATGGTCCTGAAGGCGTACTGATGAGGCAGCACAGTCAGCATGCTGCTGGCTTATAATCTATATATTGATGATTACGCAGGGATGCTTCTCACTGGATAGCATGCTGGTAGATGCACAGCAGGCACAGCGGCTTTATGAGAATGTCAATGCCTGCTTTGCTTGGCCCAGACTGTCAAATGGCCTCACACATCTGGGATGATGGCAGAGTAGTCTTGGCCAAAGAGGGCAGCCAAGGTATCTTCGCCTGCTCTTGCTCTGCGTTCGGAAGCACAGTGTAAGATTGCGGCGGTGAGCTCACATGAGCTTTGAGCCTCATGCAATATCGCCACAGTCATTGCGCCAATGGTATTTATATTCACACAAATACAGCGCATACTTATACAGGGTCGTAAGTAGCAAAAGTGTGCGGGTCGGCCTTGCGCACCGCACATCAGGTCCTGCATCACCAGCAACCAGATTTGGGAGTGTGTTGAGTCGTGTTGCAGCAGTGCTGCTAGTAGGTCCCACGGTCTCACGAGGGGCTTATTGACCAATCAAACTTGCCCTTGTGCTGTGTGGGGTACCTCGAACACTTGGGCCGCATCTGTGACACACTCAGCACCTTGAGCTGTTGATTGTCCAGGTGAGTTGCCGTTGTACTTTGTGCTGTAGCATGCACAGCAAGCAACCCTGACTTTTGACGCAGCTGCTCCTTGCTGTCCTCGAGGTTGTCGGCAGGCAGCCCTGTTCTCGTTTCACAGTGCTAGTCACGACACTCCCATTGTGCTGTTTCCAGACAAGCCAGCTTCTGCAGGCCGGAAGTCGGCGGTGTGTAGGCCTTGGCCTGCACAGCGGAGCTGCAGATGGGAAGCTCAGGGGATGCTATCTCGAGTGAGCCTGCTCGGCAAGTCACTGCTGAAGACAATGCGGAGCGTGACAAACGCGAAGCGGAAAAGAATGCAACGAAAGCAAGCCTCAACCTGCAGGCAACAGCTGGACCAGCTGCTGTACCTACAGCTAGTAAGTTTTGGTTGACAACTGCTGCTCTTGCTTTGCTGTTTGCTAAGACAGACGCATACATGTTACAGCTGCAAAGACAGAATAGCACATGTAATCACAGAATTCGAGCAAGTCCTGCCCATGCAGCTGGAAAGGAGCCTCTAGAAACTGCCCAGGCAGAGGCAGGTCCAAAGAATTACCAGGCTCCAGCGTTTGATGCCCCTGATTCTGGAAATCCCAAGAAGATTACTCCTATTCTCGAGTCAGAGGCTGAGTTTGTTCGGTACAAGCGGCAGAGAACGGTATGAGTCATGCCTTGCTGCCTACTGCAAGCCACTTGTTGTCCGAGTTGAGTAGTCTGATCAAGTACACAGTCTGATCAAGTACAGAGTCTGTCTGCACATTCGACATGAACACTCACATACACACACACACACACACACACACACACACACACACACACACACACACACACACACACACACACACACACACACACACACACACACACACACACACAACATGTCATGCTATGCAGGTTAACTGGATGGGCATGTCCGTGTTTATTTTCTACATCTGTGCTCTTGGCTTCTACTTATGGATTCGTATTGCCAAGACTTTGGATCTTGGTCAGTACCTGGGATATGGTATCTTTGTGCTGTGTGTGGAGGTGATGGGAGCCACAACTGTCATTTTGTACGGCACCAACCTGCTGTGGAATCCAGTGAATGAGATTGTGCTGCAAGAGAGTGAAGATGGCATTGGTCCAGGCAAACTCAAGGTCAGAATTAGCTGTGATTCACTACAACAAAAGTCCTTTGTCTTTGGTTGTCACACACCTGAAGTTTAGTGACGCCCTGTCAGGCAACGCGCTCATGTCACAGCAAGCAAAGTGCTGTCGCTTTGATCTGTGACCTGGGCATCAGCCTCAACAAACATGTTCTTGTCTGGAACAATTGACCTGTGCGACATCTTTCCCTTCCCTGTTTCAATTGCACTGACAAGCTGCCCCGACACACACAGGTGAGGTTGCCATACCATGTGCGTGTGCTGGTGCCCTGTTACAAGGAGTCCCTTGAGATTCTGCGGCGCACCATCATGGCGGCCTATGACGCTCAGCTGCCCGAGGGGTGCTCCAGAACCATCTACCTGTGTGATGATGGCAAGGACCCCAAGAAGCGCAAGTGGGTGGACTCCCTGGCTGCGGATGTCGTATACGTCTCCGGGCGTAAGCGGCCAGCTGGTAAGCTCCAATCCTTCTTCTGTTCCTGATGCTGCTTGTGTACATGTTGTGGGCCATTGAAGACAAGACTGCTGGGATACAACTGATTAGCTGTGTATGAAGCCTTTTACATTGATCGCGGTGCAAGAGGCTACAAATGCAAGTGATTGATACCATGGCTGTTGACGTAGTGCAGACCTATGAGTGTGGGCAGACCCCTGCTTCACATCACCGCGCTGCATGCACAAGCTGCTTTAGCTTGTTTGCAGTCTGTCCGTGACTGTGATTTCCTCCTGCTGTCATAATCCTGGGATGCATGAGACCAGCTTGTTGAGTGTCGTGCAGCTTGTGCATGTTCTGACTGCTATGTAAGCTACTTGCACACTAGTCATTCAGTCTGATGATGTTCACTGCCTACAACAGTGGCTCATGTGACAGTGATGCTTGCTGTTTGGTGCAGGTGAGATGAATGGGAAGTCTGGTAACATCAACAATGTGTGCTCCCAGATGTACCCTCCAGGCACGCGGGTGCCCGGCTCAGAGCTTATCTGTGTCTTTGACGCTGACCAGGTCGCCTCCAAGGAGTTCTTCATGAAGACCATCCCCATGTTTGATGGCGGTAAGCTGTCTGTCTGCTCATTGTGCGCATCTTCCAGCATTGTTTGCCTTGCAACTCCTGATCCTGCGGTCTTTCTGCTGTCCTGCGGTTGATGTACGTGCATCCACACCTGTCTGTAGCTTGGCAGCCTTGTGTGGAACAGTGTGCAGCTGGTGCTCAGCCCTGGCTTTGACCATTTTCTGCATGTTGCCGCTGTTGTGGCCATGTATGTCACATCAAGTTCC
>JAABUP010002485.1_pt1 | contig 35507 bp, 44 predicted proteins | sample 5559201 | NCBI WGS metagenome assembly JAABUP01 (sample SAMN10711887, study PRJNA513373) | rock metagenome | isolation source: Antarctica rocks | place: Antarctica
CCAGACTGAGCCCAAGGGGTTAGTAGACATGCGCCGTCACGTCCTCAAGAGGGGCAACCAGTAACACTGTCACAGTCGAGGAGAAATGTAACCTTGATGATTTCTTCTTGAGAGCCAGGCAGTCTGATGTGGCTCCTGTCAAAGCCTTCACCCTCAGTGGTGCCACTCCACATGGCATACGCATTGCCGGGGCCCTGCTGCTCATGCACTGCTATCATGCTGGACCCCACGAAGAAGATGCACACATCTCTGTCTGTGCATGCGTCTGCAACAGCACGGGACACCTTTTGTCATGTCAAGAGGGTTTCACCATTTGAAGCCTGACCATGCATGCATCCCATGCCTCAATCCCAGAAGATAGATGCAATGCTCTATGTGTTTGCATATACTACAACACAAGCAAAGCCTCATGCCAGCTTGTCTACATTGTTGGTGCTCTGGTGTACATGCACAGCCATGCCTGAGATCACGTAACAAGATGCCATGTATCAGTGTTGGTTCATGGGTCTGCAACATGTGCCTATATTTGCTCAAACACATGGCCAGAGGTTGTACGATCACTACTTTTGCCCGTCTGCATCTGTCTTTTCAGAAGCTGAAAGAAGCTGCAGCCATGCAAGCACACAAACACATGCAGCAACATACAAGTACAACAGCCCTAAGCAACAGTAATTGTTGCAGCAGCATACATGGAAGAGCACCAGGAGCAGAAGCATGGAGTACCAAAGCTGACCAGGCATTAGGCAAGAGTAGAGCAAATGAGGGTCCAAGCATGTGGTAGGTCCAGTGAATGCAGCTGTTGCAGAAGGTCAGTGGTTCAGCTTACTGATGGCATCTTCTGAGTTAGGAGCATAGCCTGTGACGCGTGTTCCCTCATGCAGTTGAACATCCACACCATCCCCCAGGTATGCCTGAACAGCAACTTTCATCAGTTGCCTCTTGAGCCTATGGGGCATTTGCCTTTCCAGCCTTTCTGATCTGGTGTGCTTGAAGGGCAGCATGTCAAGATTGCCTTTTGAGCCGTGTCAGACACTTGTGTTTACGAGACTGTTTTCATGGTATGCTGAGATTTTGCCAAGCTGCACTGTTGAGGCCTGATGCACATTTTTGTCATGCGACCTGCTTGCTTGACAGCCTGCTATTGTTGCCATGGCAGTGTCATCATGCAATGCCAGACTTCTCAGAGCACTCGTATATAAACCATTGGGAGCAGCACAAGTGCTCAGCAAGACATCATTGCTCGCCTTGGCACAACCTACAGGACTTTTGTGCAACCATACAGCAGGCAGCAACAACATGTTGCACATATACATGTCTCCGGAACCTCTGATCACAGCAAGCATCACCGTAAAGTACTGCGATCATGAGCTGTAGCAAGCACGCTGTAAGTTGTGAGTCGGCCGCACCTTGATGGCTTCAAAGGGGGTGGTGACCGGCCCAGCAGGGGTGCCATAGTAGTTGCCTAGCAACATCTCTGGGGAGTTTGCAAAGGGCCCCAGAACTGACACCTGCACAGACATCTTGCCACTCACATGTGTGTTCTGTATACGATAGCATGGCAGCATGACAGAAGCAAGATGTGCAGCATGGGCAGCACTTGATGGCCATAGTCATTGCATCATCATATACTAAGACATCAAACAGTCATTGCAAGATGAGATGAGATGAGATGAGATGAGATGAGATGAGATGAGACGAGACGAGACGAGACGAGACGAGACGAGACGAGACGAGACGAGATGAGATGAGATGAGATGAGATGAGACGAGACGAGACGAGACAAGATGAAGTGAGGTGAGATAACTTTTGTTTGCTGGTGGTAACAATACCTTCTTGAGCTTGGAGGCATCCAGGGGCAGGCCCTTGGGGCTGCCATGGTGGGGCATTAGTTTCTTGTTCTTCAGCAGCACACTGCCTGCATGTTATACGGTTGTCGTGAAACGTGCAGCACACATCTGCTCGGTGTCAGGTTCAGGCACAATGCGTATGCATATAGTATCTTACTGGTGTGTACTGGTGAGAAGCTCAAGCAGCTGCACATCAACTCCTTTGACTGTGGCTTGGGAGCAGCTAGCTTAGGCAGCGTATTGATGATCTTGTAGCAGCTTGACTGCAGCAGTGAATCAGCTTAATTGCAGCTGGGACTCATGTGCATGTGCTAACTTGGGACAGCTGCCCTGTGCAGCTTGAGTGTGGCACAGATGAGTCAGCAATGCCTGCCTTCTCTGACAGCTTCCATGTCAGACTCAACACAGTATATCTCAACCAGCGTTGCTAGCTTTGCATAGCGGCTTCTTCAGCAGTTTCCCTGCAAAATGATGACTGATTCAATAATGCAGCTGCAGCATGGCGTAGCAAGGTGAGTCACCTTTTCTGACAGCTTCTATGGCAGCTTCAAGGTGGCGTTGGCTACCCACTACCTCCATGGGGATGGTGGACCAAGGCTGCTGCTCAGGAGGGTCAAACATGCCTAGCTGGAAGCGCTGAGTCAGCACACGCATGAGGGCCATGTCAATATCTATCTGCTCTATCAGCCCCTCATTGAGGCTGTCTCGCAGGTATGAGTAGTCTGCACATGCAGACCGGGTCAGCATACAACAGAAAATGTTTCAGTACATGCATGTCAGGTGCGCGCATCCTTCAGATGAAGCCACTGTCTCATCTAAACTAAATTGAGCAAACTATCACCAACTTGGCGCGATTGCTGGTGCGGGTGAATGAGGATCACATGCAAGGAACGCTAGCATCCTTCTGTATGGGCACTATAGTGTCTGTCAGTGCAGATGTTGAGCAGGTCAGCAACAAATCAAAGTTGGCCAAGTTCTTGCATCAGGCCTGATAGTGAGTCTGTATCCCCAGTGGTGTGCCCATATGCTTCATTGGTGGTGTGCCCACATGCTGCACCTTATCTTCACAGAGCAAAACGAGCAATAGCTTTTGCATGCACAGTTGAGCACCAACACATGCCACATATACAACATACCCCACAACCAGATGACACGTGTCAAAGCACCATGATGTTGACTAGAGGCTTCTGCATACATGCTTGTTTCAGCACATGTCAAGAAAGCAGACATAGAAGATATGGAGGAACAGAGGAGGAAAGAGAAAGGTGATGACTAGAGGCTTCTGTGTACATGCTTGTTTTGGCACATGTAAGAAGCAGACATAGAAGATATGGAGGAACAGAGGAGGAAAGAGAAAGGTGATGGGTACAAAGGCAAAGGTGATGGGAGGAAAGGCAAAGGTGATGCGAGGAACAGAGGAGGAAAGAGAAAGGTGATGAGAGCGTCACCAGCACAGGACATGTCGGTTCCAGCCTTCAGGGTGTCAGCTGCGCCCTCAGCCATGCTCCTGCAAGCCACACACGACCCCTCCTTGACTAACTGTGTCCTGGTATTTGCGCATTGACATCTGGGACCAAAGCCGTGTTGTGCAGCTTGGATGTGACACGTCAAATGGCTGCTGTCATAGGGGATTCATTTGTGGACTGTGTGATTGCTTCTTGTCACCTTATTGCTGTGGCCCAAGACACTCACACATCAGCCAATGCTGCTTGGGATTGCGGATGATGTCACAGGCAAAGTGCCTTGCTTGGGAAAGTCACTCTTCTTAAAGCTGTCTTCTGTCCTGCACATGTGCCCTCACCATACAAAGCAACAAAATACCAACTGGACATCAAACCCCCTTTGTCAAATGGCACAGCGGATGTGCAAATTCTGCACTGAACATTGAGTAGGCACAGCTGCTACAGGAGCAAGCCAGGAACCACAAACAACCTTACTTGGCAAACTTGTGGTTTCTGAAAACCCCCTCCACAGCCCCACAGTCTGATACGACCACCCCTGGGAAGGTCCAGTCTTGCCTCAGCTGCTTCTGCAGCAGATCTGGGCTGGCACATGTGGGGAAGCCATTCACGGCGTTGTAGGAGCACATCACGCTCTGTGCATGGCCTTCTGTCACACAAGCCTCAAAGGCAGGCAGGTACGTGTCAGCGGCATCCCTGCATACACATGCTGAAAGCTCCCCATAAATGTTTTTTTGAGAAATTTTCTGAATTCTTTTTGGTTTTTTTTCTTCCAGTTTTCTTATTTTAGATTTATAAATGAGTCAATGCAGCCTCCCAGCCTTTGTCTGTGGTTGCTGTTGACTTATATGTATACCCCAGCCTGCCTGCATTCACAGCAGATGGGCTACTGCCAAGCGTCAGGAAGACAACACTCGTGTGTTGGTCATGCCATGTGTGCAATGCAGACCCAAGCTGCCTGCTTCACAGCAGATGGACTACTGTCAAGCATCAGGAAGACAACACTCATCTGTGGGTCATGCCATGTGGGCAATGAAGGCTTGGCTGTTGCATGTGGAATGTTATTGGAGGACGCCAGCAGCAACTACTGCAGTCCTGCACTTGCAGATACTGTGCAGCCATTGTTTTGCAGGTGCTTGGAGTAAGTCTGCATCAAGCCAGAATGGTGAGCCACTTTTCATCTGAGCTGGTCTGATATGCTGCATGTTTGCAGAAGCTCATGCACAGCTTTGAAAGATACCAGGGCTAACAGTGCAATACTCACGTTGCGCTGCTGGCAACGTGAAGGTATGAGTGTAGACAACAGCCACAATGAGGGGAAGCCAGGTCACTTGCCTTTGACTAACTGAGGCATTGAAGGAAAGCCTGGAGTATCCATCCGCGTTCTCAAGTGAGTAGGCTGCAAAATGCTTGCAGGTGGCACCGACCTGCAGCAGCAGCCGACATCACGACAACTTCCAGACTGCTTGGACAATATACATTGGCCAGGCACATTTGCATCTGCATATACCCAAGGCCTTGCTGCAAGCGCTGTTGCACAGGTATGCTCTTGCTTGGTCAAAGGCTGCAAGGGCCATATGCCTTTTGGACATACACATTATGCTTAGCAAGCAAGTGCCTGCATGACTGACAAATGCCATGTGACAGACAGTTATCATATGAGAGAGAATTTCCCTGTGACAGATAATTGCCATAAGATAGACGATTGCCATGTGACAACTGCCATGTGACAATTGCCATGTGACAACTGCCATGGGACAGACAGTTGCCATGTGAAAATTGCCATGTGACAGCTGCCATGTGACAAACAAACGCCAGGTGCAGTTCTAGCAGAAGCCACTGACCTTGATGTAGGTTTTGTCACCTCCTTGGATTCCCTTGACAAAGCTGACACCCATACGAGAGGTGAGATGGGGGTCTTCCCCATAGGTCTCGCTGCCCCGCCCCCACCTGGGGTCTCTGAAGATGTTGATGTTGGGACCAAAGCAATTCAGACCTCTGCAGCATGAAGAAACGGCTTGGACAGAGAAGAAACAGAAAAGACTACGCCTTTTGGCGTCAGTTTAATGAGAAGGCAAGCATTATACTGGGCTGCCAGTAAGACACGGCTTACAGTACAATGTTGCAATTAGCACTGCTCCACTTGTATATCGTCAGAGCACAAATGCAACAGCAGTTTGATTTCAGGCTAATGTCGGCAGCAGTGCAATTTGTTTGTGTTGTCATAATGCTACAAGGATCTGAGACAAGTGATATGCAATCAATTGACTTTTTCTTGCCTCCCATTGGTGATGCCTGCTTTTGGAGAAAGCCCTACACTGGCATGCATGTACAGTGTGTTGCAGCAAGTACTTCACGACTGGCAATTGTGCTTTGACAATGTAGGACAGCTTGACAGGATGCAAAACGCACTGTGTCCATATTCGGTGTGTGACAATTTTGAGCATGTTGTCATGCTTGCATTGCTTGTCGTGTTCTCAGCAAGTGTTCCATCCATGTCATGCATATACAGCTTACACTGCCTGTCTCGCTGGCAACAGATCCTTAATTGAGGTGAGCATACGTCACAACACCCATAGGTCTTGTATTGCTTGTACTGCTTGCCCTTGGACATACAGATACATCACACTTGTCAGAGAAATGTATGTTTCACAGTGTAAATCTGGAGTCAATACCTGGAGACTAGCATCAGAAGTCTTGCTTAGGGAAGGTGTCTTGTGATCATTTGGATAATGTCTACATGAATTTGATGTAGCTCAGAACATCTTGATTGCAATCAGCGGGCAATGCAGTACCTGTGGGTCTTGTCCAGCCTGTACTGCTCATTGTTGATGGCACGCATCTCCTCGCTGATGATGCCTGCAACCTGCTCCATGAAGTCTGTGTCCCAAGTTGCTGCCAAACCAATTGGCTGAGGGAAAAAGGTGGCAGCCTTGGCGTTGTCCCAGGGCATCCACATGCCATGCAAGCACTCTGCGCACAAGCAACCTGGGCTGATGCTGTCATTCATGACAACAGGTGCAGTGGCAACATTGTGATGATGTGCAGCTGAGCTGATAGGGGAAGATGGTATAAACCTTGGCAATTTGTCCTGCAGTATTCATGTTGCGAGCAAGCTGCAGACACTCCAAAGAAGATGTGAGTTGTGGTGTTGCGTAGGATTTGTGTGCAGGACACATCATGTGCATCAGGCCACAGCATTGCCAAAGATGTGCTAACTCAGGTCAAACTCCGACTCACTGTATTCAGCAGCAAGCATCGCACCATTGACAGCTGTAAAGAATGGTGGTCATGGGTGATGGATGCATTGGCACCATGCATCTAGCATGTTCAGCAATGACAAGTGTGTTTCAGAAATAGGTGCTGCCTAGGCAGCTGCTATTTGTTACTGGGAATAAAACATTTAATATTCGGAATAAACCGAATTTGAGATGGTTGTCACGTCGACTTGCTTCTGCAAGACTAAAAGACCCAGCGAGACGATGTCCACAACGGCGCAGAGCTGGATATGGAGCGGCAGTCGGCGCGGTGTATTGCTTGGTGTGGGGGGGTTTATGCTGCTCGCTGGACTACCTCTATTGAACAAGACAATCTACCAGCGTGAGCAAAACGTAGCGAATATGCGGGACTCGGCTGCGGATGCAAAAGACGCCGCCAGAAATGCAAGACTGCGCGTTTGATGACAAGCTTTGTATACTACGGCAACGCTTGGCCTTAGATAGTCCAACACGTTTGACTGACGGTTTGCTAGAGGATCGGTGTTTCAGTATAGAGCAACAAACAGCAAAGGCTGGGGACATACAGATGCATACAATTTGACATCATTTTATGACAGTGACTGCAGAAATACTTTGCAAACAAATCATTGTGCTATCTCTGTGCTGTATTCTCAATGCAGGCTCAGACAATTGTGAGCTTCATCACACACATAGTGTACTGCATGCTTTTACAAGCACTTGTAATGGTGTAATGACTTCATGACATACAACGATTGATCTGGTTGATGGCCACACCCGTGCATTACTTATGATCATGGTCTGCATCATTTGAGTACAGCTGTTTGTGAACACAGAGAATCTCACCTGTCCACCAGTTGAACGCAGGGATGTCCAGATGATCTATAGCCGCAGAGTTGCTGCTGAGTTGGCTGATCTTCTCTTCTGTGGTCATGTTGCTCAACAGGGCCAAGACTCTCCTCTCTAGTGGCAGACTAACATCCTGCCAAGGTAGTCTTACAGGCTGCCTATCTGCATTATCATCCACAGCATCTGGTAAGCATCAGGGTTGTAAATATATAAACCAAATGAAGTATTGTGACAATGACATTAGACTGTGTGTGCTCGACAAAACAATTTGTCAGGTCCAGATGGCAACGCTTTTTGGCAACCGTTGTGAAGCCACAACAAGAAAACATGGACTGCATTTGACACGACCGACATGGACAATGCAAAAAATACACCACCTTCTGCCGCTGCTCTACTGGTCAAGCCGCTCACAAGCCCGCACAGGATCAGGCAGGACAGCTTGATCATAGCTGTATGCATGCTCTTAACGCCTGCGGTCCAGCTGCTTTGTTTTCCCGGAAGCTTCAATGGCTCCTGCTTCCAGATGTGCCGGAGGCCGAGCGGTAGCACAGCGAAAGTGCTCCTGATGCAAGCGCTTTCGCTGGGCAGTGCGTGTACAATGACGCTTGTGAGCGTTGACTGATCAGCCCATCAGGATATGTATGTTCCGGTCAACGTGCAAGGCATTGCTTGCAGCGCTTGCTTGTAGTTGAGCTAGGAAGGGCCCTTGTGCAAAAGTCCGTTGCAGTCGCTTCGCTGATGCTTCCGGTGCTGCACCAGCACTGCTTCACGCCGTTGCCCAGCACCTTTGGACTGAGCTGTGAAACAAGACTTGCAAGAAGCGCAGCAGTACAACGCCGTCCCGGGCGAGGTGCACTCACGTGCAGAGCTGGAAGCTCAAGCGTGCAAGTTACTTTGCAGACTCCGTCTGGTCAGCAAAAGACGATAAAAAAGGTGTTTGTTCATATGCATGCCGCATTACAGTCGGTGCACAAGCAGTCGCGAGAGGAGCTAGTGTGTGCGTACTTGATGTTTGAGTAAACTATTCCGTGTGTTCGCACACATCACCGTTCTCCTTCCTGCATGCAGGACTTCTTTAGCATAGGAACAGCAGGAGGATCTGACCTGCTACTGGAAACTCAGCAAGGTGCTCATATCCCGCAGCCTGCGCCGCTTGAGTAAACAACGCACATGCCGCTGCTTGCATGCAAGCTGATTCTTGACTTCCCACAGAAAACACATGTTGCACATTGAACAGTGCTAAAGCATGTTGCACATAGCATAAGCATGGCATACTGATCGGAGTGTGAAGTGCAGTTGCAGAGGAGCATGCCTGCATAGAAGTCAAATCTGGCCGGCTCTACTGCAGTGCATTGGTCGGGGACCCAGACAATTTCCTTGATGAGACGCGTACTTGGCTGAATGATAGCGAGCTGCGACCAGGTATCCCAGAATTGGATGAACACCGACATCTATGCCAGCAGCAGCTTGCAGGACCATTCAGCGCAACCTGTCCTGCTTGCAGGCTGCTCATACCTGCTGACACCAGGAGCAAAGCTAGCGTTTGGTATGTACCTGCAGCATTAAGCCTATTTCAGACTGTGTGCGAATTGTTTGTGCTCGTAGCTGATGTAGCTGCTTGTCCATACGCAGGAGATAAGTCAGAACAGTACGTAGTCAACTTTGAAGAGAAGTCTGGCCCAGACCCAATTGGCGACATGCTGATGAAGGTGTGCATTGCCTTGTACGCACCTGTTCAGTAACAAGCACATGTTCTCTGGCAGCTGGCAGAGCAGAGTCTGACCAGCGACAGCCAATACAGAAAACACACGTGTTGGCATGCAGGGAATGCTGAACAATGCTTCACCTGAAGTGCGCAAGCAGATGGGACAGGACAGCTGAAGCTCATGCGAAGCCTGCTTCCAACTCCATGTCGTACTTGCCTCAAGCACTTCCAGATCATCACTGGCTGACAAACATATCACACGGCATGCTAGTGATGAGCAGCAAACAGCTGAGCAATTGAGGGTAGGACCCTCAGGGTTCAGATGATAGGCTGCAGTTCAAACTCAAACAAAGATGAACTCTGCACAAAACCTCGAGTCGCACAGTTGCTTCTTACAAAGTTAAACAGCGTGAGACATAATTGTGCACTCAACAGGCACATCAAGGCACTGCACACACAAACCGTCTACATATGCCAACAATTGCCATACTCAAGCAGGTCCTGTCCATCTATATGTGGGCTGCACATGTGCTGTAAAGACACTGACAAGGCATTCGTTCTCTCACTGTTCATTCGTCCTCCTAATACTGAAGCTACCTAAGACCAGCTCGCTCAAATGCAACAGCCAAGCAGGCAACAGCTTACCAACACAATCCTGACCAAATAAAATGAAGAGCAATGGCTCAATCTATCATCACAGTCTTGAACAAAGGCTACACACAGCCCTGAAACCAGCTACACAATCTTGGCACTCCCTGGTGGTCATCAAATGGAACTGCATTGAAGTGCAAAGATGCTCACACAATAGATGCATACTTCGACAGGCTTTTGCTCATGTCCATTGAAAAATATGCTGTTGTGCAAGCTTGCCAGTTTGCAACTGGAGCGATGCATGCCAGTAGACACATGCCTTGGATGACTCTGCCTCACCAGCAGACGTATTCTGTTTGTGTCTGAAGACAGACAGTCAATGGATCTGAGCTATCACCAAAAGGCCCTTATGCAACACCAGCAGCTGTGCCTGGTGCTACAGTGCTGGTGCTTGCATCCATCGCTGTGTCGGTGTCCGTAGGCAGTTCAGTGAATCTGGATGGGGCTGCAGGCATGCGTTTGAGAAGGGCCAGGGCATCTTGACGTTGCAAATAGGCATTTATGTCCTCCACATCCAAGTCCAGAGCAGCCTACAAATACATGCACAGATTTGAAAGGCGTAGCTAAGCAGGAGTAAACTGGAAAGCGCTTTGAGCTGCATGTCGGATTGCCAGCAGGAGGTGATGCAGGTGTACATGAAGGAAGATCTTAGATACTCGCAGAGGCCGTGAACTGACACATTTTTTGTGCAAGCAACAACCTGACGACACAACTCCACGCTCAATGGGATTCAGCACAACCTGGCAGCATGCTCAAAGGAATGTCTTGCTTGGAGAGCTGCAAATGCATGATTCCTGTTTTGGCGCAAGCCCTGAGTGGCTGTGCTTGTGCAGAAGGGCATACAGAAGGGAGATGCTGATGGATGCAATTGATGCACCCCACTAACAAACACACAAACACATCTGATTGAGGTGGAACGCATGTGACAGGGCAAGCTGACCTCAAGCTCCCGTCTGGCCTGCTCCTTCTTGCCAAGGCGGTCCAGAGTGCGACCTAGCTCTACCCTGTGTATCAAGCAAGCAGGTGCCAAGGAAACAGCTGTCTGGTAGCTCTCGAGTGCGTCATGATGACTGCCTACAGCAACAGCACCCACATATGAGATCCATGTACATGAGCAACACACACCAAGTGTATGAGTGCCAGTGTGCTTACAAAGGGCTGCATGACAAACATGTGTAGTGCGTAGGCTCCATACTTTGCAGCAATGTTCGAAAGCATGCACAACCATTTTGAGCATTGCTTCATCGGAAAGATGTGTACAAGGCCTACACAAAGTTGCACATGCAAAGCTGCTGTCAGGCCCAAGATCTGCTCTCACCTGGAGCCAACGCAGTCCCATACATGACGCGAACCAGGGTACGCACCACCACATTCAGGTTGGCCATTTCGCTGTGCCACCGCCCCATCAAGTGGTGCGCAAGATCATTGCTGGGCTCTAGCGCAAGGGCTGTCACAGCCTCTGCTCGGGCATCGTGAGCCAGCCTCACCTTGGTCTTGTTGTCGCTGAGCAATGCTAGGCGGCCCATACTGGTACAGGCTGCAATATGCGGCAATGCCAGTGTGTCATCCAACTCAATGGCCTGCAATCAGGTGATCTGTATCAGATGATCTATATCAGCACAGGACAATGGTATGGATGAGCTCATGTGCTGAAGGCAATGTTACCTTGACTTGTGTTGGTTTCACAGGGCAGTGCTTGCATGTGGTCGGAGCAAAGATGAGCTTGCAGTGTTGATGATCAAAAGCTGAGAGCAAAACATGCTGCATGGACACTGCATACATGATGCCCGGGTGGAGTGGTGCCTGGCTGAACGCAGACCCTGAGCTGAGGTGGCATCACCTGCTTAGCATGCTCCAATGCTGTGATGTTGAAACGACGCCGGCTGTCATCACTCAGCTGCTCTTGGGCAGGGCTGACATCCAAGTACGTGCAGTCGGTCCACTGCTTGGACAGTATAGAGCGATAATGCGCGCTCTTGGGAAGCTGCCTGATCACTTCCTGCAAAAACAGACAAAGCAAGCGTCAGTTTTTCCCAGCATGTAGCAAGAAAGAAAAGCAAAAATCCCCATGAGCAACTGCAAAGTTTTCAAAATGAAGTGTATGGGGGTTTTGTAGTCCAGCATTTATCTGGCCGTTTGCAGCAGTGGATGCTCTTTGTATTGTGTCCATGTGGACAAGTGTTTTCACGTTGACAAGTGTTTTCATGTTGACAATGCATGCAGAGCAAGAATCAGGTGTGACATTGAGGAGAACCAGAAATGAATACCTCAAAGCACACAATTGCTTTGCGCATGTCCAGTGCATGTTCTGCTGCCAGGCCCTGCTCAATGATCTGCGTGCATGCCGCATCTGGACTACCAGGCCTGCATATCACAGCATGCCAGTCAGCACAATGATGACTGCACATCCCGTGAGAAATGTCACACACATTTTCACGTCTGGCGTGATGGTACAAGCTGTAGCTGTACCTGACAATGCCTGCAGCACGGGGCAAAGGCATTTGCCTCCATGGGAGTTTGAGGCCTTCATGCTCCCCTCGACGCTGCTTTGCTATACTTCGCTGAGTCTTCATGTGCAGGCCCACAGCAGCGCATCTGTTGATTAGCAGGGTGCTGAGCGTGAGCACAAAGCAATTGACCTGCATTGCAATTTGTCAGGCACTTTGGGGAAATGCAGCAGAAACAAGCAGGAGCCCTTTGACCCATGCCTGCATGCCAAAATTTTCAAACCATCTGAACACAAGATGCAGCCAGGGCAAGTGTAATCTGTGACTCATGAGCCTCTCAGACATATGGAGTGTCTTGAAGTACCTGATGTCTCAGTCCAAGAGCAGCTTGCACAGCTCTTTGATGCTGAGTAAGCAGGAACGCCGGGGGCCCAGAAGCTGAGGTGCTGGCGACCCTCAGCTGCTGGCGGGGGACGCGCTTAGCTGACATCCGTGGAGCTGCTACCTGGACCTTGCCGCTGTGCCAGACTGGCTGTTGAAGGTGCAAAGAATCCGTCATACTAGCCAAGACAAAGCTTCCATGCTTTTTTCTGCTTTGTGGAGCTTCAAGGCTGAACATGCCGTCGGATCCACTAATCGCGACAGCACGTCGCGGTCTACTGGTCTTTGCACCAGCCGTGTTAGCGTCGACTGGATCGATCGCGCCACAAGCTGCGCCTATTTGCCTTGGTGCCCGGACTCCAGATCGGAAAAGTAACAGGCGTGCAGCCAAAGCTGTTCGTTGATCACAGTGCAAATAGCGGGACCTGTCTCATACTTTCAAGTTGGGATGTGAACACGCAGCGCTTCAAACGGACTCGACTCTACAAGGTGCGAATTCGTGGTACAGCAGTGCTCACGTGCGAGCCAGACAGAGACTGAGTCAGAGGGCAGCTTGGACCAGGTGGACGGCAGTGAAGGGCTCATTCCCAAGGGCGACTAGAGCGGGTAGAAGGAATGAGAAGAAGTTCGTGGCGCATCAGCATGCTGACTGTAACTTGCAATTGCCAACACTTTCACTACTGCACTGCCTGTTTGCAATTCAAGCTGGCGTGGTCTTGGTCAGGTCTAACACAAGCTGATGCTATATAAGCAATTGCTGCAATTTCAAGGGCACTCTTCGTCACGAACAAGGCATGCAGCACCTTTCCTGACTCGTTGCATCCAGAAACATATCCCCAAGGATGGAGCCATCTGACGAGCAAAGGCACGCAGTGCATCTGTCTGTGCAAGATACAACACCTCAGCTGAAGCACTCACCATTAGTCTTAAAGTTTAAGACCAAGTAAGAGTGACAACAAGTTTTACCACTAATGTACCACTTTGGTACTAACAAAACAAGTTACTACTATAGAGCAAGAAAACAAGAAGTTCATTGAATAGAAGAGCATATGCATGATTTACTTGTACACATAAGATGTTGGAACAGACTGCACAGTACTATCCCAACAACCTACATGTATACAGTATCCTTTGCAGACCATAAATCTATACTCATGAAAGGACATGCGTTTGAGCTGTAACAGGAAACAGGCATCTGTTGCAAAGCAAAATGCAAACCGCCTTTGGCAAAAGCGTGCATCCTGCTTTGACACACTGACACTAGAAGAACAAAGCACAACACAAGCAGTGCTGCAGTACATGAAACAGTACCAAATATGAAAATCAAAGTTGCCAGATGGTAGCTAATGCTATTGTATGGACCAGTCCCAGCTTGTGTCAGGGCTAAACTTTGCATTGTCAGATGCGGTCCGTCTATACTGAAAAAGGTTGACCACATGCAGGTGATAAACACAGTACTTGTGACGCTCCAACCCATCGTGAAACACTCCAGACTCATGTATAGCCATACTGAAACTGGTGTCAGCATAAACGACTGCCTTTCCACGCAATCTGATGTTCCAATCTGTCTCATTGTACAGAGCCAGCGGATTGATGCCTGAGTTGGCAAGCCAGATGGCTGACTCTGGACCCTGGCATGTGCCACAGCGTATGTCATATCTGAGCAGAGTTGTGTGGCCCCCAGGCACAATGCAGCCCTCAGAAAACAACTCAGCCACACTTGAAGGTCCCGTGGTGGCCATGAACTCATCAATGTCCAATGAATTGATGTAGACATCTAACCCCCAATGGGCGAGAATGGCATGATTGTACTCCAGGGTCTTGGCCCTGTTCTTGTTCCATACTAGGCCATCAGGCATGTACCCTTGCACCTCAACATCCCATCGTATCAGACGCAAATTGCCTTGCAGTACCAGACTTTGGATGCTGGGATCGCTGGCTAGATGAGTGAGGAAAGGCTCTACTTCGTAATGCACTGTGCCAGCCAAGCCTAGCTTCACATGGTGATTCACATGGGCAATTAACATCCTGGTAGTCAGTGCTACTCTCTGTGAGTCTTCAACGCCAGTGTGAGAGTGTGGTATGACTGTGATCAGTACTGGAGTCTGACGCATAACTGGTGCATGGCAGCTGAAGATCCTTGGGGTGAAGATCACATGCTGCCTGAAGCCTCCAATGTGCAGCATGTAATGATTGGCCAGGTCACTGAATGGAAAGGTTGTCTCGAAGGTGAATGGTGCGCTGAAGCGGGTATATTCACGCTCTGTGCGCCAGTAGATATCCATTAAGTATTGCTGCTGAGGACTGGAAGTCAAGGCTGTCAGCTGCAACTCCAGGTCTACATGGCCGTGCGCTTTCTGCAGTGGGTGCACCTCTTGAAGCATGCCGTACCCTCGTATAGTGATGTCTGTCCTGCAGGCCAGGCGAACTGATAAGCTGCGCTGGCGAATACGTTGTTTAAACAGAAGCCCGGGGACTTATGAGTAGCCGCTTACCCGATGCACAAAGCGCGCACCCACAGATGAAGCGAGACCGGTGTTTGTATGGCCCCAAGAGAGGCAACTTCACCGATCTGCAACACTTGAAATTGTTCCTGCTGTTTGCCGAGCTTTTCTGTGGCGACACTGCCCGACAAGACATAATGAGCGATTCCGGTGTCCTCTGGCAACACAACTACATCTGTGCTGCCGCGATCACAAAAATCGTTCCGCAGCCCAGTGGCAAGTGGCGCAGTGATGTTCGCTAGAAACGCACTTTCGTATTTCTCGGATCTGCACAACTGCAGAGAGGCTGCTACAGTCGCCACGCAGCTGGCCCACACCAGCAGCGGTTGCAGCATCTCTCACAGCTCCATAGCAGGAGCTGCGCCACACAGCAACGGACTTGTTGATACAAAGGCGTACCTTTGTGACAAGGTTTGTTCTCGGAAGAAGCAGATGAGTAATGACTAATCCACAACTTTCATGGATATCAGCAGGTTCCAGGTTCACTGGCTCGAGGAAGCTTTGGATCCTGATTTGAAAAATTCAAGTTCAAGTTCTACTTGCATGATGCAACGCTGTGCGTCTCATGATCATGGCAACTTCAAGCACTGCCTGTCGACATGGAGGTGAGTGACTAAACAGGTCTTGATGTCGTGATATTGCATGACTGCTACAGAGTCACGATGAAAGCTTGTAAACGGAAGACTATAAACATGAGGGCTAGCCTCAGCACCTGTACAGTGGTGCACAGCAAAGCCTTATAGTCCGAAAACTTTGTTTGTCTGTGTACTGCAGGAGAAGGAAATGCACAGCGTCATGTTGATCTGCTAGCGCAGCCAACTGTTATACAAAGAAATAGCGATGGTGCAGCGGTGCGCTGAATGAGAAGCCACTGAGCTCACCGCGCCTCGAGGCTCACAACGTTTCCTTCTCCCAGGCATAACAAGATTGTGTGTGGCACAACTGAACACTCAGGCTGATAAATTTTGTGTCAAAAAGCTTACAAGTCTGCACACCGTATTTCAAACTGCGTGCAGGCCTGTGACTGACTCCTAGAAGCCAATGAGTGCAGCCTGTAAACATGACATGCCCTGCTGATCTGAGGTGCCTCTCCCTGTTTTTCTTAGTCTGCGTTGGTATAAAAGCTTATGTTACAAAGAATGCTAATCTGTAAAGGATACTGATCACAGAGTACATCGACGTTTGGAGTGCAGCATAAGGTAATGAACACTGCAAAACTGGTGGTAATTTTGGGCATGATTGATTGTCTGGGGCAGAATGATTGGTATGGTTGCCATAGACTAAAGGCCAGGCCGGAGCTGAAGCCTGTCAACACCTTTTAAGGGGGAACCATGCCCCTTTATGCAACGCTGACGACGCATGTGGTATGGCCTCAGCATCATCCTGCTGACTTCCGGAGCTCAGTCAGCACAAGAACGCAAGCCGCCCCAAACATCTTGCACAGCTGTTCCTGCTAGCCTGCCAGCATGTTAAGATCTAGATAGGTCACTTTGATGCCTTCCTGCTCTGCATGGCCCTGGCAAGCCTGCAAACTCATGTACACACTGTGAAAGCAACATAGTGCTGCAAAGTAAAAAACCTCAAGAGTCGTGGTCTGACATGTATCAGCACAGTACACGCGCTTGCGGTTGATCAGCGGAATTCATCGTAAAGACTTGCAGAACAGATTGTGTGAATGGCCAAATGTCTGACATGCAAGTTCACATGCATAGGACACACTGCATCTTGAGCTGTTCAAGCTTCAGCATGGCCAATCGGAATACAGCTATTCACTCAAGAGCACTTTGCTGAGCAACTGCAGGACCAAGCTGTATGACATCCACGCACCAAGTCAGAGAATGTGCTGTTTGTATCAGTGAAACATATCTGCTCCAGGCAACGGTGAAATCTGGGCCGCTTCAGGACTACTTCGAGATAATGGCTAAAATTGTAATTAGCCATCTGAGGGCAGCTAACGATGCTTACCTACAAAGCCAGAAGATTGTAGCAAGAGAGGTGCTCAGTTCATGACCATCAAAAAGAGTTGTGTGCTCACCTGTACAAGATGCTTGTTGTTCAACAGCACCGTCAAAATGCAGAAGGTGCTGAGCCTGTGGCAGGCGTGCAGCTTTATGGTTTTCAACTGATTCTTGGCTTTGAGGGCTAGGTGCTTCAGAGAGTAGTCGTCAAAGCGGCCAGCCTTGGTCTTGGGGATGTTGATATGCTGCCTGCAGCGTGCTCAGTGTCACAGATAGTCTAGCTAAGAACGTGCAGAGCAGTCAAACTCCGCCCATACCAGTTGGGATCGCTTTGGACAGCTTCGGACCAGGTTTTACAAACGGCTGAGACCCGACAAAGACCTACAGACGAGCCTTGCTGTTCAATGACGTGGGAAAAAATCAACTGCAGTACAGGGAGTGGCAGGGCTGCAACGCAGCAATCAAGCGGCATGACCAGACGAGAATGGACACAAAGCCTTCGACTATGCAGCGTTGAGCGTTATGCTTGCAGCTGCTCCGAAACCAGTGAACAGAATCCTCAGCTCACCATGAGCTTTAGCGCAATGTCAACAGTACGTTAAGGCCCTGCAAGTTGTCCAAGGTTCCTCATGTGTGAGGTGAGGTTCGAGCTGTGATGCATGTTGTGATACAGCAGCTGTTTTGCCAGGTTGCAATCTCATGACTCTGAAATGAGATGATGATGATTCAAGTGATAGATGGCCCGCCTGCATGAGATCCAATGCATGTCTAGAACAATGGTGTTGTCCACAGCAAGCACACAACAGCCTTACCTAGATAGCATTCAAACTGGCAAAGGCTTCTGCCCTGTAGGGCTTGATGGCAATACCCTCAGTCATTGCGGATCAATTTGACATAGATAGGAGCCCTGCGGCGGTTTCCCACAGATAAAATTCACCGCGTGTTAAATAGTCTTTGAAGTAAACGTTTTCGCACGTTTGCAGCTTACTACGCACTACACATGGCACTGCTACGCCAGACTCACCGATGCTTGCTGCATCAGCATCGTAACTTTTCAGCATCAGCGGTCTCGCAAACCTGGTTCGGCAATGTAGAGCAGGCTCCAAAAGACCCTATTCTGGGCATTACAGAAGCATTTCTGGCCGACGAAAATCCGAACAAGATGAACTTAGGAGTGGTATGGCTCACGCCGTGCATGCTGTTGACTATGACCTGACGATACTGAGTTGACCTACATCACAATGTGGCTGCAAACCGTATCACACCACTACTCGCAGGGTGCATATCGGGATGACAACGGCAAGCCAGTGGTGCTGGATGTTGTCAGGGAAGCAGAGCGCCGTGTTGGAGGCAGCCACTTCATGGAGTGAGACACAAGCCTCCTCACTCTTGCTTCACAACAGGCCACTTGCTGCACACCGGGCCAAAAACCTTGGCAACCTCAGTGCAACCACCAATGTTACTGCTTCCTGCATGTCAGAGCATGCATCTTGCAGCAATATAAGCATGGCTTAGACTCCTGCGAGTTGCTGGTCCAAGTCTGGCCTGTGTGAAACTGTGCTGTATGTGTGTAGCTTTGAATACATCATGAGCTGCTCCAGCTGATTGCCACAGCATTTGCTTGCAGGTATTTGCCCATAGGAGGCTTGAAGGACTTCAACCAGGTGTCCATCAAGCTGGCGTATGGCGACAACAATGACGCTGTTGCTGACAGCAGAGTAGCAGCAGTGCAGTCTTTGTCGGGCACAGGGTCTTGCCGGCTTATGGCAGAATTCATGAAGCGATGGATGCCAGGCTCCAAGGTGCATGTCACCTGTGTGCTGCCTGTTTGAGAGACAGATTTTGGCTGATCAGTCTTTGCCCCGTCACAGTCATACATGCACCGCACTGCACAACAAGATCTGAGTGGTTTTGACGTCAAAGGCCCTTGCAATCTGTTGTACGAACAGATTATATACACTCACAATATATCTGCATTGCTTGCATATCTTGATTGCAATTACGAACTGAAGCTGCTCTGCTGAGTGCCCCTGCTGGGCTCACTTGTGTTGCACTGACACGCTTGCCAGAAGCAGCTCTGCAGGCATGTACAGCAGAAATGCATTGCCATGTTCTTGCTTTGCCTTTTGCTTGTTGCTCTTTTGCAGAGTGACCTGTCTGCCTCATCTCTGTGCTTGAGGAGTTTACAAATGGCATCAAATAACTATTTTCAGACAAACTTCTGTGCTTTGTGTTCACAGTTGCCTATTCATGCATGTCCCAAACCTTGTCTGTTGAAGTGCAGATCCACATCACCAAGCCCACTTGGTCCAACCACCACAACATCTTCAAGGATGCAGGCGTGGACAAGAAGGAGTACAGCTACTACAAGCCCTCCACCAAGGGCCTAGACTTTGAAGGGCTCGTTTCAGACCTCAAGGTGCATCATTTCCTCATTCCTGCACTGGCTGTTGCCCACAAGCAAGTTGGGACTCACATGCCGAGTCTGTCAAGACCAATGACCAATTGATATGATGCCAATGGGCGACAGTTGCTCTCTATGAGCACAAGTACTACAGAACTCATTGCCTGAGACATTTCTCTGATGCAAGCAGTGTGCTGGTGGCACTGCTGAGTAGTGGTCTGTTTAAATGACTGGCTGACATGACAGCCTAAGCAAACGAGTTGCTTGTGTGTTGAAGCAGCACAGATGACAGCTCGCAGCTAAGCTTGAGCATCTGCTTGGAGGTGGCACTGCTGCAAAACCACGTGCACCCCTGCTTGCGCACACATGCAGGTGCACAGGCGTTGCACACACTTGCCTGTTGCCATCCAGCTATATTGTAGAGCCTATTGCAGCTTATTGCAGGCTGCCTCTCCCAAGGATGTGGTGCTTTTACATGCCTGTGCCCACAACCCAACTGGTGTGGACCCCACACCGGAGCAATGGAAGGAGATTAGCTCTGTCATGAAGGACAAGCAGCTTTTCCCCTTCTTTGACATGGCCTACCAGGTGTGCTCATATAAATTTTCTCTTTCAATGTTGCAATCTTCCCTTTCTTGAACGTGGCATACCAGGTGTGCTCAAAAAAATCCTGTGAAGAAAGAAAGGTTGCATTCAAGCACGCAGGGTGTATGGAAGTATGATAAGCTCAGTGCAGCACACAATTTTGTGGAGTCCTTGGCTTCTCATGCACAAGATCCAATACTGAGTATCATCTACCATGTGAGCTGCACAGCATGGTATCAACTGCATGTCAGCTAAGCCCAGCAGGAAGGCTGTGCAGGTGCAGCCATGCTAGCTGTACTGCTCTCCTGCATCTCTGATGTCAAATCCAAACCAGGCGAAATCCGGCTTGTGCCCCCCAACAATCCCCATGAACCCTTGGGATCGTCAGCAAGGCAGTGCAATGCAGGGCTTTGCCAGTGGAGACTGTGAGCGAGATGCACAGGCCATCAACATCTTCATGGAGGATGGCCATGCCATGGGTTGCAGCCAGTCCTATGCCAAAAACATGGGCCTGTACGGACAGCGCATTGGCTGTTTTAGCATTGTCACTGAGGACCCTAAAGAAGCTGTCAAAGTAGAGTCACAAATGAAGGTACACCTCTTCCTATATAGCACTCTGGAGTTTGCTTGTGTATGCTTCAGTTGTGTGGGCATTCGCGTCATAAGGTTTGACTGATAGGCTGTTCTAGCTTGAAAACTACATAACTGGTGTAGCTATAGGATCTCAACATGGCAGGCGTGTCTTTGTCCAGCTTGTTAGGTGTGGTTTATCTGAAATGGTGTAATCTTGCATTGGATTTGGTATGCGTAAGGCAAAACATAAGTGACATCTTATTGCATGCCAAGATGGCATCAAGTAGTCCTGAGTGGGGTGATGAGACAACCAAAGCAATCACCATCTTTCGCATGAGCTGCGGCTTTGATTCGACCCTTTGACGTATCCTGACCACTCAGGCAAGTGCACACATACTTGTTATCACATCTCATCACAACTCTGGCACTGTTTCCACAGACACTGTTTAGCATAGTATACAATATGTATAGCAGCCATAGCTGTACTTGCAGCCACTTGCACAGGTTCAAAAGTCTCTTGCTCAGCTCTGCAGCATCAACACTTGACTTGCACTGACCAGCTGCATTTGCCTCATGCCAGCGCCTGCAATAGCGTGTGGCTGCTTCTTGTCCCTTGGTTGAGCCATAAGGTGAAGGTCCTGTGTTTCTGCTGAGAGATGCTGCTGACGCAGGCCATTGCTCGCCCCATGTACTCCAACCCACCCCTACATGGACCCCTGCTTGTGTCCCAGATCCTCAAAGATCCCCAGCTCAAGCAGCAATGGTACAAGGTCAGTTACGATTCTTTGCCAAACGGCAGGTCACAGGCTGACTGCAGCAAAACGACGCTGTTCAATCTTGTAAGTAACTGACTGTCAGAAGGTCTTCATGGACTCCTTCCTAAGCTTGCATAGAGTTGTCTGAGGAAGGCACTCGAGCAAAAGAGCGAGTGGGTGGGTGGGTGCGTGCGTGAGTGAGTGAGTGAGTGAGTGAGTGAGTGAGTGAGTGAGTGAGTGAGTGAGTGAGTGAGTGAGTGAGTGAGTGAGTGAGTGAGTGGTTGGGTGGGTGGGTGAGTGAGTGAGTGAGTGGGTGGGTGGGTGGGGGATGTACCTAAAAGCAGTTGACAGCCTTCAGGCGTTTTGTTCAGCATGACAGTGCTTGTTGGTCATGGAGTGGCTGGTGATGTGTGCAGGAAGTGAAGGGCATGGCTGAGAGGATCATCACAGTCAGGCAGTCTCTGAAGGACAACCTGGAGTCTCTAGGAAGCCCACACAAGTGGGACCACATCACAGAGCAGATTGGCATGTTCTGCTTCTCTGGCATGACACCTGAGCAGGTAAAGCAATAAGCTGCTGACTGAGAGTCATGGTCTCTTGCATCGCTCTTGCAATGTTATCTTACATTGTCATCAGCTGGAGGGTCTGCAGCAACATTAGCAGCACCTGTTGCAGATCCGCGCCATGACAGCCGACCTTCTTGTTTGCTTCTGTGTGCTCTGCTTGCATATTCATGTGACAGCTACAACACAATGTATGGAGAGAACTCTGTTTTGCTGGACTGGTTGAGAAAACTGGTCAGGCATGTCATGTTTGTGCTGCATGATGATTACACATCAGACAGCTCCCAGTACAAATGCCTGACATAGAGCATAGGTACAGTGTCTCATTTTGTCTGGATCACTCGTAGTTATCTGTCACGGTGTCATCATGCTGGCGTTCTCGCTCGACAGGAAGTGTTGTGTTGTAGGTGGACAAGCTAGCACAGGATTACAGCATCTACATGACCCGTAATGGGCGTATCTCTATGGCTGGAGTCAACTCACAAAATGTCAAACCCTTGTCTGAAGCCATCCACAAAGTCACTACACAATGAGAAGGGGGATGCAGAAAACAAGTCCAACAAATGTGCCCCACACTGTTGCAGTCTCTGCTGGTGGCGCTGCATGTGACTATGCAGCAGGCTTAGCGTATGTGATACAGATGATTGCTTTGCAATGATTGCCTCGCTGAGATCAGGCTGATTATGTTTGTGGTGGTGTCGTTTTGCAATAGCTTATGTGTGCCACCCTGCAATGTTGTAGTGAAGTGTGTCAATTTCTGCGATGTGCTGGTGTATGATCAAATTTGATGTTCTCCAAATACAGACATTGTATGTTGTCATGTCAGTATAGCTGTTGTGCCTACTGAGGTCCCCAGCGTGTCACCCACAAGTGCAAAGGCAGTGTTACATGTGCTACAGCAGCTGGTATGTACACTGAGTTATACTACCAGGTCCAAGCATCCATCACAGCTAGCATCTTTTGCAAGAAGGCCGCAAATGCAGTTCAGTGGTGATGAGCCGCCAACACTTCGTATAGAATGTACGCCCCAGGCAAATGTCGAAATATGCTGAAGCAGCAACGAAAACGGTAAGTGGCGAAGGCGCAACCACAACGTCGGCATTAGAAGGTGTGAACAAATCGTGAAGCGGTATACAAGAAAGCCTAACACACTTGCTATAAGATGCCTGGAAATTCAGAGCAGCTTTTGCAAACAAAACAGCAAAGGAGATGTGGTCTGGCTTTGAGTGGAGCAAGCCAGGGATATCTGGCTTGCTCCGTGGGTTCAGACCGCCGGTTGTCAGTCCGGGATGCAGCAAGCTGCACCAGTTCAGTATGGGCAACGGAAGTAGGGAACATGACCACGTAGAGGCGCACACTCCAGGTTTATAATTGCCACAGGTCACAGTGAACTAGAAGCGAAATAGGTGCAGCGTGCCTATTTACACAACAGGCAAGCGACTATCCAAGTGGGAGGGTTGGTGGGCGCGGAGCTTGATGTTGATGGGCTGAGCTGGTGTGAAGTTAATGGCACAGCTGAGACTGCAGACTAGGCGGCGACTGTGTTGCACACCACCTCTAGAACCCTACAGAGGGTACAGAGGGATTCTAGCTTGTGCGACAAATGTGCGCTGTAAACGATTTCTCCCTCTCTCTTGATCGGACTGCAAACTGAAGTCACAAACCTCATTTACAATAAACTCATAAGTGCTACTGCAAGAATGTATGGTACATTTGGAAGTCTAGACAGACACATACAAGGTGTCAGTTGTTGGGGAAAGTGCTTTGGTAGTCATATGGTAGTGTCAGTCTCACAGACAGTGGCATACACATCCAAAAGGAAGCCCAGCACTGTCGTAACTGACTGTAAGTGTTATTAAGGAGTGAAAACCCAAAAGTTGTTGAGTCAAAAACAGCACCACACATACTTGAACAATTACTGTACATGAAACTTTAAATGCCATCAGGCGCTAACATGACTACATAGAGGTGATTCAGAATAGAGGAAAGGGCTCAAAACTCAAAGTGCTGACCTAAACCAACTTTTCAAACACCAACTACAGCTCTGCTTCTGGTACGTCGCAATGTGCTTGCAAGGCCAACAGCTTTTGCTGTAACATCATCTCGACTCCTCTTCTTGGGGTTTAACTTGGCAGCAACGGCTGCTTGACCAGTTTTGCTCTGAGGCAGCAAGCTGACAAGGGTCTGCTGAACTGTTTGTTGCTTGCTGTGCCTGATCTGGACTGGCTTTGGTACCTCTGCCTCAACCTGAACGCTGGCTGTCACACCTGCAGCCATGTTGCATGCATGATTGGAACAGTGATAATTATTTCCGGTGTTGCACACACAGATGATGCTCACAGTCAATTGTGGTAAGATCAACCACACTAATTGTGCATTTCAGGAAGGTGGTAATAGCTTGAAACGGGGGTTCGATCAAGCAAAGGATATGCAGATTGCAGCATATTGGCTTGCATGTGAGCAAACTTACCTGAAGTCTCAGCGTTGTTACTTTCTAGGACCGGGGGTTCAGCAGACTGGGCAGCAGTGCCAGGCTCAGCAGTGCATGTTGCTGCCTCTTGGTTCACTTCTTGGTTTGTGGCAGTTGCATCAGAAGCCTGCTGAGTCAGCACGAGATAGTGTGCCACAGATCTGTAGCCTGCAAGCCACAACAACATTGGAATCACAGCAGTGAAATACCATTTTGCCTTTGCTATGAGGCCAGGACAGACAGACTTACATGCCAAGTCAAACAATTAATCAGCTTCAGTTGCGAGACAGTCTCTTGCAGGCAGCCTGAATATTGGTGGCTGTGCACACCAGCCAATGCTTTATTTGGTGTTGATGACAGCAGCAGCAAGCATAGGAGCAAAAACAGTATGTACCTTCAGCAATGGCACGGCGGTACATAGAGCCAGTGGGAGCCCAACCCCGGCGGATGCGGTGGTTGCTGCAGTTGCACAGCCCTCTGCACACTGGGCAAGTCCACTCATCCTTCTCTGCTACCTCTAGGATGTTCTCACCATACCGCATGAATAAGCAGTCACCACACAGTACACCCTGCATAAGCACAAATTGGGTTCATCACATGCAGCGTAGCAGTTTCAGGTAAACCGCATTTGTTAAAAGGAGTGTAGTTTGAGGCAGCCGACATGTGTAAAAGGGGAGTGAAGGTAGGGAAGGCACAGCAAATTGGGTTGCAAGGGCACTGACCTGAAGACTATTGCAGCAGGAGCAGCTGGTGTGCTTTCCTAAAGTCTTCTGACGACACTGATGGCAGGTCATTCCATTGAGTTTGTCATACACACGCTTGCCAGTTGCATCTGTTCCATCAACAAACAGCTCCCTGCAGAACACATTCTCGTCAGCCAAACCCAAGCATTCACAAGCAAGGCTGATGCGCAGCTACAAAGTTAACAAAGCTTACCAAGGCTCCTTGTAATCACCCAGCAGGGCGATGTCTTCTTGGGTGTATTGCTCTTGTACTGAAGTGGCTGCAGGAACAGGACAAGTGAGAAACTTGAGCTGGCCATTGCCATTAGACTGCCAAGTTGAACATCGAAACCCCACCTCGGACCTCTCCAAGGAAAGGCTGCCGGCCCTTTCGGCTAACCACACGATCAGCCAAGTCCAGTGCTGACTCGTTGTAGTTGGGAGCAGGCTTGCCCTGCGCTCTTGTGGACCGGCGAGCAGGCATTGCAATCAGATCTGCGGATGCAGCGTTACGAGCGGCTACTACTCTTGGCTTGGCGGTTGCTCGACGCACTCTAGACGTCTCGACAAGGACCTGGGACATCTGCAACGGTCACTTGCTACGATCAGCACACGAGCTGCATGGCGTCAAGAACAGTCCCACAAGCACATGAAGTGTTCGCGACTTGAATTGTTGCGAGGAGCAATATCAATAGCTGTGAAAGACTGTCTGCGTTTGAACAAGCTATGGCTGGAGAAGGTAAGCCTTGACCCTTGACAGAGCTGCAGTGCACACCTTTTGCAAGCCTAGCTGCTCCATCCGCTTCCTGTTATCTGCAATCCTCTGCTGCCGAAGAACTTCATATTCACAGGTAGCCATTGCTCTGAGCAGGCACTCACGAGCTTTGCTTGCTCAGGTGAGCTGCTGATCGAAGGTGTCCAGTCAAGGATGTACGCTGCCGAATTATTGTGCAGTATCGAAGCAAGCTCAAGTGGCCTGGGCTTCCTTCGTGATCTGTGTTCGCGCTAGGTTGCACGGAAATGTCTGCAAACAGACTGTTGACTGCATAAGCCTGGGTTGGCTTTTTTGCTTTTGGCGCCAAAATAACTTGAATGGCCCCATGACTCATGTCGTGCTGTGTTCCGCCCCAGCATGCTTCTCCTATGGACACGATCGAGCGTGTCCTCCGAGATGGCTGTTCTTGCAGCACGGCTTGCAAAACGTGCGCGTTGCATTGCGCAATACACGGTTTAAGCAAAGTTACACATGCATGACGCGCAGATGCACTAGATTTGTCATTTGCGCCTATTGATCCTTGTGGAGGAGTTGGGCATCACCTCCGGAAGGCAGCCATTTGTATCGCGCAAACGTCTGTGGGTAGCAAGTGAGATCGTCCTGTTGATTGTCGTGTTAACGCATCGGGCGCGTCATCACACTCCACTATGGTCAAAGGCCACGAAAGAAAAAGCTATCAGCCGTCCAGCAGTGCCAAAGCGGCACAGCTTGTAGCAAGCAGCGGGCCCAAAGGCGGGTTTGGTTTTGGAGGGTACGAGTAGGAACATATGCTTGAACATTTGTCATGTCAGATGTTACCTTGGCCTCAGTCTAGCACAAGTGCTGCATATTGCTTTGCGCCTGCAGGTTCTCAGGCGCAACTCCTAATGCCAGTGCTGTTGCCAATAGTGCTCCAGCTGAAGCAGAGACAAGTGGCAATGCTGCTCCTGCTCCTGCGCTGACTGGTGAATTAGACAGTGAGATCAGTCAGCTGTTGAAAAGTCTTTCGAAAAGGGATGCCACCACAAAATTCAAGGCTTTACAGGCAAGATGTCATTTCTCAGCTCTCATCAGCTGGCTCTACCACCACAAAAGCGTCTGTCAAAGTGCAATCAGAGCATCGAATGTGGTCGATGCAGCGGTTGAAGGCTGTGATAGCAGACAAAGATTCACAGAGTGTGGCAGCCTGCCTGCCTCCCTGGGCCTATGTGTACAACAAGCTAGTCATGGACAATAACAGGTCTGATGATTTCTCTTATTGCATACAGTTGTACTCTTGCACGTGTGTGATCATGCACATCTGCATGTGTCTAAACCCATCATGCAACAGCCAAAAGCTATGACAGCAGGACAAGGCTATTCAGCAAAAGATAAGGTAGCATGCTGCTACTTCATGGTGTCATGCCTTAGCATACCCACTGCAGGCTTGTTGCTGGTCATGTGCTTTTTGCAAAGCAGCACATTCTTTACCGTTTAACGCCTTGGTCTCACAGCGAATGCGCTTCAGCTAGCTGACAGTACACTGTAGTGCCTTCATGCAGTCATGGCAACACAACACACAATATGTCCAGAACACATCTCTCATTCCTGAACCAGCGTCATGCTGCTGCCATGTGACAATGCACTGACAATCTGGTGGGCTTGAGCACTTCCCCCAGGCTTACACACACAGCGACAAGGCACCTGTTGTCATCCTCCTTTCATTCATCTGATGTAGGGCTGTCAGGTCTGAAGCTTCAGCTGTGCTTGGGGCAATGGCAAAAGCAGTGGGAAAGGGATTGGCGCCATATTTGAAGGCCCTTGCTGGCAGCTGGTGGCTGGCCCAGTTTGACTTGCACACAGAGGCTGCAGCTGCTGCACGAGATGCTTTCCAAATCGCCTTCAGTGGCGCAAAACAGAAAGAGGCTTTGCTCTTCACCAGAACAGAGGTGTGAAATTTGAAACCTAGATAGTCCCACTGCACTCCTGCAAGACATGGGACACTGTGCGCACATGCAAAGATTGCTGTCATGCCACTCATCGTATATGACTCAGAACATTCTCAATCCTTGCAGCCTCACTGAGCATACTTATGGTTAAGGCTGCTGTAGTGTATGATGCATACGCACTGCCAGTCTGCCTGCACTTGCATGCAGATCAGCTGGACATGCTGCAGCTTTTACATAGCATACGTACCACGTCATCAATAAACCAGCACGCTGTTCAAGTGGCTTCTGCTGATTCTACTGAGTGTCACAGCACTCTGCCATGCTGCGGGCTGTTGCAAGCACAACACTCACGCCTGTTCTTCAGGTGCTCATCTTCTTGCAAGAGAATCTAAAGGCCACTCCAGAGACACTTGGAGATCCCAGAAAAGAAAGCCCAGAGGAGCTAGCAGAAAGGCACGAGAGGGTGGTAGCTGCCTCCCTGCTTGCCTTGTCTTCTCTGTTGGACCTGCTGGTGTCCAAGCAGCAACATGACAATGTCACTGGTACGCTCTGGGGAATGCATAGCTTCACAAATTCTCTCGCATGTACAGTATGGTAACAGGCTTGGCCTGACCAGTGTGTCAGGTCATGGCTGCTTGGCATATGGTACATGTTGCTGTTGCTCGCATATGGCATCTTCTTTGCATTTGAAGCTGTCAGTGCTCAGCCTAGCACCAGTTCTGCAGCATAGCCCAGCTTTCAACAGACATGTCTCTTTCATAACAAGTAGGATTGTACTGGTAGAGCACATCGGCAAAGGCATACTCTGTCCATGCCAGGCTGTGCATATGCATCCCTTTTGTCATGCAAGATTCACTGCATGTTACGGTATGCAAGCTGCAATCTGTGCGTTCGGAGGTATAGCAGTGAACCAGAGAGCATCCCTGCAGAACGCGATGCACAATCAGAGGTGGTGGTCCAGCTTGAGTCTTTGCTCAGCACTCAGGGGTTCTTCAAGCGAGTTCTGAGCTCAAAAAGCACACATGTGCGCACAGCGGCCTACACCCTCATGGCACATCTTTGCTACAGGTACATGATCTGCATCTGTCTGTACAACGTGCCTTGCCCAACACAAATGTATGTATGCCAGTCAGTGTCCATGTACATCATTATGTGAGTTGAACATCTCGTGTACATGTAAAGCGTGTCTCATGTACACCAAACTACAATAGCACATATGCATATGCATGCATTTGTCTGTATATACGTATATATATCTATACATAGGTATATCTATATTTAGGGCTGCAGCGCACATAGCTGGCAGAAACTTTGACCTCAAACATGCAGATATGAGACTGGGCTCTTCTGCATGGACTGGATAGTGTTGACAAAAGTCACATATATCGCGATGGCATCAATGCGTAATGCGTCCACTGTATGAAAGCGCTCAAGAATACGCACTTTGTGTGCAATGCACAGGGCGCCACAACTATTGGAGAAGCACATGCAGGCTGCTGCAGCTCTGGCGTCAGGGGCTTTCCAGGAGCAGCATGCCGGGGCCCACCCCAACATGTGGGAGATGGTTCTGGCCTTTGTCAAGGCGTACCCATCTGCCTGGCATGCTGTGGACATGCGCAAGGCTGTGCTGCCCAGACTGCTTGCCTTCCTCAGGTCTCACACCACTGTCTGTACTCATACTGTCTGCCTTCCATGTGGAACTGTCCTCATAGTGAGTTACAGTGTCTGGATTTATTGCTGCCCTGACTACTAGCCTTTTCAGGTCTGACACCACGGGCTGTTCTCATACTGTCTGCCTGGCACGTGGGCTCATCCCCATGTTGAGTTACAGTGTTTAGATTTCTGTGCTGCCTAGACTGCTAGCCTTGATTGCCTCGCACCATTGGCTGTATGTCTCGTGTCTGCCTTGCAAGCAAAGCTGCCCCCATATTCAGGGCTTGGTGTTTGAAGTGTCTACTGCCTAGATTGCAAGCCTTGATCTGGTGTCAAAGCATTGGCTGTATGTGTAGTGTGTACCTTGCAAGCAAATTTGGGTGCATGTACAGTGTTTGTGTTACAAGGAAACCTGTCCCCTACACAGACTTGTACAACATGGCACCACCATTCAGCTGGTCTTGCATGCTCCGTGTTCTGCTGCTCACAGTAGGAGCTGTTTGAGGTGCATTGAAGACTGCATTGTGTTAACGCTCGACACTGACGTCATTGACTCCTCAACGGAAGCACTAGATCTGAGCGCCAGATAGTCCTGAACTGCCTAAACATCATGAAACTGCTTGAAAATCTGAGGTATTTCCTGGACAATTTACTTTTATCTAGCAGTTGAATTTCAGCTTGTGTGCTCATGAATGGGCTGTACCAATCTAACACATTCTCATTCTCACGATGAATTATCTGACTGGATGCAGATCTGGCTGTTATGGTTCAGGATCCTCCTCATATCCAGCCCTACTTCCCTTTCTACACCTTCTGCCAAAGGTATGCATGACCGGTCTGAGGCATTGGCAATTGTGCTGTCCTGCACTTCGCCTAAGCCAATCTGCACTCTAGGACATCAAGTTTATTTGTGATCAGCCAAGTGCACAAGGCCCCAATGATTGCTGGCATAAATCAATACAATCTGCCAAGGCTAAAGGCGTACCCCGTGAGGGGGCATTGGCTCTTGTGATGTACTTTTAGGAGAGGACAACATCCTCTGTCTGTGCATGCCTGCTCAATGCAAGCAATGCATGATCTTTTGATGCCTGTTCAATGTGTTTTGCTTCACGTCATGATAGCAAGCATTGTGATGCCCACTGACTGTCACGTGTACACAGGGTTTACTTGGGCCAGACCCTAAGGTAGCAAATGATCTTCTAGAGGCTGTATGGAGTGGCTGTGCATCCCAGCCGCCAGGCAAAGGCAGACAGGCACCTGCAGCTGCTTTCACAGAGTGCCTTTGCTGGCTCCTCACACAGGTCAGCAGTCGCTGACTGCAACAACTGTCCAGTTGATTGGTATAGTAATCTATTGGTCAGTGTCTGTTTTCAAGTGTCTGAACGCTCAACTTCTGCAGTTCAGGTATCCAGGGTGCTTTTTGAAGTTAGTGTTCCTTCACCAGTACAATCCTGAGGAAACTATGTCCACCAGTCACTGACGATCATTTTGCATTGGTTTCACATTTCCGTATCCTTTGCAATCCTCTCATTTGAACCAGTCAGGACCTTCAAGAAGTGTTACTTATGTAGGCAGCCAACTTAGCAGGAGGGCAGACCGGTGCAGAGGGCTATGCCACAGCAGTGCTACAGGGCCCTCTATGCTCACTGGTTGTGCCCTCTGCCCTACAAGGCAATGTTGGCATGAGCAACACAGCTGTGGGCGTTGTCACTGACACTGTGCGGCAGACAAGAGGTGTGTCAGGTTTGCTGCCTCTACTCAAATGTCATAATGGGTAGCTGTGTGTTTTATGATAGATCCCAGTGCGGGACATCAAAGTAAAAGTGATGCTGCTGCTTTGTGCTTGCTCATCATTTGCTCTCCATGAGGTGGTATAACATACAGTGTCCTGACAACAGCGTGAGTCGTTGAAACTTTTGAGCATGCCTTTGCATTGTGAAGGATCACACAGTGCACAGACATGCTGCATTGACCAATTTTCACACCCACAGCTCAAGCTGACGAGCTCATGTGCAGGAGATTTGTCGCTACTAGTGCTGAGTCAGCTCGGCACAGCGGTAACTGGGGTTCTCACATCCTTGCTTTGCAATCCTTCTTCCTCAGCAGCAGCAACCTCTTTCAGCAGGATTGGCAGCCTTTTGGAAGCCCTTCAAGCTGTGGCAGACCAGAAAGCGTTGACCGAGCATGTGGCAGGGCCAGTTGCAGCAGCCCTGGTGGGACCTGTGCAGCAGGGCAGTGCCCCGCCTGAGGCTGCCAGTCTCCTGGCCAGGGTAGTTAAGCAGTTTGGCGCTGAGGTGCTGACAGCTGCCCCTGCTGCTGCTCTGCCAGGTGGTGGACGCATAACAGGTACCCTGCATATATCCCATGTGCATGTCCTGCCTATGTCTATCATGACATGCTCTGTCCTGTTAGGTGTTCTGGGTGCTGTGGAATGCATTGTCTGTACCTGTGCAAGATTGTACCTAGATCCATTCATCTTCATCAGCTGGACCACTAGCTGAGCGGGCCAAAACTGTTATGACCCCATGGCGTTCGACTCACGGCACAAGGTCGTATTACCACTTACCGTTTCCGATGTATATAACAAGTTCTCCTCGTTGGAAGGCGTGGCGCGCTTCGCGCGCCTCTCCTCGATGTGCCACTCCTTTGAAATACTGAGCACTGATCAGATCGTTATGCACAACATCAACGAGCTTGCGGGGCAAAGCCTTGACGATCTGGCCGCTGTCCGTCCTGCTTACGATATGATGGAGCCGAGTCAGTTATCAACGTCAGGGGAAGCTTGCACCCGTATACACTTCAAGCTGGTCGAACGCGTACCCCTGCTATTTGGACTGTTCAAAACCGACGTTGTAATCTTTGGAACCCAGATCATGAGCCAGTCGCTCAATTTGCATATCTACGAAAGCAACGCCAATCAAGGCCTAGTCAAGATATACAAACTCAGGCGTTTTATTGAAGTAGAAGAGCAAGCAACCAATATTGAAGAGCTAATTGTGGGGGAGACAAAATGGCTTTTGCGGCGCTACACTCAGGCCTCCTGCAGAAAGGGTCACCAGGAGCACATGCAACGTTACAGAACTTGCTTTTGACAGAAGCTGCAGTTTTCTAAGTACTTAAAAAATGCTCTTGTGTGGCGTGTTTATGCCAATTTGGCAATGGTTTATGCCAATTTGGCAATGGTTAAAACACTGGCGCTTTGCCCCTCACAGTTGCTGAGGCAATGTCAACCAGTGTGTTGCTTGAGGGTGCCATCTCCACCTTGGTGACGAGCCTTGCCAGCCTGAGCCCTATGTTAGACAGTCTTTGTAACAAGATATACTCGTTGGCGCTGTCTGCTCAACACCGCGTAGACCAAGCCACACTGTAGATGCAGCTCTCACGTTGGACTTGCCAAGCAACACCCAATTCTGTAGGCACATCTGCCTGCTTCTCCTTGCACATCAACTCTCTGCTGCTTAATTGACTCGGCACTGCACCACCTGGTCAAGCTGTAACACTAGCATTGCTCTTGTCACAAACAGTTGGAGTCAGTTGAATTTGATGCTGTCTGTCTACATTGCTGTCTGTCTGCATCATGTGCTGCACATGTTGCTATTTGCCCTAACTAAACCCAAGTGTGATGATGCAGGGGGGGCAGATGGGCATGCCCTGTCTGTGCAGGCCATCATCAACAGTGCCCTAGCAGGACCCCAGCAAGGCCCAGCAGCCCAAGCCACTGCAGACCTCCTGCTCTCCTGCCTTCAGGGCAAACCCTCCCCAGCAGAAGAGTTTGCTCACACCCTGCATCACATTCTGAGCCTCCCTCAAGAAGGACACGAGTCAGAGCCTGCATCAGCAGAAGATGATGTTGCCATCATCACCGGCAAGTTTCATGATGTGCCAAAGGGTTCATCAGAACCAGGTGCTGCACTTACAGTTCTTCTGGTCAAGCGACTGCTGCAGACTGTGCTGCAACAGCCAAGCAGTGTCCTGCAGTGGCGGTCGCCTACACTAGATGCGGTAGCAACCCAGTTGGCAGATTTTGGAAGCACCACACCTTCTCAGAACGGTTCCACAGGGGTTACTGAAGATGATGTGAGTAGTGAAGCTGCAGCACTGGATCCAGCAGCTCAGGAAGAAGCTGCCGAGGCAGCTGATTTGGCAGCCAGTGTGGCAGCTGCTCCACTGGATGCATCTGAGCGTACTGATGCTGCTCAAGAAACTGCCGATGGCGGCATCAGCAAAGATGCTTTGCAAAGAGATCTGGGTAGTACTGAGGCTATGACAGAAGCAGACAGCAGCTATGCAGAGCTGCTCGGACTTTTGGTCTCTGGAAAGGGAAATGCATCTCTGCTATCTGACCAAGCAGCGCTACAAGTCTTCTCCCATTTGAAGTCAGCCCTTGCTCCAGAGCAAAGCGTGCAAGGTATGACCCTCCTCAGCTACACCTTTGGCAGCGACGCACGCCACTTTGCCTGTTGTAGATACCATCAGACCTCCTCTGGATGCAGTCAGGCACAGACATAGACAAGCTCTGACTGTCCTGATTAGCCAATCCATGTGTCATTGCAATTCCAGCAAAGCAGCTTTGGCAAGCCCTGCTATGTTCCCAAAACTCTGGCATGAGATTCGATCATGCTGACGTTCATGAGCCTTGATGATTTCACTTATTCCATCAAGGCTCAAGTGCACACCATAATAATAATAATAACAATGGACAGGTGTTCCAGCTAATTGTTGCCAGATACCTACTAGGTGCGCCTTAACCCTAGTCCTGTGAGCCAACAGTGCACACCATGAGGCAGACATTGAGCAACTCGTCTGTGCAATGTGCAGGGTCAGCATGCCTGCAAGCTCTGCATGTGTTACAAACATGCCTGTACTCTGAGGCAGTGTCTGCCATGAGCACTCTGCATCAGATGCGAGACCAGGTCTTAGCTCTGGTGTTCCAACTTTCTTGGCCTGCCAAAAGGACCATCAAGCTGGCAGATAGCTATGTCAGGCTGAGCAGCAGCCATGGTGCCAGCGATGACAGCAGCGATGAGTCAAGTGATGCAGAGGCTGAACCAGATGCTGATGGTGTTGCTGCCATAGACGGGAGCAATCATGGACCGGTGTGTTGCGAGCTTGACTCCTGTCTTGCATATCACGCCATGATTCAAGCATATGCCATGCGTGTATGCCATGCGTTGTCTTCTTGTCCTGTCTGAGCTCCTCCAAACCAACATCTGCACTGCTACATTCTCTGAGGACCATGGCATCGGCACTCCCAAATTGTGTTTGCATGTCACTCCTGTGCGCTTGTCATTGTGGGCACCTCAGACTCCTGCTTGTCCACACTTATTTGCAATTGTGTAGTGAGTGTGAGATCAGCAATTGCGCCCACAAGTTATCTGTCCATACATATCTGCAGTATGTGTGAGTAGTCGGCAAGAGATCAGCAATTGTGCTCACAAGCTATCTGTCCATACATATCTGCAATTGTGCCAGGAGTGTGCACATTCGGCAAGAGATCAGAAATTGTGCCCACAATGTATCTGTGAAGAACTGTGCATGTTTTGCTAGGTTGCACAAGCAGCACTCCAAGTGTGGGCCAAGGGGTCTCGTGCAGCAGAAGTTCTGCTTGATACATCAGTCCAGGAAAGGACACATTTGGAGGCAGCTTTGAAGGATGTTTTACTGCCACATCTGAGCAAAATGAGTGCTGAAGCTTTCCAGGTGAGGCTGCTGTTGTGCCAGCACTAGGTAACAAGTCTGTTTATGTTCAGAAATGTATTGTCAGGATCATCAAGGTTTGGCAAGTGCATTGGCAGCACAATTCTAATACCACTTACCAGCCATGTTGTAGTCAATGTTTCTGCTAGCACAACCTGATTTCAGCCTTGTCAGAAGGCTTTGACATCATTGAATGAGTCTTGCCTTGCATGGCAGTGGGCCCCTGTGCCATCGTCATTGCACCTGCCCAAGGACATTGTATCAGGCTGTGACTCAGCTTCTGCCCTCACCCCTGCTTGTACCCTCAGCCCTGCTTGCACCCCTGCTGGTACCCTCACCACCGCTTGTACTCTCACCCCGACTTG
>JAABUP010002486.1_pt1 | contig 35463 bp, 51 predicted proteins | sample 5559201 | NCBI WGS metagenome assembly JAABUP01 (sample SAMN10711887, study PRJNA513373) | rock metagenome | isolation source: Antarctica rocks | place: Antarctica
GAGGTGGCTGAAAGCTGACAGGCCCAGTGGCTAGGTGCAGCGTCTCTGTGCTGCTTGGGGTCACATGTACATGATGTACAAGCACATCCTTCATGTGCGGCTTGGTGGAGTGAGGACTGGTGCCTGGCACAGAATGCCATGCAGCAGCCAGTCCAGCATGGCCCGCACTCACTGTCCGACAAGCCCGCGGCTGACTGGCTAGGCTGTGAGAGCTAAGGCTGGCCTGCTTCTCAAGAGCAGCTGGGACTCTCTTGCTGCGCTGCTGCACCTCCCAGCCATCATCAGTCTGCTGGGACGTCATGCTGCCAGGTGTCCCAGGCTCTGTGGGGCTTCTGCTACCACTGGAGGTATGCGTACTGGTACTAGCAGACTGGCTTGAGCTGCTGCTACTGCTAGACAGGCAAGAAAGGCCTGAGGGGAGACTGACAGGTGAGTGTACAGTGTGGCTATGTGGTGATGACAAACCCCTGACTGCAGCAGTGCTAGGCTTGCTTGTCTGTGCAGCTGAAGGCTGCTTGCTGTGCTTGGCATCGCATGGTTTGCAGCCAGCACAGCAAGCCTTGCCTCTACTGCTGACCCGCTGAGGACCTTGCAGGATTGCACACTGGGTGCACGCAGATTCAGGAGAGGTCACAACCCTCTGACTGTCGCTGGCGTCTGAAGGAGAGTCTACAGATTCAGCCTTGTCTGAGCTCTTGAGAGCTGCCTTCTTCTTCTTCCTGGCTGTCTTCTTGCTCTCCTGTTGCTTCTGCTCCTCCTCCAGGGCCTCAAGCAGCTCAGCCTGTGTTGAAAAGAAAAAAGGTATAAAGAATGCGCTGGAGCATGAGAAGAGCAGCAAAATATTCACACAAAGCAGAGCAAGATCACAGATCTTGAGCAGAAATATCAAGAGTTGTGCTATACACAGCTGCAGCACTTGCACACAGGATGCATAATAAGGCTGTCAGCACTTCATGGACAGTGGCATGTGATCTGACCCAAACTAGTTGCGCATCAGGATTTATGACCAGGAAGTTGGAGAATCACCTCAGCTTGCTTAGCTCGCAGCTCCTTGAATGCATTAAGAAGCTGCTCCTCCATCATTTGTAGTGCTAGGTGTACAAACAAGAGAAGAGCATTATGCCCAGCAGTCTGCTCTCTGAAAGCCACCTCCACCTGGGACTTGAAGATCAGCACCACACTGTCTATGAGAGCCTCCCGTGCCAGCTCAGGAGTTTCAGCATGCCTGATCCTCTCTGGGTTGTCATAGCCATCCTCTGCATCTGGCTCCACTGCCTGGTGCCAGCAACGCATGACTTCAGTCAAATCTGCTGCTGACAGCTTACAAAAAAGTGAGTGCATGCTGACATGTCTGGGATGAGCAGCTTACATTGCACTCCTCCACCTCTTCTGCTTGCTCAAAAAACTCTGTTGTTGCCTTGCCATCCACACAGACAAGGCCTTCCACAACACTCAGGCTGTGTCCAGCGCATATTTCCAGTGTGGCAGGCTGCTCTCCAGCTTTCTGATCGCGTGCGCAAGGCTTGAGGTCTTTGTAAGCTCGCATGACGTTGCATCGGCAATCCTTACAGATCTGCAAAGCAAGCCGCCCAGGTTCAGCACTGGGGTGCAAATGCACAGAGAAATGCGCAGATGCTGTAGAACATGCTCAATGGGACCAGGTACCTTCAGCTGATACTTCATGTGAGCATCAAGCTCTGCTACAAAATCCTCCTCTCGCATGCTGAACAGAGTGTCCTTATGCTCCTCAGGAAGATTGTTCCAGTACTCTGTCAAGGCCTACAAGGAACAAGAAATGTGATGCATTTTGAAGACTATGACGGAGGCACCCTCAGTTGCTGTACACAAGAGCACAAACAAAGGTCTTCACCTCAATAGGCACTGGACTTGTGTGCAGATGGCACATGGACGAGCCAGGCTTCTTCTGCCAACCACTCCCGCAGATATCGCCAGTCATGAATTGCAGCTCACGTTCGCGTTCCCGCAGTTTTGATTCCGTGAAAGTCGCAAAAGGTTCACCCAGGACAATATGCTCCTCCAGAGTCAGAGATCCTGATTCCAAACACTCTAGTCCCGCGTAAAACTCTTGACATGCTGCATGACAGCAAGCTACATCGCATAAGACACGGGCAAATTTTAGGAACTCGAGAGAACGGTGCACAGCACGGCTTCCACAACTCACTAGGGCAGTCTAGCTGAGCGCTGCACTTGAGTTCGTCATAGCGCATGACAAACAGCCCGAAGCATCGTGAGCAATATTGATTGCGGATCCGCTGAAACAAAGCCTTTTTGTCGACAGTGAGCAAAGCCTTTCTGCTTTTGACATCCAGCTTCTTCCAGAACTGCTCTAACTCAGCATCTACTGCTGGCACTCCCCAGTGCTTGTGCGCAACGAAGGGTTTGATGCAGTGAAGCGTCATGCTGTCAAAGTGATCTCGATCGCAACATCGAGACATCTGGGCAGATGCCTTCGCGCAGTAGTTCAAAGACAGCACTCTTTGGCGCTCCCAACGATGCAAGGGAGCTAACCAATGAAAGTTCCTTTACGGAAGAAACAGTAAGAAGAAGAGAAGTGATGCCAGAGCAGCTTCGTCAATTCCATGTCGACTTTGGCATGCTTGACCCCATGTTGTACGAGTAGATGCGTAGAACATAGACCCGTCCATTGTCTCTAACTGCAGGATGCAGGGGCAAACAATATACATTCCTGTTGTCTCGACTGACGACGTGGTTTCGGTCGACGTGACCGATCTGCCAGTTGATGCCGACGAAATGATAGAGCTCCTTGTAAACGAATCAGCACCCTTGTCACTGTGGATTGAAGTCGCCAAAGCTTATCTAACTCTGGGCAGGCACGAGCAGTATGAAAGAGTACTCGAATTCGGATCCTCTCCCGAGACTGAGCAATTCTTTTGCCACCCTAAAGACCCGAGCTACAATCCTAGCATGCCAAACAACTATTACCAGGGTGTGGAATACGAACGCATACGAGTTCTTTGTAGTCTGGCTGACTACCACACCAAGTCCTTCAAAGAGGAAAGCAATACGCAGAAGCGCATTGTGTCTATGGAAAAGGCGTCAGGGCTAATTGCAAGGGCACAGAAGCTGGGCAAAGCTGAGCAGCTTCCAAGGTTGATGGACGCTCAATTGACGCTGTCAAGGGTCAGTCCTTTCATCCTGCCACTGCTAAATTTTGTGACAATAGCCAGGTGCCATGTCAGATCAGTGTGATATTTGCAGGGCGACACTGAAACAGCGAGGCGAAGCCTAGAAGATGCTATTGGCCTCAAAGATAATGGCAGACAGAACATTGCCGCCAGACTAGCCCTGGCCAACCTCCTGTTTGTCCAGACAAAGTATGGTCCTGCCTTAGAAAGGTGCGATCATGCCTGATGCATGCAATTGTCCTTTCTTGCTTGGCTATTGAAAGCACCAGTTTGGAGCATGAGTTGCAACTTGCTGCTGCAATATGGAATCTCGGTACATGCATGTTAAGTAGATCCTGGTGTTGGCATATGCACAGTGACGTTCCATAGGTAGGGGCAACCTCAAAATCACGAGCATTAGTGTCTAATTCAGTACACTCAATGCACTTGAATGGCAAGTAGGCTTGCGTGGAACCTTTGTGATCATCCAAAAAAGCTCATGATTTCCTATAAGAATACCGCAATCACTGTATGCGTCACATGATGGCATTGCGTAAGTTGCATCAAAGGCGATGAAGCCTTGACGTGCCTCAAATTCAGCCGTATTGTTAACATGCAGTTTCTGACATTGCAGAAGCAGATGAATTCACACGCCTAGCATGTATATTCTGGCTGCAATTATGCTATGGCTGGCATAGCTTCTGACCAGATGTTGTTTGTTGGCAGGTATCAAGAGGCTGTGCGTATGCATCCTGGTTGCCCAGCAGAAGTGCGCTTGGGTCTGGCTGCTTGCTACTTCAGGTTAGGGCAGCTAGAAAGGGCCAAGAGAGCATATGAAAGAGTGGTGCAGCTCAGCCCCACCTGTGCGGAAGCATTGTATGGTCTGGCTGTGCTTCGCTTCAGCTCCTCTCAGGGAGAGTCTGCTAAGGCGGTGAGCAGACTTATGCAGACCTTGAGACCGTTTCCTGCTGTGCAGCTGAGCATGGTGGTACTCTTCCAAGTCTTGCTTTCAAAAGTTTGCATTGGAGTTTCATGTACAGCACATACACTGCACCCCCATTGAACTATCATTGGCCATGACGCTGCAGAGCTACAGAGAGGGTCTCCAACTGCTGTGCCAGGCATACGACAGTGACCCAAGAAACCCAGCAGTGCTGAATCTGTTGGCACATTACTGCCTCACACGCAAGGAGTACTCAAAGGTACTGACTGATGTCATCTTGTTGCGCTGAATATGGTCCCCCTTGCAACTTGTCAGCAGGTACATGCTCCTGACGTACTACCAAACCAGTACTTTGTAGTACGGGCCAACAGGACATGCATAGCCCTTTCCTGTGACCCCATAGGTCAAGCGATTAGCCCAGAGTGCTCTGAGCTCTGGTGTCGACAACCAGAACAGAGCACAGAGCTACCTGGTGTTGGCCAGAGCATGTCACGCAGATGGCCAGATACAGGATGCTGTCAACTATTATTCTCAGGCAAGCAACATGCCGTGTCCCATCCTATACTATCACCAACTGCATTTGCATGTCACCTGCCCATTGTTGCATTTTCAATCTCGCCTAAGCCTCACCTGGGCAACAACTGCTGAGTGCTTGCAGCACAAAACAGGCATCTCTGCATGCAGCAATGCATTGTCTGCACATCCTTTGCATCGTCAGACAATGCAGTGCATAATGCTGTGAATAAAATCTTCAGATTTGCTGTTCCTTCAGGCCCACTCTTTGGACAAAAGCCTGCCATTAGCCAAGCTAGGACTGGCCCAAATAGACCTGATCCGTAACGAGCACACAAATACCATCAGTCTGCTGGAGAGCACCCTGCAAGACGTTTCTGGCTGGATGGATGCACTCAAGGTACACCAGCTTCCGCATGTGATTGCAAGTGTGAGAGCACCTGTGGTAGCTCCACTCAAGTCAGGACTCACGACCCAGGTTGTTTGAGTAGTAGAATCATATGTGGTGCAAAGCTAGGGTATTCACAAACGTATATGTCTGCTACGCAAACACTGCAAATTGGTGCTTGCAGCGTTGCTAAAGAGGATTGCATGAGTCCTTCTAGGCAAAGAACTCTTACTCTGTAAGAAGCTATGGGCAGTTGAGTCTAGATGCTGTGGGTTGTTGCATGCAGATCTTGGGGAACCTATACCCTCACAACCCAGGCAAAGCACACAAGGCGGTAAGCCACTTCAAGGATGCAGCAAGCAGGAGTGACAAAGATCCTGAGGTTTGGGAGATGCTGGGGGAGCTGCTGGCTGCTACAGATCCTCCAGGTCATCTTACACCCCTTTTGCGGCCTTCTCATTTGTTGTAAGACCCATTTTGCACTGTAGCCTCGGCAGCTTTCCGTTTGCCCTAACACTTGTTCCATCCCAACACTGCCTTTAGTGCCTCGTAAGCACTGCTTCAACAACACTGTGTTGCTCATCCATATCCTCAGATCAACTTGTTTCCAACACTTGGTAAAGGGTGTGCCCAGACGCAGTCACAGGTTGCTGTGTGTGGCTTGACATCGGTGCTGTCCATTGTGTTCCTCTGTTCTCTGTTTGCCTTCGGCTATCAATCATGCATTTGAACCTGTGCAGCATCCGCATAGCTCCCTATTGCATGCTGCGTCAAAAATCAGATGTACAACCTGCGCCAGGCATCGCCACTGCAAATGCTGCTGATCAGCCTCAGCTTGGTCTGCGGTGTCAACAATAAGTTTCCAGGCTTCCAAATGACCGTCACTCACTACTTTCCTTCTCAAATTGATATGATCATGTGCCAAAGCTTGTAACTGCTTCTCAGGTGCTTTGAAGGCATACAAGAAGAGCCTGGAGCTGCACAGACAGCTTGCACAGAGCGCACCTCAGGAGAATGGGCATTCACCAGGGGCCGCCAAAGTACCTTCCAGGCTGCTGAACAATGCTGCCGTCGTCCACATGGCTTGTGGCAGACAGAGGGAAGCACTAGATCTAGCTGTGGAGGCCTCACAGGTATTGAACAGCGGCAGTGGCCTTCTGGTGTTCACCATTCTGCATCAGTGTCGCAAGTTGTAGGACAGTTTTGCAGCGGTTGTGATGCGGCCTATCTGTACATGTGTGCCCCTCTGTGTGCCCCTACAGTTGTGCCTGTTGCCATCTGTCTGACTGTCAGTCCCCCCAAAAGATGGTTCACACAGCAGAGCATTCAAGAACTTGCATGACAGTAGCAACTGACTGCAGCAGTTGATATGTACATTGTTATGCAGTCTGGAGGTGGGGAAGTGAATGGGCTGACTCTGGGCTACAATGTTGCCCGTCTTCATGAGGCCAATGGGGAGTCAAAGCAGGCTCAAACTTTTTACACGGTCTGTCAGCCTTCCTATTGGCTCCATGGGTGCATCTACATACCATGCTGCCTCTTGTTCACTCCTGTCCTTGTTATGTGTTCGTCTGACTGTCTGTGCATAAGGAACTGTCACTGCAACAATTGCGCTCTTCCCTGTTTGGAACTGCATCGTCGTGCATATGCATGCAAGCCAAGAGAGCATGCTTGGCCTGTCTGATGTCTCTATACCAAGAAGAACATCCATGCAGGATATCGTATCGGATTTCCCAGACTACTTGGATGCCTACATGCGTCTGGCATGCATTGAGAGGAAGCAGGGCAACCTGAAGAAGGCCATTGAGTGGGCAGAGAAGGGCGTGGACAGGGCAGAAGCCTGCAGCAAGGGCTCTTCCAGCCACAGTGACCTGCTTGCCATGACAGGTCAGCTTTGTGGTGTCTGTCAGTGTGTGTCATCTGCAGGAGGCGCAGGTATGCACACCTGTTTGTTTTGTGCATCATACTTGTCTTCCCAAGCACATGCGCTCAACACCATCAACTTTGCATTCCTTTGTTGAGCGCACCATTTGACTTGCTGCTAAATGATCTGCATTCAGAAAGGTAGCTGTCACCGCATTCTTTTTGGAAGATCAGTCTCTACATGCTGTGCTCTGACCTACTACTTGATCTTGTGCATCACCAATTTTGCAGGATGCTTCTGCCAATGTGCCCTACATGTCTGCACTTTGCTGTCAGCATCTCACTTTACCAGGGCAGCAAAAGCGTAGTCTTCAGTATAGTCATCTGTGCAGACAATACTTGCCAATTTGTGCAGGTCAGCTGTATCTAGACAGGGAAGATTTTGATGAGGCCAAGGAGTACATCAACAAGGTGCTGCAGCTGTCTCCTGGTCAGCATGACTCCTACGCCCTGCTGCTCAAGGCTGTGCTCAACCTCAAAACGGGTCAGTTCCATGTGGACAAGCACACAGCCAAGGGGGGTGATGCACGGGGCAGGGGTGACCCCAAGGCTGCAGAGACCATGCAGAAGATCCACGACTGCTTCTTCAAGGCTCTGCAGCATTTCAGTGCTGTGCTGCGTAAGGACCAGCACAACATCTATGCTGCTAATGGTGTCGCGGCTGTGCTGGCTGAGAAAGGCAATCTCATGCAGGCTAGGGAAATCTTCACTTCGGTTAGTCCCATTCTGCATCAGCACCTTGCTGACTGTGCTGTATGAGCAGTCAGAAAATTCATAAGGCACACTGCCAAGTGCCACCGTAACGACCTCAAAGCATGCATGTCAATCAGCAGACCAGACGGTCCTTAAAACTGCCTGCTTTTTGTCAGAAAGAGTCTGCACAATATATGCATCTGCCGATGATGATGTCGCCTGTTGGATGCATTCCTCTATTGGAGGCAAGTCTAGTCTCTCCTTCTGCATTACGGCGCCAGCATGCTGTGCCAATATCACCATCGTCGTCTCCGTCGCATGATTTCTGGTAGGGCTGCATGCTGAGGCGCCTAAAAGCCGTTGATCAGGAGCGCATCTGAGTCATAACGGCATGCCTGTTGCTGCCTCTCAGGTGCAGGAAGCTGCCAGTGGGTGTGTTGACTGGCTGCACCTACCAGATGTGGCCATCAACCTGGCCAACCTGTACCTAGCCCAGCGCCAGATCCCTGCAGCCATCCAGCTGTACACCACCACTCTGCAGAAGCACTACAAGAACAACTCCACCATCATGCTGTATCTGGCCAGAGCTCTGTATGATGACAACAAGAACAGCCAAGCCAAGCGGGTTCTGCTAAAGGCCATCCACCTGCAGCCGACACAGACCCTGCTGCGCTTCAACTCTGCAGTCACCATGCAGGTGCGATTGCTTTGCATGTGGTGTCACCACACTGTTGTTGCTTTTGGCATTCCTTTGACATGTGCTTGCATGTCAGGCATAGTTGGAAACATAACAGGCTTGGTTGAGCTTGTTCTGCATTGAATGTGTGACCTGTTTGGCTGTGGCATGGACATGCCACTGTGTGTGCCATGCAAGCCATCAGTCATGCAGCAGGCACACAGGCTACTGTGCCCCTCATCAATTGGCTTGCCCCTTCTCAACTAGTCACATCTACTGCCATTTGTGCAGCCTTTCTAATTGTGGTTACACAGGGTTTCTACCCAAACCTCACACCCAAAGACCCTCAGTAGCCTGATTCATCCGTGCTGACGAGATCTCTTCAATGCAGAAAGACTCAGAGAACACGTTCAAGGCTGAGAGGCCGGCTGGGGACCCCAACAAGCTGCCCGAGTATGAGCGGGCGCTGCAGGAGCTGAAGGCTGCCTACACCCTGTTTGCTCGCCTCCTGCAGCTGGACCGCCGCCACAACCCCATCGACATCAAGAAGCTGCAGACTCACAAACAGTACTGCGAGAAAGCCTTTGCCCAAGCAGAGGTACTCAGCACTCACAATGATGGATGTCTTTGGAACGCCATTGTCTGCACCTGGTTGGCAACACTCATTCGTCACACTTGCGTTCAGCTTCTCACCTGATGCTTCTACGCTGCCCAAAAGAACAACTCAAGCAGTTTTTCCATGGCCTGACAATCATGCGGCACCATACACAAAAGGCTGAATTGGCCAAGCATTGCTGCAGCACATGAACAAGGAATGCTTGCAGCACCACAATAGAGCAGACATTGTTGCAATTGCTTGTACAAGGCTTGATATGACAACCAAGTCAGCGTCGATTCCTGCTTTATGCACTCACAGACTTCTGTGGACTGTTCAGAAAAAGCTGGAGAGCGCACAGCGTGAGGCCCAGGTGCTGGAGATCAAGCGGCAAGGCCAGATGAAAGCCCTTGAGGCTCAGCGAGCCAAGAAGGAGGTCGGCCACTGCCTCCTTGCCTCCCTACCATACAGTGCCTGCACTGACTGTCTGCTCCTGCACTGACTGTCTGCTTTGTATAGCTGCTGCTGCTGGACCAGAACGCCCATGCACCTAGGCCACCCTTATCCTTGTCTCGTGTCTTTTCAGAGTCTGAGCAATTCGTTTCGGTAGTGACTCACATGGGCATGTCATCTGATGGAACAGGTCCAGTGTGATTGGCTTCAGATACATGCACATACTGTTTGGCATGCTGCATGCTCCTTGTGTTTTGCCCCCAGCAGTGCACAACACCACAGGCACTATACCACAACCTGTGTCTGCTGTCAAGTAAGGCAAGCTCATGTGTGAGTGTGTGTGTGTGTGTCTGTGTGTGTGTGTGTGTGATTGCTGGCACGTAAGCCCTGCTGTGTTGAGAAGCTTTGCTTGGGTGCAGGCTGAGTCAGTGCGCAAAGCAGAGGAGGAGCGCATGAAGCGGGAAGCCAAAGAGGCCTTGCTCAGGGCCAACAAGGAGCGCTTGGATCGCCTCCAAGCTGCCTGGAAGGAGGACCAGCAGCTCAAGGAGGTACCAGAACCATGTAGCTTTTGCTTGTACAAGCAGTACACCGCTGAGTGTTGCTGTTTGTGGCTACCCTCTGGCCATATGGCGTCAAAGGGTCATTCACTGGCAGCAGCTCAGCTTGCATGCCTGACAGCAGCAGTTTATTTGCAGCCAGTGCATGTCATTCACAACCCTTCCTAGCCCTGCACAGTACACGCTAGCTGCGCACATGTTTTGCATGCTGGACAGCATGATAGCTGTGGTAACAGCCTGCAAGATGATGGGCTTGTAGCCCTTTGGAGCTTTGGAAGTGCTGGCATTTGACACCTTGTTGGGCTCACAAGTAAGCAGAATGCCAGAAAAAACCAGGCAACCGCTGCCCTCCTAGGACATAGCAGACTTTTGCTTACAAGACAGGCATGAACGCAGTCTTATGTGCCTACAGGCTGCACAGCAGGGGGATGCCACAAAGGTGGACAAGCGAAGGAAGAAGAAGCAGAAGGAGCAGGCCGAGGACGAGGCTTTTCTGGACAATGAACAGGATGATGGCGAGTACGAGCAGGGCAAATCAGGTCAGCCTTCTAAAATCTGTGCCTGCATTGGCCTGTCTGCAGGAACTGTCAAACCTCAATAACAGCAATTTTGTCTCACTTCAAACAGCACTACTAGGCTTGGCCATAACATTATTGTATACATTGTCAGGTATACTTTTGGCGCAATACCCTCTCACTTCAGTAATTGTGCAATGTAGCTGGCGTACGTAGCTGCTACAGCTTGAGCAGGTCTTAGCACACCCTTTCACCAGCAATTTTGTTGTGTTGCTGAAATTTTGCACCCATTCAGATGATGAACCCGAGCCTGAGTATAATGAGGATGCTCGCCGCAAGCTGGCTGCCACTGGCCTAGAAAGTGATGAGGAAGAAGCAGGGGCTGGTGAGGCATCTGGGTATGACACTGATGACAATCAGGCAGATGCGCCCCCGGCGGGTTCACGACAACCCCAGGGAGAGGACGCCGAGCTGGCAGCAGCTGGAGCTGTGAAAGGCGGCAAGAAGAAGCAGAAACAATCAAGGTCAAGGAGCAAAAGCAGGGAGAGGGATACTAAAAGCACGCCCCGGCTCAAGAAGAGACAACGAGAGCCAGGTTAGTAAGCTCAATGTGGATCATGTTGAGACAAGCCTGTGCTGTTTTCAGTGCCCATCTTCACCTTTGCTGTGTCTTGTGTAACTTGTGGTGTGATCACCAACCAGCAGTCAGACAGACAAACGTGCTGGACATTGATGGTCAAACTTTGTGTGCAATGTGATTTGTGTGTTATGTTAGTTGACAATACTTGCATGCTGTCAATTTCTTGTGTCATGGCAACACTCCTCTTCACATATTGCCCATTTGCTGCTGCAGAAGCTGACACAGCGCCATCCACCAGTGCTCCAGCAGATGCTCTTGACAACATTGATGATGATACTGAGGCAGCTCCAGCCCGGAAGAGCAGAAAAGCTGCTGTCTTTGATTCTGATGAAGAGGCAGAGGATACTGAAGCCGCTGGGGACCCTGATGCTGTGCAGCCAGAACCTGCGTCTGGTAGTGGTGATGTCAACATGGCTGAGGTTTTTGGCAGTGATGATGATGATGAGTGAATGTAGCTCTCAGCTGAAGAGTTGATTACCTCTGCCGTTCCTTCTCTTGCCACTCTTTTGTCCGTTGTTGAAACCATTGGCAGGAGGGCAACACAATCAAGATGTTTGCAGCATTTGTTGTGGTACCTCATCGGTGCACTTGGCGCCTTTTGGCAGTGAGGATGCAACGGGAAGCATGATTATGTTGTTGTAGACTTGTGCATGTTGGCATGATGGCTAGGAATTGTATGCGTCTGCATCATCCAGCTCAGTAGTGACATTTGCCTTCATGCCGCGACTGGTTGAGATTTGCAGTCATATGTCAGCACGACGACTGTTTGATTCAGAATCCCCCTCGACTTGCATCTTTGCCAAATCTGATCTGACTGCTTTTATATCAGTCTGATGCTGTATGCTACCACAATTTATCTCCTTGGGTTGCACGACGTACGTCAAGGTGCCTACCATGGCTCGTTGTTGCTGCTGTTCAGCAACATATCAGTGTTGAAGGCAGGCATATCAATGTGTTCATTGCTTTGTTGTATTGCCAAGGCAATAGGGGAGACTTTTGCTCGGTCTTAGGGCCCACACCAGCAAGAGTTTCTTTGCTGGATTGCTAGGAACAAAGGGACAAAGAAAGGTCTTCGCCATTTCTTCTTCAAGGTCATCGACCAATGCGACCTAGAGCAGCATCTGTCTTTGGGTTTGCTGTGTAGTTCTGCAGCGAATACATGACATGTATAATTAACAGCTTGAGAGTGAAAGTAGACCTCACTATTGCACAATGTGGCATAGCTGCTGCATATCACCTGGACATTGACAAGGGTCTCATCAACGATTGTCTGAAGACTTCGAAGGTCTTTGATGTACAACATGCGCAGGATAGTGGCTGCTACGTCTGTTTTCTTATCTGCAACATACCAGAACGGTTTACGTCATGCCTCGCAGCAAGCGAAGCCAACTGTCATCACTCAGACACCTAAGCGAGGATCACGGAGGCCATCAACCATCTATGGTTGATCTGCAGCAATATGCATGATCACACCCACCTCCTGTAGTGAAGCCTAGAGGGAATTTGTCAACATCTAGATGGGACAGCTGCGTTGCAGCTTCTCTAGCTGCTTTGCTGAGCTGTGAGTCCTCCAGGGCAGGTAGCAACTGGTCAGATACCATGTTTCTGGCTGCCTGCAAGTGACAAAACATACTTAGGACAGCACATCTGATTGCAGTGGCCCCAGAGCACTCAAAACTGCAATACATGGTTGAGAGATTGTAGAATACTTGAGCACCATGACAACAGATACAAGTCCTCATGCAGCACATGCAAGCTCTTGTGCATACTTGCCTGCAATGACTCCATTGGTGCATCTGTATCCACCAGCTGCAGCTGCTTGAACAGGTGTTGAATGGCTTCTGAAGTTTGTTGGTCATCAACTGTGTGGGAGCACAGCCACATCTCGGTAAGCTCACAAGCAAAATGGTAAGCAGCAAATGAATATGGTGGCCTTACTGTCTGTGTAGACATGCTGTTCTTGCTGGGATTGTGGGAGAGCAGGCTTCTGTCTGTTCTGTGATGGTGCAGCTGTGTTGAAATTGTCAGCTGCAAGTGTGAATATCAAATCAGCGGTGATTGCTTGCAGTCAAAGTACAACAATGCTCAATGAACTCACCCTGGTCCTGATACTCCAAGCTGATGGCGTAGCTCAGCAACCAGTCCAAAACGGCGGCTTTTGAGCTAGCTTCAAGAGCTATTGGACATTGCACATCTTCCACATACTACACTGGAAATTGACCACACTTCAGGGCTGACTGCTTCACAACACCAAGCAGAGACTCGACTGTATCTGACCTTCCGGAAAATCCCATCCCAGGAGGGGGTTTTGATGTCAGATAAAGCTTTGCGATCTTCGATGCTGTATTGACGCACCTGCGCAAAGGGCTCAGCTCTGAAGCCGAGACACTGCTGTGCATGCTGTGACCTTGCGCATGCTGTCACTCACTAGCGAGCATCATGACGCTCTACCTTTGTGTTCTCGAGCCACACTATAAGCGATGCAAAGTTCACATCGTCTTCAATGAGATTCTTGCTGGGTTTGGGATACTTCAACGCTTTCAACAATAAGTCTCGATGGTGCATGCGTGCACAAGGCAGTACTGACGGATACCGACAGCTGTCGATCAGTGGATTGCTTTCGGCAAGGCACTCACAATGCGCTGCTCAGCGAAGGCACAGAGATGTTCTCCCAGGCATTGCTTTGTTAGACATGCAAAGCAGTTTGACTCTCTGCAGTCAACGCTGAGGACAGGGTCGGGCCAAGCATGCCCTTGCTTTGCAAAGTGCAAGCCATATTTTTGATCGCATCTTTTTGTTTGCTGGAAGTTTGCTACACGATAGCAAAACAGCGCAGACTTTGTAGTGCTTACGAGCCACGAACACTCAGTGCTGAACAAACTTGACCGTAAATAGGCATGTTGTCATCATTGCGGAATGGCTCTAAGACGTTGAGCGCATGCTCGAAGGGTCAGTCAAAAGCTGCCGGTAATCGAAATTTAGCAAGTTGGCAAACTTTTGATGCTATCTGTTGTATGTGCAGTCGACTGGAGCTCAGCTCTTGCAGCATCTGCTCAGCAAACTGCAGGCACAGTTGGCACTCCTTACCAAAACATCACCAGCTTGTTGAGTCTTAGAAACTTCACCACAGAGCAGAGAGGAACCACTGTATTATGTGTCCGCAAACTTGACAAGGTGATGCAAATGCAGTATCCCATAGTTCAATGGATGTGTCCCTGCTGCAACACAATATTTTCCACACATAGGTGGTCATCATGGCTGATGGACAAGTCACCCGGGGCAATGAGATTGTGAAACCTAACGTCAAGAAAGTCCGAAAATTGAACGACTCTGTCATTGGAGGATTTGCAGGTGTGCTAAACAATTGGTTGATAAGTTCTGGACACCACCCAGGTATCCTTGTTGAATTTATACAACATATAAACGTCCATGTGCTACAGGTGCTACTGCGGATGCTTTCACGTTATTTGAGAGGCTGGAAATGCAGCTGGAACAACATCCAGGTGAACCAGTTTCTCGACCTTTTTATGATGCTGTCCTTTTGCTGCGTCATGGCAGACCTTGACATGCATCACACCCTGACAAATTGTCTCAATCTTGTAGGGCAGCTGACACGTGCTGCAGTTGAACTTGCAAAACTATGGCGGACAGACAAGTACTTGCGAAAGCTGGATGTAAGTTTTACTTCTGAATTGTGCAGAAGACAGCAATGCCATTCAATTGTATTTAGTCTGACCATACTGATTTTCTCAGGCTGTAATGGTTGTGGCAGATGACAAGCAAAGCCTTACCATCACAGGCAATGGTGATGTGCTAGAGCCTCATGATGGCATCATTGGTATGTCAACAGCATTGCTTACATTGCTCCTGCAGTAGCCACACCTGAGGGCTTGATGAGTTCTTGACCGCAACTGTTGTGCTGCAGCTATTGGTTCGGGAGGCTCATATGCATTGGCAGCTTCAAGGGCATTGATAGACATACCAGAGCTCACTGCAATAGAGGTTGCCAAGAAGGCAATGACCATTGCAGCAGACACATGTATTTACACAAATCACAACTTCACCACAGAGACTCTGGATTCAAAACAAGAGCTAGAAGATTGACATGATAATGGATTGATGAACGGTGCGCAATGCTTCATGCCTTTGCATTGAGTTGTGGTAGAGGTCTTAGCCACCTGTGGCACAATCTAGACTGAGGTTTTCAGCCCTGGCATCATGTGAGGTCTTCAGTGCCTTTTGACATTGTGGCTACAAGCACAAGTCCAGCATGGGGAGCAATGCTGTCACTACTGCAGCCTTGACATTTTCTGCCGTGTTGAGCTGATCGTTGGAAATGAAATAAATGGTCATGCCTCTGACTTGAGATCTTGGATGACGATCAACACAAATTCTGCATCTGCAAGGTGAAGCAACATAGTTACACAGACTTTCCAATCTGCAAACAGAATGCTACATGGCAACATTGCTTACGTGGGGCAACCATTATCTCCTGCTTCATGGAGCGGATACGCAGAAACTCCAAATCATTCTGCAGCCACAGCCAAGTGTAAGTGTTAACCACATATGATAAGGCTGCTGATGACAGCAGCAGCAACTCGCCAAAGGTCAGACTTGAGCTGCATCAATGCCATTGTGGCAATGCTGTCTCCATGTCCGAGTTTCAGCTGCTCACCTGAGGATCAAGGTCACGCACCATATTTCTGGCCAAACCTGCCAGCTGTGGTATCAAGTGTGAGTGAAGCTCAGCGATTTCTGGCTGCACTTGTATATCACAGGTTTGGTCCTCATTGGCATGGCTGTTAAGCAAGTGCCTTTGTGCAAGACAAATACCTCACAGGTGGTTTTAAGTATCACACCGTCCTTGTTTACAACTATGCATCCCAGTACACCCTGCATGCACGTTCCAGATGTTGTTCCCGTCCCCAGAACCATCATCTGCCCTTTGCATCACGTTTGCGTAGACTCACCTTGTGGGAGCTGATGCGCTGCAAAGTGGACTCTACATCGGACTGCGCCGGGCAGAACAGAGGTCTTGCGTGGTCTTAACGATGCAACCTTAGGCAGACACATGACCTCAAGCTCACCATTGCGCCAGGCTAGACCCAGCAGCAGCCCACTGCAGTGGTGGAGGGACTCTCAAGCACGCTCAGATGCTCTTGGTCCCGGAAATCCTCCTGTGGCAAGCTGAAGGATGCTGTAAAATTCCGTGCAAGGGTCGACCTCACGCAATTTGCCAGAATTTGTAGCCAATGTCGGATAGCGTGCTGGAACCGGAAGGAATTGGCGATCGAAATCAACCTGTCGCAGCTTGGTACAAAGCTTCAAAGTTCACAGATTCTAAATCAGGTGTTTGAGGCATGCCCGAGTGTTATTTATCCAGGTGCTCGATTGTGTGATGCAGCTCCGCATGCGCACTTGCTGCGGCGCGTTTGATGTAGCAGTGAGGCATGATAACTTGCGCGCTATCTCTTATCTAGTGCAGCGGTGGCTGTGTCCTCAAAAGGAAATCAAAAGTAGCCTTAAGCTGACAGAAGGGCATACTGCTATGTCAAGGGCCTACTGCGGGATAGCGGGAGTATCACTACCTTGCGCACTTGAATGGTAGTGCAGCACGGAGTCTGCAGTCGAAATACAGAAGCAATAATTTACATACTGCAGCATTGCATGAAAAACAAGTTTTGCTGAAGTCTAAACTGGATACATGTAGACATTACCGTGAAGTACAATGTATGTAGTATCAGGGAGACCCAATGCAAGGAATATGTGACTAGCCGCAAGCTCCGTCAGTCGCCCAACAAAAGGCTACACATAGGGGTCCAAATATGACTACGACTGGGCAACCCTGCTGTACTACTGTACAAAGGATGCACAATTGCTCCCTGCTATTGCTACAGCGCATTGTGACAATCTAGGCCTTCAGGCCAAGACTCAACTAAAACTTCCAGTGCTTTCTACCCAAAAGTGTTCTCCCCACTGTAGGTGATGTACAAGAAGCCATCCTCGTCTTTGTGGTCATCATACACCTCTGACATCAGTGCAGCTGTGCACAACACAATCTCATTAGGACTGGAATACTCTGTGATGCCAACACTACACAGAGTGTTGCCGACACTACACAGAGTGTTGCCAAAGATGGCAATCAAGTGTGAATGTGCTTACCTGTGGGAGGCAGCACGTTCTTGACAAACATGAAAATGGCTTTCTCAGGGCTGACTTTGATCCTTTTGCGGATAACATACACAAATTGTCCTACTGTCAAATCTCCTGGAACCAGATACCTGCAAAATGAACATCCCTTGGCTGCTTGCAATGGGTATGAATGAGCACAGAGGGATAAGTAGCAAGAACCGGTCTCACTTTTTCTTGTCGATGTCAGGGATCTCACTTCGCTCAGCCTTTTCCACAATAACCTGCGTGCCAGAGACTAGGTGACGGTCCTGCTGCGCCTTGAAACCTTGCTCAGACTGAGATGCACTCACCGGAATTCTGTCAGGGTATTTATCACGAATTCTTTGGGCTTCCGCCTGGCGCTTTTCTGTACACGGTTCGTCGTTGATATCTGTCTGCCCAGCCCAATTTTGTTGGCTCTAACATGCACGACAACGAAGCAAATCATCAAAAGCTCACCAAGTGGGTGCTCCTCCTTGAAGGTCCTCTGTCGCCCGCTCATTTCCAATAAAAGCCTGTCAAGATCTAAAGGTCTAGTATGTTCTGACAACCGGAACAAGGTTGGAAGAAGCAATTCTAGCGAGAGTTCTTTGGCTATAACAACTGCTGCCGGAAGATGAGGCTGGCTGGGGTGTTGCGCGCAGCGGTCACAAGATCAACAACATCTTCCGAGAGTCTTGACACTCCACTGCTGCACATTCACTACTTCAGAATCCTCAACCTCACTCGCGGGCCGTAGTACGCTCGCCGTCGTGACATGCCAGCATTGCATAACACTAAGAAAAAGCCAACAAGCTCTTTCATACATTTATGCAGGAGACACGGCACGTGCAACGAGCAGGTAGACATGCTGCTAGCGCCAGGTCACTTACAACAGTGAAAGATACCGTTGCAACGTACAATTGACTGAGCTAACAAATTACAAATAATTAATTAATGTGCTTGCACATTGTTTGTCGCTGTAGTCACATGCCAACGCACAACGCTACATCACGCCACAGGGTTCGCCTGACCAGTTGCACCGTTGTGAGTGTGTCTACAAGGACGTGACCGGTCCCTTGGACAATATCCTATTTTAGAGAGGGCCTTGCATGATTGTGGCTGCATGAGTATGGCACTTTCTCCCGTTATGGCCGCATCCTCCTTATGGCCGCTTTCTCCATCAACAGCACGCATTGAAAATCTGCGGGAGCGTTGCATGCAAAAACAGTTTCCTTGCTGCCATGATTGATCACCTGCAGATAGTAATAAGGGTAGTAAGGCATCACATGCCTGATGATCGGCAAGGACTGTGGACTTGCAGCAGCTGTGGGCAGCAGGAGGGTGATCTCAGTACAAAATGTACCTAGGTATTACTCGAGTGGGCTCCCTTAGCGTTGCTGATGCTGAGAGTGCCCAGCCGTCCACCAGCGGACGTCCGGTCGATGATCGCGTTGACTCCCTCATAAGCAGAATACGTCCTGCAAGACATAGTGAGGAGAGACGATATCGAGTGGCACAGTATGTCAGCGGTATCATTGCAAGGTGTTTTCCCGCAGATCAGGAGGTACGGCACGGAAGGCCCAGTTTGGCTGTCTGGTATGTCTGAGAGGGTGTGCTAAAACCTGTGTAAACACAGGTGCAAGCGTTCATGTTTGGCTCTGTGCCTCTGAAAACATACTTGCCAGACGGAGACATTGACCTCTCTGTCTTCCAGTCAAGCGGCAACTCCCTGCGTGACACCTGGACAACCAAACTGTGTTCGGTACTGGAAGATGAGCAGCGCGACCCTTATGCATCATTTAGAGTCAGAGACGTGCAGGTCATTCATGCTGAGGTACAATGTATACTTTGCCCTGCAAGGTCATGCAAGTTGGTGTCACTGGTTCGGCTCCTGTGTTGGACCACGGGTGGACTTTTGCAGGTCAAGCTTCTCAAGTGTTTAGTAGACAACATTGTGGTCGACATCTCCTTTGAAACACTTGGAGGCTTGTGCACAGTGGCCTTTCTGGAATCAATTGACAGGCACATCCAGGGAAACCACCTGTTCAAAAGGAGCGTCATCTTGGTAAGCAAGCACCACCGAATTGTTTGTGCAGCAAGAAGCCTTTTCTGTCCTGACTTCTGCAAGCTTGCATTGTAGGTAAAAGCCTGGTGCTACTATGAGAGTCGTCTACTTGGTGCACATCATGGGCTCATTTCTACCTATGCCCTTGAAACAATGGTATTGTACATATTCAATGTACACCACAGAGACCTAAACTCGCCTTGTCAGGTTAGCAATCATTGCTGAGAGCTTTGTAACTATCAGCTGAGACACGGCTTCATTGGCTACTGATGGATTGCTTCAAGGAAGAGCAGCCATGTTTTTCTGCGCTCTACCAGGTGTTACACAAGTTTCTGGAGGTTTTCAGCGAGTTTGACTGGGACAAGTACTGCCTCAGCTTACAAGGGCCCATTGTGCTGTCAAGTTTCCCAGACCCAAGAGGCAAGTTCTGCTTAGCTGGATGTTTGCTTGTCACCTGTCATGCCAGTCAAGGCCATCATGCATATGCTTGAGGGGAGTTGCTATGAATTGCTTTTGTCTGTAAACCTGACTGTAAGACAAGCAAAACAGTCAACATCAAAATGCAAAATTTTGCAAGCAACTCAGGGAACACAGCAGCTCGCTTGCATCTGAATGCTCTTTGGGTGTAATCACAGACGCTATTTGTGCACATGCCTGGTGGATTCAAAGCTCTGGGTGTCTCCCAGTGTAAGTATACATCTTCATTTACACCCTCCTATGCTTCAAGCGGCATCAGCTCCTGTCCAGTGCACCAAAACATTCGGAATTCGATCCCTGATGAAATGCAGCACACACTGACATTGAGCTGACTTGCTACAGTGGAGCATCCACCGGAAGTGCACGAGGACAGCTTGTTGCTGAGTGAAGATTTCACAGATGAGATGATGGAGATGTACAGCCCGACACGCCAGAAGCCAAGCTCAGACAGCAAGCCAGTTGCGTCACAGGCTAGCAGGAGCTTCCCTGTCAAGTTCTTGAACATCATGGACCCCTTGCTGCCCAGCAATAACCTGGGGCGCAGCGTCAACAAGGCCAGCTTTGCCAGAATCAGAAAAGCGTTGGCACATGGTGCTCAGACCTTGACAAGCATTGTTGGAAAGGTGTGTCATAATAAGCTGGAGATTGATGACCAACATTCACCACCTGCAACATATGCTTTGAGCATATTGCGCATTGAACAGCTGCCGTCCATGCATCTGCTATGTTTTGTAGCTATTTCAGATGCTCCTCTGTGTGTGTATCAAATCTTACAATGCATTTTTTTACAAGATTTTCTGCTTGTTATGTGACATGCACTCTGACACTGTCCTCTGTCTGGCACAGGATGAAGAAAATGCTGTGCTGGCAATTGACAAGTTCTTCAAGAACACGTGGAATGCTCAGAGACCCATGCCCAAGGCTCCCCCACAGGGCACCCCCCACCAGCCCCCTGCTAGCTGGCAAGGCAATAAACCCATGTATGGGTACGGTTCCCCTGTCATCAACATCCCTCCAGAGCATCTGCAGTACTGGCAGCAGTACCAACAGCAGCGCATGCTGCACCACCTCCAGCAGCAGCAGCAACACCACTACCAGCAACAGGTCCAGCATGCTGCCAGGCACCAGCAGCGTGGAGACCAACAGCCTCTGCCTGTGTCTACACCTCTACCCTCACATGCCCAGTACAACCTGCAGCAGCTGCAACAGCAGGCAAGCCAGCGGCAGCGGCCTGCCATGATGCCTACTGCCAATGGTCATGCAGACCCTCCTGCTAGAGTTGCATCACCCTTTGCAAGTCATGCCAGGACAGCCTCGTCTAGCAGTCTTGTTCAGCCTGGGCCCCCAGACGCTGCTGCACAAACCCTCACTCCCCTACCTGCTGCTGTTGCTGCTGCTGCTGCTGCTGCTGCTGCTGCTGCTGCTGACGAGCTTGAGGACCAGGCTGAAGAGCATAGTCTTGGTGATTCACAGCATGATAGTCCCAAACTGTCACAAGAGGAGGACGCTACAGCATCAACATCAGCGCCATCTGTCCCAGCAGAGTCGCAACTGCATCTCATAACACAGGTGCCAGAGGCGTTGCCTGGGGGCTCCTCCCTGTTACCCAACCCATCTCAACAACCCTTCTCGTCCAGCATGCCAGCATCAGCTGCGATGCCCAGTCATGCACCCTCTTCTCTTCCTCCTTCAGCTGCTGACAGCATTACAGCAGGGCAGGTTCCGGCATCTAGTCCTGGTGTTCCTGCCAACCTGGCTACAAGCCCTGCCTCATCTGCTCATAGCGTTCCAGTATCTCATCTGCAACAACTGCCTGCGTCCCTGATGGCATCCATGGGCTACCCCGTGCAAGGGTATGGGATGCCCATGCAGTCAGTGAATGGCAGGGACATGTACCAGTATGGAGGTCTCATGGTACCAATGATGCCGCCAGGCATGATGCTGCCCCCACCGCCTCAGCAGCAGCAGCAGCAGCATCACCAGAGTCGAGGGGGCAGAACCGGAAGAGGCAGCAACATGGTAACAAATGGCTCAGGTGGGTTGGACCCTATGCTCATCATGTGCAGAATTCACTACCTGAGCATTGGCACGTGGGCATCTTTTTTTGGCTGACTTGTGTATTGCCTTAGTGTGTACACAAGAGAACATGCAGCTGCATCAAAAATCAAAAGCAATGTGAATCATTTCATGTCTTTTGCCTGCTATGACAACGCTCTGCTGCGCTGGTGACTTTGCTGTGCAGTCAAAGCAATCAAGACTCTGGCTCCTCCTATGACTCACACATCCTGCTGTCCACTGTGCTCTGAGCCTATCAGCAGCTGCTGCCACCAAAGGATGGCACTGCTGATGTGAAATTCGTGAAAATCATGCCCTACTGTGTACTGCTTTCTGTGCCATGTAGTCTGAGTCAGCAATGCACATGCTTTCTGTGCCCTGTAGTCTGAGTCAGCAATGCACATGCAGGCAACATGAATGGCAAGTGGAATCCGGTTGCAGGACCACAGCAAGCTGCCCTGGAGCAGCTGTTTCCTGACATGCGCCCACAGGTGATGCAGCAGCCGCCTTATCAACAGCAGCAGCCTCAGCAGTCAATGGCTCAACATCATGTTGACATCTTAGCAGGTGACATTGAACAGCTGAACCAGCATCTGCACACTGCTCGGGTATGTCATGTCCACAAAGCTGCAGCAGCAGCACAGGGCGCCACCACTCAGCAACCCCCCTCAGACCCACCCTTGCCAACCCCTCCTGCTCATGGGGGGCTTCAGCAACCAGGGCAGCCTAGACGGCCTGATGCCAATGACACTGCCCCACCTACTGACCGTGGTCGGCTCAAGGAGAGGAATGACAGGTGGCCAGGCTCCAATGGGCTCTATCCAGCAGGCCGTCTGGCTCAGTCTAACAGCCCCCCCATGACCCCTCCGTACACCCAAAACCATGCTGTCTCGATCCCGCCTCACCTGCTGCAGCAGCACTTTGCAGGACAAGCTTTCCTGCCACCCACTCGGGGCATGAGACAGGCTCATCACCAGCAGCAGCAACAGCAGCAGCAGAGGCAGGGATACTGGCATCCCCAGCATCAGCAGCATGCTGCAATGCCACCTTGGCAGCCGCAGCCTCCAAGGTCCTCCTCTGTGGATGATCTGCACAAGCGCTCCAGTCCTGCCGTCAGCAGTGAAGTCTGCCCGGCAGCGAGTCAACCACACTCTGTGGTTACCACACAGCCTCAGCAAGAGCTGCCATTCACAGAGGCGTTGCCGCAGGCCAGTCAGTTGCTTCAGGCATCAAGCAGTGCTGCTGATGTTGGCTGGCAAGGCCATGTCAACAGCAACCCTGCATTGGTGGCTAGTCAGGCCCAGCCTGCCATCAGCAATGGAGTCATGCCTAGCTCAATGGTGCATGGGCCAGCCAGCGTGGACAGCCCACCCGCACCCAGGGGCATCTGGGGGGATGGCTTGCACCAGCAGAGGCTCACTAACCTAGCCAATGATCTGGCTGCTGTCAAGGTTGCTCCTGTGGCCAGAAGTGCTGCTGAGGCGCCAGCTGCCCTTAGCTCTGGCAACAGAAGGGAGGCAGTGCCTTCTTCCTCTAGATCAGCTGGCAGCACGCCTCATGCAGGAGAAGCCCAAAGGGCCAGAGGCAACTTCCCTTTCGACAACCCAAGGGCCAGAGGCAACAACTTCCCCTTCGACAGTGCTGCTACCATCAACAAGCAGCGGCGCGATCGCTTCCCTCACAATGCCTCTGCACATGAGCTTGGACAGACTGGCTCCAGTGGGGCTGCCCACCCTGAAGTCCCTGCCAGGAGAGACCGGGCTCCTAAGCTCAGTCTAGACTCACTCACAAGCCAAGCTGAGGCTGCTCAGCGGCAGCAGGCGATGGCTGGCTTTGAACTGAATACTGAGGATTTTCCGGCACTTGGTGGGCTCACTCCAGGGCCCAGCATAGCAACAAGTCCTGTTCCAGCTGCAGGCAGCAAACGCGGCCCCCATGGCAAAGCTTGGTCAGAAACAGATGCACTGAGTCCTCCTGTGCACAAGTCGCCGCCTGAGTGAACTGTTGTTGCTGTCAATGATCCAATTGACTTGGGGCTTGCCAATGAATGTCTATGTTATGCCTCCTTCGCTAGCTGCATTGCGCTCTTGTTTCAACATTCAGTGCTGGCACAAACATGGATCGTCGTGCTTTTCACTGGACGCCTGTTTTGTGTTTATCTTCAGAAAACTGGTGTGTACACTATACAGCCAATATGCTTGCACTTCTAATCTGGACCGAATATTCTAAACACATTCGCTCGTACATTAAGACCATGTCTGAACCAAGCTTGCTGACAGATAGACAGTCCAGCCAAAGCAAAGTGTACACTGCATCGTTGACGAGTCTCAATTTGCATCATCATATGCATGCATGTACACATATGTCCTTTTAGTTCCCTTTCTCCCACAGGAAACGTTGTGGTGCACAGTTTCTTGTGCTGCATGCGTACGCATACGCAGCTTTTCGACAGCGACGCTTGCATGGCAAGACTGGCATCGATGTTGCAGACCAGGAATTGACTCAGGGCGCTTGCTGATCGTCAGGGCGACTCAAAGGGCGCATCTCTATTGGCTAAGAACCTGATCTTGGGCGGAATGTTTCTGCTAAAAGGCATTGCGACTGTCCGATCGCACGACTACAGAAGCCGAGTCCGGCAAAAACATACCTGAAATGGCCGCAATGACGTCTTCTTTCGTTGGCAGCGCCTCAGCATTCCAGGCGCAGGTCTCGGCACCTCGTGTCGGCAATGTACGTGCCTGCTCTATCGTCGCTTTTAAGACGCCGCTGTGTAATGAGTAGCAAAGCGTCATGGAAGCTGAATGTGACACTGCGCTGTAGGGCAAGGTCGCCACAGTCATGCGCAGGACTGTGAAGTCCAAGGGTGCATCAAAGGGTGCTGCATCAAAGGGTGGTGCTGCTCCTACCGACATCACTTACTACGGCCCAGGTACAGAACGCCTGCCGAATCGACAGCTCACTCAAACAATCCGGTCACAGCGTTGACTCCATCGTTGAGCAGCACCGCGTTTACTGTCAGGCCCCGGGTTGCCGAGTTGATTTGTTGGACATGCCCAATCTAAGCTGCATGCCCTCTCTCGTTCTGCACCACACACGCGCAAACACATATGGCTGCTACACGCAGACAGGCCAAAGTTTCTGGGTCCCTTCAGCGGACAGGTGGTCCCAGAGTATCTGTCGGGAGAGTATGCAGGAGACTATGGCTGGGACACAGCAGGTCTTTCAGCAGATCCAGCCACATTCGCCAGGTAATCCCTCTTCGTGTGCTTGAAACATGCAGAAAATCATCAACAACTGGAACAACAGGAGCAGCAAAGCCTTGTACTCAGCGCCATCTTCATGACTCAACTGTCTGGCCATATGTAATTATAGCTTGACTTCCCACAATCAGCCTGGCCCTTTCGTCACTGTCATGTCTGCATCAGCAGACATGCCTCTCTGCATTATGTTCCCTTCCCACTTTGAGCTGACATTGGGACCCTGCTGCTTCTCCTTTTGGCTGACTTCAGCTTGCTGGTGCTCTACAGATACAGGGAGGTTGAGCTCATCCATGCCAGGTGGGCAATGCTTGGTGCCCTGGGTTGCGTCACACCCGAGCTGCTGGCACAGAACGGTGTTCAGTTCCAGGAGGCTGTGTGGTTCAAGGCCGGCTCCGTCATCCTCACCGAGGGAGGTATGCTGAATGTACATTCATGTGCACACTTCAGCTTGCCACGCTCTATAGCAGAGGTAGTCTGTAGCTGAGATGTTGTCAAACCTTCTGGAGATGATGCAAAGTGAGTTGTGCACAGCCTGCTTAATCAGGTTAAACGGGTTTTGCTTTCGAAGGCATCAGTTGATTGATGCCAACAAGCATGATACACGGACAACTGCAACTGATATTGTGATGTCAGTCCGTACCTAAGTCCGTTATTAAGACGTGCATACTTGTTTCTGCAGGCCTAGATTACCTGGGCAACCCCAACCTCATTCACGCACAGAGCATTATCGGCACCCTAGGAGTCCAGGTGAAACCATTTTTTGCATTTCAAAGCCGACATTGCACCTAGCACAGCTTCTGCATTATTTGATTGCTTTGATCTGCCTTGCTTGCTGGTACTATTCAGCTGCAAGTTGCATCTTGCTCACACCTCTCTCTTTGGTGCAGATTGTGTTGATGGGTTTGATAGAGAGCTACAGAGCCAACGGTGGCATTGGTGATGACCTGGGTCTTGACCGCCTGTACCCTGGTGGCGACTACTTCGACCCCCTAGGCCTTGCAGATGACCCAGACTCATTTGCTGAGCTCAGGGTAAACACCGTGTCATGGCGTCATATAGCCTGCAAAAAGTCTCTGTCCCTATGATGTTTGTGCTGCACTTTGTGCCTGTTTGGACCTACAAGGCGCTGTTGCAAGCATTGTGGAGACAATCAGTCTGAGGCAGTCATTTGCTGCACAACCAAAGTTGCCAACAAGAAGCTGCTGTGTGCTATCCTGCAGGTGAAGGAGATCAAGAACGGTAGACTAGCTATGTTTGCCATGCTTGGGTTCTTTGTACAAGCTATTGTGACTGGCAAGGGCCCAGTAGAGAACTTGCTAGACCACCTGGCAGACCCTGGCACTGCCAACGGCCTCAACAAGCTGACTGCCACAAAGTTCACACCTGGAGGCTTGTAAGCAGTTTTATGTCATTGACAGACCTGTAAGCAGGCTTTTGGAATTATGCATGCGCCTATTCTGAACGTAGCTCTAGAGTTTGTGCCCTTCCAAAGGTGACCAGTGAAAAACGTGTTGCTTCACATGTTACGCTTATTATGACCTATGACACACATGATCCTCTGATGCTATGATTGCAATGTAACGACAGGGCAACCTGTTGACCGTTATGCAAGATCCATTGAGCATTACAAATATGCCTGTCACTGGCAACAAGTTGAGCAAATGAGCAGAGCTGCTTCACAATTTCATCACCTATCAAGTTCAAAAAGCGAGCATAAGTCAATGTCAGTATCAATACCTATGCAACACAGACCTGAATAGTCTAGAAGCTGATAAGCTGCATGAGACACACAAAAAGCAATTAGCAGGTAATGTAGAAGGCCTCGGCGTCAAACAGAAAACAACTGCACAGAAAGAATCAATTTGGTCAGAACTGCAACCTCAGTAGAGCAAACAATCTGGAATCGAAAAAATTATCTCTTCTTGCTGAATGGTGCCTTGCGAATTCTGACACTAAGTGGGGTGACCTGCAGTAACAACGTGAGTTGTTCAGCAATGGCTCTGCCTTGCAAGTTGCATGCTGCCAATTGGCCAACAAAACTTTGCGAGCACAAATCAGAGTCTGCAACTCTTGTGCCATCAATGAAAATTCCGAAGTGCCATGAACACTGTGCTCCACAAGCACATAGGAGCTGATTACCTCAACAAGCTCATCATCAACAACATATTCCAATGCCTCATCTAGAGTGGGGCGCATGGGTTCATTCAAACTGGTGGTTGCTTCCTTGGTTGCACTGCACAGACAGCACCCAGTGAGTTCGCTGGTGTGACAGGCTCACATCTGATACAGACAGACAGCTTTTGCAAATGAGCCTTTACAGTGGCCCATGACAGCATGCTCATGCAAACTTTGTCTGCATTGAAAGGTACACAATGCAGAGGAATGTATACATGGAGTCTGCTTGAGGTGTCCAAGCCATGCAAACCAGAAGCGCTTGCAACCACAAGTAAGAAATTGCTGTGGGAGGTGCTCCACCACAACAGCATGGCAACAAGTCTGCGTATTGCATGTCTGGTGAAAGACAAGATAGTGCTGCTTGAGGCAGCAAGGACAGCTTTCCTGCAAGGTGTCAGTAATTCTAAGCAACGTCTGTGCTGCTAGGTTTCAAGAGCACCAGAGTCAAAGGCCTTCCTCACCTTCTAATGTTGGTCATCTGCTTCTTCTTGCAGACGTTGACCTTGAGGTCGTTGTTCCTCTGGTGGATACCCACAACCTGGTCCTCATACACCTGGTCACCTGCCCCACAGAACAGCTTGCCCCTCTGCTGGATGCTCTCCAGGGCATATGAGGTCACCTGGCCTTGCTCATGGGCTGTCAGCGATCCATTCTCCCTTGTGGCAATGGGACCAGACCAGGGTGCATACTCAGAGAAGACGGTGTTGAGCATGGCTGTGCCCTTTGTGGCTGTCAGCATAGCACTGCGGATGCCCAGCAAGCCTCGTGTAGGGATCTTGTATGTGATCCTGCAACACAGATTGCACCATTCAGCCAATGGAATACCCACATGCAGCAGAACGAGCACACTGAGGTCTTACAGCTGCATCAGCAACTGCAATGCATTGATTGAAGCAGACTTGCTGGTTGTACAGTCAGCAGGATGCTTGTTGGTTCAGCTCATTTAAACCAGTACCATGAGTTAGTGCTGCACATGATGAGATGTGTGCTGACAGCTGATCAAGGTCCAGCGTCTGTGACTCAGGCTACCAAGCCAAAACATCTCCCAAATGTAGAACGTGTTTTTACTGTCCCCAGGCGTTTCTGAGGTTTCAAGTGTAGGGATGACGTTTCTGATGTAAAATAGACGTTTCAGGATTGCAAAGAGCAGGGAGATAACGCACATGCTAGCTGTTCAACGACAGTAGCACTTGCGATGAGCATGTACCTGGTGAGGGAGGTTGTGTCAGTGCCGGCCACCAGGTCCATCATCTGGCCTTTACGCTGGCCCAGCATGTCCACAACGGGGCCCACATGCTCCTCGGGTACCTCAATCACTGCCTCCTCAAAGGGCTCGTACTTGTGCCCATCTACCTGCTTGGTAATAACCTGCATGCACCAAGTTAGGTAAACATGCTGTAGGTTGTGAGGCAGGCAATAGACTGACAGAGGGCCAATTTGCCAGCAGGTATGCATGTGGTACCTTGATGTAATACACCCTGCCCTTGTGACATAGCATGGCATTGTGGAGCTGCAGCCCAATCATAGGTGTTACTTACGGCGACGTAGCGTTAACAGGTATCCAGGTAACACTTAGCTCATGACTCAGGCACTACGAGTCTTGCTTTTCACAGAAGACAAGTCCTCCAGACTGTTTGATCATACGGATCAGTTTGACGAGAAATCAATCTTCCAGATGCATCTACAGATGATGTGAAACAGGCAGTCGCTGGGACTGGGTACTTGATAACAGTGCTGTCATCATTGCAAACCGTGCTGAGACTGACCGTTGGAGGACCGACAGCAAACTCATAGCCCTCACGCCGCATGTTCTCCATGAGGATGGAGATGTGCAGAGCTCCACGGCCGCTGACAATGAAGGCGTCTGCGGTGTCACCAGGCTCAACCCTCAAGGCCAGGTTGCGCTCCAGCTCGCGCTCAAGGCGCTCCTTGAGGTTGCGGCTGGTCACAAACTTGCCCTCCTTGCCGGCAAAGGCTGAGGTGTTGACCAGGAAGGTCATGCGCACTGTTGGCTCCTCAACCTGCATGCATAGAAATGATGCTTGATGCCAACCAAAGCTTGCATCATCATCTGGAAGAACCTGTCAGTGCATGAGACACGGTACCAACTTTGGGTGTAGCGGATCAGAGGCGCCAGCAAACAACAGAGTTTGGATATGGTGGCAAAAATCAGTCACCAGTCGAGCAAAAATCTGAGCTTGCAGGACCGCTGCGGTAACTATGGCCAAGCAGATGCAAGAACTGCTTCAGGAAGTACTCACGACACACAGCTCCAACCAACACCTTCACTTTGATTTCCCACCAGCAATGCAGCATGTACAGAACAGGTGCTTGAACAGCATTCTGCTCCTGAAGCAAAAGGATGCACAGCAGGCACCCATGTTGCAGCTTTTACAGCTTTGGTCCCTGCTGGCATGCTTGGCAGCTTTTCCAAACTTGCAGCTTGCAGTCAGCCCAAGACATGGGTGACTGACCTCAATGGTAGGAAGAGCGATTGGTGAGTCTCGGGCACAGACAGTCTCTCCAATGCCGACATCACCCAGGCCAGTGAAGGCACAGATGTCGCCGGCCTCCACCCTCTCAGCCGGCACCCTGTTGAAGTTGTCGTACACAAACAGCTCTGCAATCTTGCCAGTCTTGGGCTTCTCACCACCTGCAGAGACACAGTCCAGTCAGCATGGCAGTGCAAAGGTACTATTCAACTAACAAGGCGTCGTGGGTTGACTGACTTCCACAGAAACTGATGTCAGATGACACACATGGGGAACACCATCGTCACTGCTAGCATGCAGAAAGCAGCAGGCATGACAACATGCCAGGAAGATAAGCCAAAAGAGCGTGTGTTCTGCAACTGCTGCACAGGTTGCTGTCGCGCAAAAACTTGTCCCTGACTTTCTTGTGGTGCATCAGAGTTGGTTTCGCCTCAGGTGCCACAAGAAACTGGCGGAATCAACAAGCATGAGCAAGGAGGGGCACCTGGCTTGAGGTATGAGACCTGCTCAGCTTTGCTGATGCAGCCAGAGCTGACCCGCCCAATGGCAATCCTGCCCTTGTGGTCGTCGTAGTCAAGGTTAGTCACCAGCATCTGCAGGGGTGAGTTCAGCTTGACTGCTGGTGGCTGGATCTCCTTCACGATGGCTTCAAACAGGGGCTCTAGGTCATCAGCAAGACCAGTGGGTAGCAGACCGGCTGTACCATTGACTCCTGATGCGTACACTGCTGGAAAGTCACACTGCTCATCTGATGCCCCCAGCTCACAGAAGAGCTCAAAAGTGGTGTCAATGACGTAGTCAGGCCTACAAGAACATTGGCAAAGCGTGAAAAGGGACGATTTTATGTAATATGAACCTCTGTGTGTTACAAATGCCTGAGCACTGCAGCATGAGACAGGAATGGCTGACAGAAAAGGCAATTGGCAACGTTTGAATTGCATCACAAGTAATGATGTTGCAGGGAAGGCAGAGGTTGGCATACCTGGCAGCATCACGGTCAATCTTGTTGACAACAACAATGACCTTCTTGTTGAGCGCCAGAGACTTTCTGAGCACAAAACGTGTCTGTGGCATTGGCCCCTCCACAGAGTCAACTAGGAGTAGCACACCTGCATGAAAGCCATCCAAGCACTGAGATGATCGAAACATCTTTGCTGTGGTGGTTGTGTTGCTGACTTCAATGTAAGCAAGCACTTGCACCAACATAAGATACTGGCCTTGGCATATGTCTTGCATTCAGCTCATTGTGACAAACAATGCAGCATGCCAAGAAGCCCTTGATGAAGCTGACAAACACAGACAGAGGAATCAGATAGCCTACTGAATGCAGATGTGCATGTTGTGAGGGCTCACCATCACACATGTTGAGAACTCGCTCCACCTCTCCACCAAAGTCAGCGTGACCTGGTGTGTCAATGATGTTGATTTTGATGCCCTACATGCCAATAAAAATCGATGAGATGGTCTTGCAACAGCTGCCGAAGGCAACACCTTTGATTGAAGTCGAAGTTCAAGCAATATGGGATGAATGGTCAGTGTACCTTATAGCGGACAGCTGTGTTCTTGGACAAGATGGTAATACCACGCTCGCGCTCGATGTCATTGCTGTCCATGATTCGTTCCTGTGTGTGTTGGTTGGCTCTGAAGACTTTGCTTTGCTTGAGCATAGAGTCCACCTGCATGAGCCATGAGCAAAGCTCTGATGTAATGGTTCTGCTGAAGGTCCAAAGGCTAAGCAGCAAACAGAAAACACAACTTACCAAGGTGGTTTTGCCATGGTCGACATGAGCAATGATGGCGATGTTGCGAATGTCATGTTTGTGTGTCAGTACATCTGAGTCTGTGGGCTCTTTGAGCTGGCCTGTGCACTCAAGGAAGAATAGTCAAGCCTGGCTGATCTGTGGCTGACGAGCAAAGCAGTACTGAGAACTGTACCGACGCACAACACACCTTCAAGGGTCGCAACAGCACGAGCTTGCAACCTGCATCGAGGTGCTACGTGTTTCTGACGGACAGCGAAAGTGCCGTTGTTGTGAACCCCTGCGACACAGTGATAAGGTCAGCCAAGGGTGTCCTCGCAAACGCACGGACACCGCTGTAATGCTGCAGAAATGCAGCGAGATTTGGCACCTGTGGAACAAAAGGGAGCTGTACGCTGTCTTCTTGCGTCGGGCACGCGGTTGACGCAGTTATGTTGGAGAAGCAAACAGTTGCCGTTTTCGGGCAGCAGCAGGGCACCTTGCATAACCTTGGCGGATCTGTGCTACAGGCGCAACACACAATGCAGTTGCAGCCGAGTGCTTGCGGAAAACAGTGCGATACCCCAAAGCTGCTTCTACGTAGCCACTGCAGCGTGTCACGTGGACACCATAGGCCGCATACCCTTATCCGGATGCTAGGGTCTGTGCAGGGAGCACAGCACAGCATGTTCAGTCACTGCTCACAGTAGCCTTTGCCACCAAGCACGCCCATCATGAAGCAGATGCAGGTATACAAGTGGCAAGATCAACTCCCTTGCCAACTAAGTATTTACAGCAGCCTCAAGGTTGTTAAATCACTGGACAAGTGCTGAGGTTGCAGTTCACGCCAGCACAAAGAGACATTCACACTGAGTTTGACAAAAGTTGCAGCTCAAACAAGAGTGCTTATGGCTGATCGAATTTTTGAGGTTCCCCATGACTTCTGGAGTTGTTTCTACTCAGGACCTGGTAACTATCAGGCATAGCAAACCCCATGAAGTTGCCTGAAAGCCGCACAAGCCTTGCCACATGCTCATTTCTTGACCTTGTGAATCTGAGACACATGGTCATTCAGGAGCTGAGCAAGCTGCCATTTTGGCACCAGCAGAGAGTCTGCGATGCCAAGCAAGCCCTGGCGGACACAGACGCCGGACACCAACAGGTCTTTGGCAACTCTATAATTAATGTGCGCACACAGCTGCATCATTGCTGAGCTGCTTTTGATGCAAAAGCTCCCTGCATGACATGGCCAGCAAATGTTGCAGGAAGATCTGCTGACCAGATGTTTCCATTTTGGAAGGAGGTGAAGCAGCTACGCACCACTGCTGGACATGCGAAGATGCATTTTGAGGCAGCTCAGCAAAGCCAGATAGATCCCAGGTACCTGACTCTTTGCTAGCTGTGTTTTCAATGCTTGCAGTGTGCTTTGCACTGTTGTCCAATCTTCTTTGCATGTTCCACTGTTCTCTGCTGCTTTGCAGACAGACCTCTCTTCTTTTGCCTCATTGCTGTTGTTGTTGTATGCCTGTTTTCAAGCCTTGTTCTCTTCAATCGATGATCAGGGTCCAGCCAGCAAGCACTTGCTGCGACTTTGAAACGCCCCGGGGTTGCTTCAGGAATTTGAGAGGCCATGCACACCTTGCTCCACAACTGCTGCTTGCCTTGCTTTGTTTAGGTATGCGGTACACCACAACTCTGATAATGCTCAGTGTCAGGCCGCTGATCATCAATGCATGTTACTTGCCTTGTAGGCAGGAGCTGAAAGATGTGCTATCCAGCACTGCCAAGAGATAGAAGCAGTTGCAGGGTGACGCCAGCATCATACACGGCCAGCTGGGAACGACCCTTGCAAAGATGAACGGGCAGATCAGTATTGTGAATCTTAGACTGAAGGCGGCCGCTGCTGACTCAGACAAAAGCATGAGAGCTGTGAAGGGCGAGCAGGAGCCTGGCCAGGCTGAGTGTGCAAAGGCTAGCTAGCTACAGGGGCGGTTGGAGATGGCCCTCAACAACAGGAACTCTCACCAAAAGAAGCGCAACGTGCAAGGCTCGGTGTGCTGCTGAGGTATGCCCATCCCCTGAAACATGCATGCTCTCTGACCTGGCATTGCAGCAGATGTTTTGCTTCTCTTTCAACCAGCGTATGCCGTTGTTGTGACACATTGTATGTGCAGTCCCTTCATACATGATACTATCTCACCCTACCACCACTGGTGTACTCTCAACACCTCCAACTTGTGCTATCTAAGCTCTTACTTGCTGCTGCGCTACGCTTACACTTGTATAACTGCCGCTAGTCTGGTACATGATGGTGTTGCGTAGCTGCTTTCAGCTGCAATGTGCTGCCGTGTGTTCTGTTTGTGTATGCCCCTTGTATAATATCCGCTTCTGAGTTGATGCGCTCAGCGCACCGATTGCTGAGCATGTGCACCTTCTGGCCTGCAGCATTGTGACATGGCCAGCCTCATGTTTAGCCGCAGATTGGACCCAGTGCAAGAGTGGTGGGTCTGCACCCAGACGCTTGCTGCTGTGACAAGGCCTGCTGGCATCCAAGGCAGCAACTTCTCTCTGCATGGTGCAAGGCAATGCAGCCGCAGTGGTCAAGAATGCATTGCCAAAGTGGGATGCGCTCTGAAACCTAAACTTGCTGGTCTCCATTTTGGTCTGTGCAAAATCTTGCACGACTGCTGCAGCTATGAACCATCGGGAAGCCACATAAGGCCTCAACTTGCAACAACATCGATTGTTGCATAGCAACAAACAAGTATGCATAACATTGCACCATCAGCCATGTTGCACTGTGACAATGTCCAGAGTTTGCATGCTTGCACTCCAAAACTGCTCAAAAAGAAAGGAGTGTCAAGGCCAGTTGCAATTTGGTTGTCGCACAATGCATACCGGTACACTACTGTATGTAGGTAAATGAGCCTTGAAAAATGTCCCTGTCAAAGTTCTGCACCTTTGTGCAAGCGAGAGCATGTGTGGAGACAGCATTGTCAAGCATGTCCCATGTAAACCACATGGCCGACAAATGTAAAGCTTACACCTGACAATGCTGCTCACAGGACTGCATGTTGCAAATATGAAGGCTACTTGTAAAAAGCATGTAAGCTTAATCTTGCACAGAGTGCCTTTTGCCTGGAAGTGCTAGAAGGGCGTATCAAGATTGTCATGTGACATCTCTGAATGCTTGCAGCAAGGCTTGTAATTACATTAATCAAGTATAAATCTAGATGTTTGCAAATTGCTGCCATCAATTGCACATTGTCAGTTGCTGCAAATCTGTCTACATGCCGATAAACTTGGGCCAATGAAATGCCATGTGCTACAGAGCAATCATCATTTGCAGGTGTCGACAAGACACCATTTGAGGTGTTGTATTGAAGTAACAGATGCAAGCAAAGTACCAAGCAAGCATGCTTTGTTTGGCCAGCAAGCACTGACGTAGTGGTGAAGCAACCACTCATAGACACACATCAGGGTGGCAGTTGCAAGCCACCAAACAATGCAGAGTCCAATGATGCATCTACACTCAGCCAGCTTACCTGTGGCTGACCTCTTGGCCACCCTGTGACAATCCCCAGAAGCCTTCAAGAAAAGCTTCTAGAGACTATCACAGGATGTTACCAGGACACAGGACGAGGACCTGGGTCAGCAACGTGTCCCACAATGGTGGGCAAGAATGGGCAAACACTGGGCTGTGAGTGTCGCCAAACACTGTTGAGTGTCACCAAACACTGTTGAGTGTCGCCAAACACTGTTGAGTGTCGCCAAACACTGTTGAGCAACATGCAAGCAAATGCACAACATACAAGCAAATGCACAAAAGCTGCTACAAGGCAAACTCACCTTGAGCTGCACTCTTGGCCACCCTGTGAAAATCTCCAGAAGCCTTCAGGAAAGCTTCCAGAGACTATCACAGGATGTTACCAGGACACAGGACGAGGACCTGGGTCAGCAGCGTGTCCCACAATGGTAGGCAAGAATGGGCAAACACTGGGCTGT
>JAABUP010002487.1_pt1 | contig 35461 bp, 32 predicted proteins | sample 5559201 | NCBI WGS metagenome assembly JAABUP01 (sample SAMN10711887, study PRJNA513373) | rock metagenome | isolation source: Antarctica rocks | place: Antarctica
CCCCGCCCACCCTCAGCTCACCGCCAACCACCACGACTTCGCCGTCACCGACCACGACCTCGCCGTCACCCACCACGACATCCACGCCCACGACATCGTCGCCCACGACGACGCCCACAGCGTCGAGCACAGTCGGGCCCACCACAGCGTCGAGCACCACGTTGTCGTCGAGCACGACCGTCACGGTTACCACCACTAGTTCCAGTAACGGCCCCGTCGTCCCCGCGGGCCACCCGCAGACCGGCGCAGGCGGAGCGGCCAACTCCACCAGCGGGGTTCTGATCGGAATCGGCGTCCTGGCCTGGCTCGGGGCCGGGGCCGCGATGACGCTGGCCATCCTGCGGCGGAGAGCTGAACGGAACTGATGATCGGGGCCGCCCGGACCCAACGCCGGAGACGCCGGTCGAAGCCGAACCACCGGAGACAGCGGTCGATGCCGTGGGCAACCATCGCCGCGGTATTGCTGCTGCTCGGCGGGGTCTTGCTCACGATGGGCGTGCGGGGCCATCAGGTAGTGCTGGCAGAGCCCGCAGTACTGCAGGCCACACGCGCGGCGGCACCCGGCCCGGGTACCACGACATCACAGCCTGGTGTCGTCGATGCTGCAGTGTCATCCGCGCTCGGGGCCTCCGGCCATCCCGCGGCCGCACAGTCGGTACCGGGCCCACGGGGTGACGCCGCTCCGCCAGGCTCGGCCGGCCATCCCGCAGCCACACCGTCACCACCGGGCTCGCGAGATAACCCCGCTCCGCGGGCATCGGCCAGCCATCCCGCAGCCACACCGTCACCACCGGGCTCGCGAGATAACCCCGCTCCGCCGGCATCGGCCAGCCATCCCGCAGCCACACCGTCACCACCGGGCTCGCGAGATAACCCCGCTCCGCCGGCTCCGCCCCGCCCAGTCACCTCCCCACCCACCAGCTCGGCGAATCCGGTGGTGGCGCGCTCCACCCCGGTTGCGCTGCGAATCCCGGCCATCGGTGTGTCTGTGTCACTGTCCCAGCTCGGACTGAACCTCGACCGGACCGTCCAGGTGCCCACCGACTTCGCCCAGCCCGGCTGGTTCCGCCTTGGCCCATCACCGGGCCAGCAGGGCTCGGCGGTCATCCTGGGACACGTCGACTCCTATCGAGGCCCGGCAGTGTTCTTCCGGCTGCGGGAGTTGCAAGCCGGCGATCTGGTCGAGGTGAGCTTGGCCGATGGCACAGTCGCCCACTTCGTGGTCAGCACCGTCACCCAGTACCTCAAGAATCAGTTCCCTGCGCAGCAGGTGTACGGCTCGCACGGCGTCAGCGGACTGCAACTGGTCACCTGCGGGGGTGAGTTCGACACCCAGGCCCGCAGCTACCTGTCCAACGTGGTTGCGTACACCACCCTGGTTTCCATCACCCGCGGCGCCCTGCAACCCTGAAATGACACTCGCCCCGGTTCAGGGCGGGACCGTGGGTGGGTGGTCGTGCGGCTGCGGGCGGGGATTGCGCTCAGTGTGGTCGACGTTGCGGTGCGCGCCGAACCGATGCCCCGGCTGCGATTCCGGTCGCGGAGCCTGGTCGCCGGTCCAGGTCAGGCGGATCCCGCTGCGACTGAAACGCTGCAGGTCGGCGCCGACGATGGTCTCGATCGTGCCGAGTTGGTCGAGCGTGGACGCGTCGGCGGTCAATGAGAGTGATGTGCCGTCGGCGGTGATTCGGCAGGTGCCGCCTTGGGGGAACTCGATGACGCCGACGGGATGGGTCCAGTTCGCCGCGGCGCCCATGCGGCTGGCGTGATGGCAGAGTTGTTCGGCGTAACGCTCGGCGGCATCCACGTCGACGCTGGCTTCGGCCTGGGGCAAGTAGGCTCCTCATCCGGGTCGGAAATGGCGTGGGCGCGGTCAGGTGTCCCTTCGGGTGATGAACGCCAGCGCGACCGCAAGGGCTACGGCGGCGTACAGGCTGAACACGCCGAGGCCGGTCCACGGGCCCAGCGTGTTGGGTTCGTGGTGCACGGCGATGTAGATCTGCTCGCCGGAGTTCATCGGTAGATAGGGCTTGACGAGGGTCTGCCACGAATCCGGCAGGATCGAGATCAGAATGGATGGCACGAACAGCAGCCCGAAGAGGGTAGCGATCGCGGCGGCGCTGCTGCGCAGGATCGCGCCCAGGCCGAGTCCGAGCAGCCCGAGCACTGTGAGGTAGAGGCCGCCGCCGATGACCGCGCGCAGCACGCCGGGGTCGCCCAGCGATGACCGCACCCCGCTGTCGGCGGCCGCAAACACGTCGAACAGCGCATACGCCGCAACACACGACGCGATGCCCACGACGAGGGCGACGGCGGCGAACACGGCGACCTTGACGGCAAGCACCAGCCGCCGCTGCGGGACTGCGGCGAAGGTCGCGCGGATCATGCCGGTGCCGTACTCGCTGGTGATGACGAGTGCCCCCAGCACCCCGAACGCGATCTGCGAGAGGTGAATGCCGGCAAGGGAGAGCCGGACAGCGTCGGTGCTCGCCTTGTCCTGCGCGCTGAGGTGCCCGGGGATGAAGATCGCGGCCAGGACGCCTACCACGACATTGGAGGCCACCGCCGCGACCAGGGTCCAGAAAGTGGACGGAACCGACCGGAACTTGCACAGCTCCGAACGCAGGACCTCGGCGGTGTGCGAGCGGTGGCCGTGTGCCGCGGCGGACGGCAGCGGCGACGTTGTCGTGGCCATCAGGGCCTCCTCGATGCCGGGACGAGCACATTCTGGGTCGCGTGGAAGTCGACCGACTCGCCGGTCAGCTCCATGTAGCGCTGCTCGAGCGTCGCTCGCTGGGTCGACAGCTCCTGCAGGCTCAGCCCGTGCGCGCGGGCCAGATCACCGACCGCGTTCGCGGTGGTCCCGGTGACGTGCAGGGCGCCGTCACCCTGGCGGGACACGGCCGCGCCGCTGCGCTCCAGAAGCGTGGCGAGCTGCTCGGCTTCGGCCGCCCGGACCCTCACCAGGCTGCCCGATCCGGCCAGTAGCTCCTCGACGGTCGTGTCGGCGATGAGCCTGCCGCGGCCGATCACGATGAGCCGGTCGGCGGTGATGGCCATCTCGCTCATCAGGTGACTGGACAGGAACACCGTCCGGCCCTGCGCGGCCAAGGATTTCACCAAGGTGCGAATCCACATCACTCCTTCCGGGTCCAGCCCGTTCACTGGCTCGTCCAGGAGCAACACCCGCGGGTTGCCGAGCAGCGCGGCAGCGATGCCGAGCCGCTGCCCCATTCCGAGGGAGAAACCACCGACCCGCTTGCGGGCCACCCCGCTCAGGCCCACCACGTCCAGGACTTCGGCGACCCTGGACCCGGAGATGCCATTGCTCAGCGCCAAGCACAGCAGGTGGTTGTAGGCGCTGCGACCACCGTGCATCGCCCCGGCCTCCAGGAGCGCCCCGACCTCGAACAGCGGACGGCGGAATCCGGTGTATGAACGACCGTTGACCGTCACCCGCCCGGACGTCGGCGAGTCCAGGCCGAGGATCAACCGCATCGTCGTCGACTTCCCGGCCCCGTTGGGTCCGAGAAAACCGGTCACCGCGCCCGCCGGCACGGTGAAAGACAAGTCCTCGATCGCGAAGGTCGCGCCGTAACGCTTGGTCAACCCCACCGCCTCGATCACGCCAAACCCCCTCGGTCGGCACGCATCAGTGCTGGCCCGGACCGAGTACACCGGTCAGGTGCAACACCACAAACGCAACGAGAACAAGCACAACCAACACTGCCCACAGGACGGTGCGCAGCCGGCGCTGCGGAATCACGCGCGGGGGTGAGCCCTCCCGTGCGAATTGCTCCTCGGGTCCGCCGGAATGGTGCGGTAGATCAGGCACGGTCATGGCTCCTCGCCGATCGCGAGCGGCAGGACGTCGCTGCGCACAGCCAGCTTAAGCAGACACTTTGTCATAGTCAATACAGGATGTCGGGCACAGAGCGATGCGTCATACTGATGTGGTGCCGCAGCTGTGGACCGACACGATCGACGCTCACCGCCACGCGGTGCGCGACGCGATCCTGCGCACCACCGCTGGCCTGGTCCACGCACATGGGGCGAGCGGGGTGAGTATGTCGCGCATCGCCGAGCAGGCCGGGATCGGCCGCGCGACCCTCTACAAGTACTTCCCGGACGTGGAAGCGATCCTGACGGCGTGGCATGAACGCCTCGTCGGCGAACATCTTCAGCAGCTCATCGCCGTGCGTGACCAAGCGTCGACCCCGACGGCACGACTGGCCAGCGTCCTGACGCACTACGCCGAGATCTCTCACCAGCAGCGGGACACCGAACTCGCTGCCCTGCTGCATCGTGGCGATCACGTCGTCCGCGCCGAACACCAGCTACGTGCGCTGATCCGCGACCTGATTGCCGAAGGCGCAGACAACGGCGAGCTGCGCGCCGACATCGCCCCGGACGAACTCGCCAACTACTGTCTGCATGCGCTCACGGCAGCCAGCAATGTTCCATCTGCGGCCGCCGTCACACGCCTCGTGGATGTCACCCTCGCCGGTCTGCGCAGCTAGGCCGGGGCGAGCCGCTCAGCCAGCGGGCATCCAAATCGCTGCAGCCTGCCGACCGGTGCGGGCGGATCGACGGTGGCTGAACAGTTCCGGATCCTCGCGGGTGCAGCGGGGATCGACGGCCACCGCCGCCACGCCGGCCCGGGCGAGCTGCCCGGCGATGCCCGCGCGCAGGTCCAGACCCGTTGTGCCGTCGGAGGTTTGACAGGCGGAACCGGGAAGCAGCTGCTCCACGTCGGACTGCATGCCGGCCGGGACCTGGTAGCAGCGCCCGCAGATGGCCGGCCCGAGCAACACCTCGACCCGTCCGGGTTGGGCGCCCGCTGCCTTCATCGCGGTGAGCAGCTCGGTGACGATGCCATCGGCGGCGCCCCGGCGGCCGGCGTGAGCCGCTCCGATCACACCGGCGACGGGGTCGGCGGCGAGTACCGGAACGCAGTCCGCGGCCAGCACTGCCAGTGCGAGGTCGGGCATGGTGGTGACCACTCCGTCGGCGCCGGGCAGCCGGCCCGGCTGGTCGACGGTGACGACCGTGGTGCCGTGCACCTGCTGCATCCACACGAAGCGGGAAGCCGGCAAGCCGGTCGCCGCGGCCAGCCGGGCCCGGTTGGCGGCGATTGCCGACGGATCGTCGAGCTTGCCGCCCAGATTGAAGCTGTCGAACGGCGGCTTCGACACACCGCCGGAGCGGGAAGTGACGATCCGCCGCACCCGGTGCGGCAGTGCTGAGGGGTGGACTGGCACCGCGCCCTCTGCCACCGCTCCATCACCTACCGCTTCTGTTACTGCCGCTTCACCTGCTACCGCTCATCCCTACCGCTTCATGAACGGGGGAACGTCCACGTCGTCATCGTCCTCCATCGACACGGTCGCGCGCTGCGGAGGGGCAGCCGGCGGGGTCGGCGGCACATACGGCTGGCCAGTCGGGCGGCCGTAGCGCTGGTCCGATTGCGCGGCTCCCTGCTGGCCCTGATCGTGCGGACCGTGGCCCTGTTGTCCCTGTCCCTGCTGGACCGGCCCGGCGCCTTCGCCGTTACCGGCATAGCCGTTCGCCCCGTTGGGGTATCGGTTGTTCCCGCCGCCGGCTGACCCGCCGGTGGCGGCGCCGACCGGCTCGCGCCGTACCTGGCCGGCCGCGGCCCCGGCGATCGCCCGACGCCCCGCGGCGGTGCCGCGGTCCAGTGGCGGCAACGTCGACGGGGTGGAGTCGAACCCCGCGGCGATCACAGTCACCCGCACCTCGTCGCCGAGCGAATCGTCGATGACGGTACCGAAGATGATGTTGGCGTCCTCATGCGCGGCCTCCTGCACCAGGGACGCCGCCTCGTTGATCTCGAACAGGCCAAGGTCGCTCCCGCCGGCGATCGAGAGCAGCACGCCCTGGGCGCCGTCCATCGACGCCTCCAGCAGTGGCGAGTTGATCGCCTTCTGGGCCGCTTCCACCGCCCGCCCCTCGCCGCGCGAACTGCCGATCCCCATCAACGCGGTGCCGGCGCCCGACATCACGCTCTTGACGTCCGCGAAGTCAACATTGATCAGACCCGGGGTGGTGATCAGGTCGGTAATGCCCTGCACGCCGTTGAGCAGCACTTCGTCGGCCGACCGGAAGGCGTCCATCAGGGAGACACCCTGATCTCCCAACTGCAGTAGCCGATCGTTGGGGATCACGATCAGGGTGTCGCACTCGTTGCGCAGTTCCTTGATGCCGTCCTCGGCCTGCCCGCCGCGGCGCCGCCCCTCGAAGGTGAACGGGCGGGTGACCACACCGATGGTCAGCGCTCCCAAGCTCCGGGCGATGGAGGCCACCACCGGTGCGCCGCCGGTGCCGGTACCGCCTCCCTCACCGGCGGTGACGAACACCATGTCGGCGCCCTTGAGCACATCCTCGATCTCGGCCCTGTGGTCCTCGGCCGCCTGCCTGCCGACCCCAGGATCCGCACCCGCTCCGAGTCCTCTGGTGAGTTCACGCCCGACGTCGAGCTTGACGTCGGCGTCACTCATCAGCAGCGCCTGGGCATCGGTGTTGATCGCGATGAACTCGACCCCGCGCAGGCCGACCTCGATCATCCGATTGACCGCGTTCACGCCACCGCCGCCGATTCCGACGACCTTGATGACGGCCAGGTAGTTGTGCGGAGGCGTCATGGTGCAGACCTTTCCTCGATGCCGGGCGGAGTGTTCGGTGGTCTTCCGGCCGGTCAGGAGGGTTCCGGTTCGCGCTTCCCCAAGCCTCCGGAGCCAACTCTCAACCTCAACCAGACCCTTGCAGTTATGTCAGGTACCGCTGGGAGAAAGGTAAACGGGACACCGGCTTTCGCAGGGACGACGCGCCGCGTGTCGGTACCGAAACCTTGCCCGAAGATCGGCCGCCCTTCCTCGGTTCGACTGCCCCTGTAGAGCAGTCGGTACGCCGCGCAACCGCCCGACTTGGGCACATCCCTGCCCCCAGCCGCCCCAGCGGCGCCGGTACCGCCCGACTCGGGCACATCCGGGGCCCCGGGCCGCCCCCGCGGCGTCGGTAACCGCCCGACTCGGGCACATCCCCGCCCCCAGCCGCCCCGACGGCGCCGGTAACCGCCCGACTCGGGCACATTGCCGCCGCGGGGGCGGCCCGGGAGCACCGCGAAACCGCCCCACCGCGGAACATCGCCGGGCGAGGATCCGTTGGGGAGGAGCATGCCCCGTCGCCCGATCCGTCCTGAGCCGCCGACCGCCGCTCCGGGCTCCACCGGCGCTGCCACGACTGCCAACGCCTCCGTGAGTGCAACCGATGCTGCCGCCACTACGGGAATCGGTGCCGATGGCGCCACCGCCGGCCCGACCGCGACCGCCGGCCCGACCGCCACCGCCGGCCCGACCGCCACCGCCGGCCCGACCGCCACCGCCGGCGTTCAATACTCCTCCGCCACCGGGCGCTGGATCGTGACGGCAGCGGTGCTGGGATCCGGGATGGCGATGCTCGACGGAACGGTGGTGAACGTCGCGCTCAAGGTCATCGGCACCGACCTCAGCGCCAGTTTGCAGGAGTTGCAGTGGGTGACGAACGCCTACCTGCTCGCACTCGCCTCGCTGATTCTGCTCGGCGGCTCGCTGGGCGACCGGTTCGGTCGCCGGCGGATCTTCGTCATCGGAGTCGCCTGGTTCGCCGCAGCGTCGCTGCTGTGCGGACTGGCCCAGAATCCCACCCAGCTGATCGCGGCCAGGGCCCTGCAGGGCATCGGCGGCGCGCTGCTCACCCCCGGAAGCCTGTCGATGATCCAGGGTGGCATCGCAGGCGCTGACCGCGGAAAGGCCATCGGCGCCTGGTCAGGACTCGGCGGGGTGGCCGCCGCGATCGGCCCCTTCGTCGGCGGCGGTCTCGTGCAGTTCGTGAGCTGGCGGTACGTGTTCCTGATCAACGTCCCGCTGGCCGTGCTGACCGTCGTGATCGCCGTCAAGAAGGTGCCGGAGACGGCCGATCCCGGCGCCTCCCGCCACTTCGACGTGACCGGGGCGGTGCTGGCCACCGGCGGCCTGGCCGCCGTGACGCTGGCGCTGGTCGAGGCCCCCACCCTGCCAGCCGGGTGGCTGGTCGGCACCTGGGCCATCGGGCTGGCGGCGCTGGTCGCCTTCGTGGTGGTGGAACGCCGCCGCAGGTCGCCGATGATGCCGACGCAGCTGTTCACCTCGCTGCAGTTCAGCGCGGCGAATGCGATGACGCTGGTGACCTACGCGGCCCTGGGCGCCATGATCTTCTTCCTGGTCCTGCAACTACAGATCGGGGCCGGGTACCTGCCGTTGCTGGCCGGCGTGGCCACCCTGCCGATCACCGTGCTGATGTTGCTGTTCGCGGCCAAGGGTGGCGAACTGGGCGCCAGGATCGGACCGCGGTTGCCGATGACCATCGGGCCGCTGTTCTGTGCGGCCGGGGCGGCGCTGCTGATCGGCGTCGACGCCGGCACCTCGTACTGGACCGGCGTGCTGCCCGGCCTGGTGCTGTTCGGGATCGGGCTGGTGTTCCTGGTCGCCCCGCTGACGGCCACGGTGTTGGCGGCGGCGCCGGACCACAACGCCGGCATCGCCAGTGGCATCAACAACGCGGTGGCCAGAGCCGGTTCGCTGCTGGCGGTGGCCGCGCTCCCGGCGGTCGTCGGGCTGAACGGCGAGGACTACCTGAACGCCCCGGTGTTCGGCGCCGGCTACCGCAGTGCGATGCTGATCTGCGTCGTCCTGCTGGTCGCCGGCGCGGTGGTGTCCGCACTGCTCATCCGCAATCCCAGCGCCCCCCCGCGAACCTGAGCTACTTGCCTCTGACCGTCACCAGCTGCGGGTCGGACAGGTCGAAGACGGTGCCCGGTCTGGCCAGCACCACCGGCAGGATCTTGGCCTTCTGGGCGGTGCGGCTGCCGTCGCCCCAGATCACCGTGCGGCCGTCGGTGAGCACCAGTGTCACCTGGTAGGCGCTGCGGGCGGTGACCGCGGAGATCATTCCGTTGACGGCGGCGGGTAACGCCGTCACCACCGCCAGCGCGGCCGTGGTGGCCGGGTCGTTCCTGCCGGGGGTGGCCAGTTCGATGGCCGGAAGCCTCGGCGGCCTGGCCGGTGTGGTGGTGTAGGGCAGTCCCTCAGCGTCCAGCAGCCACCATTTCCCGTTCGCGCTGGTAACGGCCACCGGGATCCGGGGTCGCACGGTGATGGTCAGGGTGTGCGGCCAGGTCCTGTCCACCTGCACGCCGGCCACCTCCGGAATGCCGGCGATCCTGGCCCGCACCGCCGCGGTGTCCACCGATGCCAGCGGCACCCCGACGGTGTCCCTGCTGGCCCTGCCGACCGTCCCGGCCAGCGCGCCGTCGGCACCGGTGATCGTGACCTGCCGGACGGCGAACACCGGCGTCTTGAAGACCACGTACCCGCCGCCGGCGAGCAGTACCAGCACCAGCCCGAAGGCCAGCAGCCATGGCCATCGGCGCCGCCCGGCCGGGATGTACGCCGATTCGGTGTCTGTCCGGCCGGAGGTCGATGGGCGGGTCCGGGTGGCCGTCATGCACGGTCCGGTCCGGCCCGATTCGCCACGGAACCGTTGGGCGCCAACAGGTCCAGCAGCTCGGGCCCGAGCATCGTCACATCGCCGGCGCCCATCGTCACCACCACGTCGCCCGGCCTCACCAGGGCGGCGACGGTCTGCGGGGCCGAGCCGAAGCTGGGTTCGAACACCGCCCGCGCACCGGTCACCCGGTCGGCGATCAATGCACCGGTGATGCCGGGCTGTGGGTCCTCCCGCGCCCCGTACACGTCCAGCACCACCACCAGGTCGGCCATTCCCAAGGTGTCGGCGAACTCCTCCGCGTAGGTCCTGGTCCGGGAATAGAGGTGGGGCTGGAACAGCACCAGCAGCCGGCCGCCAGGGGGTACGACGGTGCGGGCGGCGGCCAGCTGGGCCCGCACCTCGGTCGGGTGGTGAGCGTAGTCGTCGTACACGCTGACACCACCGGCCCGGCCCTTGTACTCGAACCGGCGACGGACACCGGTGTAGGCGGCCAGCCCATCCGCCATCGTCTGCGCGGACTCGCCGAGCAACGTGCCGGCGGTCAGTGCGGCGGCCGCGTTGAGCAGCATGTGATCGCCGGGCACCGACAGCGCCAGGTGCTGGGTGCTGCCGTCCGGCAGGGTGAGGTCGGCCTCGGTGCGGTGACCGTCACGGGTGGACCGACCGATCCTCACGTCGGAGTTGCGGCCGCGGCCGTACCCGACGATGCGCGGGGCCCCCGGCGCCGCCCTGACCCGGTCCAGTAGCGCCAGGACGCCGGGATCGTCCACACCGGCGACCAGGAAACCACCGGGCGCGATGCGCTCGACGAACTGGTCGAAAACGGCGGCGTACGCCTCCGGGGTGCCGTGATGATCCAGGTGATCGGATTCCAGGTTGGTGATGATCGCGCCGTGCGGAGCGAAGGCCAGGAACGAGCCGTCGGATTCGTCCGCCTCAGCCACGAAGATGTCACCGGTCCCATGGTGGGCACCGGAGCCCGACTCGTTGAGTTCCCCGCCGATGGCGAACGACGGGTCAAGACCCGCCTGCTGCAGGGCCACCGTCAGCATCGAGGTGGTGGTGGTCTTGCCGTGGGTGCCGGCAACGCAGACGCTGCGCCGGCCGTCCATCAGGGCGGCCAGGGCGACGGCCCGGCGGAGCACCGGGATGCCCCTGCGGTGTGCCTCGGTGATCTCCGGGTTGTCCGGGCGGATCGCGCTGGACACCACCACGGCAGTCGGTCCGCCGTCCAGAAGATCCAGATTCGCGGCGCTGTGCCCGACCGTGGTTCGCACGCCGCGTACCGCCAGGCCGTTGAGCACATGCGACGCCTTGGCGTCCGACCCGGATACCTGAAGGCCACGGTCGGCGAGGATCCTGGCGATGGCGTTCATCCCGGCTCCGCCGGCTCCCACCAGATGCACCCGGGACAACTCGGTCCCGTCCGGGGTGCGGGGAGCGGGCCGGCGGCCGGTCATCGCCGCCGTCCCGTGCCCGCCGCGGCGGCCGCGCGGATCATGGCTGCCAGTTCCCGGGCGACGTCGTGATGACCGACGCTCGCAGCCGCCCGCTGCATCGCGGCGAAGCGGTCGCCGGCAACTGTTGCGGTGGTGCCCGTCCCGGCCGGCTCGTCGGGGTTCCGGGCGAGCAGCGGGATCACTTGCTGGACAACGGCTTCGGCGTCCAGGTCGGCATCCTCGATGAGGAAGGCGGAGCCGGCCCGCACCTGGCCGGAGGCGTTGAGCCGCTGCTCGCCGTTGCCGTGCGGCAGCGGAACGTAGACCGCCGGGAGACCGACGGCACCGGTTTCGGCGACCGTCATCGCTCCGGACCTTCCGAGCACCAGGTCGGCGGCGGCGAAGGCCAGATCCATCCGGTCCAGGTAGGGCACGGCGACGTAGCGCGGGCCGTCCGGTGGAAGTTCGGGGAGCTGGATGCTGTTCTTGCGGCCGTAGGCATGCAACACGCCGATGCCGGCCCCTACCAGGTCGGCTGCCGCCCCGCTGATGGCGGCGTTGATCCGTTGCGCACCTTGGGATCCGCCCCACACCAGCAGCGTCGGAGCGTCCGGGTCGAGGCCGAAGAACTCGCGCCCCTGGGCCCGCAGCGCCTCCCGGTCGAGGGTGGCCAGCGACTGCCGCACCGGGATGCCGATCACCGTGGCGTTCGGCAGGCCCGACCCCTCGACGGCGGCCGCCACCGCGGTGGCGAACCGGGCACCGATCTTGTTGGCCAGGCCCGCCCTGGCGTTCGCCTCGTGGATGACGATCGGCACTGCGGCTCTGCGGGCGGCCAGGTAGGCAGGCAATGCGACGTAACCGCCGAAACCCACCACCACGTCCACCTCCCGCGCGGCGGTGATCTTCCGGGCGGCCCGCACGGCGGACCGCATTCTGGCCGGCAGCGTGAGTAGATCCTTGGAGAGTCTTCGCGGCAACGGGACGGCCGGAATCAGCTCCAGGTCGTAACCCCGTTCGGGCACCAGCCTGGTCTCCAGGCCCCTGGCGGTGCCCAGCGCGGTGATCCGGATCTCCGGGTCGTCGGCCCGCAGCGCATCGGCGACCGCCAGTGCCGGCTCGATGTGCCCCGCGGTTCCGCCACCGGCCAGCAGCACCGACAGCGGGCGAGAGCTGATGCCGGCGCCCGATGTCGCCGTCACCTGCCCATCCCGATACCGAGGAACCGGGAGACCCGGCCGGGTCCGGTGGCGTGCAGCGCGGTGGCGGCCGCCGGCTCCCGGCGGGCGAAGTTGGCCAGCAGCCCGAACGCCGTCATGGTGACGATCAGCGAGGTGCCGCCGGACGAGATCAACGGCAGGGTGAGCCCGGTGGTGGGCAGCGCGCCGACCACATAGCCGATGTTGATGGTGGCCTGCATCACCAGCCAGACAGTGACGGCGCCGGCCGCGATCTTGACGAACGGGTCGACGTTGCGGCGGGCGATCCGCAGGCCGGTGTAGGCGAGCAGCCCGAACAGCAAGATCACCACGGTTGCGCCGATCAGTCCGAGTTCCTCACCGATGATCGCGAAGATGAAGTCGGAGTCGGCGTACGGAAGCCATTGCCACTTGGCCCTGGACTGCCCCAGGCCCACCCCGAACCAGCCGCCCCTGCCCATCCCGTACAGACCCTGCAGCAGCTGGTAGGACTGCTCCGGATACTGCTGCGGATCGATCAGCGCCAGAACCCGCTTCATCCGGTACGGGGCCTGGACCGTCAGGTAGACGATGCCGCCGATGCCGGCCACCGCGGAGCCGAGGAACAGCCAGATCGGGGCCCCGGCGAACCACATGACGGCCGCCAGGACGATGGCCAGGGTCACCAGCGTGCCGACGTCCGGCTGCAGGTAGATCAGCCCGGCCATCAGCATGGCCACCGGCAGCACCGGGATCAGCAGCTGGCGCAGCGAACCCAGCGATGATCGCCTCGCGGCGAACACGTGCGCCGACCAGATCAGCAGCGCAAACTTGCCCAGCTCGGCGGGTTGGATGGTGAAGGCGCCGACCCCGATCCAGCTCCGCGCCCCGTTCAGGGTCTTGCCCACGCCCGGCACCAGCACCGCCACCAGCAGGCCGATCGAGATCATCACGAAGGCGGTGGACCAGCCTCGGATCACCCTGATCGGCAGCCGGGCAGCGAAGTAGTAGCCGACGAACCCGATGCCGGCGAAGATCAACTGCCGCTGGAACACCGCGAAGGAGGATCCGCTCGACCCGCGGAAGGAACTCACCGACGACGACGACAGCACCATCACCAGGCCGATGCCCAGCAGCAGCAGGAACACCGCGACGATCAGGTGGAAGGACGTCATCGGCCGGTCCAGCCAGTTCTTCATCCGGCCGATCCGACCGGCGACCATCGGGGTCCCGGCGACCGAACGCCTCCGGCTCTTCGGCGCGGAGAGCGCGGTCCTGCGCGCCGGGGTGGCGCCGGGCCGCGGCGCTGGTCCGCGGTTGGCTCCCGCGGCCGGCCCGCGGGGCGCCGGCCCCTGCTGGTCGCTGGGGACGGTGGTCGTCACGAGCGGTCCAGGGCGGCGACCGCGCGGGCGAACGCCTCACCCCGGGCCGCGTACGAGCCGAACATGTCCAGGGACGCGGCCGCCGGCGCGAGCACCACCACCGTTCCGGGAGCGGCCAGTGTGCTGGCCACCCGCACCGCCTCGTCCATCGCCCCATCGTCGGTTCTGGCGACCAAGATCCGCGGGACATCCGGCGCGTGTCGAGCAAGGGCGTCCTGGATCACCGGTGCGTCGATGCCGAGCAGCACCACGCCGGCGAGTCGATCGGCTGCGGCCAGCACCAGCTCGTCCACCCGGGCGCCCTTGAGCTGACCGCCGGCGATCCACACCACCCGCTCGTGCGCCAGCAGGGAGGCCGCCGCCGCATGCGGATTGGTGGCCTTCGAGTCGTTCAGGTATCTGACACCTCCCACCTCGCCGACCGGCTGGTTGCGATGCGCGCCGAGCTGGAAGCAGGCCAGCGCTTGGTCGATGACGGGAGGCGCGACCCCGACTGCCAGCGCCAGTGCCGCGGCACCCATCGCATTGGTCAGATGGTGTGCGCCGGCCAACCGGACAGCCGAGGTCTCGAACAGCTCGCCCAGCCCGAATGCCCGGTCGATCACCCGATGGCCCACGACGCCGATCTGTCCGGTGGATGGCTCAGCGGCGGTGACACCGATCCGCCGGCCGGCGGGCGCACCGGCGAGCAGGGCGGCGGCGCCGGGATCGTCGACCACCGCGGCGGCGATGTCCCCGGTCAGCGCCACCGCCTTGGCTGCGGCATAGGCATCCATCGACCCGTGCCAGTCCAGATGGTCCTGCGCCAGGTTCAGCACCAGCCCGGCCCGCGGCCGGACGCTCGGCGCGTAGTGCAGCTGGAAGCTGGACAGTTCAGCGACGATGAACTCCTGGGCCGGCTGGTCAGTCCGGTCTGCGCTTCCGGCGAGCACCGCTTCCAGCACCGGCCAGCCCACGTTCCCGCAGGCCGTCACCTGCCGGCCGGCCGCCCGGAGCATCGCCTCCAGCATTCCGACGGTGGTGGTCTTGCCGTTGGTGCCGGTCACCACCAGCCACGGCCGGGGTCCCGTCCGAACTCGACCCGGCGACAGCCTGTCCGTTCCGGCGGCAGCGGCGTTCTGGTCGCCGGCGTGGTCGATACGCCAGGCCAGCTCGGCCTCGCCGATCACCTCGACACCGGCATCGACGGCCGAAGCCAGCAACGGGTGGTGCGGCGGGATGCCGGCCGAGGTGACGACCAACGCGACCCCGTCCGGAATGGTGGCGCGGTCTCCGGCGAAGGTGACGTCACCGGCAATCTCCGACAGCCCGGCCGGCGGCGGACGATCCGAGGTGACCAGCACGGTGGCACCGGTGCCGGCGAGGTACCTGACCACCGGCAGGCCGGTCACTCCGGCACCAGCGGAGACCACCAGATCCCCGGCGGCCGGCAGCCGCGTTCTGCTGTTGATCACCAAGCGCCGCCCGGCAGATCGGACATTCTGCCGGCGCATCGCGGGCCGCGCGCCGTCTCCATCGGGCGCGCCGGCACCATCGGGTGCGCCATCACCATCGGGCGCGCCATCACCATCGGGCGCTGTGCGGACGGGGCACCTCAGCCGCCGGTCAGCGAGAGCCAGTCGGCGTAGAACAGCCCGAGGCCGAGCGCCGCCGCGATCGCCGCGATGAGCCAGAACCGCACCAGCACCGTGGTCTCCGCCCAGCCGGCCAGCTCGAAGTGGTGGTGGAACGGGGCCATCTTGAACACCCGGACCTTTCGGACCTTGAACACCGCGATCTGGATCACCACCGACACCATCTCGATGACGAACAGCCCGGCGATGACGATGAGCAGCATCTCCGTCCTGGTCAGGATGGACAGGCCGGCGATCAATCCGCCCAAACCCAGTGACCCGGTGTCCCCCATGATGATCCGCGCCGGGTGCGCGTTCCACCAGAGGAATCCGACGCAGCCGCCGAGGGCAGCGGCCGCCAGGATGCCGATGTCCAGCGGATCCCGGACCTGGTAACAGCCTTGCAAAGCCGCCGCGCTCAACCCCTTCACGCTGCAGTCGTTGCGATCCTGGAAGAAGGAGATGGCGACGTAGCTGCCGAGCACCATGACCGAGGACCCGGCGGCCAGCCCGTCCAGCCCGTCGGTGAAGTTGACCGCGTTCGACCAGGCCGCGATCAGCAGCACGGCGAAGATCACGAACCCGATGGCCCCGAACGTGATGAATTCGAGGTCGTGGGTGTACGACAGGTGCGCGGATGCCGGAGTGCGGTCGAGGGGATTCTCGAACAGCAGCACGCCGATGCCGAAGGTGACCGCGACGAAGGTCTGCCCGATCAGCTTCATCCGCTTGTTGAGACCCAGGTTGCGCTTCTTGCGGATCTTGATGAAGTCGTCGAGGAAACCCACGACGCTGAGTCCGGTGGTGAGGTAGAGCAGCAGCCAGCCGGATGCGGTCGGGCCGGTGCGGCGGTCGTCGGTGATCAGGTTCACCAGCACCGCGGCCAGGTAGCCGACCCACATCGCGATGATGATCGCGGTGCCGCCCATGGTGGGGGTTCCACGCTTGGTGAGATGCGTTTGCGGCCCGTCCTCGCGGATCTCCTGGCCGAACCCGGCCCGCGAGAACAGTTTGATGAGAAATGGAGTGAGCATGATCGCGACGACCAGCCCGACCACCGCAGCGATCAGGATGCTCTTCATGTCCGGGCTTCCTCTGCGTCGCTCACCACTGCTGCGCTCACCACCGCTGGGCTCACCACCGCTGGGCTCACCACTGCTGCGCTCACCACCCGTTCGATCAGCACTGCTCGATCGCCCCCCGACAGGATCTCCTGGACCGGTCAGCTCCTGCGCCGGTCATCAGGTCGGGATCTCGGCGCCGGCTTCGCGGGCCACCCGATCGCCAAGGTAACGCAGTCCCGAGTCTCGGCTGGATTTGAACAGCACCACCGTCCCGCCCTGTGGTATTCCCAGCATGCGGTGGGCCGCGTCGACGTCGGCGGCCTCGTCCACCAGGGCGCTGCCCGAACGGGCGCCGGCGGCGATGCCGGCGGCACCGGCGCCCACCGCGATCACCCGGTCGATGCGAAGTTCGGCGGCCAGCAGACCGACATCGGTGTGTGCGGATGCGGAACCTTCCCCGAGTTCGCGCATCTCGCCGAGGACGGCAACGGTGCGGCGGCCCTGGCCCATCTGGGCGAGCGCCCGTAGTGCGGCGGCCATCGAGTCCGGGTTGGCGTTGTAGGCGTCGTTGATCAGGATGGCTCCGCTCGGCAGCCGATGGACCTCCATCCGCCACCGGCTGACCGGCGTCGCCGATGCCAGGCCGTCCACCACGGTCTCGACGGGAACGCCCAGTTCGGCGGCGGTGGCCGCAACCGCCAGCGCGTTGCCGACCTGGTGCTCGCCGTGCAGACCGAGCCGCACCTGAACACCATCGGCCGGCGCGCCGGCTCCGATCAGGGTGAAGCCTGGCCGCCCGTCCGCATCCAGACTGACGTCGGCGGCCCTGACATCGGCGTCTTCGGCCAGGCCCACGCTGACCACCCGGGCCCGGGTCTTGGACCTCATCGCCATCACCACCGGGTCGTCGGCGTTGAGAATCGCCACTCCGCCCCGCGTGCGGTCCGGCAATGCCTGCACCAGCTCGGCCTTGGTACGGGCGATCGCCGCGGCCGACCCGAACTCACCGATGTGCGCCGTCCCCACGTTGAGCACGATCCCGATCCGCGGCGGCGCGATGCGGGTCAGGTACGCGATGTGGCCGACGCCGGAGGCCCCCATCTCGACCACCAGGAACATGGTGGTCGGGGTGATGCGGCAGGCCGTCAATGGCACGCCCACCTCCGAGTTCAGCGATCCGACCGGAGCGACCGTCTCGCCGGCCCGCTGCAACAGCTGACCCAGCATGTCCTTGGTCGAGGTCTTGCCCGAGCTTCCGGTGATTCCGATGACGGCCAGGCCCGGGCAACGCTCGATGACGCCCCTGGCCAGCGCGGCGAACGCCCGCTGCACGTCGTCCACTACCACGGTGGGCAGCCCGTCGACGGGTCGCGACCCGAGGACAGCGACCGCCCCGGCATCGGCGGCCGCCGGGGCGTAGCGGTGGCCGTCGGCGTGCTCCCCGATCCGCGCCACGTACAGGCTGCCGGCAGCGGCCTGGCGGGAATCGGTCACCACCGGGCCGTCGATGAGCACGTCGGCGCCGTGCCGGTCGCCACCGGTGAGAGCCGCGATCTCGCTCAGCCGCAGCGGAATCATCCCGCCCCCGATGACAACAGCGCCCGCCGCAACTCCTCGACATCGGAGAACGGATGCTTGATGTCGCCGATTTCCTGGCCGGCCTCGTGTCCCTTGCCGGCGATCACCACCGCGTCGCCCTCCCGGGCGGCGGCCACCGCGGCCCGGATCGCGGCCCGGCGGTCCCCGATCTCCTCGATCTGGCTGCCGGAGCGCCGTGCTGCCTGCCGCGCGCCGGCCAGCACGGCCTGTCTGATGGCGTCCGGCGGCTCTGATCTCGGATTGTCGTCGGTGACGATGACCAGGTCCGCCCGGCACGCGGTCTCGGACCCCATCAGCGGCCGCTTACCGGAGTCCCGTTCGCCGCCCGCGCCGATCACCGCGATGATCCGTCCCGGCACGTTTGCCCGGACGGCGTCCAGCACGGCGGCCAGCGCCGCCGGCTTGTGCGCATAGTCGACCACCGCGAGGAAGTCCTGCCCGGCATCCACCCGCTGCATCCGCCCGGGCACCTGCACCGAGGACATCGCCGCCGCCGCCGCAACCGGGTCGAACCCGGCAGCCTGCACGCAGGCGATGGCGGCCAGCGCGTTGGCCACATTGAAGGCGCCGGGGATGCCGAGCTCGGCGTCCAGCTCGAGGCCGGCAGGTCCGGCGATCCGCAGTCTTTGCCGGCCGCTCGGCATCCCGGTCAGCTCGGTGACCCGCCAGGTCGCCTGTTGCCGGCCGGTCGCCGACACCGTCACACCGTCCGGGTGTTCGGCCGCCAGCCGGCGACCGTAGGCGTCGTCGATGTCGAACACGGCGGCTGCGCTGCGACCGTCGAACAGTTTCGACTTGGCGGCGAAGTAGTCCTCCATGTCCGGGTGGAAGTCCAGGTGGTCCTGGCTCAGATTGGTGAAAGCGCCGACCGCATAACGGGTTCCGTTCACCCGGCCGAGCGCGAGCGCGTGCGAGGACACCTCCATCGCCACCGCCTGCACGCCCTGTTCGAGCATGATCGCCAGCAGCGCCTGCAGGTCCGGCGCCTCAGGGGTGGTGAAAACACTGGGGAGCACGGTGCCGGCGACATCCGGCCGGCCGGCGCCGATCCTGGTCATCACGGTGCCGATCAGCCCGGTCCGCAGGCCCTGCGCGGCCAACGCCGCTTCCAGCAGGAAGCAGGTGGTCGTCTTACCGGAGGTGCCGGTGACGCCGATGATCGGCAGCCGGTGTGACGGATCGCCGTAGATCCTGGCCGCCACCGGCCCGAGAACTCGCCGAGGATCCTCGGCCACCAGCACCGGAATTGCGCGAGCCACGTCGCCGAGCTGTTCGGCGATCGACTCCTTGCCCGCAGCATCGGTGAGCACCGCGACGGCACCATGGCCGACCGCCTGGCCGGCGAACCGGGCGCCGTGCACCTTGGCACCGGGCATGGCGGCGAACAGGTCGCCCGGCCGGACGTCCTGGCCGCGCACCGAGGCGCCGGTGACCAGCGGATCCGGGCCGGAGGCAGCCGCCGCATCGGCGGTGTCGGCCAGCTGGGAGAGCCGAACACCGGGCGTCGATTCCGGGCGCGGCGAGGTGGGCACGACGGCCAACGCTACCCGCCCAGGTTGGTGTACAGCTCCCGCACCGGGGCCGGCGAGACGGACGGTGGAACGTTCTCGGCGTTCATCAGGTATGCGCCGAAATCGTGGAACAGCGGCGCCGCGCTGGTGCCGCCCTCCCGATCCCCACTCGGACGATCCAGCGAGATCACCACCACGTACTTCGGGTCGTCGGCCGGCAACACGCCGGCGAAAGTGGTGGTGTACAGCGAGTCCGAGTACCTCTTCGTCTTGGGATCGACCTGCTGCGCCGTTCCGGTCTTGCCGGCCACCTGGTAGCCGGTGATGGCCGCGGCCGGCGCCGTCCCGCGGTGGGCCATGTTCCCGTCCTGGGTGGTCGCGGTGAGCATCGACAGCAAGGTGGCGGCCGACTTCTCGCCCAGCACCCTGGTTCCGGCCCGCACCGGCGCGGGCGTGCTGACACCACCGGTGGACGTGGCCTGGATCAGCGTGGGCTGCATCCGCACGCCCCGGTTCGCGATGGCCTGGTACATCGAGGCCAATTGCACCATCGTCATGCTCACGCCCTGGCCGATCGGGATGTTGGCGAAGGTGGCGGCGGTCCACTGGGACTTCGCCGGATCGGCGTCCCACCTGGGCAGGTGCCCGGGAGATTCGCCGTTCAACTGGATACCGGTCCTGGTGCCGATCCCGAATCTGCGGAGCTGGTCGTAGACCCCCTTCTCACCGACCTTCTGGGCCAGCATGAGAGTGCCGACGTTGCTGGACTTCGCCAGGATCCCGGTGGCCGTCATGTCGACCGGGCCGTGTTCCCAGGCGTCCCCGACCCGCACGCCACCCATGGTGATCCGTCCGTCGACGCTGGCCACGGTGTCCGGAGTGATCAAGCCCTTCTCCAGCGCCGCGGCGAAGGTGGCCACCTTGTTGACCGATCCCGGCTCGACCGGGGTGTTGACCGTCATGTTCGATATCTCGTTCGGCTTCTTGCCAGGAACGTCGGAGGTCAGCGCCAGGACCTTTCCGGTGCCCACCTCCATCGCCAGCAGGTTGGCACCGTGCGCGCCCATCGCCAGGTCGGTGGCATGCAGCATCTGCTGCGCCTTGAACTGGATGTCGCTGTCCAGGGTGAGCTGTATCGAGGTCCCGTCGGTGGCCGGGGTCTGGCTGTGCACCGACCCTGGGATGGGCCTCATCCTGGCGTCCACGTCGACGTCCCTGGACCCTGGCGCTCCGGAAAGTGTTGCGTCGTAACGCGTCTCGATCCCGGACAGCCCATGCCCGTCCCAGCCGCTGCGGCCAACAACGGCGTCCGCGATGCCGGCATTGGGGTACTCGCGGATGTCCTGCCGTTCGGTGACGACGGCGTTCAGGGCTTGGTCCTGTTGCTTGGACGTCAGGTGCAATCGCGGGTCGAGCAGCACTTTCCGCAGCTTGTCCAGCAGCGCACCGGCCTGAGCTGGGGTGAGATTGTCGGCCACGTACACGTAGGTCTTCGGTGACGTCATCCTGGCCAGCAGGTCGGCGCGGGTGATGCCGGCCGCCTGGGTGCCCGCCAGGCCGGCCATGATGATGTCGGCGACCTGCTGACGCTGCAGGTCGTCGGCGAACTTCGCCGGACGGACCGCAAGTCTGCGGCCCTCGACACTGAAGGCCAGTTGCACCCCGTTCCGGTCGGTGATCGAGCCGCGCTGCGCCGGCAGGGTGATGGAGCGGGCTCGCTGGTCCTCACCGGCGGTGGCATATGCCGAGGCGCTGACCGTCTGGATCCACACCAGCTTGCCGAGGGTGACGCCGAGCAGCGCCAGCATCACCACCAGGGCGGTGCGACCCCGCGTGCGGTGATTCACCCGCGCCGATCTGCTCTGACGGAGCCGGCGGCCGCGGATCGACTTGGGCTTGCGGCGGGCCGGCCGCGGCGCGCTGACGACCCTGGCCCGCTCGCGCGGCTCCCCGGCGATCCGGCCCCTCGGCGGCGCGGGCCTGGACGGGGCCCGCCGTTCCGGCCGGGACGGGATCTGGCGGTCCGGCCGGGACGGGATCTGGCGGTCCGGCCGGGACGCGCTCTGGCGGTCCGGCCGGGACGGCCCGGCGCCGCCGGCCCGGCGGCCAGCCGCCGACCTGTTCGCCGATCCGGTGACCGGAAGGGTTGACCGGCGCGGCGCGACGACCACGCTCCCCCGACCGCGCCGGAAAGTCTCGGGACTGTCGCGGTTCGCCATCATCGGGTTCCCCCGGTGGACGGTGGCTGTGGAGCGGCGGCTGCCGCGGTCGCCGGATGCGGCGTGCCGATCACCGTCGCCGGACCCTTCACCGGCACTCTGATGATCGCCGGATCACCGGCGGGTACCAGACCCAACTGTTGTGCCCGGCGGGCGATCTCCGGGGTGGCATCCAGGCCGGCGATGTCCCGCTTCAGTTGCTCGATCCCCAGCCGGAGATCGTTGGAGCGGTCCTGGGACTCGGTGGTGCGCATCCCGGCCTCGTCGGTGCGGGTGTTCAGGTACAGCACCCCGACGCCGCCCACGGCCAGCACGGCCAGCACGACAATGACGAACGGGATCCTGGCCATCGTCTCCCGGATCGGGTGGCCGACCCGGGTCAGGCGCGGGTCCGCCATCCGCTCGGCGCGCCGGCGACGCTTGTCGTACGCCCGCTCGGCAGCCGACATCTTCTGTGCGGCAGCCGTTCTCGGGCGGGCTACCGGCGACACCGAATGAGCATCGGACGGGCCGGCGGTCCGGCGACCGCGTTTCCGCTGTGCCGCCGGCTGCGACGGCGCGTCCTGCCGTGCCGCGGCCTGCCGTGCCGCCGCCTGGCGGGCCGGTGGCTGGCGGGCCGGTGGCTGCCGGGCCGCGGGGACGGACGTTCCGGTCCGGCCGCGGGTACCGCGTCCGCCGGCGGAGTTCTTGGTGCGCCCGGGCACTGTGGTGGTCATGCTGCCCTCCGGATCCGCTCGGCTGCCCGCAGCCGCGCCGACGCGGCTCGGGGGTTCTCGGTGATCTCCTCGTCGGTGGGCGCCTGCATCCCGCGGACCAGAAGCCGGAACTCAGGCTCATGGCCCGGCAGATCGACCGGCAGATCCAGCGGGGAGGTGTTCAGCGTTCGGGGCGTGATCGCTCTCTTCACGATGCGGTCCTCCAGCGAGTGATAACTGAGCACCACCAGCCGGCCGCCGATCCGGAGATGGTCCAGGGCCGCCGGAATCGCCCGCTCCAGCACCCGGAGCTCGTCGTTCACCTCGATGCGGAGAGCCTGGAATGTTCGTTTGGCCGGATTGCCACCGGTCCTTCTGGTGGCCGCCGGGATGCTGTCCCGGATCAGCTCGACCAGCCGGGCGCTGCTGTTGAAGGGCGCCCGCGCCCGCTCGCGGACCACCGCCGCGACGATCCGTGGGGCGAAACGCTCCTCGCCGTACTCCCGGAGAATCCGGGTGAGCGCCGCCGCCGGGTAGGTATTGAGCACCTCGCTGGCCGGCCGCCCGGTCGTGGGATCCATCCGCATGTCCAGCGGTGCGTCCTGGGCGTAGGCGAAGCCGCGTTCGACCTCGTCCAGCTGCAGCGAGGAGACACCGAGGTCGAAAACCGCGCCGGCCACCGCGCCGCCAGCCAGATCCCTTGCCACCGAACCGATCTCGTCGTAGACGGCGTGTACCAACGTCACCCGGTCGGTGAAGCCGGCGGCCCCGATCCGCCGGGCGGCGATGTCCAGCGCCGCCGGGTCGCGATCCAATCCGATCACGCGCAGCCCCGGATGCTCGGTCAGCAACCTGATGGTGTGCCCGGCCATCCCGAGCGTCGCGTCGACGAGCACCGCGCCGGGACGATCGAGGGCCGGAGCCAGCAGCTCGCAGACCCGTCCGGCCAGTACCGGGATGTGGATCTCGGCAAGCGGATCGGGCGTCCCGGACGGCTGGCCGCCGGCCCCGGGGGCCACCGGCGGCCGCTGCCGCCGATCGCTCTTCTGGTCATCGCGCGATGTTTCCTGCTGCTCCACCTACCCTCCTTCGCCTGGTCGCTGGTGGTGTGCTGATCGGGTGGCGGTTTCGCCCTGCGGGCCTGGCCCGGCTGGTGCTCCGATCGCCGTGTTCCCTGGTCCCCACCCGCCGCGGCTACCTGGCGCGGGGGAAGGCGCGTCAGGGGCTTCGGCGGGTGCAGGCCGGGCAATACGGTGACGGGGCCGGCGCACGCGGGCGCGGGCTAGTCGGGGTGCAGGGTCCCCCTCACCGGGCTGGCGTAGACGGCCTCCTGGCGCGCTTCGTACGCCCGCCACTCACCGGCATCCCAGATCTCCATCCGCAGGCCCACCCCGGTGATCACCACGTCCTTCGACAAGCCCGCGTATTCCCGCATCATGGCTGGGATGGTGATGCGTCCCTGGCCGTCCGGGCGCTGCTCGTCGGTATTGGCCAGCATGAAGCGCTGGTAGCCACGGGCCCATTCGTCGGTCACCTCGGCATTGATGGCGCCCGCAGCGAAGCGCTCGAACCCGTCCGGGGTGAGCACGAAGAGGCAGTGATCCTGTCCCTTGGTCAGCATCACGCCTCCCGCGAAGTCGTCGCGATAACGGGCCGGCAGGGTGACCCGGCCCTTGTCGTCCAGCCGAGGGGTGTAGGTGCCGTAGAAGCCACGTCCTGCCACCCCCCACCTCCCGCTCGATCAACGGGAACTCCTGGCTTTCTGGAACCCCGGTGGCCCAGACTGTGCCACATCTCCCCACTTTCTGCCACCCTTCTCCCGGAAACACCCCCGGCGTTTCGCCGGCGGGTCACCGCGTCGCCGATTGCCCAGCTCAAAGGGGTGGTTGGCGGTGGGGAATCCGGTCGCCGCCCTGGGTCGGCGTAGAGCGGGCGCGCTCGGCCGGCGTGCTCGGTCGGCGTGGTGCCGGCCAGCTGAAGTGCGGCCAGCATGGATCGGTTCGATGCTCGAAGCCGGCATCTGCCGGGCAGTACGGGTTCCGCCACCAACTCCGAGGTGGCAGCATTGAGGAACCGGCGCGATCTGCGACGGTTCCGCAGGCCACCATGACCTCAGTTGCGATCGCGGACCACTGGTGGAGCCGGGTTTGGCAGACTGGGGTTCTCGACACCCTGGGCATGCCCGCCGGGACCAGATGCAGCACTCATCGGGAGGTCATTGGTGGCACAGCACGTGCAGTCCGAGGCGCCGGCTCCGGGCACGGCCGCGGGTGTGAGCGAGGCAGCAGGTCATCGCAACGGTGGGCAGACGGCGGCCAGTGGCCGCCGGGGCGAATCCCTGGACGTCGAGCAGATCGCGGAAGTCGGGCGGCGGATCGCGGCATCGGTCGGCAAGGTAGTGCTCGGCAAGCCGGAAGTGATCCGGCTGACCACCGTTGCCCTGCTGACCGAAGGCCACCTGCTGATCGAGGATGTACCGGGCACCGGTAAGACCAGCCTGGCCAAGGCGATGGCCAGATCGGTCAGCGGCACCGTCAGCCGGGTGCAGTTCACACCGGACCTGATGCCGTCCGACGTCACCGGGGTCAGCGTCTACGACCGGCCGAGCAGCCAGTTCGAGTTCCGGCCCGGTCCGGTCTTCGCGAACCTGGTGGTCGCCGACGAGATCAACCGGGCCTCCCCCAAGACGCAGTCGGCGCTGCTGGAATGCATGGAAGAACGCCAGGTCACCGTCGACGGCACCACCTATCCGCTGGCCAGGCCATTCCTGGTGCTGGCGACCCAGAACCCGGTGGAGATGGAGGGCACGTATCCGCTTCCGGAGGCACAGCGCGACCGGTTCCTGGCCAGGACGGCCATCGGCTATCCCGATCCGGCCTCCGAGGTTGCCATGCTGGCCGAGCGCGATCACCTGGATCCGCTGGACTCGTTGTCGCCGGTCACCGACGCCGGCACCCTGTCGGCGATGATCGCCGGCGTCTCCCGGGTGCACCTGGCTCCCGAGCTGCGCAGCTACATCGTCGAGCTGGTCGGCGCCACCCGCAATTCCCCGGAGATCCGTCTCGGCGCATCGCCGCGGGCGGTGCTGCATCTGGGCAAGGCGTCCAAGGCTGCCGCCGCGCTGGACGGTCGCGGCTTCGTCGTTCCGGACGACATCCAGCGGCTCGCTCCGGTGGTGCTGGCACACCGCCTGCTGCTCACCGTGGAGGCACACGCTGCCCACCGATCGGCGCCCGACATCATCGGCGGCCTGCTGTCGCGGGTTCGGGTGCCGCGAGGTAGCAGTGGCTGACTCGCGGGTCCGCGCGCCGCGCGGCAGTCGCGGCATGACGACCCGCGGCCGTTGCCTGCTGGCCGGAGGTGTGGCCGCGGCCGTGTGCGCGTTCCTGCTCGACGAGCGGGATCTGCTGCGGGTCGGAATCCTGGCCGCCGTGCTGCCGTTCGCCGCGTATCTGCTCACCGCAACCAGGCGGCCCAAGATCGAGGCGTCCCACCAGGTGCTGCCGGACAAGTTGTCGCCCGGCACTGCTGGGCAGGTGACGCTGAATCTGACCAACGCCGGCACCACCAGAACCAGAACTCTCGAGCTGTCGGAACCGCCGACCGTCGACCTCACTGCCGGAATGCGCTGCCTGCTGCCCGGCCTGCGCCGCGGTCGTTCCGCCCAAGCCACCTACCGGCTGTTCGCCACTCGACGTGGCCGGTTCGAACTCGGGCCGCCGTTGGTGCGATTCTCCGATCCGTTCGCTTTGTGGGAGGACGTCCGAGTGGTCGACGCCCGCACCGAGGTGCTGGTCGTTCCGGCTTCCGTTCAGCTGGCCGGCCTGCCGGCGGGCGCCGGTAATCGATCGGCGGCGTCCGGACGAGCGGCGCTCGGCTCGGTCGGCGGAGACCCGGACATCGCGGTCCGCAGCTACCGCAGCGGGGACGACATCCGCACCATCCACTGGCGCGCATCGGCCCGGCACGACGAGCTGATGGTGCGGCTGGAGGAACCGGTGTCCCACGGGGGGGCCGTGGTCCTGCTGGACAACCGGGCACCCGCCCACCGGGGCATCGGTGCCGACTCCAGCCTCGAGACGGCGGTGACGCTGGCAGCTTCGATCAGCCTGCATCTGCTGGCCACCGATCACGAGGTCCGGCTCACCGGGCACACCGGTGAGGTGATCGCCCACGGTCACGACATATCCGACGACGTTCTTGCCGGACTGGCGGTGCTGGACTCTGATGACGATCCATCGGTGCAGATCCCCCCGATGGGCAGCGCCGGGATGCTGATCGGCATCCTCGGATTCGTCGATCCGCTGCAGGCCCGGCAGCTGCTGGCGCATCGCCCACGCGGGGTACAGGCGGTCGCACTGCTGCTCGAGGTCGCCGACTGGTGGGATCCATCGGTGGCGCCGCCGGCGGCGGCGCAGGCCCGCAACCTGCTGGAGGCCGGTGGCTGGCGCACCGTCATCGTCCGGCGCGGCGACGATCTCGCCGATGTCTGGCGGCAGGCCTGCCGTTCCGGCGACGGGTTCGCCACCCGGCTCGCGACCGGTCCGGCGGGTGGCGGCCGGGACCGGCACTTCGTGGCGAGCACATCATGACCGCCACCGACATCCGACCGGCCCCTGGCGTACCGCCGGTGCAGTGGCAGCGTCCGACGGCTGACGGCCGCCCGCCGGGCGGCCACCCTGCCCCCCGGCCGGGCGGACCGGCGTCATCGTCGCAGGATCGGCTGTGGATCGGGCCGACCTTGGTCGCCGCCCTGTCCGTGCTCGCCGGCTCGTCCGCGCTGAGTTCGACCATTCATGGGGCCGGCTGGGTGATTCCGCTGATCGAGGTCGTCGGGGTGGTCTGGCTGCTGGGGATCGGCTGCCGGCTGCTCCGATCACCGGCTCCGGTCACTGTTCTGGTCCAGTTCGCCGGCCTGGCGATCGCGCTCACCGGCCTGTTCACCACCAGCGGCTGGGGCGAGTTCATCCCCAACGCCGCCGTGCTGCGCGAAGCCGGTGACCTGCTGTCCGGTGCCTGGCAACAGATCCTGGTCACCGTTCCGCCAGCCCCCTCGAGCGTCGAGTTGTCGTTCCTGATCTGTCTGACGGTCGGCACCACCTCGTTGATCGTGGACTTCCTGGTGGCCGAGGCTCGGTCGCCGGCGCTGGTCGCGTTGCCGCTGCTGTGCCTCTACTCTGTGCCCGCCTCCATCGCGACCGAGCAGCTGCCATGGCCGACCTTCGCGGCACCCGCGGTGATGTACGCGATCCTGCTGGCCGTCACCGGCCACATCGGGGCCAGATCGCGGGGTCGGACGAACGCCGGCCTGATCGGCTCCGCCGTCGTCATCTCCGCCGTCGCGACCACGATCGCCGTACTGGTCGGCGATGCCATCAGCGGGATCGGCACCGAGGGAAGGCTCCCCCGCACCGGCGGCGGCTCCGAGATCGGGCTGTCCGCCTTCACCTCGCTGCGCGGCGAACTGCAGGAGACGAAGCCGCGGGACCTGCTGACGGTGACCGGCCTTCCCGGCCCGGCTTACCTGCGGACCACGACGCTGGAGAGGTGGTCGAGCGGTGCGAACGAGGGTTTCTCAGCCAGCCAGTACAGTGACGACGGTCCGGCCGACGGTGTGCTGGCCGGAGTCGACCCTGGCGGGGCGACCGTTGCGCCGGTCCGGGTCCGTTCCACCCAGTTCGCCAACGAGACCTTGCCCATCTACGCGCGCACCGTGTCGACGTCGGGGCTCGCCGACGGTTGGGTGTTCGACAGCAGGCTGGGGACGGTGCACCGGCCGCAGAAGCTGAATCCGCACACCTATTCGCTGCGTTCGGCCTTCCCCGATTGGGCGCCGGACGATCTGCGCACCGATACCGTGACCGCGGCGGAGAACCTGGTGCAGTTGGGCGGCGTCCCGGATGCGGTCAAGACCCTGGCCACCCAGGTCACCGCCCAGGCCGGCACGCCCTTCGACAAGGCCGACGCCGTCCTGAACTACTTCAGGGATCCGAAGAACGGTTTCAGCTACTCGCTGGCGGTTCCGGCGGGCTCCACAGGCGACGCGCTCACCGATTTCCTCATCGAGAACAAGACCGGCTTCTGCGAGCAGTACGCCACCGGCATGGCGGTGATGCTCCGATCGATCGGGATCCCGGCCAGGGTCGCGATCGGCTTCACCCAGGGCACCCGGCAATCCGACGGCTCGTGGCTGATCACCACCAAGGACGCCCACGCCTGGGTTGAAGTGAGGTTCGATCAGCACGGATGGGTGCAGTTCGACCCCACCCCGCTCGGTGGCGGAACCGGCAACCAGCAGGGATTCGACGCGAACGCGAAACCGTCCGGCGCCGCAACCACGGTCACCGAGGGCTCAGGTGCCGGTTCGGCCACCACCTCGAGCGCGGCCACATCGAGTTCACGTGCCGTCAGCGGAGGTGCCCTCCGACCCGATGACGGGCGGGCGGACGGCGCAAACAGCGGCAGCGCCGGCACCCGGCAGGTGCCTGCTCCCGGCGGCGGACCGGCTGCCCTGTGGTGGACGCTGGCCGGAGTCCTGGTGCTGTTGTCTCTGCTCGCCGCGCCGCTGACCGTGCGCCGGGTACGGCGTCGTCAGCGGCTGGCCACGGCCGAGGTCGGCGGTCCCGGCGCGGCCGGCGCGGCCTGGGCGGAGGTCGAGGATCTGATCGTCGACCATGGCCTGGCATTGCGTGCCACGGAGTCCAGCAGGGCCACCGCCAACCGATTGGCCAAGAGCACTCGGCTCACCGACAACGCGCGGAAGCGCCTGCGGGCACTGGTGATCGCCGCGGAGCAGGAGTGGTACGGCGCTGTGCCGGGGCATTCGGACGCCGTGGGCAAGGAACTGGTGGCAGCCGTTGCCGCGGTCGGCGCAAGTCTGGACCGATCGTCGCCGCGCACGGCGCTGGATCGCCTTCTGCCCCGAAGCATTCGACCGTCCTCGCGGGACTGACCCCGTCCTCGCGAGACTGACCGTCAGGGACAGACCGCCGGGGACGGTCCGTCCGTCGGAGGACGCCGCCCGCTCAGCCGCCGTCGGGTCTGGCGCCCCGTGGTCAGCCGACTTGCGGTCAGCCTTCCTGGTCGAACCGCCGGCGAAGGCGTTCTTCCATCCGCTCCGACAAGCTCGACGGCGCTCTCGCCGCCTTGGAGGCCGGCTTGGACGCCACCCGACCGTGGCCGGGGATGCCGAATACGAACAGCCCGACACCACCGACCATCACCAGGAAGCCCACCACCGACACCACCACGCCGAGGGCGAGGACGTTCTGAGTGGCGATGACCCCGACCACCAGGCAGACCAAACCGACCACGAACACCGCCGCTGCGGCGATCGGTCGCCGTCGCCGGATGCGCGAGACGTCGACGCTGGTGGCGAACTTCGGATCTTCCTCGTAAAGCGCGCGTTCAATCTGATCGAGCATGCGCTGCTCGTGCTCGGAGAGTGGCATGAATCCCTCCTGAAGCACCTGGGCGAATTGGCCTTTGGTGGATCGGAACCCGCAGTGGCCGGGTCGGTGGACGGCAGCCCAATGACTGCCTACCAGTAAGGATACGAGCACTACGGCGCAACGACCAGCCGGCGGACAAATCTGTCTCAGGCTGGGGGGAGATTCGCCCGAAAGGGGTCCCTGGCAGCGGAGCGAATCTGGTCACATGGCCCCGTGCCGGCGCTCGGGCGGCCGGTGAGCGGAGTGGGCGGTGTCCTTCGCGGCGGAGTGGAGTTCTGGGGCTGCTGGCGTTCAGTCTGGCGATGAGCAGGCTGGCGGTGGTATGACCGAACTTCATCGATCGCTGCAGGTGGTCGGGATGACATTGGTGCCGTGGTCGAGTGCTGATCGGACACATGGGTGTAGGTCGTGGTGCTCCTCAGACGACCGCCATCTCCCCGAGCTCGGACCAGCCCGTGCCCGGCACGTCGGCGTTGACGATGCTGGGCGTCCGCGCTAGGTAGGGTGGCAGATCCGTGCGAGCCTGGGCGAAGTGGGACGAGCCCACGCGGGCGGCCCCTTCATCGCCGCGGAGTCAGTCGAGGCAGAACTCGTTGCCCTCGGGGTCCTGCATGACCACGAACCCGGTCTCCATGCGACCGTCGGGGTCGACCCGGCGGACCCTGGTGGCGCCCAGGCCGACCAGGCGGGCGGCCTCGGCGTCGAGCGCCGTCATCCGCTCGTCGCCGTCGGTGCCGGGAGCTGCGCGGACGTCGAGGTGGAGACGGTTCTTGACGTTCTTGCCCTCCGGCACCCGCTGGAAGAACAGCCGAGGGCCAGATCCGCGATCGGGCGGCAGCGCGGCCGAGCGGCTGTTGTGCTCCTCGGAAGGGACTCCCCAGGCGTCGAGTGCGGCGTCCCAGCTGTCGAAACCGGACGGCGGCGGCTGTACCTGGTAGCCGAGCACCTCGCACCAGAACCCGGCCAGCGCGGCAGGGTCGGCGCAGTCGAACGTCACCTGGACCTCTCGGATATTCATGGCCGCGAACGTACCGCCGGCCACCGACAGCGCGAACCGGCGCGGGTGCTCCGGCGCCGGCGGCGTGGTGACAGGTCGAGCGGTGACTCAGAAGGCGCAGCGGACGAGCGGCCATGCGCCGCCGTGGCGATCACGGGCAGGACCGGCTCGGGCATCGAGGTGCGCGGTCGCGGAGTTGCGCGGCGCGCCCGTAGGGTGCGTCCCATGCCGGACCTCCCACCTGGCCCCGAGCCGTTCACCCCCCAGACCGCCCCCGCGGCGCTCGAGAACCTCCGCCTGCGGCTGCGCGCGACGCGCTGGCCGGACACGCCCGAGGACGCCGGGTGGTCGCTCGGGACCGACCTCGGCTACCTCCGCGAGCTCGTCGCCTACTGGGCGGACGGGTTCGACTGGCCGGCGCAGGAGGCGGCCCTGGGCCGGCTTCCCCACTTCCGTGTCCCGCTCGACGGCCTCGGGATCCACTTCGTGCACGTCCGGGCCGCCGCGCCGCTCGGGCCCGTCCTGCCGCTGGTCCTTTGCCACGGCTGGCCGGACTCGTTCTGGCGCTACGTGAAGGTCATCCCACTGCTGACCGACCCCGGCGGGCACGGCGCCGACCCCGCGGACGCGTTCGACGTGGTCGTACCCGACATGCCGGGATACGGGTACTCCGACCGCCCCACCGGCCCGGCCCTTGACTCCGTCGCCGTCGCGAAGACTCCGTCGCCGTCGCGAACTTGTGGGCCGAGCTCATGAGCGTCCTCGGCTATGCGCGGTTCGGCGCGGCGGGCGGGGACATCGGCAGCCACGTGAGCCGCTACCTCGCGCTCGACCACCCCGACCGGGTGGTGGCCGTCCACCGGATGGACGCGGGCCTGCCCGTGTTCACCGGCAACCCAGCCGACCTCGCGCCCGAGGAGCGCGCCTGGCTCGAGGGCGCCATAGGCTGGGGTGCCGTCGAGGGTGCCTACGCTGCCATGCACCGCACGAAACCGCAGACCGCCGCCTTCGGGCTCAACGACTCGCCGGCCGGGCTTGCTGCGTGGATCGTGGAAAAGCTGCGGGCCTGGAGCGACTGTGACGGGGACGTCGAGCGGAGCTTCACCAAGGACGAGATCCTCACGAACCTCACGCTCTACTGGCTCACGGCAACGATTGGCTCGTCGATGCACATGTACAGCGCGAACGCCGCGATCCCGCCCGCGCAGCACGCCCGCCGGGTCGGGGTGCCCTCCGGGTTCTCGCTCTTCCCCGGCGACATCGTCCGCCCGCCCCGGGCGTGGCTCGAGCGCACGGCCAACGTCGTCCGCGTCACCGAGCCCGCGCGCGGCGGCCACTTCGCGCCGTTCGAGGAGCCCGAGCTCTACGCCGAGGAGCTTCGCGCGTTCTTCCGCCCCTACCGGGCGGCGGCGGAGGGCTGGCACCGTCCCATGGGCATCGACCCCTGACTGGGACGCTGAGATCAGCCGTCGGGCAACTGCGCCGTCCGCGAGAACAGGAGGTCATCGGTCCAGTATGACCCGCCCGTAAGAATGGTGAAGGTGCCTCAAAACGCTCAGGCCGCCGCCGATCAGCGGAAGCGGTCGCTTCGGCACCTTGCTGATCAGCGACATGGCTAGATCGTGTCTCAAAGTCAGCTTCCCTACTGCATGGCAACGGCCTTGCCCGGCTGCCCGGACAGGGTCGGCCCTGAAATCATTTCGCCCGTGCTCGCCTCGTCCGGTACGGTCGCGGGATTGTTTTTCACTGCTGGGAGGCCCATGAGGTTCGCGTGTGGTCTGCCCGGCAGTTCCCAGGCTGAGAGCGGTTTCGTTAATGGCATGTCGTATCAGTGAACTCGTGCTCGGTTGCCGCGACCCTGAGGTGCTGGCGCGGTTCTGGTGCGAGGTCCTGGACTTCGTCGTGCTCGATCGCGAGGACGACGGCTCGGTGGAGATCGGGCCGCGCGAAGGGTTCGGCGGTCCGCAGCCGACGATCATCCTCAGTCGCAGGGATGAGCCGGAGCAGGGGAAATCCCGGCTGCACATCGACGTCAACGCCACCGACCGCGATCAGGACGCCGAGCTCGAACGCCTTCTGAAGCTCGGTGCGCGCCCGGCCGACATCGGCCAGACAGGGCAAGAGCAGTGGCATGTCCTGGTCGACCCCGAAGGTAATGAGTTCTGCCTGCTCAGGGCCCGCCTCAACCCGCTCTGATGCTCATCGGTCACGCCTCGACACCAGGTACCTAGGGTCTGCCTCGAAGTCCGGTGTGACGGGCGTGTCGTGATCGTGAACTAAGTGAGGTCTCCGGTAGAGGGTTCATCGACCAAGAAAACCCTGAACACCGGAGACCTCGTGGCCACCCTAGCGGTGACGAGGCGGCTTGACCTGACCGATGAGCAGTGGGCGCGGCGGGAACCGCTGTTGGCTGTGCCCACGCGGTCGGGTCGGCCGTCGGCGTGGACGAAACGGCAGCTCATCGACGGGATCAGATGGCGGGTGCGGGTCGGTGCGCCCTGGCGGGACGTCCCAGACTGCTACGGCTCCTGGCGGGCGGTGTGTTCTTTGTTCCGGCGGTGGCAGCGCGCCGGGGCATGGGCGCAGATCGTCACCGCCCTGCAAACCCGGGCGGACGCGGCCGGACTGATCACCTGGGAAGTCAGCGTGGACTCAACGATCGCCCGGGCGCACCAGCACGCCGCCGGCGCGCCCGCCGACACCCCGGCCAGCAGCAAGAGCCGCCCGGTGGCCTCTCGGCAGAACCAGACGACCACGCGCTGGGACGCTCCCGCGGCGGGCTGACCACCAAGATCCACCTGTCTTGTGAACAGGGCCAGAAGGTGCTGTCCCTGGTCGTGACCGCCGGGCAGCGCGGCGACTCGCCCCAGTTCCAGACCGTCCTGGACGGCATCAACGTCCCGCGCATCGGCGCAGGCCGTCCCCGCACACGGCCCGACAAGGTCCGGGCAGACAAGTCCTACAGCTCCCGCGCCAACCGCGCCTACCTGCGCCGACGCGGCATCGCCTGCACCATTCCCGAACCAGCAGACCAACAACAACACCGCAAGAACCGCGGCCGCCGAGGCGGCCGCCCTCCCAGGTTCAGCCCGGACGACTACGAGCCCGGCACGCCGTCGAATGCGGAATCAACCGACTCAAACGCCACCGCGCCGTCGCCACCAGATACGACAAACTCGCCGTCCGGTACGAAGCCATCCTCCACATCGTCGTCATCAACGACTGGCTCCTGACCTCACTTTGAGACGGGCCCTAGGCCGGTCGCCAGCGCCGCCACGGTGGCCGTTACGCCGAGGCAGTCGCGCCATTGGGCGGGTGTGGGTTTTGGACAGTTCAATGTCGAGATCCGGCGCTACGGCTGGGTCGTTCGTCTTCTGGTCACTTCGCGCCACCGTGCGGACAGGGGGCGAACCGTACGCCGACAATCGCCCCGAAGACATTTCAGTGCTAGTCGACGAGTTCCTGCGTGCCGAAGACGACCGCCAAGGCGAGGCGCTCGGCATCCTCGGTGCCGGGTTCGACGGTGTAGACGATGACTCGCAGGTCGTCGGCGGCGACGATGAGTACGTCGCAATCGAGCGTGATGCGTCCGACCGCGGGATGGTCGATGGTCTTTCGTCTTGACGTGTCCTGGCGCGGATCGGGGTCGCGAGACTCCCACAGCTCGACGAAGCGTGGGCTCTGCGCGGCGATCTCGCTGACGTGCCGCCTGAGCGTTCGGTCGGCGGGATACCGGGCAGCGGTCAACCGCAGGTCGGCAACCTGTCGCGCCACGAGGTCGGCTTGCTCCTCTGCGGTGTGGACTACGCGGGTGCCGGGGCCGATCAGGTTGCGCCAGACTGCGTTGCGTTCGATCCCACGCCAGGTCGATGTGTCGCCCATCAGCGCGTCATACGGTGCGTTGGCGACGATGAGCGTCCAGGTGGCGTCGTAGACGGCGACCGGCGTGTTCGGCAATCAGTCGAGCAGGCGCTGCACGCTCGCCGTGACGCGCGATGGGACAACATCCAGGCCGGGAGCGGCATGCCCGGCCAGGCAGTAGAGCAGGTCACGCTCCGCGTCGGCCAGCCGCAGGGCGCGGGCGAGGGCATCTACGACCTGCGGCGAAGGTGAGGTCGCCCGCCCCTGTTCGAGCCGGGTCAGATAGTCGGCCGAGATTCCTGCCAACGACGCGAGCTCTTCGCGGCGTAGCCCAAGTCGCCCGGCGGCGTCCACCCACAGGCACACCCACCGTCTCAGGAGCGAGATGATCACGCCAGCGTCGCACCATCCGCCCGAACTCCCACTCACTGTGTGCTGTCCGGCAGCCTGTCGCACTTCGGAGCGTCCACCCGTCGGCATCAGTGATGAGTTCAGCGGTGTCGGAGCCAAGCCCGCTCAAGTGCGGAGCGTCAGTCAGGGGGGCGGAACAACAGTTCCTACTTCTGCTTCGATGGCTGCGCGTAAGCGTCTGCTCGCCCTGTCCATGTGGGCCTGCATGGCCAAGCCTGCCCGCTCGACATCGCCATTGGCGATCGCGTCCAGGATGGGTGTGTGCATTGCGAAGGATGACTCGGTTTCGCCAGCCGCCGTGATGACACGGGTTGCCCATACGTGCAGCAGTGTTTGCAGGCTCCTCAGGATTCCGGCCAAGACGTCGTTTTGTGCGACGCGAGCGATAGTCAGATGGAACTCGACGTCCCATTGCACATACTCGGTTGCACTGCTGGCCTGTCGCATGCGATCGGTGAGCTGACGTAGGTCTCTGACGTCTTGGTCTGACCGTCTAGC
>JAABUP010002488.1_pt1 | contig 35458 bp, 47 predicted proteins | sample 5559201 | NCBI WGS metagenome assembly JAABUP01 (sample SAMN10711887, study PRJNA513373) | rock metagenome | isolation source: Antarctica rocks | place: Antarctica
GCATACATGATGTGTGGCAGGGTATCGAATCCTATTGGCCATACATCATTACGTTCACGGGTACAACAAGCCTTCAGGTCATAATGCAAGATTCGAAGGAGGATATGTACATATATCGAACTCATACTCTGTCATGTGTTAGCATTTTAGCTGCAATGTATGTGACCTTCGCAAGACAAGTTAGCAACCTGTTTGTTACAGCACATCAAGCTCAAGGGTGCATGTTCATTTACAGCTGCTGGAGGATACTTGCTGGCTCATGTGCGCCGATGGAAGAGCGATTCTGCCTTTTTCAAACAGCTCAGGAAGCAATTCGAGGTGGCAGACATCACAGCTGAGATTCAATCAGGCGCAGAGCTGTTGAGCTCTCACACTCGTGGGGCACCGCGCTTGTTTGAGTTGAACAGCAAGCAGCAGTAGTAAAGCTTTTGTACAGTGAAGAAGTAGCCTTGCGGTGCATCTGCCAAGTCACAGGGGGACCAGGCAATTCTACTGTGCCTTCTCTGAAAGAGCTTACAGCACGTGATGCCCTGAAGTCAAGTCTCATATCAACTCGCACGCTCAGCAGATCTCATGTTCCCAGCAAGCATCACTGCAGTGCGGTAAATTGAATCGCAGTTTTGGCTGTAGCCCAGCTTTGTCATGCATTATGATGACACAGACTTGAGCTAGCGAGCAGCATCAAACTCATAGCTCACAGACAGTTGCTGCATGGAGTGTAGTCAACGTTACACAACCCAGCATGCTTCTGGTCCATTGTCATTGCGCGCCAAAGTCTGTAGAGGTGCAACATTGCAGGCAACTGTAAGACAAGAATGAAAACACTGTGCCCAGAAGCATATTGGAACCAGTGACAGCAGTAGCAATTCTGTTTTGCCTGGTTGAGTTATGGCTACATGTCACTGTCATGTACAAGATAGGCGCTCATTGTGTGTGCCGCATGTATGGCTCGTTCTCACTTGCTGTTCATCAGCATACAAGATATGACAAGGCATTTCAAATATGCCCACATGCACTCATTGTGGTTGAATAGCTGATGCAGAACTGTGCAAGTGCCAAGCAGCAGACCTGGTTCATGGCTGACAAGTCGAGCATCACTTGCTGGACATATGTCAGGTCTGACAGACCATGCCAGTTTGTGCAATGTCAACTAGCAGATCTGAAGATCTCTACAGCCCCTGTGCTTCCATCTGCAAAGTCCATTATGCAGCTACATCGACATTGAGGCACAGACAGTGCATTGGCTGACAGACAGGACACACGTGGTGACATCAAGTATAAGCCTCAACACAGGACAGCGTGCAAAGCTCAAAGGGAAACTGCGACTTATAAACAGCATAGGCTACCACTACAATCAGCAAACGCTTTGGAAGGCCAAGTTCAAGGTCACAACTTGGAGCACAGAACTGTAAAGAATACACTACAACAGGACAGCAAACGCACAACGTTTATTGCCTAAACATATAAATGCAGATCATTACCTGCCTAATACATAAATGATACATGCATGATGACACAGACTTGTAGAACAGCAAGCACATGCTGCGGCTGTTCACCCTTCATCTGGTCAGAATGTCATCAGAAAATTTTATTTTCCCTGCCAAAACATGCTCTGATTCTGTCTTGGCAAGGCAGGCTAGCTCCCTGCATGCAAAATCTGAATTCTCGTGCACTTTGCACACAAAATCCAGAGACACCATATGTGCTTGAGCATTCAGATTGCCAAGCAAGCATGCCAGAATTCTAACACTCCAGGCAGGAGTCTTTCCTGGTAGCAAATACAAAAAACAGAGCAGGGCAGTTGCAGGCCAAATTGCCTACTTCAAGCAACAGAGCATACTACTACTGAGAGTGATTGCTAACCTTGTGACATATCTGGATAGGATCTCTGCTGGCTTCTGCTTGCTCTTGTCGCCATTGTAGAAGTTTCTCAGCAGAGCACCAGTGATGACCTCATCCCCAGTCAATGATTTGTCAAAAGCAAAGCTCATGCCATAGAACATCTGCTCAAGCTCATTGAGCCACTTGTTGAGGCGCACCTGCATGAAGGCATCACTGTTGCAGCAAACAGGAGACTGGCTACATTACCTACAATGTCATGCGGGACTGCTTGGACAAAGAGTGTGAGCAAACAAGGTGCGTGTGTTGAGTATTCCATCACAACACTTCTTGCAACCTTGAAAGTCTGTGTTTGTGGGTGCTTTGTTGACAATGCAACTCCACCTGACGTGACTGCTACTGCACTGCAAGAAGTTGCACAAGGTACCCACAAAAACGCTTTTTTTGTTTGTGAGAACTGCAAATGTGCCAGAACTGCAGCAGCATGAGATACAGCTGCCTTATAATGAACCAAGCTTGGTGGGTAACTTGATAGAATTCCCGATGCCCTTGGCATTACAAGCGACAGAAGCTGACCTTGACACCTTCTCCTCGCACCCTTGCCTCAACATTGTCTTGGAATGTTTCATACACCATTTGCGCTATGTCTTTGCCATCTTTGCCTTCAGATCGCAGCCGGACCAACAGCATCCAGACATGAAGACATAGCATGTTGTACTCATTAGCAAACTTCTTTTGTAGGTCAAAGACTGCAGCACACTCAAAGCTGCTCAAGAGAGCATACGAAAGCATACAAATGCTGGAAAATGACGTCTGAGAGTCTGTGTCAAGTGAGTCATATCTCTGTAACGCTGGCTGAGCACAGAAGGTGTGCAACAAAACTTGACACCAAAAGGATTTGATGTAAAGCAACAAGGATCTACCTTCATACAGTCTTGGCTCTGCAGCCTGTTGCACAACAGCCTGATACAAATTTTTGCTGCCTGCACAAGACATTCCAGGCATGATACACAGCCAAATAACAGTACAGCCTGCAATCAGCCAAGCATTGCTGATCCCCACCCACCTCGCAGAAGCTGACTCTCTTTGCTGTAAAATCCAGAGATTGTAAGCAGCGCTTGCCGAAATCTGCTTGTTGCTACCTCAGGTCTTGGCTCGTCTGTGGGCCGGTCATATTGCAGAGATCTTGGATGCGCGTTGAACAGGTCTGTGCGCTGCACAGAAGATGCAGACCTTGTACATGTCTTGATTTATGTGGACTGGGCCTGGCGGGCAGCGCAAATTCAGCAGGTTCCACGCTGATCAGGCGACCAATCACCTTGAAACGTGGCTCTACTACTTGAGTGGACGAACCAGCAGCCGTACTGAAGCTGGACAAGCTAACCAGGCTCGAGACCTCAGGCCTCAAAAGGTGCGGTAAAACCGAGAACAGAGGGTGCACTTGCAGTTCCGGCTGTCGGTATATGTGTGCGGCGTGCTGCCGCAGCACGTGTAACATCATACTGTTCGGCGCTCGCATACTGTCTGAGGGCAAACTTAGTATGAAATGCAATGAGGTATATGTTCGCGGCAGTCAATGATGTAGCACAGCGACTGTCAAGCTAGCCACGTACTAACCCTAGCAGGCGTTTCATGGTCACGTGGATGGGGGGCATGAGCACCCAGTCCACGGGCAGGACATGTCCGCTGAGCGGCGACAGATCGCAGAATGAGCGGCCAACTCTCCAAATCCGACCGAGAATTGTATCATCAACTGCGCGACAAGTACACCTCTGGTGCACAGGCGGTAAGCATTTGCAACTGCTTGCTTGCTTACTTACTTACGATCAAAAGCTGATCAGATAGCTGAGCATGGCAAGGTGTCCCCTTAGGCAAGTAGTTCATCTGATCATCACGCCGGCCTGCAAGAAAGCCCTGCAGGCATTCGGGTATGCCCAACTTGCAGGGGCAATAAGGTCGAAATTGAGATATATAACTTTCGCCAAATGGAGGTAAAAAAAACCACTGCAATATTGTAAAGCATGTTCCTTATTCGGAAAGGAGCTTGCTGGATGCAGAGGATGTGCCAAACATGCAAAGGGGACGGAGTGTTTACTGAAAGGACCTAAGTAGAAATAGATGTAGCAAGGACTGTAAGCTGCTACAATTCCTAGTGCTGCAGCTGCTTCACCAGTACTGGCCCAAGTAGTTGCAAATGAGATCAAGTTCAAATAGCAGGTATTGTAGCACTGATGTTCATCTGTGACATACGGTCTGCACAAAATCATCCTGATCTCACACCGTCCAAGGCAAATACAAAGGAGGCATAGGTCCATTGTGTACACATGTTGCTCCATGAGAAGATCTGATTCGAATAAGTCGAGGTGGCTTGGCTTCCTGAAAGCACCAATATACATATGCATACGCTTTTGTCTAGTGGAATGATCCGATGACCATACGCTGTTAGTACAACCATACTGACTGCACCTGAATAACACTCAGTGCGCTGGCAGTCTAATGAGCTTCAGGACTACTGTCCAATAATGCCATCCACCAGCTGATGGCATGTGGCAACTGTGATCAGTGAGACTTAGCACCCTTGGCTGCAACACACATAAGGACAGGGGCAGTTGGTCTATTGATATACTTGTGCTCACTTACAGTCCACTTGACCGGTGAGAGTGCTTGCAAATGTTGCCTGACAGCCTCATATTCCTGTTGACCCCCTGCACTTAAAACCATCAACACAGTCAGCAGCCCTCACAACTCATCCTGCAAGCTTGCTGTGCCATTGCACATGGAGACTGATTGAAGCTCTGTCTGTGCCAGTGCACATGGAGACTGGTTTGAAGCTCTGTCTGTGCCAGAGCGGTGCCTCTGTGTCGAGGCGCTAGTACAAAAGCAGGCATGACAAGGTCACTGCTGATGTATATGTCAGCAGCAAAAAGGATCCTTGCCAATCAGCACTTTTGCATGTAGATTGCCAACTTGCCTGGGTGCCCAGTGTATGCCATGATGCTAATGAGGCCTCTGTCATTGACCATGTTCAGGGCTGCTGCTACTGCTGCAAGCGTTGAAAACTGTTCAGTGGCAGTTTGAGGCTTGTCTTCTGCAGACGGCAGGTAGCCCAAGTTGAAGCTGACCAAGCTAGCTGAATGAAGCGCAACAACATCCTGTAGACATATCAGGACACTTTAACACAGCAGCAGTTTAGAGCAAATGCAAGTATATTCCAACCCAAAAGCTGACCTGCATTAGGGAATGACAGCAGTGATGGAAATGCATGCTGGGCATATTCTCACTGGAAATGTTGACCCGAAGTCTTGCTGCTGTACCAGCCAGTGCATTCTCCTGCAGTTGACACCTGCCTGCTTCCAGACTTGGTGCACAAGAGAGAACTACCATTAGTGTTCAATACCTCTTTGTCAAACGCATACACGCTGCCTTGAGGTCCAACAGCTTTGGCTAACCATAAAGTGTCTCCACCGTTGCCAGCAGTGGCGTCCACTACAGCATCGCCCTCTTGAACATATGCTGTCCAAATATCTTGAGCAACAGAGGTTAGCCTTGTACCACTCAGCATGCCATTAGCAAGCGCTCCTACAGTGGATACCTGTCATATGCACCGGCACAGCATCATGCTGGATAATCACCTTGACAACTGCTGATCCTTGCAAGTGCCGTGTGACCATATGCCGAGGTCAGACTGCGTGCAGCTGCAACGTGAACTTACCCGTCTAGTGCCGACTGCGTGTTGCATTTGTATAAAGGCTGCCACGGGTTGGACGGTGCAGCGTCTTGTAGGCTTGATCCGACATGGTGTGAGGTGCAAACCGTGTCGCCACTGGCGACAATCGCGTTGCAGCAGACGAGAGCATTGCATGCAGATGCAACTTACAGCTAACTAATGCTGGGATGTCGCCCTGTCCAGCCTGTTCGGCGCTGCAATATGGGGCAGAGGCAATGCAGATCTCCTGGCTGGCTGGTTGACGAGGTTGCTGTGGCGTTGACCGTTGACCGTTGGTCTCCTCGGTCTCGTCTGACAAAATTGTGTTCACAGCACGATCGGCGCGTGGGTTGAATTGCACACAGTCCCTTTTTGAGATTGTCCCTCTTTAGCTGCAAGTTGCGCCCGCATCTGCCCCTCAACCATTGTAGACTGATCTTTAACTGAGACCTACAGTGACCGGACTTGGCCTGATTTCGTACCTTTGATCGGACATCAGGAGTCGCTACTCTTGTCCAACATTGCAGTTTGTCATGGGAAATAGCCTGGCACGGGATGCGCCAGATGGTGGTCTGACAAAGAAGGAGTTGGAGAGGATGCACCGCAGGTCAGGCATCCACGCCATTTTGCAGTAAAGCAGGCTGCATTGAACACCAGACGAAACTCTGGTCTAATGCAGGTTTCTTAGGCTAGCAAAAGGAGGGCGTAAAGTTGCACTAGCAGATTTTCAGTCCGTGCCCGAGTTAGCCGGCAACCCTTTCATCATGCGCATCTTCCAGCTGTTTGATGCTGATCAGGATGGTTGTCTCAACTTTGAGGAATTCATCAGGGCTGTTGAATCATTTGGCAGGCTTTACAGCAGCGAAGACAAGTGTATGTGTGAGTGGCTCAGTCAGCTTTTGCAGCATCAGCTTTTCAACCTTGCATTGCCTGTCAGCTACATATATGTCCGCACCATTTGCGCGTAGACAATTCCCCTTGCAGGTGCTGTGCCATTGCCTTCACAATGCATGCTATCTGCAGCTTTAGTGTGTCTGAGCTCATGACAGTGTTTGAAGCTGCAGACCGTGTGCGAAATTGAATGTGCGTGCTGGCTGCAGTTGCCTTTCGAATGTATGACCTAGATGGTGATGGCTATGTGTCATCAGACGAGCTGGCACACACTCTGAAGACGCTTATGGGCAGAGCATTGTCAGACTCACAACTTGGGCAGATTGTTGAGAGCACAATTCTACAGCATGACACAGATGGTGACGGCAGGCTGTCCTTCCAAGAATTCACCTCTCTTTTAAATGCGGCCGACACAGAGAACAAGCTGTGCACAGCATTTTAATAGCTCTTTCCTGCCCTGCTTAGCTTGTACCTCTCAGTCTGTCAGTATGCTACACGTGGCAGAGTCAATGTACCATGATCAGGCTCAGTTTACCTGATGGGTACTCACTACCAGGCGCAGTTGCAAACTGTCGCGGGTGTACATACCTTGTGATTGACTTGCTCATTGTCATCTGGTGACCCATTTCAGTAGCTGCCAGAAACTCTCACTTCAGGTGCTCAAATGCTTTTAAAGCTTGCATCGTACCCTTCTCTGTCTGGGTACTGCAACTATAGCAAGGTTGTCGCTGTAATCCTAGCTAGCTTGTCACTGTAGTCCTAGCTAGCTTGTCAACAGCATACTTTGCTTTTGGCATGTACTGGTGTCTTGTAATTTCTGAGAGTCTCTGTCCCCCAATCACACATGCTTTATCTTGAGCACCTAGGAGGCCTCCAGACAATTGCAAGCCAATTGGAGGCTGATACAAATATCTGTGACGCGTAGGTGTCGATGTCGTGCAGATGCACACACCGAAGTGGGAGACTGTGTGCTAGTTACAAGGGCTGGTTGGCTACAGCTTGCGCTTATGCCTGAAGTCGACTATGTCCGAGAATTGTGTTGAGGTCTGAGCTAGGAAAGCTTATTTATACCAGGTCAAGGAGTTGTGATGAGACCAGAATGCATCTATACAGCAACTGCTCCTGGATGATCTCAAATTAAGATGCGATGATCTGACCCACTTAATCCCGGGACTCATCACTAATAGCTGTGATGTTTACTAACGGTTGGCTGTTGCTTGTTGCTATGTTGATAACTATACAGCAAGCTAACTGCTGCCTAATACGGACTTGACTGCATATCTAATGCTTCGTCACATATGCAATGTCATCGTTTGCTTTGCCATGATCATGAGTTCACTGTCACCTGCATACATACTTAATGCTGATACAATGAGGCCCAGCAAAGCATAACCAATTGCATCACATGCACTTCATTCATGAATATTCCTGGGCGTGCTTCATGAGCTCCTGCTTAGTCGGGATTGCCCTTGAGAGTGTCTTTTGAAGCCTGATTCTCTTGCATACATGATGTGTGGCAGGGTATCGAATCCTATTGGCCATACATCATTACGTTCACGGGTACAACAAGCCTTCAGGTCATAATGCAAGATTCGAAGGAGGATATGTACATATATCGAACTCATACCGGTAACCAAGAATATGTAGCATATGAGACCAAACTTACAGCATGATTGACACACATGTATTGCACGGTTAATAAACGTTGTGCATATCAGCATCCCAACCTAAAGACACCAGACTGACTCAGCATGGCCTTGCATGTGATCACATGCAGTTAGTCATGACCTGATAACTGTGAAAGCCAAAGCGTAAAAATGCAGAGTCTATCAAGACTTTCTGCAGGAAGCGTGGGAGCCTGTGCCAGCAAGCTCCCAAACGCCAGCAATGTGCGTTTGTTTCAAGTTTGTACGTCAGATTACGTAGGCATTCAGGTGAAAGAAGAAGTAATAGAAGAAGTAGAAAAGATTTGCAGCCAATTTTTCACGAAACTTTGACTTTTGCAATGCAAGCCGATCGCAGCATGAGCCCAAGGTGACGCTTGTCAAGCGTGCCGTTGTATGGCATTGGTTGAGATACCTGTGAAAGTTGAGGTAAGCTGACAAATTCAACCCTATTGTGTGAGGTCGAAGGCCTGATGCCAAGTACGGGACTCTCGGCGAGCCAGTATGGACGGTAGTCCCCTTCACCGGGAAATTTTGGCTCCTTCGATTGAAGTTTTGAGTAGAATCCAGGTAATTTACCTGAGTGGCATATGATAAGCATGGCAAAGGCTTGTTGGCCTCAGTGAAATCTTCGATCCAGGCTGGCAATCAACTCAGCGAAAGTGAGCAGTACGCTGTCAGCCATCTATGCAATTGGCTTGAAGAGGTGGATGAAGCTGACGACATAGATGACAAAAATTTGGATGAATCTGCTCTCTCCTATCTGAAGTCCTACAGAGAAAGCTATTCTCGCAGGAAGCCATATCCAGTAGGTTGCTTGCTTTTTCAGTACATTGGCAATGCTGCCTGTAGTCAACGACATGCTCGAGTATTCGTGAAATGCAGGCAGATCGAGGTGGTGTAGTAGGCCCAACCCCAAGGGTAAAGCCAACTCTGCTCGGCATGTTTGACCTGCGCAAAACAAGGACAAAGCTGCTCGTCCTTGTTGCATTCACCCTGCAACTCCCCCAGTCTTTGTGCCTGCAGACAACAAGTCTCCGCACCTGCAGTCTGGACGTGACAACTCCACACCTTGCAGAAGAGGTCTTGCAGGTGCTTTATGCTTGTTGACATTGAGTCCAGCTTACCTGTGCCATGCAAATCTGTTGAAAGATTGCAAGTTTGTGCCAGTCCTGTGTTGCATCTTCATCTAGCACCAAGTCCAGTTTTGTGACACGCCATCGCACACGCAAACGCTGCAGAGTCCCGTGCACTTGTTTGTCTGGCTACTTTCCAGCTGCACATGCTGCAAGGTGTCATCAGGGTTCACACCAGGGCGCATCAAGATCACAATGCATATAACATCAAGGGCATCTCAGCGTGATGCACATGTCTCTGCAGATAGACAACTGGAACAGGTTTGACGTGTTCCAAGTTGGAAACCTGTCAAAGGGGAAGCCGCTAGGTCAACGCATCAGTACACTGCTGTACAGCAAATGTATAGAAAACATTGGATGCACTTGCATACATTATAGCATGAGAATATGTGCTTCTGTGTCCATGTTGCACAATCCAACACTTTGTTGACAGCCTGAACAGATGTACACATTGCTTACATTCTAAGAGGACACGCTGCATTCAATCAATTCATCCATGTCAAAAGAGTGCGCGAACTTTTCATGTAGCTGCATGAGCTGATGGGTACTCATGGCTGTGTATGCGCGACCTCATTTGCCTTTGTGTGTTGGCTGTGGTCAGGGTGTGGCCAAGTATGGGCTGAAGGCAGTGCTGACCCTGGTGCAAGTCAACCAGCAGGACCATGCCAGTCCAGGAGCCAACTCAAGCACTGGCGGTCTGCTGGAGTCTGCATGGGAGATGGCTTACTCCAGAGTGGTAGACGGCATCGACACCTTTGGCCAGAAACAGCAGACCATCAAGCTGCTGGCTTTACAGGTTTCTCCCTGCTTAACTGTCATTAGTGTCACAAGCTGTTCACACAAGCTGAGCTGTAACACTTGTGAGATGTACGCCAAGGCGTGACTGCTTGTGGAAAAGTGTTCATCATTGTGTGGGAGGCTGAGCTTCCACGGTTTGGCTAAGCAGCATTTTGCATACCTAGAGTCATGCCAGCTACCCCATCTCTTTTTCAGTGCATTGGTGAGTAATTTCAAGTGCTCAGACATGTGACATTACATTCCACAGACATTGAGTTGATGCTGTTTCACCTGAATTTTCTGTGTGACTCTGACAGGTTGTGGACATGTTGATGGAAAGCGCAGCAGGACAACGTCTTTGGAAGGCTGAAAGCGACACAAAGCATGTTCACTTGCAATGTGCGCTTGAATATCAGTCGCAACACGGCTTGCTTACTGAAGCAAGAGTGATAGCTGGAAAGCTTTTAGGGCAGCTGCAGCCCATTGGAGGGTAGACGGCACGTCTCAAGATTTGCATTTGAGTGATCAAATACATCTTCACAGCTGCCAGATCTTCCTTTGAAAATTGAGTTTCCTGAATCGAAAGCAGCTCAAATGAATGCATACTGAAACAAATAGTTATATAATGCCACAATATGCATATTATGCAGCAAAGCCTATGTACTATCAGCATGGCATGCTCAGGACGTTATGGCTGCGTCCTTTCCACATTGGCGCTTTCAAAGGTCGTCGAACTTCGCTTCAAGGATGTATTGAAGCTGTGACATACATACATTTCAATACGCTGCATGCCTTGCCCGGTGGCATGACAATCATTGTCATTATGATTCAACATAGACGCAAAGAATAATCAACACCTTCGAATTCAAATCAATCGATTTTGACATTGTGACTCTCGTCTACCATCTGTTGTACTTGGGGCGTATCTTTCACCACAGCACATCCTTTTGTCCTGACTCCGCCAAAAAAAGTCAAAATGTCATACATCCCTTACCGTATTTCTGGTGCTTATATTTAGTGTAGTATCACACAGGAAGGCTTTCTGCACGTTCAGAACATGCATATGTATGACACCTACTACTAGTACAGTATGCACAAGAAATCGCGTGACCAATGTCCACCAATGCATTGCAGGCCAAAAGCTGCTGCCAATATGCCCTCACCATCACACACTCCTAGATGGCCCAAGCTGGCAAAGCCTAGCTTTCCAGCATTTTTCATGAGCCAAGTTTTTTCTGGCTCTGAGCAGGGCCATGCAAGTTGTCTCGTCTAGCACTGTCATAGTAGCTGTAATTGAACACTAGATGGTTATTTGGGTCATCTGGATCTTTATGCGACTCCTCATCAACCTGCTTTGATGTTGCCCTGCAAATGCACATGAAGTGTTGCTCAGCTTCATTGACTCCACACAAGCTTCCCCAGGTAGTAAAACGCTATACATGTGATGCGATTCTAAGGAGACCATGACAAGCCGAAGAAAAGCAGCATAGCTGGAATGATCCATGCACCCTACATTGCAGCGCCTTTGTCAAACATTTGCAACGACTGTGAAGCATACAAAAGCCACAGACTTGTGAACGTTACATTGAAGCCAGTAATCGACCCCATGGCAATAAAAGTGTTTATACCTGTCACGCTTTTCTGCTCTGCGTTGCTTCTCTTCTTTTCTTCGCTGCATGTTTTTCTTATTGTTGGTAGACTGCTTGTTCCTGAGAGTTTTTAAAATCCGTCAGCCAGACAAGCTTGACATTGTTTTGTTTTTCACACAGATCACAAGTGTGCAAGCTGTTACCTTGGTAGTGACGATGTGCTTGTCTGACTAGAGCTTTTTGCCTGCACCAAAAGATCAGCACTTGGGTTACACTTCATCTGCTCAGCGTACCAATCAACAGCACATGGGCATTGCAAGAATGCACGGGCATGCCCTCACACATTAAATGTGTTGCGATAGCTTTGCACAAATTCATGATGCACTCGTCCCCGCACCTTCTTTCCAGGAAATGCAAAGGGACTTCTGCTGGTAGAGGAATCACCTTTGCCACCTTTGCTGTCAGAGGCTCCTCGTTTTCTCCACCAAAGCAAGGCGGTCACAGCACCGGCAACGACTAGCAGCACTGGCAAGCTTGCCTTGGGATCTTTCACTTTTGTCTGGACTTGGGGTTCTCTGCATGCGATGAACCAAGACTTAATTAAAATGTTTATTGACGCTCGCCACAAGGGCACTCATTATCTTGCCTTTCTTTTGGCCGTGCCGCTTGCTGTATCACACTTTGGTCAGAACTTGACTGCACAGTTGCACCCGCGGTTGCCATGCTACTCAGTCGAAGTATGCATGCACCACAAAGCTCTCAGCGTGTGAGGCAGGCACAGACAAGGGAGCAACCAACCGGGTACGAAGGCTTTTCAAAGTGTGACAAACTCACACTTTCCCCGCTTCTCACAATAGCTGCATGTAAAAGCTGCATAAAAGCTGGGCCTTGGTATTAGTCAACAACTCAGTTCGTTCATACTGTCGTTCTTGCAGCTCCGTATTCTACGATGAACCAAAAATTGAAGTCCTCGAGTCCTGCCCATAAGCGTGGAAGAGTCCCTGTCGAGCTAAGCAAGTGTCCTCCGCTAGCGCAGGGTCTAAGAAAGAAAGAGGGAGAGAATACAAGCTGATACTTGCTGTGCGCGAATGCCGTATGAGTCGGAGGATGAAGCAGGCTGGGACGCTCTGCCGGACGTCTCAGACGACGAAGAGGTACCAGCTGAGGACAGCATAGGCCCTTTGCACACCGGCTCCGAGCCGTACAGCTACAGATTGCAGCAATGTGATCGCACGCTGACCATAACCTCCCAGCCTGACAAGGTGGCACATCCCCATGCACAGCAGACACCGACGTGAAAACGTGACATCTGTTCGCTGCAACTCTCCATCTGCTGTGACGTTCAACTGTGAACCCTGCTTGTAGGGTCTCAGCTTTCAGATCTGGCCTTCTGCCATTTCCTTGTCTGCGTACGCAGAGCTGCAAGGCCTGCAACAGAGAGGGTATTGGAAGGTTTTGCAAATTAAATCTGCTCAAGCAACCATGTGTATGGCAATGGCAGCAGAAGTTGGCAAATGTCATAAACCTCAGGAGCTTGGCTAATGCAGGGTAAAAGAGTACTGGAGCTAGGTGCTGGTTGTGGTCTGGTGGGTCTTGTCTTTGCAGCAATGGGAGCCCAAGTACTGCTCACAGACCTGCCAAATGTGCTGGTAGGCCTTTTGAAAGCCTAGGATGAGTCATGCAGAGCGCAGTCAGCAGCCATGTGTGCTTGCAAATTGCTGGCCAACATGGTGTGCTGGTCACAAACTTCCCGAGCAGATCAGCTTCGTGTTCTTGATGTGTCCTGAATATAGCTTGTGATCATTCTCGGCATTGGTGTCACTGTCAGTATAAGCAGCATGCCTTTGGTTTGGCTGCTGATGTATGACTGTCCAGAAGACTCTGTACATATGCTTTTTGGCCTCATCAAGACTTCTGTTAGTGAGATGTGTTCATGATGTGTGCAGAGCCTTTTAGAACAGAATATGCTTCTGAATGAGACAGCAATAGCAGCAGGTGGAGGCTCAGTGCAATGCTGTGAGTTGACATGGGGTGTCACTTCCGTCAGTTCACTGGCTCAAGGGTGGGCCACTCCTGACCTGGTGGTTGCAGCAGATGTTGTTTATCATCGGGAGCTATTTGATCCCTTGCTGTCCACCTTGAGTTCATTAGGTGAGACAGCATGGTTATTTTGCGCACAGTTGTATGCATTATACTCTTGTCTGCGCAGCATGGAAAAGGCAACTGTGCTATGCAACCAAGTTTGTGTTGTGAATGTATCATCTTTTGTATGCACCATGGACATGACCAGCTCATCTGATGGAGCATGCTTCAGCTTACTCAGAGCCCACATTGTGTTTGCGATGCTCTGCGCGTCTAGAAGCTCATAGGTTTGGCGGCTGTTGAGCAGCACCTTGAAGCGCTTGCATAGAGCGTCCAGCACCTCAATGGAAGGTGCAACGGCTGGCAGTGCAACAAGGCTGTGTAAGATGTTGGCCACAGCTTGGCAATTAAAATCTGACATATCTACAATAGCGAGGCGCACACAAACTGCCTTGACCAGTTCACCTTGGCAAGGGCTCAGCTGAAGTTTAGCACATGCCACTAGTACATTGGCAAACTCCTGCCCAATTGCAACATCCACATTAGCCATGAACTGTAGCGCCAAGCTGTCAGTCATGCCCGGCACCAGGGCACCCGGGTTCAGCCCCAGCTGGGCTGACGACCATAAGAGGTTGGCAGCCTCCCTGGCTCCAACAGCTGGCATCGGGGACTGCAGCCTTTGGCACATGGCAGTCAGGAATACACGCATCTGATGATGAGCTTGCTGATGTTTCTGCTCAGCAGATTCACCCCTTGCTGTCGTCCATGCCTTCGCTGTGGCTCCAATAATGGCATTGAGGTGCATGTGGTTGATGCAGGACTCGGATCTGGAGCACAGTGCTGACATGTTTGTAGAAGCTGTCCAGCGCAAGGTCTGCATGGGAATCTGTGACAGACTGCATTAGCTTATCCTTCTGGGCTCTGATGTAGGCAGCTGTGTGACGGCCTTGATCCTGGAATGGTTTGTGCTGCTTCTGCATGCACACCAAGCATGTTCACATTCTTTGCATCAACTGGACGCACTGACAGTGATGCAACATCTCAAAAGCATAGCCACTGAAGCCAATTAGTACGCTGAGAAACAGACAGGGTAACAGCTTGTGTACCTGGTACCCGTTATGATGCTTTGGCTTCTGCTGCAGGATCTCGCTGCCTGCTGCACTTCTTGATTGAGGTGCTGCCTGCAGGGCCACGACACTTGTGTTGTGCCACCAGCTGTACCGAGATAAGGCTGTGCCTTCGCGAACGCCTTACCTGCTTTGAAGTCCGCTGCGAGCTTCTACTGGGCTTTGAAAGGTTTGCTTCGCGTTCTTCTCCAGGTGATGACCCTGCAGCTCCCAGAATACGCAGCGGAGACCTGCAAGGCAGCCAATCACTCGACAAGCCCTAGCTTTCTTGGACAAAACAGCAGTGCATGCACCTTCTCACGCAGCAAACTCGCCGTGTACAATGACATTTGTGAGGCCTGTTACAAGCGTTGAGTCTGCTCCTGGGACAAACAGTCCGTGCGAGGCTGCAGCTAGTACATCAGCATACCACACCAACTCTTTGCTGATGATGAGCAGCAGCCTGGTGTAAGGCAGAACCCTGCCTATGATCACCTGCATACGTGAGTACATACCATTGGCTCGTTTAGAGTGTACTCAACAATCATCACACATTATTTTCACAAACTCTACGCACAGCAGGTGATACTTGCTGCAGAAGTTGTTGGGGTATGCAGAGCAGATGTCAAGGACAGGCTACAGTGCAGCTAATGCTGCCGAAGCTTTGATAGGCAACGCTGGATCACGGTGATATACTGCCATAAGTTATGTGATGAAGTCTGCGGCTGCACTGGCAGACACTGTACCGTGTCACAGGAACATGTAGGACAAAGCAGTGATGCACCTTCTCAGCAAGTCAGCTCATTAGAGTAACGGAGTTCCTAGCAAAAGCTCCTTGCCTGCTGTCCAAGCTGTGCTGTGAGCTTCTGCATGATGACTGTGCTCTGCATGCTGTGCAAGCTCAGTCCACTTCTGGCAGCATCTGCTCTGCTCTTACAGCTTCTGTAAGCTCTTTGGTTGAGCCTGAGCATTTGCTGGCTGCACAGCCTTGGCAGAATGAGCATGAAATGCATCTAGACTGCTGCATGACAATTGGTACAGGTCATCTCCTTGCAGATTTGCAACATATATGCATGCATTGGTTGTACCTATGGCATAAACAAACCTGACCCCATTAGTGTCATGGGCACAAGCAGTTCAAGCTGTTGATACAGGATCTTGACAATCATCTTCCCAGCAACACTTGGTCTGTGACACAACACTTGTGGCATGCAGTGTATACATGCCTTGATAGACACTGTTGCAACATCTGTGCATTAAAGAGACCATGAAGCAACAGGCTTCGTACTGATGTACTGATGTGTCACATCACATTGGCGCCACACTGCCACATATGCAGGTGCAATAGCATACGTTTGCAGACAACTGCCAATGCAAATGCAGCAGACAATGTGTGCAATCAGCATTATGGAGCTTGCCTGCAGGCAATGCTACAGGAAAGGTTGTCCCTGAGGAGTAGTAGCGGGCTCTGATCAGGCCAATCACTTCACATAGCACTGCGCATCCTGGAGAGTACATGCGGCAGCCGTCAGAATGGCAGGCTCCAGGTGGTCTGTGGCAGCTTGCACTGAAGCCTTAGCCTAAGGTAAAGTCAGCACACCCAGCTTGAGTGTCACGCCCAAACAGCTGCTGCTTGAACACCATCCTGCCTGTTGGCCTGCAAGCAATTCAGGCATAGCATTTTCAGACTGCAAGTCAGGCTCATGCTTGCATAATACAGCTGGCTAAGGGCAGGTGGCTAAGGCCATCAATTTGGCAAATCCACGACAGGGCAGTACAGCTCAACAGAGAGGAATCACACCTGTGAAAGACTGAGAGACCAAACGCTGCATACAACAACAGCAGAACAAGCATCATCAACAAAACATCTGATTTCCTGAATGCTAAGAAGGTGTGAAGAGATGGTGTGATGCTTGCGCCTGATAAGCTCAACAGGATGAAGCTAACAGTCATTGGTGCAGCTGGGGCTCAAGTGCAGCAGCCGTTGCATAATTCAGAGAGAGGTTGCTGTGGTAGTCTTGAAGCGCTGAGCTTGGTGCAACACTGCGCAAGGACGCAAGCCACTAGGTGTGCTTGCATGCAGGTCAGTAGTGCAGTGCAGCACGTGCAATGTCATCAGTTGCAGCAGCAATGCGTCAAGACTTGCAGTCTGTGATGACAGCAGCAGCAGATGCCAGTCAGGGTCAAAAGTCAATGCTGCCTGGTGCTGACGTCATGCCAAACAATATCAGCATTTGCCTTGAGATCTTAGCAGAAGGACTGATAGGAGCTGCTGGTCAGCATGCACCACTTTGCAATGCACACTAGATGCTGTGCTTACAAAGAGCTGGCAACTCCATCTGACAATCTTTCAGACAAAGCCAATGCAATTTGAGGTGCGAACAGTGTACAGGTGCAATCAGCAGCGTGAGCTCAAACACTACCTGATGGCTAGCAGAAGAAGGCAACAGATTGCAAAGACATCTGCGCGCCAGGCACAGCTTGCAGATCTGTATAGTTGCCCTGCGGCAACTTGAGCTTGCCTGTTTGCTGGCGACTTGCACCATATGACTCTGCTGGACCGCAATCTGCTTCCAGCGAGCTGCGTGCCGCAGCTGTCAACTTGGGCTCCAAGTAGTCTGCCCTTCCTGCCTGCCCTGAGCAATTGCATAGCTGCACTGTGGGTGTCTCAACCACAAATCTTACAGATGTGTGAAAAGTCAGTCCATGCATGCATAAAAAAGCCTGCCGAACAGTCTGAGTCGTGCATGCCAACAGCTGCAGCAGCAAAGACTTTGCTCAACAAGGATTGGCTGCTGCCATAATGATGCTTGGTATGCATATCTAGCAATGATTGTGCAAAATGCTAAAGCATGACAGTCCCCGTCAAGCGTATAGGTAACATGGCCAGATATGGAAACTCGCACACTGCAACCTGCCATTTTGACTGTGCAGCATGCCGTGCAATGTTGGCAATAAAAATGGTGAGTCACAAACAATGAGTCATTGTTTTGACCATGCTGTACGGCACGCGGCAGCATACCAGATTGTCTTCTTGCCAAAGTAAAAAGCCCTGAACTCTGAACCGGCTTTCTGCATCCCCAAAGCACAGTGGGCATGCTATGACACAGGGTGACTGGGGCCCTGCCTGTTAGTTGACCCTGCAAGACCAGAAGCGTTGCTTCTGGTGTGTAGCCTTGGACCATGTTGATGAACAACACGTATAGATTATGGAAATGCTAACATTCAGCAGTTGTTGCAAATCCAAGCAAACAGCACTTGCTACGTTGTCAACGCTGTTTTCATTTTCTGTAACTAAGGTATTAAATGATGCCAGTTCAGTGCAAAGGCCTATCTCATGTTTGCTGGAGGGGATCATGGCAGTAGCTGGAGCACTTGCATTGTGAGATAGCCCAGCTTGCAAGAGGCAGAAGCAATTTATGCGCTTCCTCAGCACACAAAACCACTTGACTGCTGTGGTGGTGCAACAAAGAATGGGCATTACTGATGGCCTGCATCAAAGGCGGTAGGCATCCAAGGAGCCTCCTGCTGCAGCTGTCAGGATGGGCTCTAGGTACTCTGCCAGCTCCTTCGTTGTGATAAATCATTGGTCGTGTCTTGGGGAACGCCAACCAGCCGACCTTGCTTAGCCAGCAGATGGGCTTTGAACACTGCTCGCCCCGTCACCCTGTAATGTGTGCAAGCATGCTAGCAGAAGGAGCAAGAATGTGTTGTCTTGCCGGAAGGGCGCACAGGCAAAGGAACAACACAAAGGCAAAGCACATGGTCTCCGGCTACAAAACAATGACTCAACAGCTAGCACACCAGAATGACAGGCCACATCTGATGGCCTTCATTAACAAACACGCAGAAACAAGAGCGTGCATAATCAAGAGTGCTGCAATCAGTAAGGGTGGTGCATGACCCGCCAGGAGCGTTGGTGATGTAGTGTGTATAACAAGCTGGACTATATAGGAATATGTTTGCCATGGTCGTGAGTTTTACCCAATGCTTGTTATCAGGGGTGATGGTCGTAGGTGCAATACTGGCATTGCTTTGTGAATACATATCAACTTGCAAGGGGCAGAAGCAAAGAATGTGCGTACAGTGCTCTCTCAACATGAAAGATCGCTTGCCTGATGTGATGTTGCAGCAGAAATGAGGAACATCGCTCGGCCTGCATTACTTGCGATAGGCATCTAGGGACCCCCCGGCTGCAGCTGTCAGGATGGGCTCCAGGTACTCTGCCAGCTGCTTCACTGTGATGGTGTCATTAGTCATCGTTTGGGGAACATCAACCAGCTGGCCTCGCTTACCAAGCAGGTCGTTATTGAACACAGCACGCCCTGTCAGCCTGCACTATACACATACATATTAGCACGAGTGTGTCTGGTGTCTTGCAGGCAGGGTGTAAAGGCAAAGGCAAAAGCAGAGGCAAAAGTACAGGCTGCATGTTTCTTGGCTCGAGCTTTAACTCAGTTCCAACAGCCCTCAGCGCATCACAGGCCATGACAAACAAGGAAGTGCAAGAGCCGACAAGAAGCACCTTGAGAAGGGTGGCTCAGGCAATAAAGTTGGTGCATTACCTGCCAGGAATGTTTTTAATGTAGTCAGCAGTGAACAGTCTTAACATGATTGCCTCAGCTTGGTTGTCTTGCGACTCGAGCACTGCATCCATCCAGTGGCAGCTCTGTATGGAGACTACAGCCTTGAAGGGGAGCTGTAGCTGATTCAAAGCTGCGCACAACTTATTATTGCCACTGATGTTGGGTTTGCCAGGCGCAGGTCTGGGTCCCAGTCTGTGCATCTTCCCTTGCAGACTGGACCATGCTTTCTGCTGCTGTGCAGGCGCACTTGAAGCAGGGTGCAGCCAGTCCAGAGCCTGGTACAGCTGGCGCAACTCAGAAATCTTCAGCCGCAAACCATTTGACATGTCACCATGAGCAGCGGATGAAGGACTCAACAGCTCCAGCAACAGTGAAAACTGATCCTGGTGCAGATGCCCCATGACAGCTAGACTCCAAGCTGTGTTTGCACATTCCTGCTTGCCAACTTGCCGCTTGCCTAAGCTTAGAACAAAGTCTGCCAGAATTGCACTATCTGCATGCTTGACAGGCAACCTCAGCTGAGCACATGCAAGCAGAACATTGCTCATTTCTTGTGGCTTTGGCTGCTGCCCTGGGAGGCGGCACAGAGCCACCATTCTGCCCACCATGGACATGGCCAGCTCGTCTGATGGAGCATGCTTCAGTTTACTCAGAGCCCACATCATGTTTGCAGTGCTCTGAGCATTTGATAGCTCAGCAACTCGGCCGTTCTTGAGCAGTGTACTAAAGCGCTGGCACAAAGCGTCCAGCACCTCAACAGACGGTGCAGCAGCTGGTATTGTGGCCAGGCTGTGTAGCGCATTTGCCACATGTTGCGCCTCAAAGTTTGACAGGTCCGTTGTTGCCAATCGATGTAGGATTGCCTTGAACAGTCCCCCTTGGCAAGGGCTCAGCTGAAGCTTGGCACATGCCACCAACACATTGGCAAGATCTTGCGCAGTTGCAGCATCCATGTCAACTATGAACTCTCGCGCCAAGCTGTCTGTCATGCTTGGCACCAAGGCATCTGGATTCTGCCGCAGCTGGGCTGATGACCACAAGATGTTGGCTGCCTGCCGTGCACTGACAGCTGGCAGCAAGGGCTGCAGCCTTTGAAGCATCCTTGCAATGAAGCTGCGCAGTTTCTGATTTGCTTGCTGCCTAGCATACCAGCCACTGTGGCTTGTTTTAGCTGCTACCCACACCTTTGCTGTGCCGTAGACAGCAACACTGATGTGTATGGAGTTCAACTGCTTCTCAAAATGGCGACATATCTGATCCATGCAGCCGTAGTATGCTTCCATGACCTTGTCAGGACTGGAATGCCTGACAGACTGAGCAGCCAGCTGCCATTGCTCTTTGATGTAATGACTCATATGTTTTGCAGACCTGAAACTCATACGTTCTGTTGCCTGCATGCCAACATGTGTAAAGGCCTGCCAGTTCATGGTGACTTGGTATGAGTATGGTCACACCTCTCATGCAGTGCTATACTCTGTCCTACGTGCTGTTTGTCATGCCATGCTGGCTTCATGTTGTGCCGCCCATCATGAACAGCTGGAATGATAACATCAGACTTCCTAATCCCCTGTGTCATGATAGGCAGAGGCTCACGCCGCACCATAAGTGGAGTGGAGTGCGAACACAACAAGCGTGCAGTCCTCACCTGTCTGGAGGTCTGCTGGTGATTGCTGTGAACAGCAGGAGCAGTTGTCTGCAAGTCCACCTTGCTTCCTTCTGAAAGCTCTGCAGCCCCAGTGCACAGCTGCTGCAGCCTGCAGGTCAAGCAATAAATCCCGTCACATCACCATTTGCGACACGGCTACACTACAAATTGCGATCAAGCTCTTTGCTGGCCGTCGCATGGTATGCAAGACTCGTACCCCTTGAGAGCTGCACATGCGTGCTGAGAGACTGGTGTTCCACGCAGGCAAGCAGTGGCGAGGTACACTCGTGACATCATGAGACTCCTCTGCTGACGTCCTTGATCGGCACTGCGGTTTGAATTGCGAACAAAAGGTGCTCGTGCAGACCCCAAAAAAAAGCACAAGCGGCTCTGAAACCAGTTTCTAAAGGAACCAATGATTACATCTTTCATCAATGAGGACAGCAGTCTTGAAGCTGCAGCAAATCTGCCAGACTTAAAGCAAGCTTGCTGGGAGTTACAGGAGCACGTTTCCACATGTCATCTGCTTTGTCGTATCGTGTTGTAGCTGCTGCTGCCCCTGATGTAACTCAGACCTACGTATACACAATTCAGCATTCAAATTTGCTCTGCACATCTGCTCTGTACGTCTCTAGTCTACCCACTTTGCGTACACAATAGGTGTTGGATGTATGTCATGCACATGGATTTAAGTCAGCATCAGGCATGCACACATGGCTTAGGCTGCTGGGTTGACAGTGCCATGGCAAGTCGAGTATCTATCGGTGCCAATTTGTCATGTCTCATAACTAGCTTGACTTACTGAGTGCGGAACTGCCCATGACCTGCAGCAAAGGCAATGGCTAATGTTCAGCTTGTCAGCAGCAGCTTTATAACAGACTATTTACACCAGTCAGTGCTGGTGTGCAAGCTTCTGCTAGGCTGGGCAGTACTGCAGCACGATTGACGTTTAAACCTGCCTTGGATAGAGATTTACATATTGTGCATGCCAGCACACATACAGCAAGGACTGCCCAACATATGCTGTTGTCAGGCACAAGGGTATGCAGGGCCACATGCTGCTTTGTAAAACTAACACATGCACACACGTACTCTGCTAGGTACATACAATGTCATTGAGCAGGCTTTGCTTGCCTGATGTCTGCCACTTGCTGCAGGTTAGCCCCAAGCTTGGTCAGAGTCGAACCAACTGACCATGCCATGCAAGAAGCTAGTGCCTGGAGAGCTGACTGCTTGCCTGCCTGCAAGTTACATGAGCAGGGGGAGGGGTCATGTAGCTGGACACATGTCAGCCTCACAAACATCAGACATGCACACATGGCTGAGGCTGACAGCTTAGCACTGCCGTGGTCAGATTGCACACTGCCTCTGATGCAATGCTTTACCTGTACAACACATTGCACCTGCAATGCAAGCTGCCTAGGGACGCATGTCATTGGGTATAATTGGATTAGTACTACTTGCAACTAACATATTTCTGCTGCTACGTTCAAAAGGAGCTCAACGCCATGCTGTCCACAGTGGTGTTTAACTTATATATAAGAATTAAGTACACTGCTCGTTTAGCATCAAAGGCGGTAATCATCAAGGGACCCCCCCGCTACTGCTATCAGGATGGGCTCCAGATAGTCTGCCAGCTGCTTCACTGTGATGGTGTCAATGGTCATCTTGTGGGGAATGTCCACCAGACGGCCTTGCTTGGCCATCAGGTGGGTGCTGAACACTGCTTTCCCCGTCAACCTGCAGTGTAAGCAAGGACGCTAGCAGAAGAAGTGAAGACTGCAGAAAAGGGCGCACGTGCAAAGCACATGAACAGAGGCACACAGTCTCCAGCTACAGGATGAAGGCCCTACAAACAGCACCCAAGAATGACGCGCCACTTCTGGTGGCCTTCATTGACAAACATGCCCTACAACTAGCAGTGGGGATTGACAAGCAGCTATAGGTGCCTTGGTTCAAAACACATACAAATGCAAGAGCTGGCACAATCAACCTGCAGTTTGTTGACAGAGAGATGCAGATGGAACAGCTGGCAGAAACACTACTGAGCAAAGTGATGCAATCAGTAAGGGTGGTGCATGACCTGCCAGGATTGTTGGTGATGTAGCTAGGGCTGAACAGCCTCAAGATGACTGGCCGAGCTTTGCTGTCTCGAGGCTGAAGCAATGCAGGAACCCAATAGCTCTGAATAACAATCATGGCCTTGAAGGAAAGCTGCAGCTGTCTCAGAGCTGCGCACAGCTTACGGATACCAACAGAGGATGGTGTGTCAGGCGCAGGTCTGGGTCCCAGTCTGTACAACTTCCCTTGCAAGCTGGACCATGCTGATTGTTGGTGGGCAGGTGCAGTTGGATGAGGCTGCAGCCAGTCAAGAGCCTGGTACAGCTGGGTCAGCTGAATATTTGGGACTAGTGAAGGTGTTGACTTAACACTAGGATTGAGAGACAAAGCAAGCATCTGATCCAGCATCAATGTGAACTGTGCTTGGTGCAAATGCCCTATGACTGCTAGACTCCAGGCAATGTTTGTGTACGCTTGCCGGGCACCTGGCTGCCTGTTGGATCTCAAAAGAAAAGATGCTAGACTATCATTGTCTGCTTGTTTGACAGGCACACGCAGCTCAGCACATGCCAGCAAAAGATTGCTGATATTTTGTGGCGTTGGCTGCTGCCCTGGCATGCAGCACAGAGCCACCGTCCTGCCCATTGTGGACATGGCCAGCTCATCTGATGGAGAATGCTTCAGTTTACTCAAACCCCACATTGTGTTTGCAATGTTCTGAGCATCTGGAAGCTTGACAGCTTGGCGGTCACTGAGCAGTACACCAAAGCGCTGGCACAAAGCATCCAGCACCTCAACAGAAGGTGCGGCATCTGGCAGTATGGCAAGGCTGTGTAATGTGTTTGCCACGTCTTGAGGCCCAAATGTTGACAGGCCTGCTGTTGCCAATTGATTCAAGATTGCCTGGACCAGGTCCCCGTGGCAAGGGCTCAGCTGAAGCTTGGCGCATGCCACCAACACATTGGCAAGCTCTTGCGCATTTGCAGCATCCATGTCAATTATGAACTCTCGCGCCAAGCTGTCTGTCATACCTGGCACCAGGGCATCTGGATTCAACCCCAATTTGGCTGATGACCACAAGAGGTTGGCAGCCTCCCTGGCTCTGACAGCTCGTAGTAGTGGCTGTAGCCGCCTGAGCATCCTGACAATGAAGCTACGGAGTTCCTGATCTGTTTGCTGCTCACCTCTCCGGTCACTGTGGCTTCTTTTAGCTGCTACCCACACCTTTGCTGTGCCATGGACAATGGCATTGATGTGTACAGAGGTCAGCTGCTTCTCAGTACAGCGGTATAGTCATGTAGGCCATGGCAATCACACCTGAACCAACCGATTAGTCTCCTATGCAGATAGCATCTGACAGTAGACAAACAACCAGAGTACTGGCAAAGTGAATGAGCAGCTTTGTAAACCATTCTGTAGAATTCAAAGCTGCTATAGTCTGTGTCACGAAAAAAAGTCCTCAACCCAGCATACTTTTTCTCACTCAATAATGATGAAAACATCCAACCTATCGTAATAATTCTGTTGCCCATGTGAGTAAGCCAGCACACATCAGATCTCCAGTTGCCAGAAAGTGCTTCCACCCCTGTGAGGAGGGCTACCAGCAACGCTGCTGTCCCAAAGCTGCAAGGCACACTTGTTATCACATGGCAGCTTCTGCATGATGCAATAGCTGAAGCTGTGGTGATGTCAACAAAGGGCGGTGACATCAACAAAGCTGAGGCAAAGAAATTGCAGGTTCAGAGCATCGGGAACGTCTTGCGCACGCGTGTTATCTCTATGCCTCGAGGCATTGAGCGCAATGCATGTCCTATGTTGCATAACCCGGTGCAGTGAGTCATTGTTCAATCTAGCTGCAGCCACACAGAGTGCTGCGATTTGAGGTAGCTCGTGCAGAAGCTGTCTGGTCATTGTGAGTACGCTCAGGGGCCACCTGACTGCCGTTGCAACCCTTTGTGCGGTCTTTGAGCGTGGTATAGAACCCGATCTGCTGCTGAGGCTGTTCCGGATGAGCTTCTGACCATATTGCGTTGACTTATGCAGAAATAACCAGAAAAGCGGAAGACATTGTCACGCTGCAGCAATAACCAAACATTGAGACACTGCCTAGGCCCTAGCCTACCTGCTGTGAATGGTTACGTAAACCCGGAGTAGCAGCAGCAGCTGTGAGGTGAATTTTGAAGATCCTATCTTTGACGCGTCGCGCGCGAGAAACTGCATCTCCATGGTGTACGTATTAACTTGCAGCACCAGAATTGCTGCAAGTCTTATTGCCGAGGACGGCGATTGACATTTGGCCAAGGAAAGGTTTTGCGATGGCGTGAGGGGCAACATCAGTGCTGGGCAGAGCGTCCAGCAGACACGAACAGTGACTGAGTGAGCAACAGCAGCGAGCTTGCTGACACCTATCAACTGCTCAAGAGCGCAGCAGTGAAGACTCTGGACCGGCATCGACCGTGTTTTGAGTTCACTGGCTTAGTTTGCTCCATGTTCTTGAGGCTGCTGTTGTTGAAGCGGGAGAGAACACCATGCGCCACGCTTCTGAGGCCGAGCAGACCGACAACGTGCGCTACTTGTCATGCTTTCCAGTCAACACCCAGAAATCCACCCCCTGTTGCCCAGACAGTATACTTTATACAAGCACAAGTTGACACCATAATTATGCATCCGTGATACTGCGTTCTGTTGCGCCAGGTGGTGCAAGAATGTATAGGTTTTACAAGAGGTCCAGGGAATTCTCACTCAGCACCCAGGCGTTTTGCTGAGTGGCCACTTCAGATTCTAGCAGCATGTGCCCCTTGCAAAGCTGCACAGCTGCTACATTGCTGTTCTCTATCGCATGCAGAATACGTCCTTGTTAAGGTGATCTGCCTGACTTTGCCTTCTGCAACACGTCAGCCAGCTGGTCACACTGCAGAGCTGCGACTTGCATGCATACCATCTCTGCAGCAAAGCACCCAGCAAGGCCTGTCGGCACAACTGTGACAACCTGCTGTGTGAGTGCAGCTGCTGGATGGGCGGCAATACTTACTCAAGGTCCAAAACATCTCCTTGGAGCAGAAGTCACCGCACCACAAAACCTGGGTACCAACATCTTGCATGCTGTCACGCTCTGCCTGACTGTTGTTGCCCTGACATACGCAATATCTTTCTGAGCCATACATGGTGCTGCATGCATCACCTCTATTGGGCCAACTGCAACCTTACTCTGCAGCCACACACTGTCTACAGCTGCAGCACTACAGATGTTTGCATTAGGCTCATTGTGTCTTCTGTGGTGTTGTCAGGGACGTCACGGCACGCCTGCTGGTCAGGCACAACAGTTGCGCGGCTACAAGCTTTTCATGAAAGTGTACCTGTGCATCCCAGAGCAGGGCACTTTTGAGGCAGTACCAGGCATGCCATATCACCTGCCCCAGCAGATCTGTGAGGCTCAGGACGTGCTTCAGCAAATAGACAGAGCAGGTGCAGCAGCAGTCGTGTGCTTTCAGCAAAGGCCGCAGCATCTCGCGGAACACCTGCATCTGGCCAGAATGCTGCTGCTGCTGCTTGTTTTAATGTGCTGCTGCTTGCTTGTTTTACAAGCTTTTTGGCTGTCCCTTCTGCACTCATTGCTGAAACGCAGTGAACAGCTTGTCTATGCATGGGGTCTCATGCAGGCTGTTGTGTTTTAGGCATTCATACTGCATCAAGCAATCTTTGCGCATGCATTGCCAGCGTGACTGCCTTGATTGTCTGATTCATGAATGGTCTGACACATGTGACAATCGCATCGCCCCTTGTCTCTGCTAAGTCAGCAAGGCTATACACTTTTCTTCGCAGTCATAGGACTAGTTGCATGCTTCTCAAGTCAGGGCTCCTCAAGGCACAGCTTTGTCCTTTGAATGTACAGGTATACCTTGGACCTGCTCCTGACCACATACATGCTGCAACTACTGCAGTGGTAACGACCAGGACTGTCAGACTATACTTCCTTTGCATGGCATGGTTGGCTTGCACTTCTTGCCTGTTCCCATTTTCAGACCTGCAATCTTGGCCTGCACCTGCATGGTTGGCCTGCACTTCTTCCCTGGATTCAATACCAGACCTGCAATGTTGGCTGGCATGTGCAGGGGGTGACTGGAAGAACTTCAATACAAGTCAGCGGCAGCGGCGGGCAGACATGCTGTGCTTGTACGGCACATCAAAGCGTTTGGTGCCGCGGAGCAAGGGCTATGCCGTGACAGGCTCGCTGGACAACTCCGTACATGCTCTGTTTGCATTTCAGGTAAGTGAGGTTGTCAGGCACATCTAAAATTTTCACAAATCTGCGCCTCATGTCATGCTACCATTATGCTACTTTCAGCAGCTTTGCTTGGCTGGCAGAAACTTGTAAAATCCTTCTTCTTCTTCTGAGAAAGCCTGCAGATCCCTGGGATTTGAGACTAGAGTTGATGTGGTATCGCAAGTTATGACTCATGATGAGCGAGTCTTATGCTTTTTAAATTGTACACGTTGCACTCACTTCATCAGGTTTCAATATGCTGCCCTGGTTTTGAAGGTGTCACAAAACAATATGCCCTGCTTTGGAAGGTTTCGCAATGTATGAAAGAAGTGCTACAATATGCACAAGCAGTATGGTTTTTATACTGTGCACATAGCCCAGCTTCAAGCTTTGTAAAACACAACAGGGCGCTTGCTGTGGTTCCATTCCCAAGCCTGCCTGCACAGCATTCAAGTATCACTGTAGCTTCCACATGCATTTGGGGAAGCGCTACAGACAGACAGATCTGCGCGTTGTTGACGAGTATGTTCTGCCCACAGACTCTGGAGTTGATCTACCTGGTGTACCGAGGCCGCTACTTCTATCCAGTGGTGCTGGTTCTCCTGACAATCCCCTCCCTGTGGATCCAATTCAAGGTTTTGCACTCACAGCACAGCAGGGTGATGACCCTCATGAATGAGGTGCGGCTAACCCCCCAGGTTCAGCAGCAGTGGGTCAGGGCGGCCGCTTCATATCACCTGGTGCCAGGGGACGTAATAGTGTTACAGCGAGGGAGGGCGCTGTGTGACATGGTGGTGCTGAAGGGAGCCTGTCTGGTGATGGAGTCCATGCTCTCAGGAGAGGTGAGTCTTGAGTCATGACTTATGAGCCTTGAGTCATAAGTCCTGAGTCATGAATGAGTCTTGAGTCAGCAATGGGGCCTGTTAGGTCATGGGTTTGTGCTCTCAGGAGAGGTAAAAGTCATGGGTCGTGAGTCTTGAGTCACACGTCTTGACTGAGTCTTGAGTCAGCAACAAGGCCTGTTGGTCATGGGTTTGTGCTCTCAGGAGAGCTGAATATCGAGTCGGGACTCATGAGTCTTGAGTTACACGTCTTGACTGAGTCTTGAGTCAGCACTGGAACCTGTTGGTCATGGGTCCCATGCTATCAGAAAAAAAATGAGTCATGAGTCTTGAGCCATGAGCTTTGTTTCACATACCATGTGCAATTCATGTGATGACTCTGTACAGTACTCGAACCTAATTGGCTGATACTCCCCATGCGGTCTGAGGCTTTTTTCACATTACGAAAAGGTCATCTCTCTCAAAATCGTGACATTTCTTTCAGCCTTGAAGAGCTGAGTTAGCTTCACAGTATACATAGACAACGCCTGGTCTCGCAGGTGACTCAAGTGCGCAAAAATGCTTATGTGGCAAAGGCAGGAGAGGAGTATCATCCGGACAGACACCGCTCCTGCACCATTTATGCTGGAACTCTGGTGCAGCAGGTCTGCAACTCCCATGCCCCTGTGCCCTCCTTCTGCTGCTGCTCTTTCCCCTGTTGCCGTCTGTCTGTCTGTCTGTCTACCTGTGCGTCAATCCCATCTGGTTCCTTCTGTAGCTGAGCTTCTTCCTTCACTGCCTCCCGTTAGCCATAATGCTCATGGCCCATGTGCATGTCTCTCTGTGCAGATGTATATCCCTCAAAACATGTCTGCCTGGTTGACCCTGTGCCTGTCTCTCTGTCTGTCTCTCTGTGTGTCTGTCTCTTCATGGGCAGCATCCAAAACAACAGCAGCTGCACAATCAGGATACAAAATAGACATTATGTCCGTTGTCATGCTGCTGTTGTGCCCTGGTTAATTATGTTACTAATCATGACATCAGACAGGTGTGGAATCCGGAGGACGCTGAAGAAGAGGTGTTGGTGATGGTTTGCCGCACTGGCATGCACACGAGCATGGGCTGTATCATCAGGCAGCTGCTCACACCCACCAAAGTCTACAAAGACAAGGAGCCTCTCTTACGAGTAGGCTGTCTCTTAAGTGCTTTGTCACATGACACTGCTATGTCTGCCCTTCTTCCATGCACTTTACACTTTTCCCACTGAGAAGCCTAACACTCTTGTCCTCAAATATAGCAGACTTGGCATTGGTTTTCATCAATGCCAAAAGATGTTTTCTTTTGTGTTTTCTGACAGCTTCTTGTCATTTGACCTCTCACATGGCTCTGCATGTGTTCCTGCAATGCGCAATCTGCTCATCATCCAGATACCGCGTTTCTGACCAGCAACAGTTTGTCAGTCTGCTCAGCTGCCAGGTTCAGCTGACTCCAATGTGCTCTGCCTGGCAGGTCCAATGTCAGCTGGTGCTCTTGCCTGTATACGTGTACCACAGCAATGCAAGTGCTTGCATGTGTCTGGACAAGCTGCCTGCATCCATGCAAGCCATAGTGTCACGCCAGACGGCCAGATGTTGGAGGGGCTGTATGTTGACAAATGCACCCTTGTTTCTTTTGAGGCTGTGTTTGACATTAGCACAGCAATGCTTACACATGCTTACGCAACAATGGCAACACTGGTGGCAATGGTAACAATGGTAACACAACAATTTTATGTGCGTGCAGCGGCCCACTGCTGCTACTTCAGCCTGTTCCGCTTTATCACACGCTTTGCCTGCTTTGCGCAACAAGCGACACTCACCCTGCCTGCAGGACATACGCCGCCTGTACTTCTTCGCTCTGGTCCTGCAGTGCTTCATCCTGATCCCCTACATGCTGAAAGCATCCCAGCATAACCAATCCACCTCTCAGGTCATTTACCAACTGCTAGATCTGGTCACCTTTGTTGCACCTCCTGGTGTGCCACTGCTGCTGTTGGTCCTGTCAGCGGTGGCCATGATACGCCTGCGCAAGCTTGGCCTGGTGTTGCTGCATGGAGAGGTGGTGAAACAGGGCGCTGCTGTGGATGTGGTGTGCTTTGACAAGACTGGCACCCTCACCCACAGCACCGTAAGTCTCACTCCCCGCTTTGTTCGCTTGCTCGCTTGCTCTCTCACTCGCACGCACTCACTCCCTCTCACTCACTCACTCACTCGCTCACTCTAACTCGCCCTGTCACTCACTCATACTCATTCACTCACTTGCTTGCTCGCTCACTCACTCCCTCGCTCACTCACTCTCTCACTCACTCCCTCCCTTGCTCGCTCCTTGACTCGCTCGCTCGCTCACTGCACCCTTTCCTCTGTCTGTCTGTCTACCATCCACCCGCTTAGTCATTTGTTTGTTTGTTTATTCATTTGTTCATTCATTCATGCGTTCATTTGTTCACTTATCAAACATGTGTATCCTCCTGGGTTATGTACAGTCCTGAATTGGCTGCCTGTATGGGGTCCTGTTTTGGTCATCACCCCACTCATGACAAGGAGACAGGTGAGCTCCTTTTCAATAGTACGGGGTCAGCGTCGTGGATTGTACAAGATGCATACACAAGATTCATCATCAAAGACTTTGATGGGGATGAGGATTGTATGGCGTGCATACACTGAGCTTTGTGTGATCCAATTGCATGTTCTGCTTCTACCCACTGCATTGCGTTTGTTCACTGATTCAATCTTTCAGTCTTGAGCTGCTGACTTGCTTGAGGCACGGCACCGATTGAGCTGTGCACATGGGTGTGCCTCCTCTCAACCTGTCAGACAGAGTCGCATGGTGCTCCATCACAGACTGACAGTACGGCATCACACTGACTGTATAGACTGCTTTGGAGAGACAAAACTTGTCCCGCATATACCTAGGTCATCATGAGCTGGAAAGCGATTCTAATATTATTATTTTTATCATTACTGACTGTATACCTACAGATACTATTCCAATACTGATATAGAATAGCATACTCATTGATTGTGCTTCCTTTGTTTGCCTACAGAGATTAACAACAGAGATTAACAACAACAACAATGGGTGTTGCTGGTGGTATTGTATCATTCAAATTTGATGTTCTCAGCATTCTCCCAGTTATTGTCTGTTGACTCCCCTGATGAGTCCTGAAGACAAGAAACGTAAAATGATTGATTGATTGGTACAGGCAGAGCTGCATGGGGTGTTGCCAGTACAGCAAGCCGCCTTTGGCCCCTTGCAGTCGCATGCCTCCCGGTGGACCAACCAGGTGAGGCAGGCCTTTGCCGTGTGCCACAGCCTCAGCATGGTCAGCAAGTCTGTTGTGGCTGGGGATGACATGGAGCGCACACTCTTCAAGGCTGTCGAAGCCCGTTTCCTGGTAAAGCATCCCAGCTGCAGCTGTCCAAAGATTGGCTGTGTTTAGGATTCAGGCTTGGGGTTAAATTTGGGCCATGCTCAAGCATGGTTCCTGATGTGGTGCCCACATTTGACTTGTGATCCAATCTGAGAGGCACATAAAGACCCACTCATAACTGGGAACAGTGTCTCGAGGTAGGGAGCTTTTAATTGGAATGGTGGGGCTGGCTGATGCGGCTGTATGTGGTATTTGGCTGCCAGACTTTCCCCCTGTCTGCCTGCCTGCCTGCTTGTCTGTCAGCCAGTCTGTCTGCTTGCCTGCCTGCCTTCTTCCCTTCCTTTTGTCTGCTAGTCTGCCTGCCGTCATGTCTGCCTGCCTTCCTGTCTGTTTGTTTGTGTGTCTGTCTGTTTGCATGCCTGCCTGTGTGACAATGTCTTGCAGCACGCTGACACTCATTGCAACCACACGCAGTCAGCCACATGGTCTGCTGCAGCACACAGACCTACTGACAGAACTCTGTGAGCTTGCGCAAGATACACACTGACACCCCACTTACTTTCCACAAGAACTGCAATAGCTTTTCGACTGACTTCTGACAGTCACACCTTCTCATGCAAGATAAATTAGCTTCAACGCCTGTAAGATGTTATTGTTATTGTTATTATTATTATTATTATCATTATTATTATTTTTTGTTGTTGTTGTTGTTGTTGTTGTTGTTGTTGTTGTTGTTGTTGTTGTTGTTGTGCAGCACAGGGCAACCGTCGTTCTGCCCAGGCAGCCCATCCGGTCCCATCCAGGTATTACTGTTATTATTGTTATTATTATTATTATTATTGTTGTTATTAATATTGTTGTTGTTGTTATTATTATGCAGGATAGAGCAACAGTGGTTCTGCCCAGGCAGCCCACCCGGTCCCACCCCTCCAACAGCATGGCTGAGCTGTCCATAGTCAGGGTGCTGGAGTTCAGCTCAAACAGCTTGAGGTCTGGAGTGGTTGTGGTGTCCAAGGGCATGCCAAGGGGCTCGGCCCTGCTCTTCTTGAAAGGGGCACCAAGCGTCATCAGGCAGCTTGTCCAGTCGGCTTCTGTTCCTTCAAACTTTGACCAGGTGGCAGCAGAAAGCAATTGTTGTTTGGTGTACAGCTCTGGGCTTGACTGGGTCACGTGTGGCTGAATGTATGTGCTTTTGAAATCCGCTGCAGGCACTCCTGAGGGTTTTCTTGACTGCACTGTGGTTGTTTGACTGGGACTGTGATTGTTTGACTGGGACTGTGGTCGACTGACTGCGCTGTGGTTTTTTGACTGCGCTGTGGTTGTTTGACTGGGACTGTGCATGATGAGGAGTGTGCATGCGAGATGCATGGACGACTTGAGTTTTTCCTCAGTTCATAGCAGGACAGATGCGGTCTGGCTCAGTCGTTCCCTTCATCAAATCATGCTGCTGTTGCTGAGTGCAAAAGGAAAATGGCAGGCACCACTTTTGCCCCTGGCGCCCACCTGCAAGTGTGGGCTGTCATAGGCTGCTGCTGCATTTTCCCAGTGGCAATGTAAGCAACATCTTTGTAGGCAATGGGCAACACATTCTTACAGTACAATTTAGCTACAGAGAAAGTGACACAGAAAGGTCTAGTCTTTTCTTCCCTATTTTTCTCCTTTTCTTAAATTCCCTTCAGAATATGGGCACTAGGTTAAGTCAGCAGCACCAGTGACTGTGCCTCTGAATGCCTCATCCATATCCATGTTTGGAGAATCTGTTGGAATGGGCACTTCTGAATTGAAATAGACGTTCCGGAATTGAAAAGAGCTTTACGCAGGCATGCATGCCCATGCTTTTGCCATGCACTCAACAGCTACCTGAAACTGGTGCTACCAAAATGGCTGAGGCTGGTAACCACCTGCACAGGTGGTTGATGATTACAGCAGCAAGTGTTTTCGGCTGTTGGCAGTAGCAGCAGGGGTCATACCAAATGCAAACCAGCTGGACCTTCCACGCATGACACAGCAGCAGGTGGAAGCTGCTGCTGTCAATCTGCAGCTGCTGGGCCTGGTGGTGTTGAACAACAGTGTGAGGCCAGACTCCAAAGAAACCATCAGTCAAGTCCAAGATGGGTGAGCTATACTGCTTCAGTCACAAACTGCTGAGACTGCGCTGAGGCAAGCAAGGCTGTCGCTATCCTGCCTATGTTGTGCAGCGCTGTTCTGATGGCATATTTGTTAGGCACTGGGCTTGTCCTGTTTGGTCATGTGTTTGTGCAATGTTTCCTGTGTTTGTTTCACTGCTGGTCCGTTTGCTTGTTCAGGTGTTTGATGCCTCGATGCCTCACTCACTCACTCACTCACTCACCCTCTCGCTCACCCACCCACTCACTCACTCACTCACTCACTCTCCCACTCACTCACTCACTCACTCACTCACTCACTCACTCACTCACTCACTCACTCAACCACTCACTCCCTCGCTTGCTCACTCACTTGCTCGCTCACTCATTGAGTCACTCTCCCGCTCACTCACTCACTCATTGAGTCACTCACTCACTTACTCACTCACTCACTCACTCACTCACTCACTCACTCACTCACTCACTCACTCACTCACTCACTCACTCACTCACTCACTCAAACACTCACTCCCTCGCTAGCTCACTCATTGAGTCACTCTCCCGGTCACTCACTCACTCAGTCATCCATAGCTGATGCAGGGGTGGCATAAGGACCATGATGATCACAGGTGACTACCATCACACAGCCATTGCAGTTGCCAAACACATAGGCATGATCAAGCCTCAAGGCCAACTGGTAATCATTGACATAGTGGCGCAAGCAGAGTCAGCTATTGCTGTTTCTCCACCTGCCGCATCTTGTCTGAAGCATCCGGACACTACCCCAGCTCAGCAGGCTGGTGTTGCAGCTCAGCAGCATGTCACTTGGCAGCCACCTGTCACCAGACTTGACAGTAAACCAGTGAGCTGTGTTCAGAATCCTGACGCTGAAGAGGGACAAAATCAGCATCAGCTCAGTGCAAATGACCAATCTCAGGGTGATGATAGACAGGCTGACAGTGCAGCTGCTCTCGTTTGTGAACCTGGGACGCTCCAGCCTCAGCAGCTGTCTGGTCAAGATTGTTCCCCTGCTGAGTCGCGAGTCAAAGTCTTACTGCATTCCCTCAGTCCTCCATACGCATCCATACCTACGCCCCCTGGAAACCCTAGGCCTGGGACCCTAAAGGGACTGAGATTCAGCACCGGTAGTGGGGAGATGTACGACCCATCAGAGGCCCTGAGTGCTATGACAGAAGGGCAGATGCAGTGTGCAGTGACCGGCCCTGCCCTGGAGGGGCTGCTGCAGCTGTCTGACCTGTCTGTCCTAGAGACTGTGATGCGCAGTGCAGTGGTGTTTTCAAGGATGCAGCCCCATCAGAAGGGGCAGGTCATGGATCTGCTGGGCATGATGGGCATCCACCAAATCTTCAATGGGCAATCACGCTTCATACCGGTGTTGCTGCCACACTAGCCGCCGTGTTCTCGTGTTTTCCTGTGTCTGTGTGTTGTCACAGGCAGCTCTGTATCTGTCTGCTTACGTGCAAATGCTTGTATGTCTGCCTGCTTGCCTGTCTTTTGAGCCTGCCTATGCAAACATATCACATGCTATTCAGCAGATGCTGTCTTGCTCCCACCACCACAGAATCAACTCTACCTCGTAGCAGCAAGCAGCGTACTGATAGTGCACAATCTTTGTGCAACAGCAGCATGCAAGCAAGTTGTGCTACTTGCCATGACTTGACCGTATGTGATGGCTGGTTTGCCCTGTGTGTGTACACTACACCCCCAAACTCCACCTTCAGTGTAGCAGTGCTCATGATGCAATGCCTTGCGGCGT